>FWPV01002697.1_pt1 | contig 42582 bp, 37 predicted proteins | sample 2228371 | NCBI WGS metagenome assembly FWPV01 (sample SAMEA103939776, study PRJEB20133) | metagenome
GTGAATTCTATCTATGATTCCTTCTGCCATGTGTTCATGGCAGTAGCATAACAAGTCAACGAATTCAAGAACGTCCCATTCGCTCCTTATTTTTCATTCCTGCTTCTCCAATATTCCAGCGATTCGACGTTCGGCCAGCTGGCATATCACGACGTAGGGAAAGGCGAGCCGAGGCACTTCGAAGACGAGGCGGCAGCGGTGAACTCCGATAGGCTCTACCCGGTGGCCCGTCGCTTGGATCCCCGCAACCAGCCAGGACCAGCGCCTGCCGTGTTCAAAATCGGTAATGACAAATGGCAGCCACAATCCGAATATCGTTTTGACCCGCCCCGCGGATCCTGCTTTTATGTACCTTTCCGAGCATTGCACATGGACGATGGAAGGTCCCCATTCTGGCCAGCGCCAGGTATCGGTTGTTATTTCCCAGACGGCCTCCGGTGATGCTGAGATTTTTCGGACTACCTCAACGAACCTGCGCTCCATGAGCGATATCTCCTATAAACCTCCGGTGACCGCCGCATCATTTCATTCTTCATAACTCAACTGTTCCAGCATGGGCAAGTTGGCGGAGACGCGTTTCGGACTTGCAGGCCGACTTAAGCAAATTGTCATTGGACGCCGCTGTTTTCTCAAGTTATATGTCTATCATCCCACCTTGGCGGTGCAATCCAGGACCGTGAATGGTCGCCTTGATGCGTCACGGTGTTTGTCAATAAAGGGCTAAAGGGAGAACGATATGGAGGGGGGACGTCCATGAAATGACGCGTTTCTCTTGACTGTGAGGGATATTCCCAGCCCCTTTGCAATGTCTTTCCCTCTCCGAACAGGCCCACTGACCGCCGTTTGAGTCAACCCCAATGGTCTTCCCACCGCGGGTGTCGGCCGTCATCTATCCTCCCTATCAGACGGCTGTGCCCATAATAAGGATAATAATCGAGTTCGCTGAAGTGAGAAATATACTGGTTTCGAACAAGGTTTCAGGTGAACATAGCGGACAAATTCGAAAACATGAGGATCTTCCTGGCATGGGATCGATTTGTAGCGGTTTCGAGATAGATGCCCTGAGAGGCGATGCCGCCGATCGCAGTGAACCGCATGGATTGTCAGCAAACGGCGCATAGTCTTTGAAATTGACGCATTCCTGCGCGCTTGTCGTGTCATAAAAGTACCCTGTCACGCTCAAGAACCCAAACAAACGCATAATTTCATGGGCAGTGACATATACCCATATACCATATACTTCTATTCATTTGAGCACGCTGAGGTGCTTGTTTATGTGCTTTGCAAGAACGTCATCGATCTCAGTATGTCGAGGGACAGGCTGCTTTTGACCGGTTGCCGGATTGAGGTAGATGTCGTGATTTGCACCATGACGATGCAAAAAGCAACCTGCTTCCCTCAGTCGGCGGATTAATTCACTACGTTTCATACCACGATATCTTTGGTTTGGTAGTCATCGGGAACATCCTCCATGACCATCATCCTATAGGCATCCTTCATATTTTCCTCTAATTCCTCCAAGGTTTCTCCTTGGGTCATGATCTCCGGGTGTTCAAGGAGTTTTCCCAACCAGAATTTTTCCCCTTTCCAGTAGACCATGGTGAAGCGCTTGCTCATGTCAATTTCCTTGTGTGTTTGAATTGTTCTCTTAATATGCTCATGTAACCCGTGGTTTTCGAGCGGTTCTCATTTCAACGATAACCCTTCCAATCGCCAAAGCTCATTATGTTTCCAAGTAAAACGCCCAGGGATGCTCCTCACCGGCGTGCGCTTTAAGCTCAGCCGCCGGCTGGACGTGCTACGCGCATCATGCATCGGTGTTGCGCAACAGTGAGCTCCTTCGCTGTGCAAAGGGTCTGTTATGCCTGCCCATATGCCGGTCTATCACCCAAAAGAGCCGACCGATTCCGCCTTGCGGAAGATATTGCACAATCACTATGAAGATTTCAATCCCGCCGATGGCGGGACGGCTATGACGAGTCACGCTGAGGCGTGACGAGAAGCAGTATGGGTTCTTCCGGTCACGCCGTGGGCGTGAGGGATGAGGTGGTCGAGGAATACTTGCAATGCGCAGACTTGCACGAAGGATTTCCTGGATATCTTCTTTCGAATCCCGCTGTAGCGGGATTAAGCGTCGATGACGGCATCCTGGGCATGATTATGGTCATCCATACCCTCGGGGATTATACCCGGTTTCAGCCACACCTCCATGTCATGCCCTTGGCGTGGTCGCCGACGGACTGTTTCGCCCAAACGGGACCTTCTACTGTCTTCCTAAAAGCGACCTCAAACAACGGGAGGAGATCTTCCGCTCCAAGGTCCTGGTTACGCCAAGGCGTGACTGGCCCGGATATGAAGAGCCCGCCTACGGATACCACTAAACCAGGACGCTGGACAAATCCCTGACCGGCCACCACAGGAGTAGTCTGCCCGCAAACGCGGTCAAACACCCTCTTTCAACTCCTCCGCAAACCAGAAAACATGTGCGAAACTCGATCTGCGTCGAAATATGCCGATCATACAACCGCCACGGTGCCACACCGTGGCGCCGTTTGTCATTGCTCACCATGAAATCCGCACAAAAATGGCCTTGCCTGGCCCTTCACAGTACCACCAACACCTGCTATCAAAAAACCTCAAAAAAGCGATTGCCTATCAGCTTATCACATCTTTGCCGTCGCCGCTCCCAACTTTTCGAGCTGCGTCTCGTGCCCCACTTTCTGCACGTCTTGCGCCTTGTGGTAGCTTTCCATCAAGGCCCGATACCCCGGGATCACATGGTCGGCAAATATCGCCGCGAACTCCATCGCATCGGGACGGTTCCATGTGCTCTGGAGTTCGGTGAGGACAGCAAACGTGTCAATGGGCATCGCACCGGCCTGAACAATGCGGGCAATAGTGAGATCGGTCGCCATTTTGGACCAATTGCCAGACGCATCGACGATGCAAAAGACCTTGTATCCGGCCTCGACGGCGCTGAGCGCGGGAAAGGCCATGCAGACGCTGGTCAGGGTGCCAGCGATCAGGAGGGTCTTGCGTTTGGTTTTCTCGATGGCCGCGACCCACGCTGGGTTGTCCCATGCGTTGATCTGACCGGTGCGTGGGACATAAACCGCTTCGGGGTTGCACTGGTGGATCTCGGGGATGAGAGGACCGTTCGGACCATCAGGGACCGAGGCCGTGGTGATGGTCGGAATCTTGGCGAGCCGGGCCACCTTCGCAAGCGCGGTAACATTGGAGCGAAGGACGGGAAGGTCGATATCCTTGACCAGTTGGAACAGCCCACTCTGATGGTCTATCAGGAGCATCACGGCGTCGTTTGGGTCAATCATCCACTTGTTGATATTTTGCATGTTTTTCTCCTTATGAAACAGGGATCGTTTTTGTTGACGTGTTTTGCCTGACCCGCTACGGACCAAGTTGGCTGATCGCGACGCAGTCGCGCAGAACAAAGTATTAAGCCGGCACGCCGAATGACCCCGATGAGAAGCCACCAGCTATCTCGCAGTCGGCTTGAATGATTTTATGAGCTGAACCCGATGTTCGCTACGCTTCATAGCCGAGTGGAATGGTTCTTGTGCCCGGACCACTTGGGCAGATCATCCCAGAGGTCGACCACCCGCATGCCATAGAAAATATGGCAGGTTGGTTTGAATGAATCCGGCATGTTGGTACGAGACCCAAAATCAAACAGCGTGGGAAAGGCAAGCCACATCCTGCGACCTTCATCGGCAATCAAAGTGCCGCACCTGCTGCAGCTGACCTTGCAGGGCAGGATGCGTTCATGCACTCCTTGCTCACTATTGAAAAAACGCAGATGATTCAAGCCGGCGGTGAACCTCACATGACGCTTGTGAAAGATGGCGGCCCACTGCATTGGGGCGCCGTGCAGTTTCTGGCACGTCCGGCAGTGACAAATTTTCGCATCCACGGGATCAGCACTCACCTCGTAGCGAACACTCCCACAAAAGCAGGCGGCTCGGTACTTGGGGATAAACTCCGCATCATCAACGGATGCATATTCGAGTCCGTATCGGTTTCCTGTGGAAAGCATCCTCAATCCCGCTAAAACTCCTTGTAAATCCTCGCCGGCTAATACCCCCGGCGCATCGATGGAATGTCGTTGAAATCGCCGTAGGGCGAGTGAACCGCTGTGCACTTGACCGCTTCCAATCGCATCTGCACCCGGTGGTGGTGATTTCTCGCCCTACGCCTGTGGTTGCCCCGCGATTTTCAAATTATACTTTGCAGCGAGGGCCATGAGCTTCTCCAGGTCAGGCGGTCCTGCGATCTCCTCAAAGAATTTCTCGAAGCCTGCCGGGGAAATGATAATCAATATCTTGGCTGAAGCCGTCCCGGCTTTTTTTGAGAAGGTGTGGACCGTGCCTCGTGGTACTAGCACAAAAGCTCCAGCCGTGGCTGTGACAGTGCGCTCCCCAACCAGGACGTTGAGTTCACCCTCTAGAACATAAAAGGCCTCTTCTTCGGCAGCGTGGATGTGAGGGGGAGGCCCGTCACCTACGACCTCACCCTCGATGAGAGCGTAAGCGCCGCCGGTTTCCTCCTTGGCTGCCTTATAGGTATAGGAATCCCTCAACACCGAGATGGTCTTGCCTTCGCCTGCACCAAGTATGATGCCTTCATGACTAGATGACATTTCTATCATCCTTGTGGTTAAGTTACAGCTATGAGAATCTTAGCACCTTTCAAAATAAGGTCATGCTCTATCCGTAGCAAGCGATGGTGCGGCTGCAGTCAATAATTGCAGATCATATCCCTGCTGCGAAGCGCTTGGCGCAAAGTCAATATTTGTTTCAGGGATCATTGCTGATAACCGCCCCACTGTTCATTTCGGATCCCGTAGCGGCGGGGGTCGGCACAGTGATGATGGAGGGAGCAAAATGTCCCGGGTGGTGCCCATCCGCATCGACGAAGAAATTAAAGAACGGCTTGAATAGACTGGCAAAGGCCACCGCTCGCAGTCGATCATTTTTAGCTGCGGAGGCTATTGGCAATGATTTGGATGTGCAAGCCTGGCAAATAGACCAAATCTTGCAGGGCATCGAAGAAGCCGAGACTGGTAAGTTCGTAGAGCATGATGTGGTAGTGCAGCAGTGGGAGAGGAAGCTTGCCAAGGCGAATACGGTGGACCAAGAGCGCCAGCCTTAGCCTGGAGAGTCTAGAAGCCTACACTGCGCGCGATAATCCGAAGGCCGCTGTGGGAATAGTTCTGATGGTTGTGCGTGCAGTAGAGCAGTTGGTCACCCATCCAAATCCTCCCCGGTGGCTGGTCGACCGTGCCATTCTCCCCAAAGAAACGTTGATTTGCCGATATCGTGACAACACTCGTCCATGAGATCTGAAGGGGCAACCTCTGAAACTCTCCGCCCTTCTCCGAGTGCCAATCAGCATCGAATTTGGATACTGGCTGATCCATCACTCGACAATGGCTGTCTGGTCACTATCGCCGGGATCAAAAAAGATATAGCGTTTTTGGAGCTGCACGTAATCCAATGGATTGACGGTGGTTCCTTTTGCCACAACCGGGTGCCCATCGGGAAGCGAGATATCTTTTCCGGGTCGAATCGATGGGTAAGTTTGCATAATTGATTTAAAGGATTGCGAGAAAAGTACCACTCAATCAAAAAAGGGGTGACGGCCTAAAAGCCGTAACCCCTTGATTTCCTTGGTGGGCCGTCAGGGACTCGAACCCCGAACCTCCTGATTAAGAGTCAGCTGCTCTACCAATTGAGCTAACGGCCCATTCGCGGCTGGATCGTTGGTACGCCCGGCAGGATTCGAACCTGCGACCTGCGGATTCGAAGTCCGACGCTCTATCCAACTGAGCTACGGGCGCATAACCTTCTGGGTCGAACAAAGCCTGTTCCTTATACCAGGAGACGCTCAGCTGTCAAGCGCTTTTTGCACCTTCACCCGGTTTCAATTCAGCCTCTTTATTGCCAACGGGTTCTGTTTTGACTATCATGAACAGACCGGAGTTGGTTCAGGATCGGCCTTTGGGTGCTTGTCCACCGAGTGCGCAAAGGCCCCGCGGGGAGCAGCAGCGCTCTTATGGATTGCGCTGTACCGTGCACTGAGGTCAACGGGCGTGCACCGCCCTCGTCAAACGGCGCCCCTGACACTCCGGCAAGAATTACGACTGGATTTTTCAATCCCTATGGAGAACTGCGATGCGATTTGATGGAACTGACCGCTACTACCTCTCCCCGGAACTCGGTGAAATTGTCAATATGGCCATCGCCATGGAAAAGCCTTTGCTATTGTCCGGAGAAGCGGGAACGGGCAAGACCCAGCTCGCTTTTGAAATTTGCCGCGCTCTCGGATTGCAAATGGAGGAAGCCCGCTGCAAGTCAACTTTCAAAGGCGAAGAATTGTGCTACGTTTACGATACGGTGCTGCGCCTGAACGACTCACGCTTTGGCTGCGGCGATACCGGCCGCAATGTGAACGACATCTGGGATTATCTTCGCTTCGGCCCCATCGGAAGGGCCTTTCTGGCGGAAGACCGGAGAGTCCTTCTGCTGGACGAAATCGATAAGACGGACTCGGACACCCAGGACAACTTGTTGGATGTCCTCGAGGACGGCGCCTTCATCATCCGGGAGATCAACCACAAGGTCTCCGCCCGGGTGAAGCCCATCATCATCATCACCAGCAACGCCAAGCGGGAACTGTCTGATCCATTTCTGCGGCGCTGCTTCTGCCATTACATCCCCTTCCCTTCCGCGGAAGAGATGAGCATGATCGTTTCGCTGCACTTTCCGGAACTTCCCGAGCCCTTCGTGGAAACGTGTTTGACCACCTTTTACCGGCTGCGCGATCAGCCTTTCGAGAAGCCGCCGGCAACCGCCGAATTGCTCGACTGGGTCGGAGCGCTCAAACAGGCAGACCTGCGCAGCCCCGGTGCAGGACGAGATATCCCCTATATCGGCAGCCTGCTCAAGCGCACCCAGGACCTTCTGAAGTTCAAGGGAAGCAGCAAGACGGGACGGTTTTGAGGGAGATGCCGCGCCGCAAGAAGATGGAGCCCTTGAGGGCATGACGCGAAGGTTGGCATGATTGGGTTTGTTTATCAGCTGAGAGAAGCCGGCATACCGGTGAGTGTGCAATATGTTCTGGAGCTTTATCGGGCTCTGCAGCGTGGCCTGGCACCCGATGTGGATCGGCTCTTCCTGCTCGCTCGACTCATCTTTGTCAAGCGAGTGGAATTCTACGACACCTTCGAGCAGGTTTTCGCCGCCTACTTCATGGGGGGCGATGCGGCCCGGCGCATCACCGACTGGGAACAACTGCTGGGCGGAAAACCGTTTCAGGAATGGCTGCGGGAACAAATCGAGACCGGTCAACTCTCCCCGGAAGAGATCCGCCAACTGGACAACGAGGAACTGCTCGCCCGTTTTTATGAAACGGTCATGGCGCAGCAGGACAGTCACAAAGGCGGCCACACCTGGGTGGGCACGCGGGGAAGGTCGGCATACGGCCACAGCGGCCTGCAGGGGGGAGGCATTCGGGTGTATGGGGAAAGCGTCCACGGCACCGCGCAGAAGGTCATCGGCGAGAGGCGCTACATCAATTACAGCGAAACGCGGACTCTTGCGACGGAAAATCTGCGGCAGGTCCTGACTTCCCTCAAAAGTCTGCGCCCCGCCGGCCCTGAAACGGAGCTCAACATCGATGAAACCATTGCCCGTACGGCCAGGAATGGGGGAGAAATCGAACTGGTTTTCGGGCGTGAACTGCGCAATCGCATCAAATTGATCATACTCCTGGACAATGGCGGGTATTCCATGACCCCTTACGTGGATCTGGTCAAGACCGTTTTCAACAAGATCCGCGATGCGTTCAATGATGTGAGCTACTATTACTTTCACAATTGCATCTACGGGGCGGTTTACCAGGATGTTCGGCGGACCCGGCCGATCAAATGGGAAAAGCTGACAAGCGAGGGCCAGTCCACCCGGCTGATTGTCATCGGCGACGCCAATATGGCTCCATCGGAGCTCATGGCTGCGCACGGCTCCCTCGATATCATGACCAGCGTGCGCAAACCCGGCTATGAGTGGCTGCAGGAGCTGCGCACCGCCTATCCCGTCAGCATCTGGCTGAACCCCATTCCGCGCTATCGCTGGTCGCGGGAAAGTGTCAGCATCCCGCACATACAGCGCATTTTTCCCATGGAGGACCTGACCCTGGCGGGCATCAAGAACGCCGTAAGCTACCTCAACCTTCAAGGGCAGGATTTCGACCGCCGTTGACGCGCGTGGATGGATTCGGGGAAGGGAAGCGACGCTCACATGGCCTACATCAACCAGGAAGTTCGTCGTCTGCTCGGCCGGGCGGTGCACCATTACCAATTGATCGAGGATGGCGACAGGATCGCCGTTGCCGTTTCCGGCGGCAAAGACAGCATGCTGTTGCTCTGGCTGCTGCGCGAGCGGCTCAAACGGATCCCCATCGATTATCGGCTGGTGGCGATTCACATCGATCCCGGCTTTGATGGTGCAGCGGCGGAGCAACTCGAAGCATTCCTGCAAAAAGAACAATTTGACTATGAGATCGTTCGAACGGATCACGGCATCAGGGCGCACAGCGACGAGAACCGGGAAAATCCCTGTTTTTTGTGTGCACGCCTGCGCCGGACCTCCTTATTTCGCAAGGCTCAGGAATTGGGCTGCGGCAAGATCGCCCTCGGGCACAATCAGGATGATTTCATTGAAACCTTTTTCATCAACATTTGCTATGGCGGCCAAACCGCTTCCATGATGCCCAGGCAGCCGTTCTTCGGAGGCGAGATCAGCGTCATTCGACCTCTCGCACTGGTACCCGCTGCAAAAGTGGAACGTCTCTGCAGACAGCTTTCGTTGCCCGTCCTTGCCAACTGCTGCCCGTCGATGAACAACAACAAGCGGCAACAGATCCGTTCTCTTCTGACCACTCTGTACCGCAGCAATCGCAAGGTGCGCGGCAACATTTTTCACGCCATGAGTCATGTGAACCTGGATTACCTTCCCCCTGCCCTCCAACCCCCAATAGACGATTCCGGAAATCCTTCGGAATCGAGACGAGACAATGATCATGGGCCAGAACAAGACATTTTACCTTATTGACGGCAGCTCCTATATCTACCGGGCGTTTTACGCCATAGGGCGGCTGACCAACGCCAAGGGCATGCCCACCCAGGCCGTCTACGGCTTCAATCAGATGATCCTGAAGGTGCTGCGCGATGAAGACCCGGACTATGTGTGCGTGGTCTTTGACGCTCCCGGCCCGACTTTTCGCAGCGAGATTTTCGCCGATTACAAGGCCAACCGGCAGAAGATGCCCGAAGATCTCACCGTGCAAATCCCCTATATCAAGGATCTGGTGCACTATCACGGCATCCCTCAAATGGAACTGGAAGGCTGCGAAGCGGACGATCTGATCGCCACTCTGACGCGATGGAGCCGCGATCAGGACCTGGACGTGGTGATCGTATCGGCGGACAAAGACCTCATGCAGTTGATTCAAGATCCCCACATACGCCAGTGGGACCCGCAGAAGGATAAGGTGTTCCGTGAGCGGGAAGTAGCCGAGCGCTACGGGGTGACGCCCCGGCAGATGAAGGATTTTCTCGCACTGATGGGAGACAGTTCGGACAATATTCCGGGGGTCAAAGGAGTGGGCGAAAAAACGGCGCGCGCGTTGCTCGAGCAGTGGGGTTCGCTGGAGGAAATCTACTCTCACATCGAAGACGTCACTCCCCCTTCGGTGCGGAAAAAACTGCTGGAACATCGAGAGGCGGCCTATTTGTCCCGCAAACTGGTGGGGTTCAAGAGGGATGTCGTCATCGAGCGCGGACTGGCTGATTTTGCCAGACAGCCGACGTCGCTTGCCGACCTTGCCCGGTTGTACGACGAGCTCGATTTCAAAACGCTCATTGATGCGCTGCGCCAGGAACACAGCGACATTGGCCCGGTGGCTGAAGAGACGAACAAGGCGCAAATCGACAACCGCCTTGTATCGAGTCAACAAGATTTCGATGACCTGATCGTTCGGCTGAAACGCCACAAAGAGTTTTCCATAGACCTCGAGACCACCTCGCAGGACCCAATGCTCGCGAAGATAGTGGGGGTGGCCCTCTGCTGGGAGGATGACTCAGCGTACTACGTGCCGGTCGCCCACGAGGGTCCCAACAGTGATCAGCAGCTCTCCCGGGAAAGGGTGCTGAGAGCACTCGAACCTTTGCTGTCCCGGGACAGTTTCGGCAAAATCGGACAGAACGCCAAATACGAATGGGTCGTTTTCAAGCAGCATGGCATCGACTTCAGGGGGATCGCCTTTGATACCATGGTGGCCAGTTATCTGCTGGACCCGGAAAAACGTTCCCACCGGCTCGAACGGATCGCTGCAGAGCATCTGGGTGAGGGGATGCTCACTTATACGGACCTGACGGGCAAAGGCAAAAATCAGATCGGATTTCAGCAGGTGGACGTGACCCAGGCGGCCGAATACGCCTGCGGGGATGCCAACATCGCCTGGCGCTTGATGCCCGTATTAAAGCAAAAGCTGGCCGACTCCGGCCTGGTCACTCTTTATGAAACTCTCGAACTGCCGCTCATCGAGATTCTCGCAGGCATGGAACATCGGGGAATTCTGGTGGACTCAAACAAGCTGGAGTCTCTCTCCATCGAGCTGGAAAAATCCATGGACCAGCAGACCGCCCGCATCTATGAGCTCGCCGGAGAGGAATTCAATATCCAATCGCCCAAACAGCTGGCCCAGATTCTGTTTGACAAGCTCGGGCTGCGCGTAATCAAGAAAACCAAGACGGGTCCTTCGACCGATGTCAATGTGTTGGAACAACTGGCGCTGGAACATCCCATAGCTGAGCACGTGCTGGCCTACCGGAGCCTCGCCAAGCTCAAGGGAACGTATGCCGATGCCCTGGCCAAGCTGATCCATCCCCAAACCGGAAGGATTCATACCTCCTTCAATCAAACGGTGACGGCAACGGGACGGCTCAGCAGCTCGGACCCGAATCTGCAGAACATCCCTATCCGTTCGGAAGAGGGGAAAAAAATTCGTGAAGCGTTTATCGCATCGCCCGACTGTTGCCTGCTGTCGGTCGATTATTCGCAAATCGAATTGAGGATTCTGGCCCACTACAGCCAGGACGAGCATCTTGTCCAGGCATTTCGTGAAAATGCCGACGTCCACCGGCGAACGGCGGCGGAAATGTTCGGCATACCCCCACTGGAGGTCACCCCGGAAATGCGCCGCCAGGCCAAAACCATCAACTTCGGCATCATTTACGGCATGGGCCCCTTCGGACTGGCACAGCGGCTCTACATCAGCAACACCATGGCAAAGGCGGCCATTGACCGCTATTTCGAAAGGTATCGCGGGGTAAAGCAGTTTATTGACGCCTCCATTGAGACGGCACGCAAGGCGGGATATACGGAAACATTGCTCGGAAGAAAGCGGGCCGTCCCGGAATTACACAGCCGCAACCGCAACGTGCGGCAGCAAGGGGAACGCCTGGCCATCAACACTCCGATTCAGGGGACGGCCGCCGATCTCATCAAAAAAGCGATGATCGATGTCGAAGGCGCCCTGCATCAGGCCAGGCTGAACACGGCGATGCTGCTGCAGGTGCACGACGAGCTGCTGTTCGAAGTCCCGGTGAAAGAGCTGGATGACGCGCGTGAATTGATCAGGGAGAGAATGGAGCAGGTCTGGCCCCTTTCCGTACCTCTCACCGTCGAAATGGGTTGGGGGGAAAACTGGGCGGAAGCGCATGCCTGAGGATGGCAGCCAGGCGGCGGAGGGCGGCGGAGAATGACGGTAAAAGGGCTGGAACCAGGCACAAACACCAAAGCCGCCTGCTGGCAGGCGGCTTTGGTGTTTTCAGCATACGCAATGGCGGGCGAGCTTATTCTTCCTTGCTGCTCTCCGATTTGGCTTTCTCCAACTCGGCCTTTAACTTATCGACTTCCTGCTTATATTTTTCGGCTTCTTCCTTGAGCTTGCTTTCAGCTTGGCTGGCAACTTCCTCCACTTCTTTCTTTTTCAGAGGAAGCTTATCTTTCACCTCGTCATATCCTAAGTAGGCTGCCATGGCACCACCGAGCAACAGCATTAGAGGCACAGCACCCGCGAGCAGATACAGGAAGGGACCAAAAAAAACGAAGATCCCGATGATTCCCAAGAATGCCGCTGCAATTCCACCGATAAACACCTTCATGATCTTTCCTCCTTGTCCAGATTGGCGATTCGAGTACGCTTATACCCTTCTACATATATACATATTCTGTTCTCCCGTTGATTGCATAGTGAGACGAGAGGATAATAAGAGAAAAAATTCGCATACCTCTTAGCATGGCCCTTGGAAGATTGCAAGGAGAAATTCAAGCCTGATCGGTGAAGATGGCTCTTGGGGGCGAGCTGCACAAGTCTTTTCTGTTGACTGCAGAGCTCGATCAAAAGTATAAAGACCAGTTCCAAATTTTTTCACCATGCGCCATCACCGCACCATTTGAATGTCAATGATCAGATGTTGTACCTTGAGCGGAGGGTCTTTTTTGATGACAAAACAACGGATTTACCTGGATCATATCGCCGGGACACCCATCAAACCTGAAGTATTGCAGGCCATGTTGCCTTTCCTGGAAGAACATTTCGGGAACCCGGCGAGCATCCACCATCACGGCGAAGTTCCCCAGGACGCCCTGTTTCGAAGCCGGGAGCAGGTAGCTCGTTTGATAGGGGCCGAAACAGAAGAAATCATTTTCACCTCATGCGGCACCGAATCCAATAATCTGGCACTGAAGGGAGCGGCGCTCAACCAGATTCATGAGAAAAAGCATTTGGTTATCTCTTCAATAGAACATTATTCGGTGATGTATGCCGCCAAGGCTCTGGAGCAGTTTGGCTTCGCCATCAGCTTGGTACCGGTTGACGCTCTGGGCAGAGTAGATCCCGATGCGGTACGCGGGGCCCTGCGACCCGACACGGCTGTGGTTTCCGTCATGCTGGCCAACAACGAAGTGGGAACCATTCAGCCTCTGGCTGAAATCGCTCGATGCACGCGTGCAGGCGGCATCCTGCTGCACACCGATGCGGTCGCCGCCACCGGACGTATTCCGGTGAATGTGGGCGAGTTGGGAGTGGATTTGTTGAGCCTCTCGGCGAATCAGTTCGGGGGACCCAAGGGTGCGGCTGCGCTTTTCTGCAGAAAAGGCGTGCAACTCTGGCCCCTGTTTCATGGGGGCGGTCAGGAGGACGGACGGCGCACGGGAACCGAGAACGTTGCCGGTATTGTGGGGATGGGAAAAGCGGCGGAACTGACCATGGCGGCCCTGGAGGAGCGGACCCATACCTGTCACCGATTGGAGAAGCTCTTGATGCGTGAGATATCGGATCGGATTGATGAGGTCAGGTTCAACGGCGATCCGAACAACCATTTGCCGGGACTGGTCAACGTGTCCATCAGTTACGTCGAAGGAGAAGCCTTGCTGCTCCACATGGACATGCGCGGGATCAGCGTTGCCGGCGCTTCCGCCTGTATGTCGATCACCGCCAAGGCGTCGCATGTGTTGGAAGCCATGGGAGCGCTGGGCGACGGGGCAATAGGAACGCTCTTATTCACCATGGACCAGGAGAACACGGAAGAGGAGATTCACAAGTCGGTGGACACCTTGTCCCAGGTGGTGACCATGTTGCGGGCCATGTCGCCTTTATACGGGCAGCACAAAGCATAGTTCAGCAGACAGCGAACGGAGCGCGGATTCGCGCCGCCGCCTTGTCCGCAACCAGTTGGAATAAACGATTTTCTTCGTCACGCTGGTGACGCTTTATTTGGCCCATGTCGGGCGTGGGAAATGGCGGTTAGCGGGACCACAGGAACTTCTGCGGGAATTATCCGTTGTGCGTGGCGATGCATATGCGGATGGGGTCATGCGGTTGGATGTCGCATTTGAGCCCCCCTGACGGGAATAGAATAGTTTATGATGCAACGACTGTTACATGGAATAGAGAAGCCGGGACGTTATGTAGGGAACGAAATCAATGCCTGCAGAAAAGAATTCGAACAGGCCGATGTGCATTTTCTGTTGGCCTTTCCGGATACCTATGAAGTAGGCTTGAGCCATTTGGGATTGCGTCTGCTTTACCACCAGCTCAACGCCATGCAGGGAGTCATGGCTGACCGGGTATACGCCCCCTGGCTGGATTTTGAACAACGACTCAGAGCTTCTGGAGAGCCTCTGCGCAGTATCGAGAGCAAACGCATTGTTAACGCATTCGATTTTGTCGGCGTAAGCCTGCAATATGAACTGAGCTACACCAACATACTCACCATCCTGGACCTGGGCGGCATCCCGCTGAGGAGTGGAGAGCGCGCAGCCCATCATCCATGGGTGATCGCCGGCGGACCGTGCGCATTCAATCCCGAACCCCTGGCAGACTTTTTCGACTTCATTGTGCTGGGCGAGGCCGAGCAGGTACTGCCGGAGCTGATTCAGGCATTCCGGGAATGGAACACCTCGCGGCACACCGCTTCCAGACATGAATTTCTTACAGAGATTCGCAAGATTCCGGGGATTTACGTTCCATCCTTTTTCCACATTGCCTACCACCCGAGCGGCACAATCGCCGGCATCGAGCCCCTCTTCTCAGATTATACCCGGGTCGAAAAACGGCTGGTAATGGACCTTGATCAAGCCTCACCCATTCCCGAAAGCCCTTTGGTGCCTCTGTTGGACATTGTGCACAACAGACTCGGTGTCGAAATAGCCAGGGGCTGCACCAGGAGCTGCCGCTTCTGCCAGGCGGGTTATCTCTACCGACCGGTACGCGAGCGCGATCCACAACAAGTACTGGAGCGCACGGAACTAGCGCTGGCCAGCAGCGGTTTCGAGGAGCTTTCGCTGCTTTCCTTGAGCAGTGGCGACTACTGCCAAATACAGGCGTTGCTGACAGCGCTGGTGGAGCGATTTGCGCACGAACAGGTCGCTGTTTCATTACCTTCCATGCGGGTGGGGACTCTCACGCCGGAGCTCATGGAACTGGTGCGCCGGGTCAGAAAGACCGGCTTTACCCTGGCCCCCGAGGCGGGCAGCGAGCGGCTGCGGCGGGTCATCAACAAAGACATTCTCGACGAGGATTTGCTGTGCACCGCGCAAACCGCCTTCAGATTGGGCTGGCGGCTGATGAAGCTGTACTTTATGACGGGACTGCCAAGCGAAACCGAGGATGACCTGGAGGCGATGGCAGCACTTTGCCGCCGGGTTTGGGAGCTGGCCAAACGGTCCAAGGCGGCAATCAACGTCTCAGTTGCAACCTTTGTCCCCAAACCGCAGACCCCTTTTCAGTGGGTGCCGCAAATTACCCGCGAAACGGTGGAACGGCGGTTGGAAAGCTTGCAGCAACGCTTTAAGCGGCCCGGATTGCGCCTGAAATGGCACCATCCAGGTCACAGCCTGCTGGAAGCCGTCTTTGCAAGAGGCGACCGGCGGCTGGGAGAGGTACTGACCCGAGCCTGGCGTTTGGGAGCTCGATTTGAAAGAGTGTCGGAAATGCTGCGCGAAGACGTGTGGCAATGCGCGTTCCATGACAGCGGGCTGGATATGGCGTTCTACGCCCAGCGCGAGCGTGCTGGTGATGAAATTCTTCCGTGGGACCATCTGTCGGCAGGAGTAGACAAAGACTATTTGTGGCGTGAGTATCAGAAAGCTTTGAATGAAGAGTACACGCGCGATTGCCGCCGGCATGGCTGCGACGGCTGCGGGGTGTGCGATCACAAGGAGGTCAAGCCCCGCCTGTATGATTCAGCAGAAGGACAGCCGATAGCGATTGTTCGCCGAAACACCGTCGAGCCGGGCAACACTGATGCCCATCTCTATCAGCTGCAATATGCCAGGCTGGGAGATGCACGTTTTTTTGGCCAACTGGAAGTGGCTCAGGCTTTTGCACGAGCGGTCCGCCGTGCCGCTCTGCCGGCCGCGTACAGTCTCGGGTTTCATCCGCATATGAAGCTCTCCTTCGGGCAGGCTTTGCCGCTGGGGCTGGAGAGCCTCATCGAAGAAGCCTATCTCTCCCTCACCCGGGAAAGAGATTGCCGAGCGATTGCCACGCTGCTCAACGTCCATTTGCCTGAAGGCATAACCGTCGCCCGGGTGCAAAAAGTCGCTCAACGCTCGCCGGCAGAAGTCGCTCACAAGGTCACTTATCGGGTTTCCGATTTGCTTCCCTGGGCTGTTCGCATTATACTGCAAAATCTGCCGAGACTTGGACAGGAAACCCTCAGTAAGAGGACCAAGAAACGGATGGTCACGGCCCAATTGAGTGAAATCCTGCTGGATTTACGACCAGTGGACGAATCCTCCCTGGAAATGGACCTACATGAAGCGCCGGGACTGTGTTTCAGGCCCACCATGATCCTGGAACGCCTCCTGGGAGAATCTACCGATATTGCATCAGGCTGCCGCATTTGCAAAGTGAGGGCCATCCCCTTTGCTGGACTGGAGGAAAACGAGGATGTCCATCGAGCTCATCATCAATGCTAATTCCTATGAAACTCGTGTCGCTCTGGTGGAAAACGGGCAGATTGCGGAGCTTCATGTGGAGCGCAATTCCGACCGGGGAATTGGCAGCAACATCTACAAGGGACGGGTAGTGAGGGTACTGCCGGGCATGCAAGCCGCGTTCGTGGACATTGCACTGGAAAAGGCCGCTTTTCTTTATGTCAACGACGTGCATCATCCGCTGGAAGACCTGGAGCAGCTTTTTCTGGATTCCTGCGGCAACGGCCACGAACAGGACGAAGCCGAGGAACTGAATGAGTCGCTGGTACTGGACGAGGAAATCAAGGAGGTCTTGGATCTTCATCCTGAGCATTGCGACGTTCCCATTGAAGACCGCTTGCAGGAAGGGCAGGACATACTGGTGCAGGTGGCCAAGGAGCCCATCGGCCACAAAGGGGCGCGGATCACGACGCACATCACGCTGCCCGGACGTCACCTGGTCTTGATGCCCATGATGGACCATGTGGGCGTATCCCGACGGATTGATAACGAGAAGGAAAGAAAGCGACTGCGGGAGCTGACTTGCGCCATTAAACCTCCCCATTGCGGATTCATAGTGCGCACGGCGGCGGAAGGAGAAGAGGCGGAAAAGCTACAGGCTGAGATGGATTTTCTCCTGAAATTGTGGCAGAACATCCAGCGTCGTGCCGAACACGCCCCGGTGCCGTCTCTTGTCTATCAGGAACTGGATATTACCTTGCGCGCCGTGCGCGACCTATTCACCAAGGAAGTGGACCGCTTGATCATCGATTCCGAGAGTGAGTATCGCAAGGTCCTGAACTTCATTGAGACCTTTACGCCATCACTGCAAAGCGCCGTGGAACTCTATGAAGGAGACGAGCCGGTATTCGACGCGTACGGCATCGAGATGGAAATTCAACGCGCGTTGAGCAAAAAAATCTGGCTGAAATCAGGAGGGTACATCGTCATAGAGATGACCGAGGCATTGACTGCCATAGACGTCAACACGGGGCGCTACGTGGGCAAACGCAATCTCGAGGAAACCATCCTCAAGACCAACCTGGAAGCGGTCAAGGAAATTGCCTGTCAACTTCGCCTGCGCAATATGGGCGGCATCATCATCATTGATTTTATCGACATGGAAAAGGAAAGCAATCGCGAAAAGGTCTTCAATGCATTGAAGGACGCCATGCGTAAGGACAAGAGCAAGACCAACATCCTGCGCATGTCTGACCTGGGATTGATTGAGATGACCCGCAAACGCACCAAGGAAAGCATCGGGCGTGTTCTGTGCGAGCCTTGCTTCTACTGCGACGGCGAAGCTTACCTGAAATCCAAGCAGACGGTCTGCTATGAGATACTGCGGGAACTGGAAAGGGAAAGGAAGGAACTGTTCGGACAGAACATCATGATCTTGGCTCACCCTGAAGTGGCGGCGCGCTTCTGCGATGAGGAAAGGGTCTACCTCGAACAGGTTGAAGAACGACTGCATGCACGAATATTGGTGAAGGGAGAAGCAAATTTCCATTTGGAGCAGTATGAGATTACTGTGACCGACAAGAGATGAAAGGACTTGCAACGATCCAGTGAATATACCTATTTCTATCCGTGATTACATGCAACAACACCAATTATTGCGGTGGGCGCTGTACAGTGTAGTGATCGGAATAGTGAGCGGATTGGGTGCCTGCACCTTTTTCTTATGCCTCGAATGGATGAAGTACTTCACTTTCGAATTTCTCGCCGGCTACGATTATCTTAAGCCCGCCGGTGAGCAGCTCGTTGAAATCACTTCCACAAGCTCCTTCAACCCTTGGGTTTTATTCCTTCTTCCCGTCATCGGTGGATTGCTGTCCGGCTTTCTGGTGTACACGTGGGCGCCGGAAGCCGAAGGGCATGGAACCGATGCCCTGATTGACGCCTTCCATAACAAACAGGGTGTGATCCGCACACGCGTGCCTTATATCAAAGGTCTCGCCTCCCTGATCACACTGGCGACCGGGGGCAGTGCCGGCCGTGAAGGCCCCATCGCTCAAATCGGAGCCGGTTTTGGCTCGTGGCTCGGACGCACGTTTCAGTTGAGCGTGCGCGACCGACGTTTGCTGCTGCTGGCTGGATGTGCCGGCGGCCTTGGTGCCATTTTTCGAGCCCCTCTGGGCGGAGCCCTGACGTCCATTGAAGTGTTGTACAGTGAAGATTTTGAAACAGAAGGGATCGTGCTGTGCATCGTCTCATCGGTCGTGGCCAACTCCATCTTCACCTACCTGTTCGGCAACCAGCCCATATTTGCCATCCCCACCATAAGCTTTGGGCATCCCCTGGAGTTGTTGTTTTATGCGATTCTTGGCCTGGTCTGTGTGCCATTCGGCTATGTCTACGTAAAAACTTTTTATGGCCTGCGCGATCATTTTTTTCGTAAGCTGCGGCTCAAAAGGGTTCTGATTCCCGCTTTGGGAGGGCTTGGCGTAGGGCTGATAGGTCTATGGCGTCCTGAGGTGTTGAGTGGCGGCTACGGTGTTATTCAGGAAGCCCTCAAGGGCAATCTGCCCGTTGTTCTGATGATGAACCTGGCCTTGCTCAAGATCATTGCCACCTCTTTTACCATCTCTTCCGGGGGGAGTGGCGGCGTCTTTGGACCGTCCTTGTTTATCGGCGCAATGCTGGGGGGAGTGGTCGGGCAAATCAGCCACGGCTGGTTCCCGGGTATCGTGACCGATCCGGGAGCATTCGCTCTGGTTGGCATGGGTGCTTTTTTTGCCGGTGTGGCCAAGGCACCTATTGGCGCCCTGATCATGGTCGCTGAAATGACCGGAGGCTACGCCGTCGTCGTGCCCCTGATGTTCACCTCGGTGGTGGCACTTCTCCTGTCCCAGCGCTGGTCCCTGTATGAGAAGCAGGTGCACAATAAATTTCAATCCCCGGCCCATCGCAATGACGCTGTCATCAACATACTCCAGACCATGACGGTGAGAGACATTTATCGAGAGGATGCGCCCGTCACCAGCCTGCCCGAGGATATGACGTTTGCTACCCTGAAGCGCATGCTCACGCGTACAGAAGAATCATTCTTCCCGGTGGTGGACGATCACTTTCACCTGCGCGGCATTTTGTCGCTGCCCAACCTGCACGCCATTTTGTTCGAGGATCAACTGTCCGACCTCCTGGTGGTCGGTGAGTTGGCTACACCTCCCGTCAGCGTGCGGCTGGATGAGACTCTCTACGATGCGCTGGTGAAGTTTCTGCAATCGGGATACGGCCGTGTGCCTATAGTGGATGACGAAACCGGCCTGAAAGGTTTGCTGCGTCTGAGCGAACTGATGGCTGCCTACCATCGAGAAATTCTCAAGCTTAAGGAAGAGTGACGCGACACGGAACCGTTCACGAGAAGAGAGGGAGAACAATGCAGTGGGAACGATCCGAACAGCTCTACAAGGAAGCCTGCCAATGGATTCCTGGAGGCGTCAACAGCCCGGTGCGATCTGCCAGGGCCGTAGGGATGACGCCGATTTTTGTCAAGCAGGCCAGTGGCTGCAAGATTATAGACGAGGATGGCAATAGCTACATCGACTATGTTTGTTCCTGGGGGCCTTTGATTGCCGGCCACGCCCATCCCAAAGTAGTTGAAGCCATAAAAACGGCAGCCAACCGTGGGACTTCATACGGAATTCCCACCAGAGTGGAGAACGAGATGGCGCGCAAAGTGGTCGAAATGGTGCCGTCCATCGAACTGCTGCGCATGGTCAATTCCGGTACCGAAGCGACCATGAGCGCCATACGCCTGGCACGAGGCTACACCGGCAGGAACCGGATCATAAAATTCAACGGTTGCTACCACGGCCACTGGGATTGTCTGCTCGTGCAATCCGGCTCAGGACTGGCCACTTTCGGGATCCCCGGCTGCCCGGGAGTACCCGATGCAATCGTGCAGCATACCCACTCATTGCCCTACAATGACTTGGCCGAGGTTGACAAGGCAATGGCCGCATTTGGCGGAGAAGTCGCCGCCATCATAGTCGAGCCGGTGGCCGGCAACATGGGCGTCGTCCCGCCGTCCGAGGGATATCTTGAGGGGTTGCGCAGGTTATGCGATGAGCATGGGGCTGTGCTCATTTTCGACGAAGTCATCACCGGTTTTCGCTTGTCTGCCGGCGGAGCCCAAGCCTTGTATGGAGTCGTTCCAGACATGACCTGCCTGGGCAAGATCATCGGGGGAGGTCTGCCGGTTGGCGCCTACGGCGGCAAAAGAGAGATCATGGAGCACATGGCACCTGTGGGCAAAGTCTATCAGGCGGGCACCCTCTCGGGCAACCCCCTGGCCATGAGTGCCGGCTTGGCTACGCTTGATCTGCTCAGCGATCCCGGCGTTTACGCAGAACTCGAGGAAAAGGCGGCGTATCTCGCCGAAGGCCTCACAAAAGCCGCTGCCAAGGCAGGTGTAGCAACTACTCTCAATCGCGTCGGTTCCATGGGGTGCGGATTTTTCACCGGCACCCGCGTACGTGATTTTGACAGTGCCATGAAGGCCGACACCCAGGCGTACAGCGTTTTTTTTCAAGAAATGCTCAAGCGCGGAGTTTATCTGGCCCCATCACAGTTTGAGGCTTTTTTCATAAGCACGGCACATGAGCGGAGGCATTTGGATGCAACGATTGCCGCCGCAGAAGAAGCGTTTGTGCGGGTAAAGCAGCATTACCAAACGGCCGGCGAGAAAAAAACGTTGACTTGAGGATAGGGCTGTGCTAGGACGTCTGTGAACATTTACACGAAGTCTGACATGAAAGAAGACACCAAAAAGCTGCTCAAGCAATTGGGCATTGCCAGTACACTGGGATTCCAGGTCGCCTTTGCCATCTTTATCGGTTTGGGAATTGGAGTGTGGCTGGATTCACGGTTTAACACTTTCCCATGGCTGGCACTTGTTTTCATGATATTCGGCGTTATTGCGGGCTTCTTGAACTACTATCGCTTTATCAAGAGGCAGCAGAGGGACAATTAGAAAGTCAGAGAACTGGTTGAGATTACTTACGGACGAAAGGCTCCTGCGGCGTATCGAATGGACAAACATCGGCCTGTTGGTAGCAGCAACTCTTGGGGCGTGGCTGTTTTTCTCTTACACTATTGCTTTCGGAGTTCTCCTGGGCGGAGCCATTGCCACCGCCAGCTTTCAGATACTCAAGTGGCAGCTGAGAAGGGCGTTTCAGAGTGCAGGTAATGTTCCCCGTAAAGGGGGGCTGTTCGTCACTTACTATCTGCGCTTCCTAATAACACTTTTTATAATTTTTGCGGTGATTTACTATGGTTGGGCCAACCCCATCGCGCTACTCGCGGGTTTGTCCCTGGTGGTTTTGAGTATTGCAGCGGTTGGGGCGCATGAGTTTTTACTGATGCAGGTGAGAAAAGGGGGAAGGTAGCGTATGGAGCACCCGGTATTGTTTTTGAATGTGTTATTTGAAAAGTTGGGCCTGCCGGTAGTCGCCAGTGCGGGTGAGGCCAAGACGTTCACGCAACTCGTGCTGTTGCCGCATGTCACTTACACCTGGGTGGTCATGGCCCTGTTGCTCATCCTTGGCGCAATGGCTGCCAAGCGTCTTGAGATGGTTCCCAGAGGGGGACAGAATTTCTTTGAAACGGTGATTGTCGGGATCGAAAATTTCATGATCGACATCACCGGGGAAGAGGGGCGATTCGCTTTTCCACTCATTGCCACCCTGGGATTTTTCATTCTGGTGAGCAACTACATGGGAATGGTCCCCGGCTTTTTTGCACCAACTGCAAGCATCAATACGACTTTGGCGTGTGCTTTGATCGTTGTCGTTTACACGCACATTATCGGCGTCAAGTTTCACGGGGTCAAATACATCAAACACTTCATGGGCCCCATTTGGTGGCTTACCCCGCTGATCATGCCCATCGAGCTCATCGGTCATTTTGCTCGCGTTCTCAGCCTCTCGATACGTCTTTTCGGCAACGTTATGGGTGAAGAACTGGTATTGGCCATTCTCTTTTTCCTGGCGGGGCTCTATCTGGCGCCGCTGCCAATGATGTTTCTCGGTCTGTTCACCGGTTTCATCCAAGCCTTCATCTTTTGCTTACTGTCGATGATGTATTTTGCCGGAGCAATCGAGGAAGCGCATTAATCCCAGGCGGTAAAGGGTCGAAGGAAGGCCGCGCATATATTTTTTATCAACTCAAATTCTCATTTAACATTCACAAGGAGGAAGATTTATGTCTAAGAAAGTTGGGTTACTGACAACGCTGTTTCTGCTGGGTCTTGCAACGGTCGCTCTTGCTCAGGAAGGGGCCGGCGCTTCTGAAAAAGTCGAAGGTCTTCGCTTTTTCCTGTATTCGGCCGTCGCCGCCGGCTTCGGTATCGCCATTGCTGCATTCGGCTGCGGCATCGGCCAGGGCATTGCGGTAAAGAGCTCGGTGGAAGGTATTGCACGTAACCCTGAGGCTTCCGGAAAGGTAACCGTAACCATGCTGATCGGTCTGGCGATGATCGAATCTCTTTGTATCTACGCTTTGGTTGTCGCACTGATCCTGATCTACGCCAACCCGGTATCCACATTGATCCAGGGATTCGTTGGTCTAGCCGCTCATTAAGAACCTTTCGCTTTAGGCAGAAGAACATGGCGGGAGTGCCTTGTGGCACTCCCGCCGGTTCTGCGTAGCGAGGGTTCCGGCTGGGCCTTTTTTCGGCCCCATAATGTGAATAATATCACATTGTTAATGGTTTCAACCAGAGTGCAACTCGGACCTGTGCATCGATCGGCCACAAGCCAGCGATTGAGGGCCAAGCAATGAAATTTGCCAAAATTCCCATGGCGACAATCAACCGGCTGTCCATCTACATGCGGACCCTGCAGGATCTGCTTGAAGAGGAGATGGACGTGATTTCCTCTGAGCGATTAGCCAAGCAGTGTGGTGTGAATCCGGCGCAAATTCGTAAGGACCTGGCCTACTTCGGAGAATTTGGGGTGCGCGGTGTCGGTTACCGGGTGAGTGATTTGATCAACCAGATCAAGGAAATCCTCGGCCTCAACCGCAACTGGAACCTGGCCATGGTCGGCCTGGGCAATTTGGGGTCCGCCATGATACGCCATGGCAATTTTATAAAACACGGCTACATCTTCACATCGGCGTTTGATGTGGATCCGCAGAAGGTCGGCAAACGCCTGCCAAACGGTCTGATCATCAATCATGTCGATGAGCTGGAAGAAATTGTTAAAGAGCGCGAGGCCCATATCGGCATCATCGCGACCCCTGCCAGCGCCGCCCAGAGCGTTGCCAATCAACTGGTTCTGGGAGGAATCAACGGCATTCTGAACTTTGCACCGGTGCAGATTCAGGTCCCCGACTGTTGCCACGTGGAAAATGTCGATTTCACCATTAAGCTGGATTGTATCGCCTACCACCTCTCCTCTGGCGGATAAGATTCGGGCTCATTCAAGTTGCCCAGCTCCTGCCTCAGATATTGACCCGTCAGTGAAGCAGCGTGCTGCGCAACCTCCTCCGGAGTCCCGCAAACCACAATCCGCCCTCCCCCCGCGCCTCCTTCGGGACCGAGATCAATGATGTGATCGGCTGTCTTGATTACATCCAGGTGATGTTCTATAACGATTACCGTATGCCCCTTGTCGACCAGGCGCTGCAGTACATGGAGCAGCTTTCTAATGTCATCGAAGTGCAGACCGCTGGTGGGTTCATCGAGAATATAGAGGGTTTTTCCCGACGTTTTGAGGGAGAGTTCACCGGCGAGCTTGACCCTTTGGGCCTCGCCTCCCGAAAGGGTTGTAGCCGGCTGACCAAGCCGCAGGTAGCTCAAGCCCACTTCCTGCATGGTGGCGAGCTTACGTCGAATTGCCGGGACGTTTTCAAACAGGCCGGCCGCTTCCTGCACGGTCATATCGAGGACATCGGCTATGGATGATCCCTTGAAGAGAATATCGAGTGTTTCCCGATTGAAGCGGGTGCCTCCACACAGCGGACAGGTGACATAGACATCGGGCAAAAAAAACATATCAATCGTTTGAAACCCCTCGCCTTTGCAGGCTTCGCACCGCCCTCCACGAGCATTGAAAGAAAAACGACCGGCACTGTAGCCTCGCGCCCTGGATTCGGGGAGTCTGGCAAAGAGCCGGCGAATTAACGAAAACAAGCCGGTATGGGTTGCTGGAATGGATCGAGGAGTTCTGCCAAGGGGTGATTGATCAACCAGGATCACTTTCTGGATCTGTTCGACGCCCTCGACGGATTGCACAGGTGCGGGAGGGACTTTGCTGCGATAGATCTTCTGGGCGAGGCATTTGTAGAGCGTATCGAAAACCAGGGTACTTTTCCCGGAACCGGACACCCCGGTAACGCAGGTCAAACATCCCAGGGGAAAAGCAACGGAAATGTTGCGCAGATTGTGCCCGCTTGCCCCCTTCACGTGCAGAGCACCATGGGCGAAAGGCGGGCGCCTGGAAGGCAGAGCGATCTTTTCACGCCCCGAGAGATATAATCCCGTCAAAGATTGAGGGGTTCGCGCCAGGCCTTGCGGAGGTCCGCAGTAGATCACTTCACCGCCCTGAGCTCCGGCGCCTGGCCCCATGTCCACCACATAGTCCGCCTGAGCAATAGTCTGCCTGTCATGTTCCACAACCACAAGCGAGTTTCCTCTGTCTCTCAGCCGCAGGAGGATGTCCAGGAGCCTGTTATGATCCCTCGGGTGGAGGCCAATGCTTGGTTCGTCCAACACATAGAGGACACCGGAGAGTTGGTTGCCGATCTGGTTTGCCAGTCGTATCCGTTGAGCCTCGCCGCCGGACAAGGTCGGCGCAGCTCGATCCAGAGAGAGGTAGGCCAAGCCGAGTTGCTCCAGAAGACTGAGGCGATTGATCATCTCTTCGACTGGTCTGGCCGCCACTTGTTTTTGCGACGGTGTGAAATGCAGGCTGGATAACCACGATTTGATGGTGGGAACGCTCAACCGGGATGCTTCTGCGATGCTTTTTCCGTCTAACAGGACCGAACGGGCAGTTTCATTGAGGCGGCTTCCCTTGCAGTGCGGACAGACGGGATCACGCTTTTCATGGTCCAGAAAATCCTGCAAATCATCCTCCACACCTGTGCTGCCCGATTTGCGCGCCGGGTGTGCTCTCTTTTTGGTCTCGCCGCCGGGGGGATCGTCTCGGCTCTCCCGGTGATATCCCAGCCCTTTGCACAAGGGGCACATTCCAGCCGGGTGCTGGAAGGAGAAAAGACCCAAAGTAAGTTCGGGGAATCCAGCTCCGCAAGCGACACATCGGAGTTCCTCACTGAACTGCTTCTCCTCGCCGTCAACCTGAGCGACCGACACTTTCCGGTCGCCCATCTTCAAAGCAACTTCCAACGACTCTGCAAGACGCCGTTCCCGCGAATCGTCAAGAATCAGTCTGTCCACCACAAGGTCGAGTCGGCAGGCGGGCCGCCGTGCAATCAAAGGTAGCGGATCGAGTTCGAAAACGCGTCCATCCAGTCGGATGCGGACAAAACCATCGCGCTGCAGTTTTTTCAGCTGGGTTGTGAGCTCGGATTCTTTCAGCTTACCCAGGGGAGCAAGTATCAGCAGGCGACTCCCAGGGGGCCATTGTTTGATATCCCCGATCATGGCCGGAATGGTGTAGGCCTTAACGGGTATCTTACAGTGAGGACAGTACAGTGTGCCCACACGCAGGTAGAGCAGGCGAAGGTAATCATAGATTTCGGTGAGGGTGCCGACGGTAGACCTGGAACTGCGCTGCAGTCCTTTTTGCTCGATGGCCAGAGCCGGGCTCAATCCTTGAATTTCGTCCACATCGGGCGGATCCAGGCGGCGCGAAGACTGGCGTGCAAATGTTGACAGAGACTCCACATAGCGCCGCTGGCCTTCGGCGAAAAGGGTGTCAAAAGCTAAAGAAGATTTTCCCGACCCGCTCACCCCGGTAATGACGACCAAGCGATTGCGCGGGATGGACAGGGTGATGTTTTTGAGATTGTGCTGGCGGGCACCGTAAATGACTATCTGGTCCATGGGCATGTTGTATTGTTTCTACATCCGGCTCAACTTCGCCACAGAGGATAATGTGTCCCCATTTTTTATCAGATGGGGCGGTGTCATTGCCCGCAAAAACGATTTTTTGCCAGCAGACCGGCCATTCGCACAGCCGCCTGCAGGCTTCCAGCGTGTGCCTTGCCTGTGCCCACAAGATCATAGGCAGTGCCATGATCCACCGACGTCCGGATGATGGGCAATCCCAGGGTGACATTCACGGCATCATGAAAATGCACCAGCTTAATGGGAATGAGTCCCTGGTCATGGTACATGGCGACCACCGCATCGAATTCGCCATGCAACGCACGATAGAAAAGAGTATCAGCGGGATACGGTCCGCTCACGGTAAAATCCGTTTCACTGAACGACTCGACAACGGGTTCGATGGTTTCCAGCTCTTCACTTCCGAATCTGCCCGCTTCTCCCGCATGGGGATTGAGGGCGGCAACAGCGAGATGCGGGGCGGCCATGGCAAAATCACGCAGCAATGCCCGGCCTGTTATTGCAATGACTGTGGTCAAGGCGCTCCTGTTGAGCACTCGGGGAACTTCGCCGAGGGCCATGTGGATGGTGGCCAAAGCCACCTTCAATTTGGGTCCTGCCAGCAGCATGACGGCGTTTTCGGCTTGAGTCAGATCCTTGAGGAATTCGGTATGCCCTGGAAAGGGAAAGCCGCACTGGTGCAAATTTGTTTTGTGAATCGGGCACGTGCAAATGGCCTGAACTTTCCCCTGCAAGGCGAGTTCTGCCGCCACTTCGATGTATTGAACCGAGGCCCGGGAAGCGTCTTCCGAAGGATGCCCGTAAGCCAGGTCAGACCAGGTGAGCTCACAAGGCGCCATTACAGGGATGCGCGGAGCCATTGCGCTCAATTCCTGTACATCTTGAATCAACGCGAACTTGCGCGGAGCACCCAGCAAGTCGGCAGCTCGTTCGAGTGCCCGGGGATCACCCACAATGAGCGGAACAAAATCCTCTGCAGCCGAGTGCAGCAGGAACGTCTTGACCAAAATCTCCGGGCCTATCCCACACGGGTCGCCCATGGTAACGGCTATGATCGGACGGCTCACCGAAGCGCGATTGTCAACCATGATCGGTTATCTCACCGCCAGCATTTTTTCGACGGCCCCCAGCGCCCTGATGCGGATCGCTTCGGGCACCGTGATTCTCGGTTCCAGAGTCTGGAGCGAGTTGATGACGTCGTGTAACGAGGTCTTTTTCATATCGGCACACACCAGACGGTCGGACGCAGGATAGAACCGCTTCTCAGGATTTTGCCGCCGCATAGGATACAGTATGCCCTTTTCCGTCCCGATGATAAACGACTTGTGAGGTGATTCGGTTACGTATCGAAGCATTCCGGATGTGCTCTGGACGTGATCGGCAAGATCCAGCACCTCGGGGCGGCACTCGGGATGAGCCAGAAACAGGGCATCAGGGTGCTCCGCCTTGCGCTGCCGCACCTGCTCCGCCCTCAGTTCGTGATGTATGGGGCAGTAGCCATGCCAGTAGTGCACCTGCTTTTGTGTATGACGGGCTGTATACTTGGCCAGATTTTGATCCGGCGCCATGTAAACGGAGTCCTCCTTGCAAAATGATTCCACCACCCGAATCGAGTTGGCCGAGGTGCAGCAGACAGTGCTTTCGGCTTTGACTGCCGCAGTCGAATTCACATAAGTGATAATCGGCGTCCCGGGATACTGACGTTTGATGCCGACCATGTCTTCAGGAGTAATCATGTCGGCCATCGGACAGCCGGCATCCGGCCGGGGCAAAATGACTCTCTTGTCGGGATTGAGAATTGCGGCTGTTTCCGCCATGAACGCCACGCCACAGAAAACAATCACCTGAGCCGTCGTGGAAGCAGCCTGACGGCTCAGTTCTAAAGAATCCCCCGTTAGATCGGCAATATCCTGGATCTCCGGGGGTTGATAATTATGCGCGAGAACTATTGCTCGTTTTTCTTCTTTCAATTTGAGGATCAGGTCCCTGCCATCCATCGTCATCGATCATAAACCTTTCTATGGGTGCAAAAGCTTGGCTTTCAGCCTGTCTATCTCTGCTTGCGGCAACTCCCGCCCCTCGGTGTCGACAACCAGGGTTGAGGGCGGGATGCTTAGCTGAAACAATTGGGACTTGAGGTTGGGAGCGGGTTTTTGCCCTTTGAGCATGATCAGATTGGTGTTTGCCAGCGCATCCTGGGTTTCCACCCGGTCGATCTGATACGTCTTGAGGTCTATCCACAACCGCAGTTGTTTTATGTTGGGATCTTCTTTTTTCGGAACGAGCTTCAGCACGGCCGTTGTCAAACTCGACTTGGTGTGCTCCAGACTCACTTCAAAATGCTTCTGCAGGCCACTAATGCCGTCAAAAAAAGTCTGAGCCAGCGGCGATTCGAAAAATGCCTTGGAATCAAACAGTGAAATCTGCCGCTCCGACGGCACATAAAGCCATGCCAAGCCATCGTTGGCCACAAAGACCTGAGGTTCGGGCGCCTTGTATTCCCAGCGCATCTGCCGGGGTTTCTGATAGTAGAGCACTCCCGACGCCTCGGTCGTGATGGTGTTGGTGGCAGCCGAGGTAGTCAGCTGCAGGAAATCCGCGGTGAAGCCTTTGAGCCCTTGGTAATGCGACTCCGATCTTCTCAGGATTTCCCCCATGGAAAGGGAGGAGTCGGCATAACAGGCCGGTTTGTCAGGCAGCACCGAGATACAGGCAAAAAATACGGTCATGATAGATAATAGACGATGTTTTTTCATGTTCGATTTTCTCATCATGTTGAATTCAAGGGGTTTTGACAGTCAAAACTTCACGCGGTTTAACTCCGTCAGAGGGCCCCACAATCCCCTGCTGCTCCATGACCTCGATCATACGGGCCGCTCTATTGTACCCCACCCGGAGTCTCCTTTGCAGCATGGAGATCGAAGCTTGTCGAGTTTCGAGGACCAGCTGAACCGCTTCGTCGTATTTTTCATCCAAATCCTCTTCGCTCAATTCATCGAGGGAGGACTCTTCCTGGAAATTTACCCGATCACGCAAAGGATCCTCTCTGATCTGCTGCATCCGCCAGAATTGTGTGAGACGCTGTACCTCGGCTTCAGAAACAAATGCCCCGTGAATGCGTTGCAGCTTGGCGGTACCGGGAGGCAGAAACAGCATATCTCCTGAACCGAGCAGGCTTTCAGCACCGGAGTTATCCAAGATGGTTCTCGAGTCGATGCGCGAGGAAACCTGAAAGGAAATTCGCGTGGGGATATTGGCCTTAATGATCCCGGTGAGAACGTCTACGGACGGACGTTGAGTTGCGAGAATCAAGTGAATCCCGGCGGCTCGCGCCATTTGGGCAAGCCGAATGATGGACTCTTCCACCTCCCGGGAAGCAACCATCATGAGGTCCGCCAGTTCGTCTATGACGATGACCGTATAAGGCAGATGATGATGCGCGAGGCCGCTGCCTTCATCACCGGCGGCATGATTCTCCCGCGCGGCCTTGCCGATTTCCTTGGCAAAGACTTTGTTGTAGCTCTCGATGTTGCGTACGTTCTTGTCAGCCAGCAGCTTGTAGCGCAGCTCCATTTCCTGAACCGCCCAGCGCAACGCTTTTGTTGCCAGTTTGGCATCGGTTACCACCGGATGAATGAGGTGAGGAATGCCCTCATAGCTATTGAGCTCGATGCGCTTGGGATCGATGAGCAGCAGGCGCACATCATCGGGCGTGTTGCGGTAGAGCAGGCTGCTCAGTATGGTATTGATACCGACACTCTTGCCGGTGCCGGTTGCCCCGGCAATGAGCAAATGGGGCATTTTGGCCAGATTGGCCGCCACCGGCTGGCCGGTCGTGTCCTGGCCCAGGGCCATGGTGAGGGGGGCGGTCGAAGCGCAGAACACTTCCGACTCAAGGACGGCACGTATCGACACCAATTCCCTTCTTTGATTGGGGATCTCGATGCCTATTGCAGCCTTACCGGGTATCGGGGCGACCACGCGAATGCTGATGGCCTTGAGGGCCATGGAAAGGTCGTCGGAGAGGCCGACGATCCGACTGATTTTAATGCCCGGAGCCGGAGTGTATTCGTACATGGTGATGACCGGTCCGGGGCAAATTCCCGTCACTTTCCCCTGAACACCGAAGTCCGCCAGCTTTTGCTCCAAAATCGCCGAATTCTCTTCCAGTTTTTTCCAGTTCGGTTTGTGACTTTCTATCTGATAGTTGTCCAGGATATCCAGCGAAGGCAGAGCATATTGGCCGGGGTGGTTCGTTTGCGGACTCAACGCCGCCCCTTTCTCAACCATCCGGACCGAAGGCATAATCGGCAGAATTGGCTCTTGCACCGGTTCGGCAGCAGAAGACTCCGCCTGCACATGGGTGATACGCTTCAACGTCGGAGAAGATACCGGTGGTGCCTCAGCCTGCCGCAGGGCAGATCGACGCAGGAGCTGTTGAACCCATTGCGTGAAGCTGCGTCTGCCGTTTTGTAAAACCTTGGCCGTCCAGCTGAGGGTCGCCTGCAAAGAAAATGGAGTGGCCAGCAGCAGGGATATGAGAAAAACACCGACCAGCAGCACATGGGCGCCCACTTCATGGAGTCTCGTGACCATGGTTGCGGCGATCAGCAATCCAATCCAGCCTCCTGACCTGATTTCCTGCCCGAAAATGTGCACCACCGGATAGTGTATGGACAGCAGCGATACGCCGCTCAAAAGCAGCAGCACAGCACCCAGCAACTGCAGTCGGCCGTAATTTATTGTTGCCTGCCCCCGAAATAACAACCAGCTGACCCAGAAACCGGCGAGAGGAATTCCATACGCGCCGATGCCCAACAAAAAGTACAGAATCCACGCCAGGTTGGCACCCGGGAAACCGATCCAGTTGGCAGAAGGCTGCTCAGTCGATGATGCGTTGAAAAGGGTCAGGTCGGAGGAATGGAATGAGAGCAGACTGAAGAAGACCAATAACGTGGGTATCGCCACACATACGGCCCAAATCTCATGCTTCTTCTGGTCCACCGAAACAATCCTCCCATCTTCCATCTCATCACAAAGCAAGTACAACAGCCCCACGCAGTGATCTTCCCTTGCTCCTGCGGATGAACTGTACCCAAAAGAGACTCTGCCCGCCATCCAGGGCCTTTGGTGGGCATAGTCCGCCCCCTCAACGAGGGGTGTGATCACACCGGTGGGTGATCCAAATCTCACCCCAAACCCATCGCCTCAAGGAGAGAGAGGAATCCACCAGTCTCGGACAACCTCCTAAACGTCAATTACGATCGGATAAATAAACGGACGGCGTTCCAGGACCCTGTTGAAAAAGCGTTTGAGCTCTCTTCGAATATCGGCCTGAAGGTCGGCGGGATCAAATTCAAAACCCTGATCGAGCAGTTTGTCAAAAACCTCGAGCACCACACACTGCGCCTCATCGAGGATCTCCGGCTTGATGTCTTCCAGGATAAATCCCCGGGTGAAAATATCCGGTCCGCTCAAGATCTCTTTGGTTTCTTTGTCGATCACAAGCGAGGTCACCACCAGGCCATCCTCGGCAAGATGCTTGCGGTCCCGCAAGACCAGACCACCGACGTCCCCGACCCCTTTTCCATCCACAAACACCCTGCCTGTTTCCACTCTCTCTTCAATGGCAGCCCCATAATCCGAAAACGTCACAACATCACCATTGACCGGAAGCAGGCAGTTGTCCGGAGGTATTCCCATAGTTACAGCCAGCTGCCGATGTTTCACCAGGTGTCGATACTCGCCATGCACCGGGACAAAATAACGGGGCCGAACAACATTGATCATCGCTTTCAACTCTTCGCGATAGGCATGCCCCGAAACATGAATATCACTCACCTGTTCATGGATGACCTCGGCTCCCAATCGGTACAAATGATTTATAATTTTTTGGATGGCCCGCTCATTCCCGGGGATGAACTTGGACGAAAGAATGATGGTGTCGGCGGGCTTCACTTTCAATTTTCTGTGGTCGTTGAAGGCCATGCGGGTCAGGGCACTCATGGGCTCACCCTGACTGCCCGTGGTGAGCATCAGGACCTGGCAATCCTGGAGGCGTGAAAGATCCTGGAAACCGATTTCTTCTTCCGCGGGGAAATTCAGGTAGCCCAGTTCCCTGGCTATGCGCACATTGATCAGCATGGATTTCCCATTGAGGAGTACCTTACGATCGAATTCCCGGGCCAACTGAATGACCTGTTGGATACGGTGCAGATTGCTCGCAAAAACCGCCACGATTATGCGGCCGGTTCTCTCCTGAAAAATTTGTCTCAGTGTCTTGCCCACATCTTTTTCAGAGAGCGTATAGCCTTCTCTTTCAACATTGGTTGAATCAGAAAAAAGAGCCAGTACGCCCTCCTCGCCATAAGCACCGAACCTGGCCATATCAAGCTGTCTGCCATCAATGGGAGTGTGATCGATTTTGAAATCTCCCGAATGGACCAGTATGCCCACCGGGGTGCGTATGGCAAGCCCCACACAGTCGGGAATGCTGTGGCAGATCTGGATGAACTCAATGGCATAGACCCCAACGGTGATCTTTTGTCGCGCACTCACCTGGATGAGTTGAGATCGTTCCAGGAGGCCATGCTCTTTGAGCTTCTCCCGAATTAGGGCAACGGTGAGGGCAGTGGCATAGATGGGAATGCTAAATTCCCTCAGCAGAAAGGGGATCGCACCGATGTGATCTTCATGGCCGTGGGTGACAATGAGCGCCCGCAGACGATGGCGATTGACCCGCAAATAGGTGAAGTCGGGAATGACAATGTCAATGCCCAACATGTCATCTTCAGGAAACATCAAGCCCGCATCGATCACAATGATGTCTTCGCCACACTCGACGGCCATCATGTTGAGCCCGATTTCGCCCAGTCCGCCCAGGGGAATGACCTTCACCCGGGCAGGTAAAATGCTCTTCATACTCTCCTGCCTATGCGGATCCGTTCCTCCGACTCCATGTTAGCTGAGCCGCACTTTGCGTCTAGAATTCATTAGTCGGCAACAGTCCGCCTTCGCGCTCAGTCAAATTGGCGCGGATGGCTTCTCGCACGGCTGCAATCAACTGATCGCGCTGCTTTGTGCTCAGTCCGGCTGTAGGAATTGGTCTGCCAATGGTCATCCGGATGACTCCCGGGCGGATCTTCCAGTCGCCTTGTTTGGGAAGGATGCGGTACGATCCGCTGATACTGATTGGAACAATAGGTTGCTGGGATTGGATCGCCAGAATGAATCCGCCCTTTTTGAACGCCTGCATTACTCCATCAGTACTGCGGGTCCCTTCAGGAAAAATAACCACCGAGATCCCATCTCTGACTCGACCGGCCGCCTCACTGATGCTTTCAAACGCCTGCCTGCGATCCTTGCGGTTGATGGGAATATAGCCAATGGAACCCATCGCGTGCCCCAAAATGGGAATCCTGAACAATTCCTGTTTGGCCAGCCAGCGGAATTGCACCGGCAATTTGCCCAGGATAGCAAATATATCAAACCAGCTCTGATGATTTGCGGCGTACACATAGGAAGCGCTTACATCGATATTGTTCAGTCCGGAAAGCTTGACGGTCACCCCCGCTCCCCACAAATTGACGTTACCCCACAGCCTTCCCACCTTATGGGCAAGTCCCTGATTTCTGGTGATGTAGGCAACCACTACCGCGGCTATCCCAAGCAGGAAGGTGGATAAAAAAAGGCAGACATAAAAGAAAAGCGAACGAAGTAACTGCATACTTTCCCTTGCTCATTGATTCCGGCCAACCGCCGCCGGCCCTGAACGCATGGATGAACCGCCCCCACCGGCGGCGCCCCGAATGCCACCCCTTTCAAGTCCCGTCTATAACCGAATTATGATAAAAAAACAATAACTTGCTCAGACAAATCCACTGTAAACCTTTTCCCAATACGAGTCAACCAGGCATTTCAGTCCAATTTGAACAGCCTTTCTCATTTTGGACGGCAACCATGGTGTAGGATGGGTGCAGCGATAGCGCAACCCATCATTGATCGAGCTTTTGCTGGGTTGCGGCGCGAACAACCGCGCCTCCACCCACCCTGCGGCAAACTACCGGAGTCCAACATGAGAATTGCGGCAATTTGAAAGAGCGTGTTGCATTCTGCAAGGCGATGCGGTAGGAAACAGGTAAGGAAATTCTTTGTTGAGTCTAATTTGAAGTCATTGCAGATGGGGGGAGTCATGGCACGTGGAGTAAATAAGGTCATACTTATAGGCCATCTGGGGGCCGATCCGGAAGTGCGCTATACGACCAGCGGCACGGCGGTCACTCAATTGAGTTTAGCCACGACGGAACGAGTGCCGGCGGGTGAGGGGAATTGGGAAGACCGAACCGAGTGGCATCGGGTGGTAGCTTTTGGAAAGACCGCTGAAAATTGCGGCAATTATCTCAGCAAGGGCCGCCAGATTTATGTGGAAGGCAGACTACAGACACGCCAGTGGGAAGATGCCCAAGGTGTCAAGAGATACACGACGGAGATTGTTGCTCGCGAGATCCAGTTCCTCGGAAGCGCGGGAGATCAGCCCCAGCAGGCAAAAAGCAACCAGCAAAGCATGAGTCCGGGAAAAGGCGGAACGGATGCAGCCAATCGCACCATCATCGAGGATCTGCCGCCTCAGCCTTCCAGCGCAGCGGAAGAGGATATTCCCTTTTGAGCACCAGCTTTCAGCTCAAACATCAAAGGCGGGCTGCAATGACTGCCGACCCGCCTCACAAAATTCATGCTCAGATGCCTTGAAACTATCCGATTATTACTCTTGTGTTCCCTTATTTTCGAGTTTTTCTACGTCATCGGATGATTCAAGCGGTTCGTTTGTTGCCTTCTTGAAATTGCGGATACCCTTGCCCAAGCCTGCTCCGATTTCGGGCAACTTCCCGGCACCAAAAATGATAAGGACTATCACCAAAATGACCAATAGCTCTGGCATGCCAATCCCGCCGATCATACTGAGGCTCCTCTAGAAAGTTTGCTGGCTACTTTTTCATCAACTCCTCAACTTCTTCTAGAAGCTGAAGGAATTCTTTTGATTTTCTGTATTCATCCAAGAGTTTCTGGTGTTCAAGCCACATTTCCCACACTTTCATCCAGGCGTCATTGTGCCAGTAATACCTGGGTGTCTTCTCGTTGTTTTCCACTCTCTCCCGGTATTCTTCATATTCTTCCTGGCAGTTGAGGCAAAACGGATATGGGGAAGCATAGCGAATGTTGTCCTGTTTTTCCGATTCCAGCTGGATTCCGCATTTGGCACACTTGAGCATACAGCGAGTGCACTGAAATATTTTTCTGAGGGCCTCAATCTTACGCTGGCGCACGCTGTTATCCTGCAGTGCCCTTAGCCCCTGCGCCTTTTTGCCGAACTCTATCACATCTGCCATCGGAGTTTCCGTCTACTTTTGTTGTGAATTCTCATTGTCCTTCTTAACATTCGCCAATACCTCCGTCAAGGCGGATGAATGGGGCCTGTTTCCATCGGTGAGGTTGAAAAGCTGCTGCGTATGATCGACAAAAATCTGCTTGCTGTCTCGCGTTGCCTTCTTCTTGAGGAACATGATGGGATCATGCAGCAGCTTGCCGACGATGGATTCGGTCAGGACTTCAATGGCTTGGCGCTCTCTATCGGCCAGGCCGGGGAGCTGCGCCAGGGTCTTGCGCATTTCATTGCGGCGGATGGTTTCAGCCTTTTCACGCAGTGCGATGATGGTGGGAACGACATCCAGGGTGCGCAGCCATTCCTGAAACTTGAGGGCCTCTTGCCATACGATATGTTCAGCCCTTTCCGCTTCCTTTCGGCGTTCCGTTCGGTTGAGCTCCACGACCCCCTGCAGGTCATCGATGTCATAGAGGTAAACATTATCGATTTCGTTCACCCGTTGTTCGATGTCACGAGGCACAGCGATATCTATGAAGAACAGGGGCTTATTGCGACGCCGGCGCATTCTGGACTTGACATCTTGAAATGTCAGGACGGGCATCGGAGACCCCGTAGATGTGAGCACGATATCCACGTCCTTTAGCTCATCCAGTATGTGATCAAAGGGAACCGTTTTGGCTTTGAATCTTTGCGACAAGGCCATGGCCCGCTCGAGGGTTCTATTGGCTACGGCCATGTGCCGGACCCCTTGAGCGAGAAAATGTTCCGCTGCGAGTTCCGCCATTTCGCCCGCTCCAATGACCAGCACCTTCTTGCCTTCCAACTCACCGAAAATCTTTCGAGCGAGCTCTACTGCGGCGTAACTTATGGAAACGGCATAACAACCTATCATGGTGTCGGACCGCACTCGCTTGGCCACGGAAAAAGCTTTGTGGAGGAGACGATTGAGAATCACCCGAACGGTTCTATAGGTGATAGCTTCCCTGTAGGCCGCCTTTATCTGGCCGAGGATTTGAGGCTCGCCGACCACCATGGAGTCCAGACTCGCACTGACTCTAAAAAGGTGCCTGACCGCCTGTTCGTCTCGATGCACGTACAAGCCGGCTTCAAGTTCTGCCGCAGAAATCTGTGGAGTTCCCAGGTGAGTTCGCAGAAGCGCCTTAATTTCCTGGGTGGCCTCGTCCAGGGACAAGCAGGTGAAAAGGATTTCAACCCGGTTACACGTGGACAGAAAGAAAAGCTCTTGAACATGCCTCAAATACGGAAAGAGCTGCAAAGGGTTTGCCTGGCTGGCACAAGCTACCGCCAGCTGCTCGCGGATTTCGACAGGAGCAGTTTTGTGGTTCATACCCAGGAGTACAATGTGGCCCATTGGTCAGCTCACCTGACGAACACGGTGTGATGCCCTTCAAAAAACAGGTTGACACCCAAAAAAGTTATCAATATCGCGGAGAATCCGAAGATAGCCAACCAGGCTGCCCGCCGCCCGCGCCATCCAACCGCTAATCGCTCATGCAGCAGAATGGCGTAGATAAACCAGGTGATCAAAGCAAAGATTTCTTTCGGGTCCCAATTCCAGGGGGAACGCCATACGGTGCCGGCATAAGCAAACCCTGCCACAAGGCCTATGGTCATGAGAGGGAACCCGGTTATGAGGCAGAAGTAATTGATGCTGTCCAAACGTTCGAGGGAGGGGAGGCGCGGATAGAGGAAACTGAAATTTTTGCGCTTAATGTGCCTCTCCTGCAACAGGTACATAATGCCCGCGCTGAAGGCGAGGGCAAAGAGTGCATTGGCCAAAAACAAGGTGACCACATGCAGGACCATCCAAATACTCTGGAAAACAGTGGTGGTGGGGATCGTCTTTGCGGGCAGCAGAGATGCGGTCAACATAAAGACTACGGCCAGCGGCGACACGAAGGAACCCAGGATTCTGAGGTTGATGCACAGCTGAACAAAAAGATAGGTGATCACCAGTATCCATGCAAAAAAAGCCAGCGCCTCATGGCTGTTGGCAACAGCCAGGTGCCCGACATGGTACGATTGGCTGATGATCGCCACGGTTTGAGCCAGAGCTCCACCAATGAGGGCCCCCAAGGCGGCCCGATGAATCGGTTCCCAATCGCGAAAAAGATAAATGAGATAGCCAACGGCCCCGACACAGTAACAAATGGTGGCGACCACAAAAAATACCGTTACCATATCTGCTCCACAGCCCGTTCCAATTCCTGCCGGCTCAGCCATGGCTGGCAGATGCCCTGGATGCTCTCCAAAATCTGATCCCGCCGTCTTGCCGCAATCCATTCCGGCAGAGGAAGTTTCGCGATTTCTTTAAAAAACCGCTGATTTTGCTGGGTAGACCAACACCTTGCCTGAATGAGCTGGCGAAGCAAACCGAGCAATCTAAGGGTTGAAGCCCATTCAATGCCGAATTGCTGACTGATCCTGTTGCGAATCTCACTCGCCAGAGCAGGACTCAAGCCTGACGTACTGACGGCAATACACAACGGCCCCTGTTGCATGACAGCCGGCACGAAAAAAGATCCCGACTGCGGTTCGCTCGCCATATTGCACCAGATCCTTCGTTTCTCAGCATGCCCGGCAACGGCGCGATTCAGTTCACCATCGCTGGTCGCGACAAATACGAGGTCTGCCTGATCCAGGTGCTCTTCCCTGTACTGCTCTCCCAGCCAAACCAGTTGCCCCTGCTCGCATCGAGCTCGAATCCAGGGAGACAACTCCCGGGCTATCACGCGAACATCCGCCCGGTGATCGAGTAGTCCCTTGATTTTTCTCTCAGCTACCGATCCTCCACCTACGACCAAGCACACTCTCCCTGCCAGAGAAACAAAAATGGGGTAGTGCGCGGTGGCACTCGAAGATTCCTGTGCAGCTGTCATTGAACTCTGTGCCCTCACTTTGCAAACCGGTTCTCGTGTCGGCATACTACTGCCGCCCATCGCCCTGCAAAACAGACCCGCAAACATCGCGCTTGTGATGATCGCCAAGGGGAGCTGAATGAGCGACGATCAGGTAGCGCTTACTGTAACACGAACGTTGCAGGCAAACAACCTGCGGCCCTTTGTGCTCGGGCGCACTGCAAACCTCAGTTGCTGCCCGTCACGGGGTGCACATTGGCAGAGGGGAGGGATCAAACTCTTCGACAGATTACATAATCGGCGATGTCTTCGAGAAGTCGTCGAGTCGGATGGGATGGAAATATGTGGATGGCTTCCTTGGCCTGGCGAACATATTGAGTGGCAAGACGTCGCGTGTATTCGATGCCGCCTGAACGGGCCACGATGTCTCTGACTTCATGAAAATCCTCGGGCAGAATCTCATCTGCGGCGAAAATTCTTCGCAGCCTTTTCTTGTCATTTTTCCCTTGATGTCGGAAAGCGTAAATCAACGGCAAAGTGGCTTTCCCCTCCTGGATATCATTTCCCACGGGTTTGCCGAGCTCTTCCACATCACCCGTGTAGTCGAGGGTATCGTCAATCAATTGAAAGGCGATTCCTAAACTGTGGCCGTAAGTGCTGAGGGCTTGCTGCTGAGCTGTATCGCCTTGGCCGAAGATGGCTCCGATGTGGCATGCCGCACTGATCAGTACCGCAGTCTTCCGAGTGACGACCTGCAAATACTCCGCTTCATCAATCTCCAGGTTATCGGCATGAACCAGCTGCAAAACTTCACCTTCAGCCATTCTTGTGGTGGCATCCGATAACACTTCCAAAATCCTGATGCTGGAATATTGCACGGCCATCAAAATCGATTTTGAATACAGAAAATCTCCCACCAGAACAACGGCCGGGTTCCCCCAAATGGTTTTGGCAGCGGGCTGGTTGCGACGGAACTCGGCATGATCCACTACATCATCATGCAATAAACTGGCTGCATGCACGAACTCGAAGACAACTGCCAATGGGGCGTCGGCATTCCCCTGGTACCCACACAGCCGGGCCGCCAGGATCAACAGCAGAGGCCTGAGCCTTTTGCCCCCGCTTCCAAGTATGTATTGCCCCACTTTTGAAATCAAAGGCACGCTGCTGTTGAGCTGGCGTTGGATTTCAGCTTCGATTCGATCAAGATCCGGCTTGATTTGCACGTAGATCCGTTCTTTAATCGTTTCCGCTTCGGGGGGACAGAGACTGCACGAAACGAGGGGTTCCAGCACTGAGGTGGTGAGTTTATTCATCCATCCAAGCTTCTTAATGGGTGTCCAGGGAATTCAAGACTGGTGATCACGTCACCGCAATTTCTGATCACCCGATTCATAGCCAAAATCTCATTACATGTCAAAATGTTTTGCCCCGTCAACCCGGAAAAGGCTAGGATCCGCGCAAACCATCAATGCGCTCTTCTCCCGAGAGCAATTCAGCCTCTACATCATAGTCATGAGCGCGCGTGATTCGCGCCTGCGCGATGGTCCCCTGTTGCCCTGTCCCCCGGGTGATGATCACGGCTCCATCCACTTCCGGGGCCTGCCTTGCCAGTCTGCCGCTAAGGAGCAACTCCGTTTCGGGATGTACCCCCTCGATCAACACGGGCCATGTCTGACCGACCAGACGGTTGAGGATGCGCCGGGATATGCTCTTCTGGTGTGCGAGCAAAATATGCCGCCTCTCCTCTTTGATCTCACTTGCGACCTGGAAGGGCAGCCTGGCTGCATACGTACCTTGTTCCGGCGAGAAACAAAAAACTCCCAGATGATCAAACTCGACGGCCTCCACAAAACGCAACAGTTGCCTGAAGTCAGTCTCTGTTTCACCTGGAAAGCCGACCATCAAGGAAGTTCGAAGGGAGAGATCCGGTATGATCGATCTCATCTCATCCAACAAAGCGTGAACCTCCACCGTCCCCCCGCCCCGACGCATTGCTTGCAGGATGTGTGGAACACAGTGCTGCAGCGGCATATCCAGATAATGCACGATCTTTGTGGATTGTGCGATAACCTGCAACAATTCCCGGCTCATTCGCTCAGGATATACATAGAGTAATCGGATCCAGGCGATTCCCGGCAATCCATCCAGGGCCTCGAGCAATTTCAGCAAGGCCCGGGGATCGCCGCGGTCAGCACCAAATGCGGTACTGTCCTGGGCGATCAGGTTGATCTCCTTCACGCCTTCCGTTGCCAGCCGTTCAGCTTCAAGTACAACATCTGCGACGGTGCGGCTTCGATACGCCCCGCGCAGCTGCGGTATCTTACAAAAGGTGCAGCGGTTGCTGCAGCCTTCGGCAATCTTGAGGTACGCTGAATATTGTCCGCTCGATCGTAAGCGCGGAGTTTCACTGGTGAGAAGAGTTTGGGGGATGCCGATCCACAATTTTCGGGTATTGCCCCGGGCACGCTCCTGAAGTATGTCAGCAAGTTCAAGAAAATGGGACGTTCCGAGAAAAAGGTCGATCTCAGGTAAGAGGGTCACCAGCTTTTTGCCGTACCTTTGCACCAAACATCCGGCAACGATCAAATCCCGGCAGCAGCCGCGCGACTTCATGGCGGCCAGCTCAAGAATGGCTTCGATTCCCTCCTCCACAGCCGACTCGAGAAACCCGCACGTATTTATGAGTATGAGGGACGCCCGGGATAGGTCGCAGGTGAGCTCGTACCCGCATTGGATCAGCTGCGGTGCGAGTGTCTCGCTGTCCACCAGATTTTTTGAGCAGCCCAGAGTGACAACGGCGGCAAGGTCTTGTGCTGAATTCACTGGAGTCGGCCCATGATGCAGATTGATTAGGTTCGGTGTCATGCGTTCAAAGGAAGGAAAAATTCCCGGCAAAGAGGACTGGAAACAACGGGCTCTAGTAGATATAATTTTTAAATTGCGCAAAGTCTAAGCAATCGAGGCGCGGCTTTTTCACGAACTGAAGCGATATTGTATGAGGAGAAACCAGATATGGCAAGGGAAAAGGCTCATGTTACACCATCAGTACCGTTACCGGTGGGGGAAAAGAATAAGCAAAATCCCATGATGTGTAAAGAGGGAAGGGGCGAAAGGAACTTTGCCTGTTTGCACTACGATGTCTGCCTGGAAAAGGCTGCCAAAGGCATGTGGAGCGGTTTTACGTGCAGGGAATGCAATTACTTTTACCAGAAAGACGAGGAAGCTTAACCCCTGGTGATGCAGACTTGGTTTCGCTGGGCCACAAACGAACAACCCGCTCTCCATGATGAGCGGGTTGCCGGATTTTTCCAACGAATCATCGCGCTCGTAAGGTTCTCATTCTTCCGTCACTGCCGCACTCGGCGTTTGCTCTGCAGGCTTTCCTGACTGCTCGCGTCCAGCCTGCACGCTCGCAGCTCTCTCAACCTGGCCGGTTTGCGGCACCTGCTTTGCCTTTTTAGGAGCTCCCGGTGAATCGGTCATCAGCTCCAAAATGCACATGGGCGATGCGTCTCCGCGGCGAAAACCAGCCTTGACCATTCGCGTGTAACCACCCGACCTGTTCTGATAGCGAGGTCCCAAGTCATCGAATACTTTGTGAACCACCTGCTTTTCGCGAATGACCGCAAGAGCCTGACGCCGGGCGTGCAGATCGCCGCGCTTGCCAAGGGTAATCATCCAGTCGGCCCAGCGACGAATTTCTTTAGCCTTGGGAAC
>FWPV01002698.1_pt1:0-15000 | contig 42573 bp, 35 predicted proteins | sample 2228371 | NCBI WGS metagenome assembly FWPV01 (sample SAMEA103939776, study PRJEB20133) | metagenome
AGTCGTTCAGCTCATACAGCTCGGGGTCGCGGCGCGGGCCGCGCACGCGGCGCAGCAGCGCCACGGCGCGCCGGGACTCGGCGGCTTCCGCGTCGCCGGCGCCGCCGGCCTCCGCGTCGCCCTCGGCGCCGAACTCGTCGAGCTCGGGCATGTCGCCGTACTCCTCCTCGAGCTTGTCGGGGTCCTCGCCGGCCTCGAGGCGGCGGACCATCTCCTCCATCGCCTCGGGCATCTTCTCGCCGGTGAGCTGGCACATCCGCCGCATCAACTGGCCCATCTTGCGCGGGTCCGGGTTGTCCTCGTCCATGCCGGCCATCTCGCGCTCCAGCTCGGCCATGGCGGCCTCGAGGCGGGGGTCGTCCAAATCGTCCTTGTCGCCGGCGGAAGGCTCCTTGGCGCGCCCGACCACCGCGAACCCGGACACCTGCTTGCGCATCTCATATTGCGGGTTGTCCGGGCAGCGCGGCACGACGCCCGGCGCCACCGGACCCCGCGCCAGGAACGAGTAAATCTTGTTGGTCTGCGGGCAGTAGTATTCGTAGATCGGCATGGCATCCCTATCGAAACCGTCACCGGGCGGGCGTCAACCCCCGCCCGGCCCGATCTCGACGAAGCGGTTGTGTTCGCGGTCCTTGCGCACGCGGGCCGGATCGAACACGCGGCCGTTCATGGCGATATAGACCCCCGGTGGCAGGAGTTGCACGGCGGCGAGGGCGAACCCGATGTTGAAGATGGCGTCGTTCTCGCGGTAGAGTGCGGGCAGCAGGGCGCCGGTCAGCACGATGGTCTTGCCCGGGATGCCGGCAAGGCAGGCGGCGGTGGCGGTCATGGTGTCGGTGCCATGCGTGACCAGCACGCGCCGGGCCGGGGCCTCGGCGACGGCGGCGCGGATGCGGGCGCGGTCCGCGTCGGTCAGTTCCAGGCTGTCCTTGCGCATCAGGGGCACGATGCGGAAGTCGAGATCGACATGCGCCTGGCGCAGCACCTCGCCGATTTGCGGCTCGCCGACCGCGTAGGTGCTCTTCGCGTCGAAGTAGACCTTGTCGATGGTTCCCCCGGTGGTGATGATCCAGCACGCCTCGCCCATGCCCGCCACGATGCCCCGCCGCGGCGGCGGTGCAAGCCGCCTCAGAAGGCGCCGCCGGCGTTTTCAAGCAGCCGCACCATGGGCAGCAGGTAGGCGAGGATCAGGCCGCCGACCGCAAGCGACAGGCCGAGCAGGAACAGCGGCTCGAGCAGGCGGGTCCACTGGGCCATGCGCCAGCCGGCCTGCTCCTCGCGCTCCCGGGCGACCCGCTGCAGGTATGCATCCAATTGGCCGCATTCCTGGCCGGCCAGCAGCAGGGCCCGGCTTTCGGGGTCGATCAGCGCGCAGCCGCCGAGGGCGTCGGGGAAGCCCGCGCCCATCAGCAAACGGCGGCGGAACGTCCCCAATTCCTCGCGCTCCCATGCGTTGGCGGCGCCGGCGGCGGCCATTTCGAGCGCTCGCGGCAGGGTGGTGCCGCCGGCCAGCAGCGTGCCGGTCTGGCGGAACAGGCGGGCCTCGCGCAGGCACCGGCGCAAGGACCCGATGCCGGGAATGCGAGCCCATGCCCGCTCTTCAAGCCGGCCCCAGCGCGGGGAACGGCTGCCCATGCGCCGCAGGGCCCACGCCAAGGCCGCCGATCCCAATACCATCCCGCCAAGGCCGCCGAACAGCGCTCCATACAGGGCGCCAATGTGGGCGGTCAGCCACGGCAGCCGGCCGATCCCCATCGCCGTGCTCAACTGGCGCAATTGGGGGACCACCCAAAGCAGCAGCAGCGCCATGACCGCCAGCCCGACCACGCCGATCAGGGCCGGGTACCAGAGCTGTCCCAGCCATTCGCGCCGCCGCCGCTCGCGGTCGCGCAGCATTTCCCCGACCGCCTTCATGGCCTCGCCGAGGCGGCCGGTGTGCTCCCCCGCCTCCAACAGGCACCAGCCCTCGCTTGGCAGCCGTGCGCCGGCCAGCCGCAGGGCCTCCACCACGCCGCGCCCCTCCCGCAGCCGGTCGCGGAGGGCTCCCGGCCCCGCGGCAAACACCGTCTCCACCCCGAGGCCGAGGGACAGCCGCTCGCCAACCCGCACCCACCATGCCCAATCGGGGCTCAAGCCGCGCGCCCTGCTCATGGTTCAAGCCCTGCACCCGCGGCGGACGGGCGCAACCGCCGCAAACAGTCTAATTCAGGCAGGGCGGGTGGCGCGGGGTGAGCGCCGCGGACCGTTGAGCACAGGGCACAAGGGGCAGGAGCGGGCGGAGCCGTCGCACGGGGTGCGGGCCGTGCAATACCGGCGGCCGTAATGGATGATCTGCAGGTGCAGCCGATTCCACGCGGATTTGGGGAAGAGCCGCTTGAGGTCGCGCTCGGTCTGCCGAACGGATTTGCCGCTGGTCAGGCCCCAGCGCTGGGCCAGCCGGTGAATATGGGTGTCCACCGGAAAGGCGGGCTCGCCGAAGGCCTGGGCCATCACCACCTGGGCGGTCTTGCGCCCCACCCCCGGCAGCGCCTCGAGGGCGGCGGGATCGCGCGGCACCTCACCGCCATGGGTTTCCACAAGGATGCGGGACAGCCGCCGGATCGCCCGCGCCTTCTGCGGACCCAGCCCGCACGGGCGGATGATGTCCAGAATCGCCGCCTCCTCCAGGGCGGCCATCGCGGCCGGCGTGGCCGCGCGCCCGAACAGGATCGGGGTGACTTGGTTGACGCGCTCGTCGGTGCACTGGGCGCTCAGCAGCACCGCCACCAGCAGGGTGAACGCGTCCGTGTGCCGCAGCGGGATCGGCGGGTCCGGGAACACCCGGTCCAGTTCCTGCCGCACCAGCGCCGCGCGCGCCGCCTTGCCCATGCGCCGGGACGCCCGCCGCGCCGCCTCCCCGCCATCCGCCGCCGTTTGCCGCATCGCACTCACCGTTGGAAAGTTTTCCTTTGTCTTCAGCCGATCCAGAATCAACAACCGGTCCATGCCAAGCTCATCGCAGCCGAGTCCCCTTCCCTACGATCCCGCGGCCCATCCGCGCGAGCTCAAGCGCCACTACATTTCCGCCAGCGAGGCGGACATTGCGGCCATGCTGGAGGCCGTCGGCGCCGCAAGGCTGGAGGACCTCTTTGCCCACATCCCGGATGACTGCCGGTTCGCCGCCCCGCCCGCGCTCCCCGAGGAACTCTCCTACGCGGACGTGCAGGCCCGCCTGCGCGAACTGGCGGGCCGCAACCGGATTCGGGAGTCGTACCTCGGCGACGGGTTGCCGCATTACGAGGTGATGCCCGTGGTGGAGCCGATCTGCGCCATCCGCAACCTGACCACGGCCTACACCCCCTACCAGCCGGAGCGCTCCCAGGGCACCCTGATAAGCCACTGGATTTACCAGTGTCTGATGAGCCGGCTGACCGGTTTCGAGGCCATAAACAGCTCCCTGTACGACCGCGCGACCGCCATTTTCGAGGCCATGGCGGCGGCGGTGCGGCTGAGCCGGACCGGCGACACCATCGTGCTCGCGGATGGGCTCTATCCCGGCGACCGGGAAGTAGTGGAAACGCTCATACAGGGCACCGGCATGCGGGCCGTGTGGGTCCCCCTCGACCCGCGCACGGGGCGCACCGAGCCGGAGACGGTCCGGGAACACCTCGCCGCCGAAGGCGGCCGGCTGGCCGGCCTGGTGTTCCCCCAGATCAACTCCCTGGGTCTGCTGGAGGACGTGGACGCGCTGGCCGACCTCGGCCGGGCCGCCGGCGCGCAGACCATCGCGGTCATCGACCCGATTCTGCTCGGCACGGGCGGGCTCAAGCCGCCGTCGGCCTTCGGCCGGGGCGGGGTCGACATGATCGTCGGCGAGGCCCAGCACCTGGCGCTCCCGCCGAACTTCGGCGGCCCCGGGCTCGGGCTGTTCGGCGTCCGCCACAACGAGACCGCCAAAACCGCCATCCGCCAGACGCCGGGACGCTATGTCGGCAAGGCCCGGGACCTTGCCGGACGGGAATGCCTGGTCATGGTGCTGAGCACCCGCGAACAGCACATCCGCAAGGACAAGGCCACCTCCAACATCTGTTCCAATCAGGCGTTCGTCGCCACGCTGGCCGGCGCCGCCCTGCTGGCCCGCGGCGAGTCCGGCATGACGGCCGCGTTCGCCCGCGGCCGCGATCAGGCCCGCGCCGCCGCCGCGGCACTCACCCAGCTGGACGGCATCCGACTGGCCTTCCCCGACACCCCATTCGTCAACGAGCTGGTTGTGGAAGTTGACGGCTCGCCGGCCGCCCTGATTGACCGGGCTTGCGCTGCCGGCATCCACCTCGGCGTCGATGTGTCCGGGCGGGTTGGCGGGGGGCGGCCCCTCCTGAAATTGTCCTTCAGCGACCGGCCCATGAACCTTGAGCGGCTGGTGGCGTTTTTCCGGCAGGCCGGCCATGCGCCCCGCCCGGAACGCGCCCGCCGCCTGCCCGAGCTGCCAACCGGCGCGCTGCGCGTGGGAGCGGTCGGCCTCCCGCAACTGGAACACGCGGAAATTGTGGCCTATTACCGCAGGCTCGGCGAGCTGAACGTCAGCCCGGACGACGCGTGTTACCCGCTGGGGTCGTGCACCATGAAGTACAACCCGCACCTGAACGACTGGGCCGCCAGTCTGCCGGGATTCACCGGCCTGCACCCGCAGGCTCCGGTGCCGGACGCGCAAGGCAACCTCGAGCTGCTGTTCGAAATTCAGGAATGGTTCAAGCGGATCACCGGATTGGCGGGCGTCACCACCCAACCGGTGGCCGGCGCCCAAGGCGAACTGGTCGGGCTCAAACTCTTCCAAGCCTATCATGCCGACCATGGGCAGGGTCACCGCGATATCATCCTGATCCCGGCATCGGCCCACGGCACCAATTTCGCCACCGCCGCCATGGCCGGTTACCGTTGCCGCCGGGATGACCCGCGCCAAAGCGGCATCGTCCTGCTCGCAAGCGGTCCCGATGGCCGCATCGACCGGGCGGATTTTGAGCAAAAAGTCTCCCAGTTCGCCAGCCGGCTGGCCGGGATCATGATCACCAACCCCAACACCTGCGGCATCTTCGAGACCGATTTCCGGGCGATCGCCGACCGCGTCCACCAAGCCGGGGGGCTCGTCTACATGGATGGGGCGAACATGAACGCCATCGCCGGCTGGTGCGATTTGGGCGCCATGGGCGTCGACGCCGTGCACAACAACCTGCATAAGACATGGACAATCCCGCACGGCGGGGGCGGGCCGGGCGACGCCATTGTGGCGGTCAGTGAACGGCTGTTGCCGTACTTGCCGGGCTACCAGATCGAACGGCGTGACGGGGCGTTTGTCCCGGTCCGGCCCGCCAAAAGCATCGGCAGCTTCCACCGGCATTGGGGAAACTTCGCCCACAAGGTCCGCGCCTACGCCTACCTGCTGCGCCTCGGCCGGCAGGGCGTGCCGCGCGTCACCGCGCTGGCGGTGCTCAGCGCCCGCTATTGCTTTGCGCGCCTGCGCCAGGCCTATCCGACGCTGCCGGCCGGTTCCGCCGACACGCCGCGCATGCATGAGTTCATTCTCACCCTTGCCGAGGAGGACTTGCAGCGCATCGAGGCGGCCGGCATTCCCCGGTCCTTGATCATTCCCCGCATGGGCAAGCTGTTTCTCGACTTCGGCTTCCATGCCCCGACCGTCGCGTGGCCCGAGCCGCTGGGCCTGATGATCGAGCCGACCGAAAGCTACACGAAAGCCGAGCTGGACCGATTCTGCGACGCCGTCCTCGAAATGCAGCGCCTGGTGCGCGCGCATCCGGAGGTGCTCCACAAGGTGCCGCTCTTCACGCCCGTCGACCGCATCGACGAGGTCGAGGCCAACCGCACGCTGACGCTCCACGAGCCCCTGCGGCAGCTTCCCGAGCTGCATCCGAACCGCTGCGCCCCGGCCGCGCTTGGCCGGCTCTCAGTGGCGGAGATCAGCCGCAAAATCAGGGACGCCCTTGCGGCGGAATAGTGCTGGGCGGGCCCAAGCCCTTGTTGCTGGCGATCTCGATGTCCTCGTACGGAATTTCAATGACCCGGCGGACATCGGGAGCGGTCGGCGGCAGGGTCACCGGAGGCACCACAATTTCCCGCATTTGCGTGGCGGCCTGCTGCATCTGATCCACCACGTCCGGCGTCAATGCCGCCATGGTGGCGCCACCCACCGTGATGGTGAACACTTCGGTGTCGGTATTGTACACGCCCCGGATAATGATTTCTTCACCCGCCGGGATGGCAAACGGCTGCTGCGGTGTGACCAGCGAGACGACCAAGTTGCTCGTGTCGAGTTTCGGGTCACCGGTGAAACTCACCTGACCGTCCAGATTGCGGACCTGTTGCGTCCAACCTATGGCTCCCATCTGATACATGAGCACGCCGAACACGCCACCGGTCACGTCGGTGGTGCCGATGATGGTGCGGACCCCGATCGGGCAGGCGGCGGTGGTGTCGCCGAGGATTTCCCCGCGCTCCAACTTGAATTGGGCCGTGCCCTCCTGGACGTTGACCAAATGCAGCACGCTGTCGGGGTAGACGGTCAGCAGCGCGCCGTCGCAAAACCACAAGATCACGGTGGCGGTGCGGGTTTCCAAAACATCGCCGTCCTGGAGCATGGACCCCACGGCAAGCGGATAGGAACTGCCCGAGCGGACGAATAGCGCGCCATCCGGTTGTTCAGAGACCACTTGGGCGCCCCGCATGGCAAAGGCGACCGGAGCGACCAATCCAAGGAGAAGCAGAGACAGAGACTGTTTGATGTGCATGTTCATGGCAGGAAGAGGTTTTACAGGCGGTTCGCTTTCAAAACAGCACCAAGGTAGGTTGCCCAGCGGCACTTGACAAGCAATAAGGTGCGCCCGATGCATGGGAAATGGAGGGCGGGCAGCCGGTGCGGGTGCAAAAGGCGATTGCCGACCGTGGGTTGGCCTCGCGCCGGCAAGCGGAGCAATGGATTCGGGAGGGCCGGGTCACCATCAACGGTCGCACCGCACGGCTGGGCGACACCTGTCAGCCGGCGTCGGACCGGATTGAGATCGACGGGCGGCGGCTGCCGCCCCGGCCGCCGAGCCGGCTGATCTTGGCGGTCAACAAGCCGCGCGGCTACCTGTGCACCAACACGGACCCGCACGGGGGACGGACCGTTTTCGACCTGCTGCCGCCCGACCTGCGCCGCCAGAAGCTGTTCTGTGTGGGGCGGCTGGACAAGGAGAGCGAGGGGCTGCTGCTGTTGACCAACGACGGCGACTTGCAGCAGCGGCTGGCGCACCCCTCGTACCGGGTGCAGCGCAAGTATCATGTCGACCTTGACCGGCCGCTGCAACGGGACGACATCCCGAGGCTGCTGCGCGGCATCCGTTGGGAAGGGGCGCGGCTGGCGGTGGAAAAAGTCTTTCCGCGGGGGCGGCAGGGCAGAGCCGACTGGGCCCACCTCGAGGTCGTCCTGCACCACGGGCGCAAGCGGGAGATTCGGCGCCTCTTCTACGCCTGCGGTTACGAGGTGCTGCGCTTGGAGCGGGTCCAAATCGGGCTGTTCCGGTTGGGCCGGCTGCCGAAAGGCGGCTTCCGGGAACTGCAACCACGGGAGGTCAGGCTCCTGTTTGCCGGAAAGGAATCCGAGCCCCGGTGAGCGATTTCAGCATTCGCGCAATTTGATCCGGATTTGGCACAATTCGGTTGAGCTTGGCTGGCCGGCTTGCCACACTCGCGCCACACCAATGAATATGCGGTCCCGTCTGTTTTTTCTCCCCATGGCGGTGGCGGCGGCGCTGCCCTTGCGTGCGTCCGCCCAGGCCTTGGACCTGTATTTGGCGCCGGACCCCGGCTCGTTCAAGGTTGCCAGCATCCTGCCTGGTGACGCGCGGCTGGGTGTGCCGGCCCCTGTCCGTGACGCCCAACTGGCGGCGCAGGGCTGGCAGTACGCCACGTTCCGCGGCGTCGTGACCGGATACGTGCCGGACGCCAAGATCGGCAAGGATTTGCTGCCGGTTGACCATGCGCTGGTGCACGCCGGGCCCGACGCGACCAGCCCCGTGCTGAAACCCTACCGCAGCGGGGACCGGATTGAGATTCGCGACACGGGGGAGTGGTGGCAGGTGTTGCTGGAAACAGAGCTGACCGTCTATTTCCGGACCAGTGCGCCACCCTTGCCGCCCGTGACCGGTACCGCCCTTGAACCAACCGTCCAAGCGGGCACGCCCCCCGCGGCGCATGCCGCCCCGCCGCCCGCGGCGGAGCCGCCCCCCGCCTTTGTGGACCGGGCCGCCACGGTCGCCGTGGCCCCGGACGCGATCAGCCAACCCCACGAGGGGGTGTTCCGCGTCGCGCGGCCGCGCTTCGGGCTGATTCCGCCGCAACTGCCCTACTATCTCGAGGGGGCCGATGGCCGCCGCTTGGCCTGGATCGACACCCGGCAGATCGTGGTCCCCGGCTCGTTGGAGGCCTTTATCGACCGGCCGGTGGTGATCCATGGGGAACGCGAGCGGTTGGCCGAATCCCGCGATTGGGTCATCCGGGCCCGCACCATGCGCCTGAAATAACCCCGCCCGAGCCCTGATGCGCATTCTCGACGGCAAGCAGATATCGGCCGCAATCTTGCAGGAACTGAGGGAACGGCTGCGGGATTGCGCGGGGCCGCGCCCGTGTGTCGCGTTCATCCGCGTCGGGGAGGATCCGGCCTCGGTCGCCTACGTCCATTCCAAGCAGAAGCGCGCGGCCGAGGTGGGCATGGAAAGCCGGCTGCTGACCTTTCCGGAATCCATCACCCAAGCGGAACTCCTTGCGGCCATCGCCGCTCTCAATGCGGACGCCTCGGTGCATGGCATCCTAGTCCAGGCGCCCCTGCCGCCCCACATAGATGAGCGGACCGTGTTCAACAGCGTGGCCCCGGGCAAGGATGTGGACGGCTTTTCGAGCGTCAACCTGGGCCGGCTGGTGCAGGAGGACCCGCGCGCCTTCGTGGCCTGCACGCCCGCCGGCATCGCCGAGATGATCCGGCGCGCGCACATCCCCACCGAAGGCCGCCATGTGGTGGTGCTGGGGCGCTCGCTCATCGTCGGGAAGCCGGCGGCCCTTCTGTTCATGCGCAAGGACCCTTTTGCGAATGCCACCGTCACCGTCTGCCACTCGCGCTCGCGCGACCTGCCGCACCTCACCCGGCAGGCGGATATCCTGATCGCCGCCATCGGCCGGCCCGGTTTCGTCACCGCCGACATGGTCCGTCCGGGAACCACCGTCATCGATGTCGGCATCAACCGGGTCGAGGACCCGGCCGCCCCGAAGGGCTATCGCATCGTCGGCGACGTGGACTTCGCCGCGGTGGCCCCCAAGTGCGAGGCCATCACCCCGGTCCCCGGCGGCGTCGGCCTGATGACCGTCGCCATGCTGATGGTGAACACGTACCAAGCGTGGGCGCAAAGCCGCGCCGCGACCGCCTGAATCCCCCCATGGCCAAAGCACACGTCCTCGTCGTCGACGATCAGCTGCTGAACATCCGGCTCCTGGAGCGCAAGCTGGAATGGAACGACATGCGCGTGACCAGCACGACCAATGGCCCGGACGCCCTCCGGCTGGCGCGCGAATTGCAGCCGGATGTGATCCTGCTGGACGTCATGATGCCAGGCATGGACGGCATCGAGGTGTGCCGGCGGCTCAAGGCGGACCCCGCCACGCATGACATTCCCGTCATCTTCATCACCGCCCGCACCGCCAAGGAGGAAAAGATCGCCGGCCTGGACGTCGGCGCGGCGGATTACCTGATCAAGCCGGTCGAGCTGGACGAGACGCTGGCGCGGGTGCGCACCCAGCTGCGGATCGTCCAGGAACACCGCGAAAACCTGCGCCTGACCCGCCAGTTGGAGCAGTCGCGCCGGCAGGCCGCGCTGATGCACTTGACCGAGGGCATCGCCCACAACCTCAACAATCTGCTCGGGGTGATGGTCGGCTACGTCAACCTGCTGCAGCGCAACGCCACCAAGCCGGAAAAGGTGGGCCAGCACTGCGCGAAGCTGGAGGAGGCCATCCAGCGGATGACGCGCATTGTCCAGCAGCTCACGGTGATCGGCCAGTTCACCTCCCTGCACAAGCAACCGGAGCCGCTGGCCCGCATCCTGACCGGCGCGGTGGCCCGCTTCCACCGGTCCGCGGGGACCGACAACCCGGTCGAGGTGTGCAGCGAGGTGCCGCAGGGCTTTGTCCTGGCGACCAACCGCGAGCTGCTCGAAGCCTGCCTGGAACGCCTCCTGCACAACGCATGGGAGAGCTACGCGCCGGAACGGGACGTGCCGCCGGCCGGGCACGGCGAAATCACCCTGACGGCGCAGTTGCGCAATGAGCAGGCTCCGCCCCGGCTGGAAATCAATGTTCTGGACCGCGGCCGCGGCATCGACCCGGCGATACGCGACAGCGTCTTTGAGCCGTTCGTGACCTCCTCCGCGGTGATCGGGCGCGGCATGGGCCTGACCATCGCGCGCCACAGCGTCACCTGCCTCGGCGGCACCATCGAGCTGTTGGACCGGCCGGAGGGCGGCACGCGCGCCCGCATCCTGCTGCCGCTGACCGCTCCCGAATCCGCGGAACCATGAGCGCCACCCTCGCCTTCATCGGGGCCGGCCGCATGGCCGGAGCCATGGTCCGCGGCATCCTCCAGACCGGCGCCTGGCGGCCGGACCAGATCGCCTGCACCAGCGCGCGCGACGGCACCGGCGAGGCGCTCGCGCGCGCGACCGGAATCACCCACACGGAGGACTGGGCGGACCTGCTCGGCGGCGCCCGCTGGGTCGTGCTCGCCTGCAAGCCGCAGCAGCTCGGGGAGCTGCCCGCCGCGGCCGGCGCGCTCTGTAGCGGGAAACGGATACTTTCCATCCTCGCGGGCACGCCCTTGGCCCGTCTGCGGGCGGTGTTCCCGGAGGCCGCCAACATCGTCCGCTGCATGCCCAACACGCCCGGCATGATCGGTCGCGGCATCACCGCCTACTGCCCGCTGCGCCCGCTCGGGCCCGCCGAGGCGGCCGAGGTCGCCGCTTTGCTGGGATCGCTCGGCGAAAGCGTCGCCCTGCCGGAGGAGGCGCTGGACGCGGTCACGGGCCTGAGCGGCAGCGGCCCCGCCTACGTGTTCGAGTTTGTCGCCGCGCTGCGCGACGGCGGCATCGCCGCGGGCCTCGATGCGGCGACCGCCTACCGGCTGGCGCTCCGCACCGTGCAGGGGGCGGCGGCCCTGCTCGAGGCGGTGCCCGAGACGCCCGAGACGCACCGCGACTGGGTCTGCTCGCCGGGCGGCACCACGCTGGCTGGGCTCGCGGTGATGGAACAGGGACAATTCCGCAAGCTGCTCCGCGACACGGTGCTGGCCGCCACCCGGCGCTCCCGCGAGCTCGCCTGGCAGTAGCCTCACTCCGGCAGCCGCCCCAGCGCGATCACCCGGGTCGCCTCATGGTCGAGCTGGCGGGAATGCCGGGCCGCCCGCGGATCGAGTTGGGCGAGCAGCCGGTGAAAGGCGCCAGAGTGATTGAAGTGGCGCAGGTGCGCCAGTTCGTGGAGCATGACATGGTCCTGCAGGCGGGGGGCGATCAGGATCAGGCGCCAGTTCAGCGAGATGCCCCCCGTCTCGCTGCACGACCCCCAGCGGCACCGCTGGTCCCGCACGGCGACCCCGTGCACCTTGACCCCGATTTTCGCGGCCCACGCCAGCAGCCGCGGCGGAAGGTGGTCCTCCGCGATCGCGCGCAGGACCCCCACCAACTGCTGCTCCACGCACAGGCGCGGATGCAGGCTGATGCGCACGCGGCAATCGCCGTCAGCGACCTGGTAACGGCTCCCATCCCGGTGAAAATCCATCTCCAGCCGGTACCAGCGGCCGTTCAGGGACAGCCGCGGATGGCGGGCAAGGTGCTCCCGCAACAGGGGCACCCGCGGCTGGGCCGCCAAGGTCCGGCGAATCCACTCGCCCTGCTGTTGCAAAAAGCGGGCCCCCTGCGCCTCGGATTGCCATGGCGGCAGCTTCAGCACCACGCATTGCGGCCCGTGAATCTGCAGGTGCATGCGCTTGATCCGCGGCGAGCGCTCCAGCCGGTAGGGCACGATCAGGGGCCCCGCCGCCGAGGGGATGCAGATGAATCTAAACGCCTTGTCCTGTGGCTTCGATTTCACGCACCAACTGGGCGGTATACATCCGCAATGCGCCCTCAGCGTCAAGCCCGGCCAATTGGCAGGCGGCGGCGAGCTCGAACAGCCGCTTGCCGGCCTGGTGCGCGTCCAACCCGTCGGCAAGGGCCTGGACGCGGGCCGCGTCCGGCAGGTCCGGATGGGCCAGGCCGAGCTTGCGGATTTGCCGCGCCACCTTGGTCGCGTACAGGAGCGCCGGCAGCGCCGGCGGCAGGCGCTTGAACAGGCCCTTTGACACCGGACCGTTTTTCTTCTCGGTCGCCTTGATCTGTTCCCACTGGCGTAATACCGCGGCGGAATCGTGCAGCGCCATGTCGCCAAACACGTGCGGATGGCGCCGCACCAGCTTCTCCTGGATGCCGCGGGCCACGTCGTCGAAGTTGAAATGTCCCGCCTCCTCGGCGAGCTGGGCGTGAAAGACCACCTGCAGGAGCACGTCGCCGAGCTCCTCGCGCATGTGCTCGAGGTCGTTGCGGTCGATGGTGTCGAGCAGCTCGGCGGTCTCGTCGATCAGCGGCTCGCGCAGGCTCTGGTGGGTCTGCTCGCGGTCCCACGGGCAGCCCCCGGGCCCCCGCAGCCGCGCCATGGTGGCCAACAGCTCCTCAATCGCACTCATGCCCCATGGTTGTCGGCCAAATCGCCGCCGCGTTCAACCGCGATTTTGCCAAATGCGCCCCGCAGCGCGGTAGCCGCCTTGAAATTAAACCGACCGATTGGTTGGTTCGGGCGATGAAGACCGTGGGCCTGTATGAGGCGAAAACCCGCCTGTCCGAATTGTACTCGCAGGTGGAGGACTGGTCCACTGCGGCGCCGGCCGGACAATGAGGTTTTCCATCGACGCCGCGCGCCCTTCTCGCCGATGATCGCCGCCTGATGGACAAGCTGGCGGAAATCATGCAGTGGAAACGGCGCGAGGTCGCCGCGCGCCGCCGCCCGGTGCGCGACCCCGAGCTCGCGCGCTTCCTGCCGCGCGGCGGCCACCCGCGCCGCATGGAGCGCGCCCTGTGCCGCCCGGCCGGCCTGGCTGTCATCGCCGAGATCAAGCGCCGGTCGCCCTCGGCCGGCCCCATCGCCCCGGACCGCTACGCGGCCGAGCAGGCCCGCCGCTATTACAACGCCGGAACGGACGCCATTTCCGTGCTGACCGACTCCCGCTACTTCGGCGGCTCGATCCGCGACTTGTGGGACGTCCATGACCTGCTGGGCCGCCGCGCCGATGCGCCGCCGCTCCTGCGCAAGGACTTCTTCGTCGACCGGCTGCAGGTGCTCGAAGCGGCGGAGGCCGGCGCCGCCGCCATCCTCATCATCGTGCGCGCCCTGTCCGATGCCGAGATGTCCGCGCTGTTCCAGGCCGCCGAGCTGGCCGGCCTCGACAGCCTGTTCGAGGTGCACGAGGCGGCCGAAGTCGACCGCGCCCTCCGCTGCGGCGCGCGCATCATCGGCGTCAACAACCGCGACCTCGCCCGCTTTGTCACCGACCTGGCCGTCTCCGAGGCCATCATCCCCCACCTGCCCGACTCCTGCGTCGCCGTCTCCGAGAGCGGCATCCACTCGCCCGATGACGCGGCGCGCGCGTTCGCCGCCGGCGCCGACGCCATCCTCGTCGGCGAGGCCCTCATGCGGCTACCCGACCCCGAACCGTTCATCGCCGCCGCACACGCCCTCGGTTGAGGCGGCCGCCTCCTTCAGCGGCGCGGCAGCAGCGGGGCCAAAATCCCGGCCAGCGCGGCCAGCAGGACGCGCACAATCACGTAGCCGCCCCACAGCCAGACCGGGGCGAACGCCGCAAGGATGAACCAGTCCCGCCAATCCATGGTGCTGGTCGATACCGCCAGCCGCGCCCGCCGTCAACTCCAGACGCCTGCCATTTCATTCTGCCACAACACCATGCTCCAGCTTCGTCGCCAAGGCGGCTGTCTCGACAGGGGGATGCGGCTTCCAACAGCCGCAGCGATGGCAACGGTGTCCAAATCAAGTCGCGAATGCATGTTTTTTGGCTCCTGTATAGGAACCAAAATTTCCGAGGTGGTCTCGGTAGGTTGGAGCCGGGACCTGATACCGGTCCTTGCCCTCCGGGGGCCAGTGATGCCATATTGCCGCCCGTGGCCGGGGAAGCCGAAGCAGGAGCGGGTTTGGGCGCGGGAGGGGGCGCAGGAGAGGGGTGTTCCGGGCCGCTCTCGCCCACCCGCACCCGCGCGCTGCTGGAGGCGCTCGGGCACCGGCCGCGCAAGCCGCTCGGGCAGAATTTCCTGGTGGACGGCAACATCGTGCGCAAATCGCTGCGGCTGGCGGGGCTGCAGGCCGGCGACACGGTGGTCGAGATCGGGCCGGGACTGGGCACGCTGACCGGCGCCCTGCTGGAAAGCGGCTGCACCGTCCACGCGGTGGAGCTGGACCCGGTGCTGGCCGCCCACCTGCGCGCCAGCTTGGGGGAGCGCTTTCGGGGTCGTTTCCACCTGCTCGAGGGCGACGCCGTGGCGCATCCGCGTGCCGGCATGCCGCCCGCCGTCCGATCATTCAAAGTGGTCGCCAACCTGCCCTATGCGATCACCTCCCCATGGCTCGAGGCCCTGCTGGAGGAGCCGCTGCCGCAGGCCATGGTCCTGATGCTCCAGCGCGAGGCGGCCGAGCGGCTGACCGCCCAGCCCGGCTCCAAAGCCTACGGCGCCGTCACCGTTTTTCTCGCCGCCGCCTATGAGCGGGCGGGCGCCCACAAGGTCTCCCGCAGTTGTTTTTTCCCGGTGCCGGGCGTCGATTCGGTGTTGCTGCACCTGCGCCGCAAAGACCGCCCCGTGCTCTTTGGCGCGGCCGCGCGCGCCCTGATCC
>FWPV01002698.1_pt1:25000-42573 | contig 42573 bp, 35 predicted proteins | sample 2228371 | NCBI WGS metagenome assembly FWPV01 (sample SAMEA103939776, study PRJEB20133) | metagenome
TCGTCGTGCTGCTCGGGGCTCACGGTGGACACCTCCATGCCGAGCGCCCGCCAGAACCGCACCAACCGGTCGATGGGGGGCGCGGGGGTGTCCTCGAGCGGGGTGACAAGGCACGCGCGCCGCCGGAACAACTCGCTGGTGGCGTGCTCCATGCCGGCTTTTTCGGAGCCCGCCATCGGGTGCGAGCCGATGAAGCAGGCGCCGCTTGGGACACTGCGGGCGGCCTGCCGGCAGATGCGGCTTTTGGTGCTGCCGACATCGGTCACCAATGCGCCGGCAGCCAACGCCGGCGCGATCCTGCGCACCAGGTCGACGATGGCGTCCACCGGCGCGCACACCACCACCAATTCGCTGCCCTGGACGGCGGCGGCGGGATCGCTGAAGGCCTGGTCACACCACGGCGCGGCCTCGCAGGCGGCGCGGACTTCGGCCCGCCGCGCCCAGACATGGATGCGTTGCGCCAGTCCGAACCGATGCGCGGCCATGCCGAGCGACGCCCCCAACAACCCGGGGGCCAAAATGGTGAGCTGTCCGAACACATCCGCATCTATGGGGCTTTCCGCCGCCGCAGGGAATCCCTTTTTTCGGGGGAAAGGCAGCGCCCCGCCTCCGCCCACGGGTTGGGGTTGCCTTTTGCCGCGCAACTTTCGATGGTCGCGCCATTTCCGGTGTCTGAAAAACCGGCGACCTCCCATGAAGAGACTGCTGTACAAGTACGGAACACGTCCCAACGAGATTCGGCGTGCCAAGCGCGAGCTGGTGCTGCGGGCCGCCCTGGTGGCGGGCGTCCTGCTGGTGCTGGCGATCGTGATGGTGTTCAGTTACTTCCGGCCACGCCTGGCCCCCGCCGAGGCGGCCGCCTTGGCCGCGCCCGCGCGCGCCGGCGACCCGCTGACCAATCCGCAGCTGGTGCGCCTGCGGTCCGAGGTGGACGCGCTGGTGGCGCAGTTTGAGGCCCGCCTGCAGGAGGGAGCGGCCGATGCCGAAGCGCTGCGCCTGCTCGAGCGGGCAATTGACACACAGCGGGCCGTCATCGGCGCACGGGGCTCCGAAATCGCCCTGCGCGCGGATATGGACCGCATGGAGGAGCTGCGCAGCCTCTACGACGAGCAGATGGGCCGGTTCCTCATCGCGGAATCCCTCAGCCTCGAACAACAGGCGCGCGCACTCAAGCAGGCCGGACGGGACGAGGAGGCGTTGGACGTGCTGCGGCAGGCGCGCGACCGCCAGCACGAGGTCAATCTCCAGTACCCGCGCTCCTCGGCCCGCAATCCCGCCCGCTTGCATCAGTTGGACAACACCCTCGTGGATTGGAAAACCCAGCCGCTCGCCGAGCGCGCCGACCGGTTGCGGGAGGATGCCTTCCGCCTGGTGCGCGAGCGGCGTTACGCGGAGGCCAAGGAAGCCATGCGGGCGGCCCTGGACCAACAGCGCGAGTTGAACGACCAGCACCGTGAATCCCGCTACGCCGGCGTGGCAAGGCTGCGGCTGTTTGAGGATGCGTGGAAGACCGTCCAGGTGGCCGAGGAGGCCACCCGCGTCCGGCAACTGATGGAGGCGGCGCGCCAGGCGCTGCGGGACGAACAGCCCGCCTTGGCGCTGGCCCATTCCGGCGAGGCGGAAGGGCTGCAACGGCAGCTCATGGCCGCTTTCCCGGGCCTGCCCGAAACCCGCCCGGCCATCCTGACTGAAATCGAGGAACTGAGGGACACCAGCGCCAGCCTGCCCGAATTCCAGCGCATCCGCGAGCTGGCGGAACGGGTGCGGCGCCAGTTGCGCCAGCGCGACCTGGACCGGTTCAGTGCCACCGTGACCGAGTGGGTGCGGGCCAACCAAAATTTCCAACGCAACTTTCCCAGAAGCCAATACCTTGCCGCCCTGCAAAGGGAGGAAGCCGACTACCTGAATGAGAACCGCGCCGAGGTCCCGGCTCTGCTTGAAACGCTGTACGCCAACCTGCTGCCGGTTCCGGGCTACCCGGGCACCCGGCTTTACCGCACGGAAATCCCGCAAGTGCTGTATGCGCGCATCTCCGGCACCAATCCCTCCCACCACCAGAGCCCCCAATTTCCAGTGGATTCGGTCACATGGTCGGAAGCGCGGGAATTCGCCCGCCGCACCGGTTGGATTCTGGCCCGACCGGTAAGCCTGCCCGCGCGCGCCGTGTTTCTTGCGGCCCTCGGTCCGGTGGACCCGCAGGCACTGCCGGAGCAGGCGTGGTCCAGCCAAAACAGCGAGCGCCGGCCCCGCGCGGTCGGCACCAGCGCCCCGAATGGCAACGGTTTCCACGACCTGCTGGGAAATGTCTCCGAATGGCTGGATGCGCCGGCAGGCGACGCCGGCGACCGGGTCCCGGCAATCGGCGGATCGGCGCGCGACAGCATCCAGCGTCTGGCGACTATACCGGAGGAGTTGCGCATCGCCAGCGAGCGCAACCGGCTGGTCGGTTTCCGCATTCAAGTCGACCTGAACGAACCAGCCGATGGTGCATCCAACTGACTCCCGGAGCGGCGGGCCGGCCGACCTGCCGCAGCGCGCCCGGCGTCACCGCGCCGTCCTGCTGGCGCTCACGCTGGTTCTGGTGGCCGCGCCGCTCATACTCGGCACCCTCCGGCTCTTGGGCATCCTTTGAGCTGCGGGCAACCGGCCTGAAATGGTTGAAAACCTCCCGCCCCCGGGTTAGTCTATCCCATCATGAAACCACTCGTTTGGATTCCTTCTCTGGCCGTGGCCCTGCTGTTGGCTTCGCCCGCGGCCGCCCGCCAAATCACCGCGGAATTCGAGGACATCGAGTCTTTCCGCGACTTCTCGGTCTATGGCCTGTCCGCCGAACGGACCCTGTCCATCTTCCGGGCGGAATTCGATCAGGAAGCCGAGCGCCTCGCAAGGCGCTATCTCGCCGAGGGAGAGGTGCTCGAATTGATCTTTACCGACATTGACATGGCCGGCGAAATCCAGCCGTGGCGCAACCGCTACAACGCCGACATCCGCTATGTCGAGAGCATCTACCCGCCGCGCCTGAAATTCCGCTACCGCCTCACGGATGCGGGGGGCAATCTGCTGCTCGAGGGCGAGGAATCGATTACCGATCTGGCCTTTCAGATGAACCCGGCCGCCGCCATTCGTGTGCGCCACGAGCACTTTGTCTATGAGCTGACCCTCTTGGACGACTGGTTGCGCCGGACCGTGCGCGGCCGTTCCCCGGCGTCACCCAACGATTGAGCCTGCCGGGTTGATAAATCCGCCGGAAGGGAGTAATCCCGTTCCATGCGTTTCGCAACCCGCGCAAATCAGCCTCGGCCGTTGTGGCTGTGGATGGTGTTGGTGTTGGCCGTCTGGCCGGCTGCCGCTGACGCGCAAAACAGCCCATTTCTGCGCGACCGGCATGTTGAGGCCGCTCTGGTCGGAGAAAAGGTCCACCTCGAACCAGGCGTCCCTTACCGGGTAGGGCTGCTGCTGCGGCACGATCCCGGGTGGCATACCTATTGGAAATCCACCGCCACCGGCTACGCCACCTCGGTCGCATGGCGCCTGCCGGACGGATTCACGGTCAGCGAGTTGCAATGGCCGGTGCCGAAGGTGTACGCGTTCCAAGGGCTGGTCGATTACGTTTACGAGGGCGAGGTGCTGCTGATGGCCACCCTTGTGCCGCCGGCCGATTGGTTTGAGCCCGAACTGGAAATCGGCTTCACGGCGGAATGGCTGATGTGCGCCGAGGTATGCATGCCGGGCCGGGTGTCCTCCAGCCTGACGGTGCCGGTGCGCCACGGTGCGGCCCAGCCCTCCGCATGGGCTGACCGGTTTGCCCGCGCGGACTTCGCCCTGCCGGCCCCCCCCGTCGCCTATTCCGCCCGCGCCATGGGCGAGGCGCGCACCGTCATCCTCGAAATCCGGGGTACGCTTCCCGACAGCGTCTATTTCTTCGATGACAAGGGCGTTTTCCAACCGGAGCCCGCGGCGCGCGTGCAACGTCCGGCTCCTGATACCTTGCGGGTGGAGCTGAAGCTCGATCCGGCCACCGCCGCCCTGCCGCAGCGGCTGACCGGCACCCTCGCCGGCTTTCCCGGTTGGCCGCAGGCCGATCTGCGGCCCGGCTTGGCCATCGATCTGCCGATACTCGCGGCGCCTGCGGCCTCACTCCCGCCGGACGGTGCAAGCCTCGGCTTGCTGCTGCTGGCCTTCCTGGGGGGCCTGATCCTGAACCTCATGCCCTGCGTGTTCCCGGTGCTCGGGATTAAAATCATGGGCTTTGTGGCGCAAGCCGGCGAGTCGCGCGGCCGCGTCATCGCCCACGGACTGATCTTCACCGGCGGTGTGCTCGCCTCTTTCTGGGCGCTGGCCGGGGTCCTGCTGGCCCTGCGCGCCGGAGGGGAACAGCTTGGCTGGGGCTTCCAACTCCAGTCGCCCGGCTTTGTCTTGGCGCTGACCCTGTTGTTGTTCGCCTTCGGACTGAACCTGAGCGGGCTGTTCGAGGTCGGTCAGTCGGCGGTCGGTGTGGGTGCCGGACTTGTGCGGCGCAGCGGCCTTGGCGGCTCCTTTTTCAGCGGTGTCCTCGCCACCGTGGTGGCCACCCCCTGCGCCGCCCCCTTTCTGGCGCCCGCGTTGGGCGCGGCACTGGCGCTGCCGCCCCTCGCCTCGTTCCTCTTGTTCACCTGCATCGCGTTGGGCCTGGCAACGCCCTATTTGGTTCTTTCCGGGTTTCCCGCCCTGATCGCGCTGCTGCCCAAGCCGGGAGCGTGGATGGAGACCTTCAAGCAGGCCATGGCCTTTCTGCTTTACGCCACGGTCGCCTACCTTCTCTGGGTGCTGGCCGGACAATTGACGGAGGGCGGCGGCTACACCGCCTTCGCGCTGCTGAAGGTGCTCGCCAGCCTCGTGCTGCTCGCCCTCGGCCTGTGGGTCTATGGCCGCTGGACCGCCTACCACCGGCCGCGGCGGGTGCGCACCGCCGGCGCCGCGGTCAGCGTTGCCATCATCGCCGCGGCCATTGCCGCCGGTTTTTCCGGAACACGCCCGGAGAGCTGGGCCGAGCAAGGCCCCACATGGGAAGATTGGGCCCCGGGCAAGGCCGAGGCCCTCGCCGCCGCAGGCCGCGTCGTTTATGTGGACTTCACCGCGCGCTGGTGCGTCACCTGCCAAACCAACAAGGCGGCCGTCTTTTCCTCCGCCCGGGTGCGCGGTCGTTTGCGCGAACTGGACGCCGTGCTGCTGCGGGCCGACTGGACCCATCAAGACCCGGCCATCACCCAGGCGCTGGCTGCATTCGGCCGCTCCGCCGTGCCGTTCAACTTGGTCTACGGTCCCGGCACCCCGGAGCCCATTGTCCTGCCGGAGCTGTTGACCCCGGCAATCGTCCTCGACGCCTTGGAGCGCGCCGCACCCTGAAAATTTACAAGATGTTTTACCCTGAGAGCTTGCAACCCTCCGGAGAGCCCTCAGTATCATTGCCTGAGCAAGCAAACCCGCCCGCTTTCGCCATGGAAAAGATCATCGAAGTCCAGCCGGGCCAAACCATCATTCAACAGGGAGAGGAGGGGTCCGGCTTTTTCATCCTTAAATCCGGCACCTTGGAGGTGTTCAAGGATGACATCCTGCTGGCGGTGATCATGTATCCGGGCACCATCTTCGGGGAGATGGGCGACATTCTCGGCCGGCCCCGCACCTGCACCGTGCGGGCCAAGAACACCGCCCGTATCGCCTACCATCCGATCGAGTCGCTCGACGCTTTGGTGCGCACCAATCCGGAAATCGCGGTCAAGCTCATCCGCACACTGGCCAGCCGTTTGGACCGAACCACCCAAAAGCTGATCGACACCGCCCGGGAAAATCCCCTCTGGTCGACAAAATAAGCCGCTCACGGCAGGGCCCCTTGCGGATTTGGCAAAGCCGGGCACAGTGTTCCGGCATGAAACGGATTCTTTCCAACCTGACACTCTTGACCCTTCTGCCCATGAGCCTGTTTGCCAACAAAGCCCTTGACATTGGCGCCGTCGCGCCGGCCCCGCCGGTGGTCACCCACCTCGGGGAACCCTTGGACCTCGCCGCCCTGTATGCCCGGGGTCCTGTCTTGATCTACTTCTACCCCAAGGCGGATACGCCCGGCTGCACCGCCCAAGCCTGCAACCTGCGCGATAATTTCAGCGCCCTGCAGGCTGCCGGGGTCACGGTGGTCGGTGTCAGCACCGACAGCGTGAAAAGCCAGCGTGCCTTCAAGGAGAAATACGAGCTGCCGTTCATTCTGGTGGCCGATGAGGACCGGACACTGGGGCGCGCCTTCGGCGTCGGCACCCTCATGGGCATGGCCTACAAGCGCCAGACCTTCCTGGTTGTGGACGGCAAAATTGCCTGGCGGGACCTGAACGCGTCTCCTTCCACCCAATCAGCCGACGCCCTCGCGGCGCTCCACGCCCTGAAATCCGGCGAATAGCGCGCGCGCCGCACTGCTACGCGTCCTCGCCGGTCACACGATAGGGTCCGTACTGGTGCTGCAGCCGCACCGGAAGGTTGGCCGTGACGCGCATGGCGCCGTCCTTGGCCCGCTGCCCCTGCACGGCGCCGATTTCATGCAACTGGCTGACCAGCTGGTAGCGGTCGAACGGGATTTCCAATTCCATCGGCAGGACGCGGTCCTCCAGCAATGCCTCGCAGGCGGCGACCAGAAGCGGCAGGCCCGCGCCGGTGCGGGCGCTCACCGGGATCGGCTGGCCGGCCCGGTGCGGCGCTTCCAAGGGGCGCGCGCACAGGTCGATCTTGTTGTGCACGGTGATGATGCGTTTCTCGTCCGCGCCCAGTTCGTGCAGCACCCTGAGTGTGGTCTCACTCTGTTCCCGGGACTCGGGGTGGCTGGCATCCACCACATGAATCAGAAAATCCGCCAGCACAGCCTCCTCGAGCGTCGCCTTGAAAGCGTCCACCAGTTGGTGCGGCAGCCGGCGGACGAAACCGACCGTGTCGGTGAGCAGCAGCTTTTGCCCGGACGGCAGGCGCATTTGCCGGGTGGTCGGGTCAAGCGTGGCGAACAGCTTGTCCTCGGCCAGCACATTGGCGCCGGTCAACGCGTTGAGCAGGGTGCTCTTGCCGGCATTGGTGTAGCCGACGATCGCGGCGGTCGGCACCGGCACCCGCTGGCGCCGCTTGCGCTGGGTCTCGCGGTGGCGGATGACCGCCGCCAGCTCCTTCTTCAGCCGCGCGATGCGTTGCCGCACGAGGCGCGCGTCCAACTCGATCTGGGCCTCCCCCTCGCCGCGCTGCGTGATGCCGCCCCCGCCCCGCTGCCGGCTCAGGTGGCTCCACGCGTTCTTCAGCCGGGGCAGCGCATGCTCGGCCCGCGCCAAGTCCACTTGCAGGACCGCCTCCCGGGTGCGCGCCCGCTCGCTGAAGATGTCGAGGATGACCTCCTCGCGGCCCAGCACGCACAGGTTGCTGGCCGCCTCCCAGTTGCGCTGCTGGGCGGGAGTGAGCTCGGCATCCAGCACCAGGCAATCGGCATGGCGCCGCTTGGCCGCCGCGATGATCGCCCGCATCTGGCCGCGGCCCAGCAGGGCATGCGGGTGCGGCTGGCGCACGCGCACCTGCTCCTTGCCGACGATGCCGATCTTGAGCGTGCCCACCAATGCCTCCAGCTCCTCCAGCAGGCTGTGCGCCTCGGCATCCGTCTCTTCCGGCATGGCCACACCGACAAGGTAGGCCCGCTCCACCATCTGGGGTCGTTCTCGCAGCTCGATCATTGCAAGGTGGCCACGCCGGGCATATTCTTACCATCTGCCACTCTTGACCGCCTGTCAATTTATCCAGACGCTGTGGGCCATGCTGGCCGGCTGCCGGATTCTGGTTCTCGAGGACGAGGCGCTGCTGCGCAAGACCCTGTGCCGCTACCTCGAGTCCAAGGGCGCCGTCCCCTTTCCGGCAGCAACCCTGAGCGAGGCGCGCCGCATCCGCGACGGCACCGAGCTGGATTTCGCCCTGATTGACATCAACCTGCCGGACGGCAACGGCCTTGACCTGCTGAATCCGCCCGGCTTTTCCCGCACCACGCGGGTGGTGGTGATGACCGCCGAGGGCGGGGTGCGCACCGCTGTCGAGGCCATGCGCCGCGGCGCCATCGATTACCTCAGCAAGCCGTTTGAGCCGGAGGAACTGCCCATGGTCCTGGCTCGGGCCTCCCGGGACCATGCGCGCTCGCGCATCCGCGAGTATGAGCAGGAAAGCCGCGCCGCGCCCGCCCTCTCCCTGTTCATCGGCAAGCGCCTGCAGGCGGTCGAATCCCAGTTGCGCAAAATCCTTGAGGCCGACCAAAGGCTCGGAACCGCGCTGCCCCCGGTTCTCATCGAGGGCGAGACCGGCACCGGCAAATCCACCCTTGCCCGCTGGCTGCATGCCAATGGCCCGCGCCGGCATGCCCCCCTCATCGAGGTGGTCTGCTCCAGCCTGCCGGAGCCGCTCGCCGAGTCGGAGCTCTTCGGCCACGAGCGCGGCGCCTTCACCGATGCCCGCAAGGAGCGCATCGGCCTCTTTGAGGCCGCCGATGGCGGCACCCTCTTTCTCGACGAAATTTCCAGCCTGTCCTTGGCCATCCAAGCCAAGGTGCTCACCGCCATCGAGGACCGCCGCATCCGCCGCGTCGGCGGCAACATCCAGCGCCCGGTCGATGTGCGCCTGATCACCGCTTCCCTGCATCCACTGGACCGCTTGGTCCGCGAAGGAAGTTTCCGGGAAGACCTGTTTCATCGCCTGAATTTGCTCCACATCCGCGTTCCGCCCTTGCGCGAGTTCCCCGAGGATATCCCCGAATTGGCCGGGCACCTCCTGGCCAGCCTGCAAAAGCGCTACCGCCGGCCGGATATCACCCTTGCTCCCGCCGCCCGCCAACGCCTCATGGCCCATAGCTGGCCCGGCAATGTCCGCGAGCTTATCCATGAGCTGGAGCGCGCCCTCATCTTCCATGAGACCGGTCCGCTCGAGTTCGGCCATCTGGGCGCCGCCGCCCAACCGGCCGCCTCCCCGGCCGGCACCGCCCAACCCCTGCTCAATCCGGCATGGACCTTACCCGCCGCGGGATTCCATTTCGAGGAAGCCCTGCAGGAACTCACCCGCCAAGTGATCGCCGAGGCCCTACGCCAAGAAAACGGCAATGTTTCCGCCGCCGCCCGCCGCCTCGGTGTCCCCCGCGATTACATCCGCTACCGCCTCGCAGACCATCCTGGGAAATAATCCCCAACCTTGGACGACGGACCCTTGCAGAACCTGGGGAAAATTTCCCGTCCGGCCGCTCGGAGCCGGTTGCCAGGATCGCCTGTTATTGACTTAATCATTTGATTATCAATAACATAAAACATATTTCCACAACTTGGCATCCAACCTGCCGATAGAAAAGCATCTCCACATGGTTTGTTTAACCCTCTAAAAAGAAAGGAACAGCGATGAAACACAGAATGTTAACCTTAACGGCTGTGCTGCTCGGGCTCGGGATGGCGCAGGCCCAAACCGGTAGTCCGGGTTTTGGTTCCGGTCCGGGTCCGGGTCCGGGAGTCAACCCGCCGCCGCCGATGGAAATTCCTCAGGAAATTCTGGACCTGCGGGCTGAGCTGCAGGTGTTGCGGGATGCCTTGCAGGCGTCGCGCGATGCGCTGCGGGAAAGCCTGATCGGCGCCACGCCGGAGGAAATCCGCGAGGCGATCGAGGCATGGCGCATCGAGCATGAAGCGGAGCTGGTGGCCATCCAGGAACTGGTGGCGGAATTGCGCGAACTGATCCGCGAGTTCCGTCCGATCATTCCGCCGCCGCCGGTGCTGCCTCCGGAAATCCAAGAGCTGCGCGACCAGTTGCACGAACTCCGGCAGGACTTGGCGGAAAGCCGCCGCGAGGCCATTGCCGGGCTGGATGACCCGGCGGCGATCCGCGCGGCGCTTGCCGCATGGCGTGAGGCCAATGCGGCCGCGATCGCGAAAGTCCGGGCGCTTGCCGCCGAAATCCGCGAATGGTTCAAGGCCAACCGCCCCGGCCGCACGGCCCCGCCGCCGATGACGCCCGAGATGGTGCAGCGGCGCACGCAATTCCGCGACAGCGTGCAGACCATGCGCCAGTTGCGGCAAGAGCTGCGGCAGGCGACCCTGGCCGAGGAAATCGAGCGGCTGCGGCTGCAGGTTCGGGACCTCTTGCGGGAGCGCAAGGAGCTCATGCGGCAGGCACGCCTTGACGAGGACGGTGCGGGTGGAGATCGCCGCCCTGGTGATTGATCCCTGCCGTTGAGAGCCCTGCCGTTCTTGTGGAGCGGGCGGATTGCAGTCCGCCCGCTCCTCTGTATCCACTTGCCACGACGGTCTGAATCCGCCAATTCCCCGCAAGCACATGCACATCAAGCCGCCATTCCGGATAATGCTCCTCCTGTGCGGGATGGCGCTGCAGCCTGTCGCCGGTGCGGCCGAATCGCCGCAGGACGACTGGGAGGCGCTGTTGGCGGAGCTGGAGGCGTTTGAAGCCGTCGCGGAGTGGGGATACGGGGAGCCCGTGGAGCCGGAAGGGGGCACGGCCGCCGCGCCCGCGTGTCTCTTTTCGGCCGCGGTGGCCGCCGGACTCGGCCACAGCGACAATTTCCTCAAGCGCCCGGTTGCCGTCGGCAGCGATTTCTGGCGTTTCGCGGGCGATGCCAACCTGATCTGGTTTCTGCCGTCCGCCACCCTGACCGGCGCCGTCTGGTACGACCGGACCGGTTACGCGGATGATCTCGAAGTGTCCTCGGAGACCCTGTTCATGGTGCAGGGTACCGGGCGTCTGGAACGCACCGCGTGGGGGGCCGGCCTTGAGGCCCAGTTGGTCTACAGCGACCAGATTTACGATGCCAGCCTGACCACGCTGGGCGCCCCCGCCGGCGCGCGCATCCGCCAAGTGCTGCCGGAAGCGACCCTCTACTGGGATTGGCTGGCCGGGCGCACCAGCCAAGTGCGCGCCGAAGCGACGGTGGCCCGGGCGGAATTCAACGAACCCGAAGAGGATTATTGGCAGGCGGGGACAGGCACCCAATTGCAGCGCGGGTGGCGGTCCGGCGTGAACAACACCACGCGGCTGGAATGGTATTATCAGTGGTACGACACCAAGCCCGCGCGTGTTTCGGTCACCTTTGCCAAAACGGCGCCTCCGCGGGTCGTGGAGGTGCGGGGTCTGCGGCTCGAGAACCGGATCGACTGGTCCCCTCCCGCGTGGCCTTGGGCCTCCCTGCAACTGACCGCGGGCGCCGCATGGGAACAGGACCGCTATGGCGACTACAACTCCCTGCGGCGCGCCTGGGCCGGGATCGGTCCCCGCGCCGCCTTTTCCTGGGGCCATATCCGCCTGACCGGCCGCTGGCTGGAGAACCGCTATACCGACCGGCGCGTCAGCCTGCGCGACCCCCACCCGCTGCTGCAGACCCATCGCCACCTCCGGGCGGAGGTCCTCTGCAAATTGCCGGACAATCTGGTCCTGAAACTGCAGGCCCAATGGGGCCGACTGGCCTCCCGCCTCGCCACCGAGAGCTATTCCGAGCGCCGCGCCGAAGCCGCGCTGGAATGGCGCTATTGACCCGCCCCGGCGACCGCATACCCTCACCGCATGGAAGCCAGCACCAGCCTGCGCCCCTTTCACCGGGTGATCTTCGCCCTCGGGTGCATCACGGCGGCCGTTTATGCGGTGGCGGTGCTGCTCGCCCTCGGGTACTTCCGGAGCGATATCCGCGCCCGCATCCTGCAGCGCGACGGCATCCTGCTCACCAGCGTCGCCCAATACCTGTACGACACGGAGGGCGCGCCGGCAGATGAACTGGACCTCCTGAACCTGGCGCTTGAAGCCAGCGAAATCCGCGGTGTCATCGGTGTGCGGCTGTATGCGCCGTTGGATATCGCTCCCCTGTGCGTGCCGGCCACCCTCAAACCTGCTGCCTTGGCGCCGGCCGACCAGCACGAGCTGGCGGCGGGCCGGCCGGTAACCCGCTATTCCCCGGCCCTGCGGTTGGACCAGTTGTTCAGCGATGCCACAGGGCCGGCAGCCGCCCCGGTCCCGCTCACCGAAGTCATCGTGCCCGTCCGCGACAAGGGTGACGTGACCATCGCCGCCATCCAATACTGGCTCGACGGCGCGGTCGTGGACGCCGAGTTCGCCCGGCTGGACCGGCTCTTGGCGGCGCTCGGGGGCGGGTTTCTCGGCGCCGGCAGCCTGATTTTTCTGAGCGTGTTCCTCTACGCGCGCCACCGCCTGCTGCGCATGGGACGGCTGCTGGCCGAGCGCAACCGCGCCCTGGAAAAGTTGAACGCCGACTTGGCGCTGGCGGCCCGCGCTGCCGCGGTCGGCTCGATCATCGGCCATCTGTTCCATGGGCTGAAAAGCCCGCTGGCCGGTTTGAAAGCCTACCTGCGGGCGACCACCGGCGACGAGGAGGCGGTCGCCCTCACCAGCCGCATGCAATCGCTCATTGACGAGACCCTCACGGTCCTGCGGCAGGAGGACACGGATTTTGGGGTCGAACTCACCCTTGACGAGTTGGTCGCCGGCGCGCGCCGGCGCTTCGCGACCGCGGCCGGGCCGGCCGTGCAGGTCACCGGCTCCGGTCAGGGCAGCATCTCCGCGCGCAAGGCGCAGCTCGCGCTGCTGGTTCTGCGCAACCTGGTTGACAACGCCCGCGAGGCCTCGCCCCCGGACGCTACCGTGCGGGTCGAACTCACCCTGCAGGACGGCGCCTTGCGCGCCGAGGTGTCCGACCGCGGTCCCGGCCTGCCGGAGTATGTGCGCGCGCGCCTGTTCCAACCGGTCCAGAGCGGCAAAAGCAACGGGACCGGCATCGGCCTTGCCATCAGCGCCGCGATCGCCCGCCATATTCCGGCCACTTTGGAACTGCGCCAAACAGGCGCCCATGGAACTTCCTTCGTGTTGCACGTGCCCCTACTATGAAACGGACATTTCCATCCCCGCTTCCGTGCCGGCCGATGCTGTGGACCCTCATGGCCTTCCTGCCAGCCGGCTTGTCCGCCGGCCCGGGCGATTTGCTCTGGTCGGTCAATGCCGGGGCCGTCATCTTTGGCGCCCCCGCCGTCGGCCCGGCCGGCGAAGTCGTGTTCGCCGCCGAGGACGCCCGCGTCTATTGCCATAACCCGGACGGCTCCCTGCGCTGGGTCTTCACCGGCGCCACCGATTGGATAGACGCCGCGCCGACCATCGCCCCGGACGGGACCGTCTATGTCGGCTCATGGGACAATTTCCTTTACGCGCTGGAACTCGAAACCGGCGCGCTCAAGTGGCAATTCGAAACGGGCAACATGGTGCTCGGCTCGGCTGCGGTCGGCCCGGACGGGCGGGTCTATTTTGGCTCCGATGACGGGATGTTCTATTGCTTGAGGCCGGATGGCAGCCTGGTCTGGGCGGTCGAGCCCGGCACCCAATACAGCCCGATCCACAGCAGTCCGGTGCTCAGCCATGCCGGCGACACCGTTTACTTCGGCAACGAGGACGGCGAGTTTTACGCGCTGGACACCGCCACCGGCAGCCGGCGCTGGGTCTTCAACGTGAATCCCTTGAGCACCCGGTATGCGATCACCGGCGCGGCCGCGCTGGCCGCTGACGGAACAATCGTGTTTGGCAGCAATAACGGCTACCTGTATGCGCTGCGCCCCACCGGGGTCATGGACTGGCGGTTTCCACCCGGCTTGGATGCCGGCACCGAGGGCATCCGTTCCGCCCCCGTGCTGGGGCCGGACGGCACCGTCTACTTCGCCGCCCAGGACGGCTACCTGTACGCGGTCGATGCCCTCGGCTTTCAGCTTTGGGAAGCCTTCGTGGGCGACGTGTTCTACTGCACGCCGGCGCTGGACGCCGCCGGCAATGTCATTGTGATCGGCTACGCGGGCCACATTTCCCCAAAACTGTCCCACGCCCTCGCTTTCGATCCTGCGGGCAACCTGCTGTGGCAGTTCGTGTTTCAGGGCTACAACGACTCGTCGCCCAACATCGTGCCGGACGGCAGCATCTATTTCGGCAGCCACGCCGGGCTGCTCTACAAATTGGCCGGCGCCGCCCCGCTGCCGGCCGCCGGCTGGCCCCGTTTCCAGGCCGCCCGGCGGCAGAGCGGGCTCGCCGCGGACTTGGCCCGCACCGAGCTGGTCGACTTGTTGCCGTGGCTCACCGTCAGTCGCGCGGGATGGGTCCATGTGCCCTGGTTGGGGCGCGGCTGGGCGACCGGCCTGCAACTGCCCTGGACCTGGCACCTCGACCATGGCTTCATGCACATTGTCCGTCCCGGCATGGAGGCACTCACCTTTTTCAGCCCCGCGCGCGAGGCATGGTTGGCCGCACCGGCGGCCGCCCAAGGCTGGACCTATGACTTGGGCACGCGCACCTGGCTGGCACCGGCCCGGCACCCCTGACCGCCCGACAAGAAGGCCTCGCTCCGCGGAGCGAGGCCCCTGTTACCCTAAGTTGCCCGCCCGCACGCACCTCGATGCGCGCCCCTTGCGGGCAATCATGTTGATACCCAACGAAGTACCCGGTAAAACACCGGCCGGCCGGAGCGAGTTGCAAATTTCCCGGCAATCCGGAAGACCGATTCCCGTTTCGGGTCCGTTTACCATCCGCATGCGCTACCTCATCCTGCTGTTTGGCGTCTTCAGCTGCGCGACCTCGGTGGTGTTCATCCGCATCGGCGCCACCGACCCGGTGCCCCTGTCGGCCTACCGGCTCCTGATCGGCGGCTCGCTGCTGCTGCCGCTCGCCCTGCGGCACGGCCTGCGCGGACTGCCGTTGCCGGGATTGGTGCGGCGTGCCTGGGCGCCGGCGCTGCTGTTGGCCGTCCATTTCGGCACATGGAACACCGGGGCCCGCCTGACTCCCTCGGCCCATGCCACGCTGATCGTGAACATGGTGCCTGTGGTCATGCCCCTGCTCCTGGTGGCGGTGCTCGGCGAACGCATCACGCGCGCCGAGGCGGCCGGCACGGCGGTCGCCCTCGCCGGCGTGCTGCTGCTGGCCGCCGGCGACCTTCATTTCAGCCGGGAACACGCCATGGGCGACGCCGTCTGCTTCCTGTCCATGCTGTTTTACGCCGGCTACCTGGTGTTCGGGCGGAAAAACCGCGATCTGCCCTCCGTCCACCTGTATGTGGTGCCGGTCTACCTGCTGGCGGGACTGGCCTGCCTGCTGTGGACAATCCTGCTCGAGCTGGCCGGGAGCGGCGTGGTCTGGCTCGGGCCGGACCGCCGCACCGAGTGGCTCTCCATCATGGGGCTGGCCTTGGTGCCGACCGTGCTCGGCCACAGCATCATCAACTGGTCCCTGCGGGTCATCCGCGGCCAGGCGGTGGTCATCCTCAACCTCGCCCAGTTCGTGTTCGCCGGCATCCTCGGCTTCCTCCTGCTGGGCGAGGTGCCGCGCGCGCCGTTCTATGCCGCCTCCCTGCTGGTGGTGGCCGGCGCGCTCATCGTCATCCGCGGCGCGCGCTGAACAAGTTTCGCATTGTCAAGCTTTCGCCGCGGTTCTTAGACAAGGGCTCATGCGGCTTGACCGGTATCTCGCCAAGTCCCGGATCATCGAGATTCAGTCCACCGACCTGCAGGGCGCCCTGGTGGAACTGCTCGATGTGGCCCTCGCCAAGCTGCACGAGAACCTTGATGTCCGCAAAGTCGCCGCGCAGCTGATCGCGCGCGAGCGCACCATGAGCACCTTTCTGGGAAACGGCGTGGCCATGCCCCACATCCGGGTGCCCATGCGGCGCCCCTACGTGTTCGCCATCGGCCGGGTCAGGGGGGGCCTCGAGTTCGAGGGCATGCCCGATTACAAGGGCGTGCGGCTGCTGTTCCTGCTGCTCGCCTCCGAGGAGGAGAAGAACTACCTCAACGTGCTGGCCTCGCTGGCGCGGCTGTTCCGCGACCGCGAACTCGTCCACCACATGGTGGAGGCGCCCACCAGCGGCGAGTTCGCGCAGCGGGTGTTCCTCGGCTTCGGCGGCCTGCTGGCCAAGCCGGAGCGCCGCCAGACCCGCTTCAACCGCCTGCTGCTCAAGGAGGCCGAGAAGATCGCCCGCGAGTCCAAGTGCGCGGCGATCCTGCTGTTTGGCGACACCTTTGCGGGGGGCATCGAGGGGACCCGCGGCTTCCCGGCGTTCCGCACCGTGCTGGTCACCCGCGCCGCCGGCGACCGCAGCCCCGGGGGCGGCCAGATCGAGGGCGCCATCGAGGTGCGCTCGTTTTCCAGCCAGCGCCTCTCGCAGGCCCGCAGCGCCATCCTCATCGGCCTGACCCGCGGCATGTTCAAGCACAACGACCGGCTGCTGTGCATCGGCGGCATCCCCTCCAGCAACCAGCTCGACACCCTCGTGGTCGTCGACATCGAGCGCGAGTTCCAGAGCGTCATCGACCGCGAAAACGACCTGCTGCCGGCCTCCGTCAAGATCGAGGTGCTGGAGCGCATGATCGCGATCGCCACCGAGCTGTCGGTCGAGGGCCGCGAGGGCAAGCCGGTCGGCACGCTGTTCGTGATCGGCGACACCGGCCGCGTCAACACCATGGTCAAGCCGCTGGTTCTGAATCCATTTTATGGATACCGGGAGGAGGACCGCAACGTGCTCAACCCGTTCATGGACGAGACCATCAAGGAATTCTCGGTGATCGACGGCGGCTTCATCATCCGCGGCGACGGGGTGATCGAGTCGGCCGGCTCGCTGGTGCACGCCCCGGCGGAGTTCTACGACAACCTGCCGTCCGGGTTCGGCACGCGCCATTCGGCCGCCGCCGCCATCACCAAGGCGGCCGACTGCATCTCGCTGGTGGTCTCGGCCTCCACCGGCCAGGTCACCCTGTTCCGCAAGGGCGTCATGTTCCCGCTGGTCGAGAAGTCCCTCAGCACGGGCCTGTAGCCGCCAGCCAGTCCTTGACCGCCCGGGCCAGTTTGGGGCCGATGCCGGGGGTCTGCTGCAGCTCCTCCGCGCTGGCGGCGCGCAGCCGCTCCAGCGAGCCGAAGCGGGTCAGCAGGGCCCGGCGCTTGGCCGGCCCAAGGCCGGGGCACCCGTCCAGCACCGATTCGCGCAGCTTGCGCCGGCGCAGTTCCGCGTTGTAGGCGTTGGCGTGGCGGTGCGCCTCGTCGCGCAGGCGCTGCAGCAGCAGCCGGCCGGCGTGCGTTCCGGGCAGCTCCAGCGGCGGCCGGCCGTCGCCGAAGACGACCGTCTCGCGCCGCTTGGCCAGCCCGATCAGGGGCGGCGGGGCAAGGCCGGCGGCGTGGAAGGCCCGCAGGGCCGCCGCCACCTGCCCGGCGCCGCCGTCGATCACGACCAGCTCGGGCAACGGCTGCCCCTCGGCGCGCAGCCGCGCGTAGCGGCGGCTCACTACCTCGCACATGGCGCGGTAGTCGTCGTTGCCGGTGAAGCCGCGGATTTGGTAGCGGCGGTAGGCCTGGCGCTCCGGCTTGCCGTCGCGGAAGCGGACCATCGAGGCGACGCAGAAGCTGCCCGAGATGTGCGAGATGTCGAAGCACTCCATGGTGCGCGGCGGCCGCTCCAGCCCGAGCGCCCGCCGCAGCTCCTCGAGCGGCGCGGCGGTCCCGCCCGGCGGGACCGCCGCGTG
>FWPV01002395.1_pt1 | contig 42567 bp, 37 predicted proteins | sample 2228371 | NCBI WGS metagenome assembly FWPV01 (sample SAMEA103939776, study PRJEB20133) | metagenome
GGATGCATGAAAAATGAAAGGAAAAGTAAAAGTACTCCGAAGGGAATGAATTTTTTTCTCTGTTGGAAAGAATTCACGGTATTTCCCCCCTTAATTGCTCAATTCAAATGAGTAATGGTTATCTTTCCAGAATTTCTCGGATTTTTCTCGCCAGTTCCATGGGGGAGAAGGGTTTTTGCAGAAAAGGGGTTTCGGGTTCGAGAGAGGCTTGATGGGTCATGGCTCCATCAGCGTATCCAGAGATAAATAGAATTCGGGTATTGGGGGAGAGGAGTTTCAATTGCTGAACCAATTCTTTGCCTCCCATCTGTGGCATCACCAGATCGGTTACAACAAGGTGAATCTTCTGATGCAGGCATTCTCGAGCCAATCTCATGGCTTCTTCTCCATGAGCCGCTTCTAAAACGGTATAGCCCTGATCTCGAAGGACTTTGGCTGTCAGGCTCCGCAGAGCTTCCTCATCTTCAACCAGAAGAATAGTTTCATTCCCTCGTGGAAAATCTCCTGTTTCCTCTCGCCGGGTGAGGTCGTCAACCTTTTCTTGCACCCGGGGTAAATAAATTTTGAAGGTTGTCCCTTGATGAACTTCACTGTAAACGAAGATATAACCTCCGCTCTGTTTAACGATGCCATATACTGTTGAGAGTCCCAACCCTGTGCCCTTCCCTTCGCTTTTGGTGGTAAAGAAAGGATCGAAGATCCTTTCTTTCACCTCAGGCGACATTCCACATCCTGTATCGGTGACAGAGAGCAAGACATATGGACCCGGAATCACATCAAAGTGGGATTGGACATCGTTTTGATCCAGCAGGACGTTACAAGTTTCGATGATCAGTTTCCCACCCTGGGGCATAGCATCTCTTGCATTGACCACCAGATTCAAAATGGCTTGCTCGATCTGACCCGGATCCGATTTGACCTCTCCCAGATCATCAGCCAAGGAAAAAATCAGCTCGATGTCTTCTCCAATGATTCTCACCAGCATCTTTTCTAATCCTTTAAGAAGCCAGTTTAAATTGAATACTTTCATCTCCATTGTCTGGCGTCGACTGATAGCCAGTAACCGCTGAGTCAATTCAGTGGCACGATCTACCGTCCGCTTGATCTCCTCGAGATTTGACCTCAAAGGATGATCTTCCTCTATTTCCAGAAGAGAAAGCTGGCTATAGCCGCCGAGGACGGTGAGAAGATTGTTCAGATCATGAGCAATTCCTCCTGCCAATCGACCCACTGTCTCCATCTTCTGTGATTGAAGAAACTGCATCTCCAATTGTTTCCATCCAGTGATATCCTCTATCATATGGATTGTATGCTCCTCCAATCCCTGACAGAGAGAAGCCCTGAGGCGTCCCCAAATCATTTCGCCATCTTTTCGAAGGTACCGTCTTTCTATGCGATAATAATCAATTTCTCCACTTTTCAGTTTCTTCTGAAGATCCAGATCCTGCGTCGCATCGCCTGGGTGGACCAATTCATTCAAGGATCTATTGAAAAGTTCATTCCCTCTGTAGCCCAGCATTTTCTGAAAAGCTCGGTTGCTTTTTACGATTTTGCCATCCCTATCAACAATAATAATGCCAGTATCCATGCCTTCAAAAATGGTTTGGAATTTTGCTTCACTCCGCCGAAGGGCCTGTTTTGTTTTCAGAAGTTCCGACATATCGAACATAAAACCCTGAATCAAGCAGGGATGTCCGAATTGGTCTCGTATGACTGTGCCTTCATCACGCACCCAAACAATACGTCCATCGCGGCATATGAATCGATATTCTGACCGGAAAGGTTTTCCATGATGATGACTTCTATAAAAATCTACCAGTACCCTTTGGCGATCATCTGGATAGATCTGTCTGAACCAGAGGTGCGGATCTGCCAGCCATTCTGAGGCGGTGAAGCCTAAAAGCTCTTCAATCTGGGGGCTGATGTAGAGTCGGCTTCCAGTCTCATCAAGGGCCGTGAGATAGGTGACTCCAGGGATTCGTTCCAGTAATTCACGGTAATCGATTTCTAAAGTTGCATGACCCTTCCTTTGTTCTTCTCGTCTTTTCTCTAAAACACCATTCCTTTTTCTTATGTTTCGCTCTGCTTTCATCCCAACCTACCTTTGTCTTTATAAATAGCATGATCGACGAATGACTATGATCATGATGGCCGTTTGGTTCAACTTATTTTTAAAAGGGTGATGCGAATGGCATAAATAAAAAGGTCCGATGATCGTTCCAATCCATTCGCCTTGATTGTCTCAATCAGGCGAGGACTTGAGAGGCAATTCTCTCGACCTCAACAATGTTGAGAGGCTTCGTCAGAAAATCGATGGCCCCCAGAGACTTGGCTTCCCTCTCCATCTCCTCTCGCTGGGTGGCGGTGATGATAACCACCTCCACCTTCTTCTGTCCTTCCCGAACTTTTCTGAGCACACTCATCCCGTCCAGGCCTGGCATTTTGATATCCAAAAACATCAGGTGGGGCGGATCCTCTTCGATCATCCTCAATGCCTCATAACCATTGTCAGCCATCACGAGATCGTAGCGGTCTCCCAGAAGGACTTCAAAGGAATCGAGAATCCCTCGATCATCATCCACGACCAAAATCTTCTTAGAAAACATCTCCATTTTTATTCTCCTTTGCTCCCGATTCCCTCCTTCCTTTGTTCTCCGAAACAACACAGTTCTCGTTGGGAGAGAGGGACAGGGGATGATAATAATATTCCGTATTGAATATGAGCAAATAAGATACCAAATTGGGCTATTTTACCTTAAGAATGTATTCTTTTTTAAATTTAAAGTATTAGGAAGATACTGGAGAGTGGATGGGCTGGGGAGAATCTTTTTAATTGCCTTTAAATATAGGCAGTCTCACGATTTTACAACACCCCTAACCGGAAGGTTCAGGACAAAAGCTGTCCCTTTTCCCTTCTCGCTTGTCACTTCAATGGTGCCCTGATGATCCTCGATGATCTTATGGGCGAGTGCCATTCCAAGGCCAACGCCCCGGTCTTTGGTGGTAAAGAAGGGATTAAAAAGGTTTTTCGATGTCTCTTCATCCATACCGATTCCTGTATCCCTGAAGGTGATTTGAATTTGAGAGGAGAGGGAATCATATCGTGAGGTGACAGTAAGCGAACCGCCTTCTGGCATTGCTTGAATGGCATTGATTGTTAGATTGGAGAAGGCCCTGTAAAGCGTCTCCGAATCCCCTTCAATAAAAGGAAGGTTTCTGTCCAGGTGATCTTCAAAACGGATCTCCCGTCTCTTCATCTCTTCACTGTAAAGGTTGATGACCTGATGGATGAGAGAATTGATATTTAGCGGAACAAAGGTCCGTTTCTTTTTTCTGGTCAACTCCAGCAAGTCCTCCACCAGTTGATTGATCCGGTCGATTTCTCTTGGAACCGTTGCGTGGAATTTCTCCATAAATGAGGGATTCTCAAGTTTTCGGGGAAGGAGCTGGACAAAGGTCTTGATAGCGCTCAGAGGGTTCTTGATCTCATGAGCCAACCCGGCGGAGAGAGTCCCGAGTGCAGCCAGCCGGTCTGCCTGCCGTAGCCTCTCCTCGAGGGCTTTGATCTCGGTAATGTCCTCAAAGACGGCCAACACGCCGATCTGCTTCCCCTCGCCATCTGTTAGGATAGAGGTGCTCACAGTCAACCAGATCGATACACCATCTTTTTTCATCTCGATTTCGGAATGGAAGACTTCCCGCTCTTTCTCAGAAGTCTCAGCCATTATTCCATAAAGAGGATGAGGGGTACCCAATACATGGGCTATTGAAGCCCCCTCGCATTCTTCCTTCCTCTTTCCCAAAATCTGTGCCGCCCTCTCGTTAAGGGTGACAATTCTCATCTCCGAATCCACAGTGATGAGTCCATTAGTCATGGAAGAGAGGATATTATCCGTATAAGCCTTCAGGGAACTGATCTGCCGGAGGCGGTCCTCCAATTCTTCCCGATGGAGACGAATCTGTTCAATCATATAATTAAAATTTTTCCCCAATTCTTCGATCTCGTCTCGTGTGCGAATGTCGATCTTCTGGTCCAGATCTCCCTTTGCCGCTGAAATGGTCGATTTTACCAATCCGGAGATGGGGCGGGTGATTCGTCTGGCAAAGAAGATAGACCCGATAATGCCAAGGATGATGGCAATCAATCCCAGAAGGAGAAGATTGAGGCGGGTCTTCATAATCTGGTCGGACAGCCTCTCTAAGGAGAGGCCAATCCGGATGGTCCCCCATTTCTCCCGTGACTCCTTAATATAAACCGGAATGGAGATATCCAGGCCTTTGACTCCTCTTTCTTCATAGAGAATCGGTTGGATGAGCGTAGCGCTCGCCTTAATCGCCCTCTCACTCACCTCATCCGTCAGAGTCGTTCCCTGTTTCTCATCATGCTGAGAATAGGCAGCAACTTTATTCTCTTTGTCATGGATGATCACATAAAGGACATCCTCCTCAAGCGCTACTCGCTCTGCATTCTGTCCCAGGACAATATAGTTATAGGTGAGAAGGGCATTCGTGCTCAGGGCTGCCAGATGCCTGGCCATGGTGATGCCCCGTTTTCGGGCCTCCTCCTGAATCGTTTCGGACTGCCGTTTTTCAACCACGATGATGATCAGGGACATGACAAAAAGAAGGATGAGCGTGGAGTAAAGGATGAGTCTTGTTTGAAGGGGGATCGATTTCGAATCTTTGTGAAAATTCATCACTTCTTCAGCCAGATCTTCTTCATCGGGATATAAGGTCCGCCGAGGGCGCTCACCTCGATGCCTCGGACATAAGGCTGATAGACCATCTGAAAGAGATGGTTCACCATGGGCACAATCGGCGCATCATCGAGAATTATCTCCTCAATCTTTCGATACAGCTCAATCCGTTTGAGATAGTCCCTTTCTGCCCTTGCGCGATCGAGAAGACGGTCCACTTCGGGATTGCGGTAATTGGTGTAATTGTATTTTGATTTGGAATGAAAAAGGGTCCAGAGGAAATTATCCGGATCCGGAAAATCCGCATACCAGGCATACATAAATATCGGAGCCTTGTCTGACGAAAGCAGTTCTTGGAATTTTGGCCAGTTCGTTTCGTATTGGATGTTTGTTTCAATCCCTGTCTTATTTAGCTGAGATTTAATCTCATTCAATTCCTTCTGTGCAGCTTCTGACTTTGAAGCGCTCCAGATATTTAGGACTGGTTTCTGTTTTAAATAACCCGATTCCCCGAGATATTTTTTAGAGAGAGTTTTATTATAGGGATAAGGTTCTTTATTAGGATCATATCCTGGCATTCCGGGTGGAAGGATGCCCCTGGCTAAATTGAATTGATTCTTATGGAGTTCTGAGACGATGAATTTTTTGTCAATAGCTAAATTAATTGCCTTTCGAAGTTTTTTATCATTCAGGGGTTTTGTATCCAAATGAAACCCATAGAATCTCAGAGAGAGAAGAGGTTTCTGAATAAATGGATATTGCCTCTGTTTCAAAATCTCTCCTATCTCCTCCGGAGGAATAAACGATTCATCCAGATTTCCCTCTTTAAACTCTGTTAAAATTTTTTCCCTTGGTGCTCCGTGAAAGATTTTAAAAACAATCTTATCCAGAAAAGGCCTTCCTTCAAAATAATCGGGATTGGCTTCAAGGACTATCTCTTCTCCTTCTTTCATTGAAACAAACTTAAATGGGCCTGTTCCAACGGGAAATTTTCCAAAATCCGTTCCGGGTTTTTCTACCTCTTCCCTGGGTAGTACCTTAAACTTGTTCATTCCCAAAATGGACAGGAATGGAGAATAAGGCTCGGAGAGCTTCATCTCAAATGAATATTTGTCAAGCGCTCTGAGCCCTTTTACATTCGATGCTTTTCCTTCCTGAAATTCTTTAGACCCGACTATTCTGTCTAATAAACTGGCGGCTGGAGATTTTGTTTTAGGGTCTATGATGCGTGTAAAGGAATAGACGAAGTCGTCGGCAATGACTTCCCTCCCATGGTGAAACTTAACCCCTTCTCTTAAATAAAACGTGTAAGTGAGCCCATCGGAAGAAACCATCCATGATTTGGCAATAGCAGGAACAATATTTAAATCTTTGTCAAATTGGACTAAACCATCAAAAACTTGCTGGATGACAGTGACCCCATGAATATCCACAGCCAAAGCAGGGTCGAGCGTTTTGGGACTGAATTCAAGAGGCCTTTGATAAAGGCCTCCTATTTTAGGTGGTTCGGTTTTCTTTTCCTGGGCAGAAGGATCGAGATTGGGAAAAATGAAAACGGCTGCCATCAGCTGCAAAAAGAGAAGGACGGCAAAAGATCTCTTGCACATATAGATTTAAGCTCTCCAGAGAGATGATAAATTTGGAATAGTTATAGGAGGAAAAAGGCGAGATGTCAAAGGGGATAAAAAAAAAGAAAGCATCATCCAAATCGGATATGCTTTCTTAAATCATTCATTAGAAGGAAATGTCAATTTACCAACCACTGCCTTCTGCCAGAACCGGCAGGACATAAGCCATCACAGACAGAGCGATGATGGCCAGCTCCATTGCGATCTTCTTCATGGAATCACCTCCTTTTCAATGGATTTTAAATAAATCAGTTAAGGAAGAATGTCGTTTTAGAGAGCAATGGGGATGCCAGAGAAAACGTTTGGGGATTCTTTTATGCAAGGCGGTTTAATCCGTTGTTATTCAAAGGGATTTAGACCTTCTATGTTTTTGGATTCATTTGAAACCAAATTCACGGATTGCTTAGGACAATAGGCAGGAAGAGGATAAGCGAAGCATGAAGAAGTTGAAAAGGGTTGATTTAATGATAAGAGTCCGTATTGCGCAGGATCATAGGCAGTCCTCGAAAAAATGGGCAGGCTTATCCTTCAGGCTTCTTGAGGGGGATCCCTAATTGTTTTGCCTTCTGGAGAAGAGTGTTTCGATGAATCTTAAGGGTTCTTGCTGTCTCGGTCTGATTCCATTGGCAAGCCTCGAGGACATTAAGGATGATCTGTCTTTCAATGGCATTCCGGATCCTGAAAAACCCTTTTTCCTTCCCCGTCATATCCTGAATGCTCTGTTTGGTGCCCATTAAGATATCCAGAGGGATATGTTTCACATCGATCCATTCATCCCCTGAAGAAAGGACGACCATACGCTCCATCAGGTTTTCCAGTTCTCGAATATTACCAGGCCAATGATATCGGCTGAGGACCTCTAATGCCTTTTCTGACATGCCAGGAATATTTTTGTGAAAGATCTGATTGAATTTTCGAATGAAATGATTGACCAAGAGAGGAATATCCTCTTTCCTCTCTCGGAGGGGAGGAATGAAGATGGGAACCACATTGAGCCGAAAGTAGAGGTCCTGCCTGAATTTCCCTTTTTGGATCGCCTCCTCCAGGTTCATATTGGTTGCTGAAATGACTCGAATATCCACTTTGATGGATTTGTTCGAACCGATACGTTCGATCTCCTTCTCCTGAAGGACCCGGAGAAGTTTTGCCTGAAGATCAGGCCTTAAGGCGGAGATTTCGTCGAGAAAAAGAGTTCCCCCATTGGCATATTCAAATTTTCCGATGGTTCGCGTATGGGCACCAGTAAAGGCTCCTCTTTCGTGGCCGAACATCTCACTTTCCATCAATTCAGAAGGGATGGCTGCACAATTAATGGCTACAAAAGAACCTGTCCTTCGATTCCCCTGTTGATGGATCGAGCGTGCAATCAATTCTTTCCCGGTCCCGCTTTCACCGGTGATGAGAATATGGGTAGATGTATTTGCCACTTTTTTAATGAGATCGAAGATCGCCAGCATCTTCTCATTCTGGCTGATCATCTGGTCAAATCCCCGAACGGCCTCCACCTCTTTCCTGAGAAAATCTAACTCTTTGTGGAGTTTTTGTTTGCTGAGGACCCGATGGACGCTCGAAAGGATATCCTCGGGTTCATAAGGCTTGGTGATGTAATCATAGGCCCCCAATCGGATCGACTCCACTGCCTTTCGGGCCAGATTGAGAGCAGAAACCATGATGACATCCACCGTGTCGTCCAGTTCCTTTATCCGGCGAAGAACCTCCAATCCATCCATTCCGGGCATACTGACATCGAGCAAGATGAGATCGACGGACTCTCTTTGAAAGAGGTCCAATGCTTCCGAACCATTTCCAGCCATCAGGATACGGTAGTCGTCTTCCAGGATCACTTCGAGAGATTGCCTGGCCCCTGGATCATCATCAACCACTAAGATCGTCGGTTTAATTTCCATCGATAGTCACTATAAAGGAATTGACTTTTTTCCGTCAAGAGAGACTCAACAGGACATAGAGGCGTTGACTTTTAAAAGGAGGAATGTTAGTTGGAACAAGCAGGAGGGAGAGGATGTATTTTGCCATCCAGAAAGAACTTTTTGACGTACTGCCTGATCTTTCCATCGGGGTCGTTGTAGGAAAAGATCTGGACAACACCCGTCCTCATGCAGACATTGACCAACTCCTCGAACATGCTATTGAAACCTTGAGGAAGCATTTTATCGGAGATAAGGCTCAGGAACATCCGAGGATCAAACCCTGGAGAAGTGCCTTTACCCGGCTTGGAATCTCTGGAAGCAAGTTTCCAAGTTCTGTGGAGGCGATGGCGAGGAGGGTTCTCAAAGGTGATCCTTTCCCGAGAATCAATCCCCTGGTCGATCTTTATAACAGCCTCTCTTTAAAATATCTGATTCCCATGGGGGGACACGATCTGGATACGATTCAGGGAAACATCTATCTCCGATTTGCTGAAGGGTGGGAGCCTTTCACCCCTATGGGAGGAGGGGAAAGGGTGACGGTTCCCAAAGGGGAACTCGTTTATCGGGATGATGTGGAGGTGCTAACCCGGAACTGGGTCTGGCGTCAATGTGAGAAGGATAAAACCACGGAGCAGACGAAAAATATCTTCATCCCCATCGACGTCTTGGGCGAGGTAGGAGCGCACCTGGCGGGCGAAATTGTGCATGAGCTGACCACATTTCTTCCGAAGTTTTTTGGAGGGACGACCTTTTCAGCCATTCTCCACAGGGAGCATCGCTCTGTTGAATTCTTTGTCTGAGGAGACAAAAAAAGGGAAGAGCGTGTGCTCTTCCCTTTCATCCTATGACTCTTTCCTCTAGAGGATCGATGAGCTTCTATTCAGGAGATTAGAAGCCTTTCTTCTGGATTTCGGCTAAGCCCTCATCCACTGTAAATACGGCACCACATTTCGGGCATTTGATCTTTGTGTCTCCTGGTGTCCCACACCCGAAAGAAAAGATTGCCAACATCGCCAACGCCAAAACGATACTCACCATTCTCTTCATTAACTTCACCTCCTTTCCTCCAGTAAATCTTTAAAAGCCCCTCATAAATTTAGTTCAATCGAATAACAGAAATCCCCATTGGTTGTCAAGAAAAAAAATTGGTTAGATTTCTTCACTATTTCTTTTTTTTTTTAGGTTTCTTGGTGGTCTTCGTGACCTTTCCATGAGACTTTCCGCAAGTCATGATCCAATCACCTCCTCCCAATGGGTATTGCTATATTTATCCACTTTAATTTAATATTTGTCAAGAATTTTCTTTAGGAGATCCTGAAAAACTACTTTTCCCCTAAGTTTCTGTTCTTTTTTCTTGTCAGTTGAACTTCATTTCGGGTAATATGTGACAAGTTGTTCCCTCTTTTCGCTTCAGGGCTTTTCTTATGGAAACCCAAAGGGAGCTGGAAGAAAGCCTCGATGAAGCCTTTACCAGCCAAAAATCGGTTTTGCTCGACATGGTCATAGAACCCCTTTTGACCGATTTTCTACCGGCCCATTTTGGGTAGAAAGGAGGAGAAAAGAGGACAAGTTTAACAATAAAATTGCTGTCATTGAAGGGGAACAGTCCTTTATAGATTCATAGAGGGACTGCCCCCGAGGAAAGAAAGGTTTCTTGTGATGAAAGTAATTATTGTAGGTGGCGGTTGGTCAGGTTGCTCTGCAGCGATCTCGGCTCAGAAACAGGGTGCCGAGGTTTTTCTCTTTGAGCGGACGGACATGTTACTTGGTACCGGCCTGGTCGGGGGGATTATGCGAAACAATGGCCGTTTTACGGCCGCTGAAGAAATGATCGCCATGGGAGGAGGGGAACTCTTCCAGCTCATCGATCAGAACAGCCTCCACCGAGACATCCAATTTCCAGGCCATCGCCATGCCTCGCTTTATAACGTGGCAACCATGGAGCCGCTGGTAAAACGGTTCCTCCTCCAAAGGGGAATCCATATTCTTCTTTCTTCCCGGATTGAGGATGTGGAGATGGAGGGAAATAGGATCAAAGCTGTCATCGGAAGAAAGGATGACGAAAAGATTCGCCTTGAGGCAGATGTTTTTATCGACACCACCGGCACGGCTGGTCCTCCTGCAAATTGCACCAAGTTCGGAAATGGTTGTGCCATGTGCATCCTCCGATGCCCCACCTTTGGTGGACGGATCAGCCTGACGGCCAAGGCTGGTGTAAAAGAGATGGTTGGGAGAAAGGGAGATCAGATCGGGGCTATGAGCGGGTCCTGCAAGCTCTTTAAAGAATCCCTTTCGCGTGAGATTATTGATCGCCTCGAAAAGGAAGGGGTGGCGATTATCCCCGTTCCTCCTTTGGAGCGATCGAAAGAAAAACTCTCGATCAAAGCCTGCCAGCAATATGCCCTTCCCGAGTTCGAAGAAAACCTTGTCTTATTAGATACCGGCCATGCTAAACTGATGACGCCTTTCTTCCCCTTGGAGGCCCTTCGCCGAATCCCGGGGTTTGAAAATGCAAGATATGAGGATCCTTACGCAGGAGGCATTGGTAACTCCATTCGCTATGTGGGCATGGCGCCCAGGGAGGATACCCTGAAGGTCAAGGAGATCGAAAATCTCTACTGTGCCGGAGAGAAGGCTGGGTTATTGGTGGGCCATACTGAGGCGATCGTTACCGGAACACTCGCCGGCTATAATGCCGTCCGCCACATCAAGAGAGAGAAACCTCTCGTTCTTCCCACCACTCTTGCAATTGGTGATGCGATTACTTATGTTCGCACTCAGATGGAAACCGAAGAGGGTTTAGCCTTCAAATATACCTTTTCCGGCTCCGTCTACTTCGATCGAATGAAACAGAAAGGCCTCTATTCAACCCATCCGAAGGAGATTGAGAAAAGGGTCGAACAGGTCGGAATGATTGGAATTTTTTCTAAACATTCTTTTTAACCAAGGAGGTGTCCTATGGTAGAACTCACTGCTGCCCATTGGGTCTATGCGCTCTTCATCATTCTTGTCCTTGTGACAATGTCCTTGAGAAGGGAGACGCCACTTGTCTGCATCATCGGCTCTTTCGTCCTTGCTTGGGTGATCACGGGTAATCTGGTCAAGGCTGTCCAAGCTGTCTTCAATGCGGTCACCGTTGCTTTCAGTGAATTGTTGGGTGTGGTGGTCATTATCTCCCTCATTGTGGCTATGGCAAAGATGTTGGAAGAGACAGGGATGGCAGAGATGATGTTTCGACCCATTCGCCGCATGATGGTCTCTCCGGCCATCGCCTACTGGGTGATGGGCTTTGCCATTATGATCGTGGCCTGGGTGATCTGGCCCTCTCCTGCGATTGCCCTGGTAGGTACCTTGCTTTTACCAGGCGCCATAAAGGCGGGTCTCCCTCCCATCAATGCAGCCATGGCGATCAGCATGTTTGGATACGGTTGCGCCCTCACCACCGACTTTATCATCCAGGGTGCCCCGGGGATTACGGCAAAGGCCTCTGGTGTGGCTGTGGTGGATGTGATGGGAAAGAGCCTCCCCATGCTTATTGTCTGGGGTGTAATCGCCCTTCCTCTTTCTTTTATCTCAGTGAAGAAGGATATTCGAGCAAACGCAGGAAGACCGATTGAATGGGCACCCTTTGAGATCGGGCCTGAGGCCAGGGCAGAAAGAGAGAAATGGACCAAGGCCGCTCCGGGATTTAAAAAGCCTGCCCTCTGGATCATTGCTATTCTGTTCGCTCTTGTGATCCTCGGGATGCTGTTCTTTAAGCTCCGGGGGGGAGATGCCACGGCACTCCTCGGTGGGACCGTTGGCATCATCATGGTATTCGTTGGCTTTGGCGCTTACGGAAAAGAGGGTTTTGGAAAACTCACCGAACACGCCAGGGCAGGTTTTATGTTTGGTGTCCGCATCTTCGCTCCGGTCTTCTTGATTGCCGCCTTCTTCTTTATGGGCTCTCCCGGAACAGCAAAGGCCATATTCGGAGAGGGAGCAAGAGGGCTCCTCTTCGACTTAGGCCAGGCATTGGCAAATGCTGTCCCCTTAAGCAGGATTCCTGTGGCGATTGTGCAAGCTGTGGTAGGAGGTATTACAGGACTGGATGGTTCCGGATTCTCTGGATTACCTTTGGTAGGAACCTTAGCTCAAGCCTTAGGCGGAGCAACAAAATTGGATATCTCAACGTTAGGTGCCTTAGGACAGTACTTTGCCGTGGCCGTGGGAGGAGGATGCATCATCCCTTGGGCGGTCATTCCCGCCGCAGCCATTACTGGTACGGATCCTGTTGAGATTGCCAGGCGGAATCTCTGGCCCACGCTCGCGGGATTTGTGGGAGTCCTGATCGTAAGTATCCTGATGCTGTGATGGACGAAAGGAGGGAAACGATGGTAACTTATAAAAACATCCTTTATTGTACTGACTTCTCAGAGCATGCGAAGGCAGCTCTGTCCTTTGCAATAGATATCGCGAAAAAATACGAGGCTACCCTTCATATCGTCCATGTGTATCAGGACCCAGGACATATCGCTGAGTTTGAAATCTCTTCGAATCTTAAGATGGATTGGATCCGAGTAGCTCAAACGGTAGGGAGAGAAAGAGAGGAGAAGCTTAAAATACTTTGTGCTGAAATTGCCCAGGAGATAAAATCCTGTCAGTATAGGATGCTTCGAGGAAAGCCCTATCTAGAGATTGTCCGTTATGCAAAGGAGAATGCTATCGATCTGATCGTTCTGGCGAGTCATGGCCTGAGCGGATTGGAACATGTTCTCTTCGGAAGCACGGCAGAAAGAGTATTGCGTGAGAGCCCCTGCCATGTGTTGGTGATTAGGAGGCCACTATAGAGCTTGGGAAGGATTCAACCGCTACGGTTTCCCTTTGAGGCGCCTTGAAATTTTAGAAACAGATCGTAAAAACCCATTCCTTTGACGAATCTTAGACGCTCTGGAACTGGGATGAAAAAGGATTTCATTCCTTGTTCCTGGAAAAAAGTTCCATCCCTTCAGGATTACCAAAGGATTTTAAAATTCCCTCTGAAACGATTTTAACCGTGGCTTGGGAGAATGATCAAGCTTTCGATTTCGATGATCATCCGAAAACCGGATCAACCATCCGACATATCCCCCCTGGTAGGAGGAGGAGAATAAACCCGAACAGAATCATCACATCGTTTCCTTTGAACCCCTCCTTGTTAGGCAGGACCAAATCATGGGTCTTAACCAATAGCCATGGAGATCCATCGATGATACGCAATTACTGGAAAAAGGAAACCGTGCCCTTGTTCAACCAAAAAGCGGTTACGAATGGTTGACCTGGAGAGAAAAATCGATTAGATTTCAAAATGGTTCTCTCTTATTTCTAAGACCGGTTGAAAAGAATATGCCATCCAAATGGGTGAAACCTCCCTATCCTAAAGGAAGGTATTATTTTTCGGGCAATGAGGCGGCGGCCGAAGGAGCTCTTGCGGCAGGATGTCGATTTTATGCAGGCTATCCCATTACTCCCTCGAGTGAATTGATGGAGCGGATGGCTGTTCGTCTGAAAGAGGTGGGGGGTGTCTTCATCCAGATGGAAGATGAGATTGCTTCCATCTCGGCGGTGATTGGTGCTTCCTGGGCAGGTGCTAAAGCCATGACCGCTACGTCTGGACCTGGATTCAGCCTGATGCAGGAGTCGATTGGGTATGCGGCCTTTACCGAGACGCCTTGTGTCATCATCGATGTCCAGAGGGCAGGTCCCTGTACGGGACAAGCCACCAGGGTCGGAAGTGGGGACATCATGCAGGCGAAATGGGGATCTCATGGCGATTATCATGTGATTGCCCTCTCTCCATGGTCTTCGCAAGAGATGTTTGATTTCACCCTTCGTGCTTTCAACCTCAGCGAACAATATCGGGTTCCCACCATGGTCATGGCAGAAGAAGCCATCGGCCATCTCCGAGAAACGATTGAGATTCCCTTTAAAGTAGAAGTCTATGATCGAAAAAAGGAGAAAGGGGTGGCCCCTTTTGATTCCAAAGAAGAAGACGGTGTCCCACCCATGCCCTCCTTTGGGGAAGGGGAGCGACTTGCCGTTACAGGATCGACTCACGATGGATATGGTTTTCGCAAAACAGATGATCCAAACGTTCATGAAAGGCTCGTTTCAAGGATCAATAAAAAGATTTTGAATCATAAAAGAGCCATTATAGAAACGGAAGGGTATTTTCTTGAAGATGCAGAGATAGCTACGATCGCTTACGGGTTTACAGCCCGAACCAGTCTTTATGCCATCAAGCGTTTGAGAAAGGAAAATCATAAAATCGGTCTGTTGAGACTCAAGACCTTATGGCCCTTTCCGGACGAGGCTGTGGCAGAAGTGGGGAAACAGGTCAAGAAGGTTTTTGTTCCGGAGATGAATTTTGGACAGGTGGCAGGAGAAGTCAGAAAGTATGTCCGATGTGAGGTCATACCATTCAATCAGACCAACGGGGAAGTGATCGGACCAGGAACGCTTTTAGAAAAATTAAAGAAGATTTGATGGAGTAAATTCAAAACACGAAATTCAAAATTCGAAACGATCTCAAATGCCCCAATTTTTCCGCCCAGGCGGTTTAGAATTTTGAACATTTGGATTTGTTTCGGATTGGTCCTAAGAGGACGCTTCGCCCGATATTCGTATTTCGGATTTAATAGGGGTCAACGATGGCAAGGGCACTTGAACAATATATCCGTCCGGGCGTTAAATCCACCCCTTTCTGTCCTGGATGCGGTCATGGCATTCTCATGGGCCTTATCCTGAGAGCGATTGACGATCTGAAAATGGATATGAAGAAGATGCTCTTCGTCTCGGGCATTGGTTGCGCCGCATGGATCCCGAGTCCCCATTATAATGGAGATACCCTACACACGCTGCATGGAAGGGCACTTGCTTTTGCTACAGGAGCCAAACTTTATAACCCTGATCTCTGTGTTATGGTGGTCAGTGGTGATGGAGACCTCTCTTCAATTGGCGGAAACCACCTTATCCATGCCGCCAGGCGGAACATCGACTTGAAGGTCATCTGCGCCAACAATATGATCTACGGGATGACCGGTGGGCAAGTGGCATCGACCACCCCAAAGGGATCAAGAACTTCGACTACAGGAGAAGGGAACCCCTACCGTCCCTTTGATCTCTGCAAATTGGTTCAGGGAGCAGGAGCCACATATGTGGCACGTTTCTCCGTGACCCAGCCCATCTCACTCATCCAATCCATTAAGAAGGCTCTCCTTCATAAAGGCTTCTCCTTTATTGAAGTTCTCTCTCCATGTCCAACACAGTATGGAAGACGCAATCGACTGGATCGGCCTGATGAGATGATGAAAGATCTCATTCGGCGATGCATCCTCGAACAAGAGGCGGAGGGATTGACGGAGGAGGAGCTGGCAGAGAAGATCATCACAGGAGAATTCTTATCATGACCGAAATGAAGCAGGTCCGGTTGAGTGGTTTCGGTGGTCAGGGTGTGGTCCTGGCAGGTCTGCTCTTGGGTCAAGCAGGCGTTTTCGATCAGAGGTATGTTTCTGGGTCTAATTCCTATGGAGCCCAGGCGAGGGGATCGGGTTGCAAATCCGAAATCGTTTTCTCTGACGGCCCGATTGATTTCCCTCATCTGACCATAGCAGATATTCTCGTCGCCATGTCACAGGGTGCCTACGACCTCTATTGTCAGGATGTCAGGGAGGAATCCGGCCTGATTTTCTATGATCAAGGCTTCGTGACTCCCAAAGAAGATTTAAAAGTGAAACACCTCGCTATTCCTGCCACAGAGGTTTCTATCAAGAGATTGAAAAATAAACAAGTTGCCAATATCGTTTTTTTGGGTGCCCTGGTTGCGGTGACTCATATCGTTTCTCCGAAGGCCATGGGCAAAGCGATTTCAGTCCATGTCGGGGAACGCTTCCGTTCACTCAATCTGAAAGCCCTTCATGTGGGCATGGAGCTGGGGAGGAATCTGGATGGTTGAAGGAAGAACCCACCACCCGATCCTTCATGCCGAGAAATGTCATGCCTGTGAGGTTTGCATCAGAGGCTGTCCAGCTGAGTTTATCCACGAATACCGCTCGGAAGAGGATAGCCTTCGGGGAACTCTCTATCGTGGCAAAAGGGCGACTCCCTCCTCAACGGACAAGATCCCTCTTCCTCCCTGCCAGCAAGCCTGTCCCATTCATCAGGATGCAAGAGGGTACGTGGCTCTCATTGCCAAAGGAAAATTTAAGGAGGCCCTTGAGTTGGTCCGGGAGGTCAACCCCCTACCAGCCGTCTGCGGATTCATCTGCCACCATCCCTGTGAAGAGGCCTGTTTGAGAGAGGATGTAGACTATCCTGTGCCTATCCGTCTTTTGAAACGGTTTATTGCCGAATATGATCGAGACAGAAAGCATGTCGGGAAAGGATCAAAAAAAAGGAGGCCTCAAAAAGTTCTCGTCGTTGGCTCAGGCCCTGCAGGTCTTACTTGTGCCAATGATCTCTGCCTGATGGGTTTTAAAGTGACGATCTACGAAGCCCTTCCTGTTCTTGGCGGAATGCTTCGTGTCGGCATTCCGGAGTTTAGACTACCGAGAGAGATTTTGCAGTTAGAGATCGAAGGCATTCGTCAATTGGGTGTTCAGATGGAAACAAATCATTTCTTCCGTTTCGATGGCCATCGCAAAATACTTGAGAAGTCCGGGTTTGATGCCCTCTTCCTTTCTATGGGAGCCCATCAAAGCTCCGTTTTGGGTATCCCCGGTGAGTCTCTCCGTGGAATTTTGCCCGGGGTGGAGTTTTTAAGAGAGATCAATCTCGGAAGGTCCATAGAGATGGGAAAGAAAGTAGCCATCATTGGCGGCGGCAATGTGGCCATTGATGTGGCCCGATCCAGCCTGCGTCTTGGCGCAAGAAGTGTGGATCTCTATTATCGAAGGACGAGGAAAGAGATGCCTGCTATTCCTGAAGAGGTGGACGAAGCCATTCGGGAAGGGGTGAAGACCCATTTCCTTACGGCTCCTGTCAGAATGATTGGGAAGAGCGGAAAGGCGATTGGGATGGAATGCATCCGGATGCGTCTGGGTGAGCCTGATGCAAAAGGAAGAAGAAAACCAATTCCTGTTGAAGGGACTCGTTTCAGGGTAGATGCCGACATGATTATCACCGCTGTTGGCCAGAGGGTGGATCCGAGCCCTTTAAGAGGATTCGAGATCAACCCGGATGGAACGATTAAAATCGATCCGAAAACGGGCCAAACAAGCATTCAGGGGGTTTTCGCAGGGGGAGATATGGTGACAGGCCCTGGCTGGGCCATTGATGCCATTGCTGCCGGAAAAAGAGCCGCTGAAGCGATTGCGGAGTATCTCTCATGAATGATTTCGGAATGCGGATTGCAGATTTCGGAAATGGATACGAAGTTTGGTAGCCGCAGGCTTTAGCCTGCGAAAAAAGTGAAATATGCCCAAAGAATGTAAAAAAGAGGTTGTACCCAAAAGAAAGCCCAAAACTCTTTCGATCAAGGCAAGAAAGAATAATTTCACTCCTGTCGAATACGGCCTTCTGAGAGAAGAGGCCATCCAAGAAGCTGAGCGCTGTCTGGGGCTGAGGGACTGCCAATTCTGTGACATCTGCAGCCTTCTCTGCCCGGATCTCTGCATTACCCGGGATGAAAAGACCGGCGAGGTTCGAATCGATCTCGACTTTTGTAAGGGATGTGGTATCTGTGCCGCTGTTTGTCCGAAAGGGGCCATCGAGATGATTTTGGAGGAAGAGAGAGATGAGCCGAAGGATGCAAATCGATCTAAATTCTGATGTGGGGGAAAGTTTCGGTATCTACAAGCTGGGACTGGATGAGGAGGTCATTCCTCATCTCACCTCTGCCAATATTGGATGTGGATTTCATGGAGGAGATCCCAGTGTGATGCGAAAGACGGTTTCCTTGGCCAAACAGTACGGTGTGGAGGTAGGAGCCCATCCCGGTTTTCCAGATCTCATCGGTTTTGGAAGGCGGAATATGGACGCCTCACTTGAGGAGATCCAGGACTATATCCTCTATCAGACCGGTGCCCTCCAGGCCTTTGCTCTATCGCAGGGAGTCAGATTGCAACATCTGAAGGCACATGGTGCTCTTTACAACATGGCCGTTGCGAATCCAAAGATCTGGGAAGCCATGGCGGATGTCATTTCCAGACTGGATCGGGAGATCATTCTGGTGGTCCTTGCCTCTTCCAACAACGAATCCCTCCTCGACCTGGGAAAACGTTACGGCATTCGCATCGCCTTTGAAGCCTTTCCGGACAGGGCATATCGAAAGGATGGTTCCCTTCTGCCCCGGAAGGAGAGGGGTGCGGTGATCGAGGATCACGAACTGGTCGCAAAAAGGGCTTTGAAAATGGCCATTGAAGGGAAGGTGGTGGCCGTGGATGGAACGGAGATCGAGCTCCACGCTGATACGCTTTGCGTCCATGGAGATCATCCTGCTGCTGTCCGGGTGGTCAGAAGAATAAGGGAAGAAATGAGAGAGGCGGGCGTCAACGTGACTGCCATGAGGTGGTTTGTTTAAATTCTTCTCAACCACGGTTACAATCCGAGGAAGGCTTTTTTGACAATGTCAGACTGAAGCAATTCGGATCCTTTTCCGGAGTGGATTGTTCGGCCAGTCTGCAGAATATAGCCCCGATCGGCAATCTCAAGGGCCTCGCGAACATTCTGCTCGACGAGAAGGATGGTGTAACCCTCCTCCTTGAGGAGGGAGATCGTTTTAAAGAGTTCGGTCACCAGTTTCGGCATCAACCCAAGGGATGGTTCATCCAGCATGAGTAACTTGGGTCGGATCATCAAGCCGCGACCGATTGCCAACATCTGTTGTTCACCACCACTCAGGGTCTCACCTTTCTGCCGAAACCTTTCTTTGAGCCTGGGAAAAAGCTGGTAAACATGATCGAGATGCTCACGAGCCTCCTTTTCAGAATGGGAGGTGAATGCTCCCAGGAGGAGATTCTCTTCCACGGTTAAGGGGCCAAAGATCCGTCTGGACTCGGGCACATAGACCACACCCATCCTCACAATCTTAGCCGTTTCCTCACGGGTAATCTCTTTTCCATTGAAAAGGATAGTTCCTGAGGAGGGAGGAACAGCACCCATAATGGCTTTCAGGGTGGTGCTTTTACCGGCGCCATTGGCTCCCACCATCGTCACCAATTCTCCTCGATTGACCTCCAATGACACTTTGTGGAGAGCAGGTATTCCTTCGTAATGGACTTGAATCTTATCGACCTTTAGCATATCTTTCACCGAGGTAGGCCTCGATCACCTTCTCCTGTTGCGCCACCTCTTCAGGCTTTCCTTCAGCAATCTTTTTCCCTGCCGCCATGACGATCACCCTTTCGGAGATGGTCATGATAAACTCCATGACATGTTCCGTGAGAAAGAGGGTCAACTTTTTCTCCATTTTAATTCTCTGCAGTGTCTGAATGATCTCTCTGGTCTCAAGGGGATTGAGTCCTGCTGCCAATTCATCCAGCATCAGGAGTTTCGGTTTGGTGGCGATGGCACGGGCCAGTTCAATCCTCTTCTGAACGGCAATGGGAAGCCCTGTGGGGAGATCTTTTGCATTTTTTTCGAGATCCATCAGTTCTAAAATTTCAGTGGCTTCTCTCTTAGCGATCCTTCGTTCATCTGTCCGGCAGAACGCTCCAATCATCACATTCTCTTCTACGGTCAGATTGGGCATCATCTTCATTCCCTGAAAAGTTCTGGCGATGCCTTCCCGGGAGACGAGGTGGGGAGACCATCCCGCAATATCTTTCCCTTCAAACAGGATTTTTCCAGCAGTGGGCTTATAGTAGCCGGCGATGCAGTTAAAGAGGGTGGATTTGCCCGCACCATTTGGACCGATCAGACCAAGGACTTCTCCCTCATTCAGTTCAAAGGAGATGTCGCCATTGGCCACCAGGCCTCCAAATGTTTTGACCAGGTTTTTGACTTCAAGCATTATCGTTTTATCATACCCTGCTTCTTGATGGAACGCTCGATGATTCCCCAGATCCCTTTTGGCTCTTTGGCCGCAATAAACATCATGATGATCGCATAAATCATAAAATCAATGCCCAGACGTTTCTGGGCTCCAAGCCATGCCCCAAGGTACATATCGAGGGGAATAAGAATGGCCGCTCCAATGATTGGTCCCCAGATAGATCCTGCTCCCCCCACCATCACGGTCATGGCGATCAGGATCGAAAGGTCGAGGGGCATAACAGCGTCAGGGTCGATGTAGAGGTAGTAAACGGCCATAAAACTTCCGCCTAAAGCTCCCAGTCCTCCCGTGATCGTATAATTGATGACTTTGGTTCGATAGACATTGATGCCAAGACTGGCAGCCGCATCCTCATTGTCCCGGACCGCCTGGACAGCGTATCCCAATTTCGATTTCCGGAACCAGTTCATAAAGAAGAATTGCAAAAGGAAGAGAAAGAAGATGAAGTAATGATAATAGATGGGCGAGTTAAACTGCATGTAAACGAAATCAGCGCCCGACCGAATCGGAAGCTCCACCCCCCGAGCGCCTCCGGTCCAATCCCAAAAGATGAAGAGTTCCTTCCAGACCAGAGCCACGCAGAGGGTGGCAATGGCGAAGTAATGTCCTTTGAGTCGGAACATGGGATAGGCAATAGCGAAGGATTCAGCCGCGGCAATCAGCATCCCCGGAATGATGGTGATCCAGAAAGGCACCTTTCCCCAGACGATCAACAGAGCTGTGGCATAGGCTCCAAAACCAACATTTTTAGCCTGACCGAGATCGACCTGACCTCCATAACCTCCGATTAGATTCCATCCCAGGCCGAAGAGAGCGAAGAGAAGAAATTTAATCGCTACCGCCCTGCCATAGGCAGAAGTGACGATCCATGGAAAAATGAGGACGAGAAGGAGGAAGATCAGAAAACCGATTCTTTCGAAGCGGGGTCGATCTTCAAAGGAGAAAATATCTGTTAATAATTGACGCATCTTACCATCCGAAAAGGCCTCGTGGTCTAAAGACGACCACCAGAAAATAGACCACATAGATGAAAGAAAATTTGAGCTCGCTGACCAATTGGCCGCTGATCACCATGATCAAACCGATGATGATGCCAGCCATAAAGGCTCCGATAATACTTCCGAATCCCCCTAAGGCAACCGTCGCAAAAGCGATGAGCGTAAACAGCATGCCTACGGTAGGCGTTACATAATAGAAGTGAGCCAGAAGTGCTCCAGCCAGAGCCACGGTGGCTCCACCAATCCCCCAGGCAAGGGCGTTCATACTTTTCGTGTCGATGCCCATATACCGGGCCGCCTCTGAATCGATTGCGGTTGCCCTCAATCCCCTTCCCAATTTGGTACGGTAGATCATCCAGTAGATTGCCGCAAAGGCGAGAAGGCAGATCCCTGCGGAGAAGATCTTGCTTGCATCGACGCTGATCCATCCCATGGAGAGTGTTTTTCCCACAAGAATTCCTTGTTTCACAGATCGAACATCAGGAGTAAAGATATACATCGCAAGATAGCGGAGAAAAAGCATTAAACCAAAAGTCCCGAAGAGCTGAGCCACCATGGGGCCCCGAAGGATCCGATGGATGAGAATGTGGTAACTGAGGAGGCCCAAGAGATATCCAGCTCCTCCTGCAACCGGCAAGGAGATGAGGGGATCCAGATTCAGGCAGGTCGAGAAGAGGTAAGCAATGTACATTCCCATCATTAAAAATTCGCCGTGGGCGAAATTGACAATATTCATCACTCCAAAGATGAGGGAGAGGCCCAAGGCGATGAGGGAAAAGATCAATCCCATCAAGACGCCATATACAATCAGTTGGATGACTAATTCCATATGAATTCCGTTTTTTACATTTTTCTCCCTCCCCCTTGATCACAATCTCTTGGTATGACGGGAGAAGGAGAGGATTCAAAATCGATGGGGACGGTTTCATACCGTCCCCATCGATAAAGCATTACTTCCATCCTGCAAAGGGATAGATGAATTTGCTCGTTGCCATTTCAAAGGGGAAGATGATCTCAGGTTTTCCATCGGGATAGCCCTGGTACTGGATGATGATGCCACTTCCTAACTCGTTCTGGTTGGTATCTCCAGGGAAAGGAGACCCGAATTTGACTCCTTTCCAAGGCATGATCAGCTCTTTTCCTGGAATGTGAAGCTCATTCAATGCCTTCTGAATGGCTTTGGGATCCGTCGATTTGGCTTGATTAAGGGCATGTGCCCAGACCTGAACACCTATGAAATCTCGGGCCGAACTGCCGTCAAAGTCAAAACCGCTTCGTTCTTTATAGATCTTATTAATCCGGTCAGCCTCCGGTTTCACCTTTCCGAGAACAGATGAAAAAACATCCCGGCTCAAAATACCGTTCACATCTGCCCCAAGGGTCTTCCAGAAATCAGGTTGGATAAATCCAGCATTCTGCCCCCAAATCAACTTGGGTGCGGCCTTCATCTCTTTAAGGGTTTTCACAAAGAGGATGGCGTCCGATACATAAGAGGCGAAGAGAAAGGTAGGTGCTTTGGAGGCGGTCAATTTTCTTGCTTCACTGGTGAGATCTGTCGCCTTATGGGGATATTTAAACGCTTCAGCAATCTTCCACCCTCTCTCTTTAGCAAACTTTTCGATCTCGGCTAAAGAGGCAGCGCCCCACTCTGTATTCTCAGCGGCCACCGCAAGAGGTTCCAATTCACTCCTTGGTATGGCTTTGACTCCTGGTGCCTTCCCGGCGACCATCCCATCCAGAAAGTCGAAGAGGTCCCTTGTGAACCAGGTCTCATGAGGCGTTACTCTCCAGAACCACTTAAAACCTCTTTTGCTCAGGTCTGGAGAGGTCGAATCGGGGTTCACAAAGGGGATGCCTGCTCGTTCAGCCTCCACCGAAGCGGTTTTGGTAACGGCACTTTGGTAAGCCCCCATGAGACCGACCACCTTTTCATCTTCAATTAATCTTTTTGCCTGTTCGGCTCCCCAGGCAGGATCTCCTCGAGAGTCAGAAAAGATCAGTTTGATCTTGGCTCCGCCGAGCCCTGGAATGCCTTCCCATTCGGCTATGGGAATGCCTATTCCTGGATACTTCTTGTTCACGATATCTGCTGCAAGCTCTGCTCCTTCTTTCAAGCTCTTCCCAATGGGAGCGAGAGGTCCTGATAGGGGAAGGATCACCCCAATCTTCACCTCTTTCTGTGCCAAAACGAGATTGGGCGAAAGATTAACAAGAGAAAGAATCACAACAAACAAGAACACTCCATACTTTTTCAAACTCATACGATCTTTCCTCCTTTCACAAGATGGGTAACGTAAACAGGATGCCTCACCTCCTTTTCCTCCATAATTCTTTTGATACCTTTAAAAAACAGATTTATTCTTACTCAGAAGAATAAAAATTGTCAATGCCAATTTTTTATTGCCTTCTTTCGTTTTTCGCGGTAAGATTGGATCAATGAAATTGGACCATTTTTTAAATAAGAAAGATCTTATCTATTTTACCAGTCAACTCATTCAGATTCCTACGGAGAACCCTCCCGGAAACGAGAAAAAGGCTTTCCAATTCTTAAAACCCATTCTTTCGAATATGGGATTCCGAATCAGAATTTATCTCTCCCCAGAGGGGAGATATAATCTTGTGGCGGAAAAAAGATGGGGAAGGGCAGAGCCGATCCTCCTCTTTAACGGGCATCTGGATGTCGTTCCATCCGGGGACCTTGCTCAATGGACATACCCCCCTTTTGGTGGAAAACTTTCACACGGGAGGCTCTACGGTCGTGGTGCATCGGATATGAAAGGAGGAATAGCCTCTTTTATCCATGCGGTCTCCATGATCCATCGTTCAAAGATTTCTATCAATCAGGGCCGTTTGATTCTTCATCTTGTTTCAGATGAGGAATCACATGGCCATCAAGGCATGGGTTTCCTTGCGCGAAAGGTTCGGATCAGGGGAGATGCCGCCATTGTTGGAGAACCGACCAATCTGGATCTGGTCATTGCTCAAAAGGGTGCGCTCTGGCTAAAGCTCATCACCTTTGGCAAATCAGCCCACGGCTCAAGACCCGGGCAAGGTGTCAATGCCATTGAAAAGATGATGACCCTGATTGAACGATTGACATCCATGCCGCTCACGAAGGAACATCCTTTGCTTGGAAAGCCAACCATCAATATCGGAAAGATTCAGGGTGGGACAAAGATCAATATGGTTCCGGATCGATGCGAGATTGAGCTGGACAGAAGAGTACTGCCGCACGAAACAAGGGAGGGTATCTTGAAAGAGATCGAAAGAATGATGCAATCCATCCAAGCTCAAGATTCCCTATTTCAGTATGAGATGGAGGAGATCGATTACGCTGAGCCGTCAGAAATCAGTCCTACAGAAAAGATTGTCCAAATCGCCCTTGAAGCGGGCGAGGAAGTTTTAGGAACAAAGCCCAGGGTAAGGGGCTTTTCCGGATTTACCGATGCTCGGTTCTACATTAAACCATTTAATATTCCCACATTGATTTTAGGTCCCGGAAGCACAGATCAGTCCCATACCACCAATGAGTCGGTTGACGTGGAGGCTCTCGTTCAGGCAAGTCGAATGTATGCAAGGATCATGATACGATTTTTTTCTATCCAATGAGTTGATGGATATTTCTTTCATCCTGATGAATCAGAAAAGAAAACTCTTCTCAATGTTCCAATATGGGAAAAGGTATGAAACTTGATCTTGATAGGATGTTAAGGGAATTGAAACCTTACCGGACAAGGAAGGCAATGGTGGATTTGAAACGGGCTTGCCTTCTTGCCATCGATCTTCAGAATTATTTTAAACAGATTGTTCAACCCATCCTACACAATATCGTAACCCTCATTCAGTGGTGTCGGAAAGAGAACCTTCCCATCGTCTTCACGCAGCATGGCCACACCGATCCCTCTTTAGATGGTGGGATCCTTGGAGAGTGGTGGGGAGAGTTAATCATGGCTGGGACAGAAGAGTGGAAATTCCTTTCCGAGATCAATGTGGAAAAAAAGGATTTGATCCTTCCCAAGAAACGTTATAGTGCTTTTTTTGAGACCGATCTCGATCCATGGCTACGATCGAGAGGGATCCAAGATATTATCATTTCAGGGGTGATGACCAATCTCTGTTGCGAAACCACAGCCCGCGACGCCTTCATGAGAGATTACCGCGTCTTTATGCTGATCGACGGAACCGCCACTCGAAAAAGTGATCTCCACCTGGCCACCTTGAAGAATCTCGGCTTTGGATTTGCTTACCTCATCACCTGCAAAGAGTTGACTAAGGGGCGAAAGGGAGGCTGAAAGATTGCTGCTTCCGCCTTCAGACGTCATGGCCTTTTTATCCTTTCTCCACTTTCCTCAACCCCTCCTCAAAAATGGCGAGGGCAGTGTCCGCTTCGCTCTGGGTGATGATCAAAGGGGGAATGAATCGGACGGTATTTTCACCGCATCCCAGAATCAGAAGGCCCTTTTCAAAACAAATTTGGATAATCCTGTTGCGCTCCTCGATGGCTTTCTCTTTTGTTTCCCGATCTCTGACCAGCTCGATGCCGATCATCAACCCTTTGCCCCTCACTTCACCAATCAGTTCGAATTGCTTCTGCAGTTCTAATAATTTCTCAAAGAGGTATGCGCCCATTCTGGCGGCATTTTGGATGAGTCCTTCTTCTAAGAGGGCGATGGTGGTTAATGCCGCCTGACAACTGATTGGGTTGCCGCCAAAGGTGCTCGCATGGGAACCTGGAACCCAGTCCATCACCTCGGTCTGGGAAACCGTTGCTCCCAGAGGCATTCCAGAGGCAATCCCTTTTGCCAAAGCGATGATGTCAGGAATCACTCCCCAATGTTCAATCGCCATCATCTTGCCTGTTCTTCCCATGCCTGTCTGAACCTCATCAACGACATAGAGAATCCCGAACTCGCGCGCCAGGTCATAGAGCTTTCTATGAAATTCGGGCGGTGGGACAATATACCCTCCCTCACCTTGAATGGGTTCAACGAAAATGGCGGCGACCTCTTCAGGGGGAATGCTCCGCTTGAAGAGATCCTCTCGAATCCAATCGACACAGGCGATGTTGCATTTCGGATAATGTAGATGGTAGGGGCATCGGTAGCAGTAAGCATAAGGGATGTGAGTGATCCCTGGAACCAGAGGAGAGAAACCTCTCTCATGAATCACTTTGCTTGCTGTTAACGAAAGGGCACCCATGGTGCGTCCGTGAAACGCTCCGAGAAAGGCAAGGATTCTTGGCCGTTTGGTGTGATATCGAGCCAATTTTAAAGCGGCTTCAATGGCTTCAGCTCCTGAGTTTCCGAAAAAGACCCGTTTTTCTTTGGGGCCAGGGGTGATCTCCCCCAATTTTTGCGCAAGGGTGGACTGAACATCATAATAGAAGTCTGTTCCGGACATATGAATGAATTGTTCGGCTTGATTTTTAATAGCCTCTACCACTCGAGGATGGCAATGGCCCGTATTACAGACAGCGATCCCGGAGGTGAAATCGAGGAAGCAGTTCGAATCCACATCTTCCACCATCATACCGATCGCCCGCTTGACGACAAGGGGATAGACACGAGTATAGGATTGGGAAACATATTTTTGGTCCTTCTCCAACACTTTTTGGGCTTCCGGTCCTGGAAGCTCAGTCAAAATCATCGGAATTTTATCTTTCAACATCTTTTCCTCCTCTTATAGGTGAAAGGTTTTTGGTTGAGCGGGCTATAACCATGCATGGCTCCTTTTCGATACTTCTATCATAAGGGAACGGAATGGCTAAGGAAAGAAAAATTTTAAAAAGAGATAATTTTTTTAGGTATTTGATAAAAGGTAAGCTAAATTGTCCAGGATTGTGGTAAAAAAGACGTCTTTGACCACAAATCCATCAGGAACCACGATTTGGGTTGGAGCAAAATTAAGAATACCTCTCACCTCTGCTTCTACCAGGAGATTGGCTATACTCTGCGCTTCCGAAGGGGGAGTTGTGATGAGACCAATTTCAATCTTTCTCTCCTTGGCCACCTCTTTGAGCCGGTTGATATGAAGGACTTCAACTGGTTTCCCCAATTTCTCAGAAACCCTTCCGATCACTTTTGGAGGGTCGATGTCAAAGGCTGCAACAATCTTGTAATTCTGTTTGAGAAAATCTTTGTAAGAGAGAAGGGCAGAACCTAAATTTCCGATACCGATCACCGCCATTTTCCACTCTTTGTTAGACCCGAGAATCTTCTTAATGTCATTGAGCAGGTCTTTCACATAATAACCCACACCTCGTATCCCGAATTCTCCAAAGTAAGCCAAATCCTTGCGTACTTGGGCTGCATTGACCATACACCGGTTAGCCAGTTGAGCAGAGGAGACGACTTCTTCTCCAGTTTCTTCCATCTCTTCAAGACACCTTGAATATCGGGATAATCTTCTGATCGTTGCTTCTGGTATTTTTTGATATTTCAATTTTGTGACTCCTTTCACAAAACTTGTGAAGAATTTAATAAATTCTTTTTCCTTTGTCAAGTTTTTCGTAAATAGGAGGCTGAAAGTGAAAAAGCCGGCACTATTCACAAAGAGGCATAGATTGCCGACTTTTTAAACCATTGAATTTAGTAGAATTTTTTAGTCTCTTCTCTGTTACCTCTTTTTCGCTAATTGTTTGATCGCTTCATCGAGACGATTATTGGCAAACTCGATGAGTTCCTCTGAATACTCAAGATTATGGACGCCCTTCCCTTTTCTCACCATCTCATAATTAAACTCCGCTTCTCCGAATGGTTTTCGATAGACAAAGGTATGGCCCCCACGAAGCTCGATTTTTCTGATCTCCTCTCTCACTTTTTCAACCTTTGGAGTCAGTTTCATCAATAACTCGTCTGAACTCTTTTTCCATTGAGTAAGCATCTCTCCGTAACTCTGGTCATGGCACTCGATACACCGCTTCTTAATACTGTCGAAGGTTTCTCTCTTCTTGGCCGACACCCCTTGATGGCAATCTATACATTCGACCACATCGAGCTTACTGCTCGGCCTCTCCTTAACCCCTAGGCCACCCTTTCCCTGAACCAGTCTTTTAACCGAGACATGGCAATCTTCACATTTGACCTTTTTCAATTGTTTTCCGTGATGGCAATCCTTGCAATTGTTTAAAAAGGTTTTTCCATGATTTTCACGGGAGGAATGGCAGTCCATACATTTCATGTTCTTTTTGAGCACATGGGTGCCATGAGAAAATTTGATATCGTTGAAAGGCACTGACCTTTTTTCGATCCCGATATGGCAGAGGGTTGTGCAGGTCATCTCCGTCTTAAATTCTTTCGGTTGATGACCCCTGTCAAGGACTGCTAGTGCCTGTTCGGTTTTGCTGTTCGCCACATTGAGGAGTTTAAAGGCATATTCAATATTATGGGCGCCTTTTCCCAGATGGACGAAATTGTAATTGTGGCGCGCCTCGTTCAGAAAGTTCTGTGCCTTTTTAAACTCAGGCGATCTCAGTCGATCCTTTTCCGCTTCTTGAAGCATTCTCTCCACATTCGAGATTCGCTGACTGGTATCGTTTTTCGCCTTTGTGAGGAGGATCTGCCACTGTTTCAGAGTCTCATCATATCCCTCGCCGTGGCAAGCGACACAGGACTCTCCCATGGCTCTCTCCACATATTTTGTAGTGTAGATGGCGGCCCGGCTCTCCTCTCCCTTTCGATGGCAGGCCACACAATCGACATTCGTAATATACATTAGGCTTGGAGAATCCGGAACGCCAATCCCGCCACTGCCGCGGTAAAAATCCCTTGGGGCCAGGTGCATCTCCTTGCTGTGGCACTTATCGCAGACCGTGGGAGAATGGACCATCGTCAGAATGGGTCCGATCTCATGTCGAATCTGAGTATGGCAATCCGCACATTCGATCTTATGGTCGGTGACATGCTTTTTATGCATAAATTGAGGGGTATATTTGGTCGTAAGGATCTCGGGTTCATTATGACACTGGACGCATTTTCCCTCCGGGACATGGCCATCCCCCTGAACCACGTTGACATGGCATCTCTCGCATTCCACTCCTCTCGCAATATACTTCCGGTGATTGAAACTCCAGCCCTTGACTTTGATATCCCCCTTGGGTTCGACATGACAGGAGACACAGCTTCCCACGGCACACGAAATGCATTCCTCTTCCCCTTTGGGACCGGCCCGGTAGTAGTGACAGATGAAACAGTTGGTTTCATGAACGGTGAGATGGGCTCCCTGAACGAGCTGGGCATGGCAGGTAGTGCACCGTAGCTTCATACCCCTTCTCAGTTCTCCCAAATGCTGGCCATGAGAGAAGGTTACATTCTTGTAAACCATATCCTTCTGGAGATCCTCTATCTTATGGCACCCTTTCTGGAGGCATGCCGCATCGCTGATCTCTGCATGGGGTTTGCTGGGCCTCTTGCCCGAGAGAAAGTAAGCGAGCGATACCTGTCCATCCACCCATTTTCCCTTGAGATGGTTTACCAATCCGGGTTCGTAGTGGCATTGTGTGCAGGCGACATGACGGTGGCTGGAGGCTCTCCAGGAGTCCATATAAACATTCATCTGGTGGCAGAGACCGCAGAACGTGGAGCTCTCGGTAAATCTCAGAAGGGCAAGAGAAAGAAATGCGAATAAGACTATGCAAATAATGAGGGAGGTCTTGATGGCCCGGTTGTGCTCTTGAGTTCCTTTCTTAAAACTGATAAAAACATTGACCCAGAAGTCCCTGATTAATTGATAAGCCTCTTTGATGTTTTCAGGTCGATAAAACTCTTTAAACTTGTCGAAAGAAAAAGGAATCTTTATTTTCTTCATGAGGGACCCCACCCCCCCCTTGATTGAATTATTTTCTACCATTCTTTTAAAACTTTTTCAACAAAAAATTCGTTATTGATTTTAATAACCAGGTTCTTTAGAATTGTTTATGTTAACCCCTCTCTCCCTGTATTCTTAAAAAGAAGGAGGGCCCATGTCTAAATTGATCATCGGATTACTCATCATCGTTTTGCTCGTCCTCTTCTTTCTCATGTTCTGGATCGTCGTTTTGAGCGCCGCGCTCCTCCTCTTCGGGAGAAAAGGGGGGAGAAAGAAGATCTTATCAACCGAAGATCTGGGAACCCTTTAAATGAGCGGTGATATGAACATCGGACGAAAATGGTTCCTGGTTTCAATCTCCTTCCTCTCTCTCCTGCTTTGGGCCGGGATAACGGATCTTTCTCTATCAAAGGAAGGAGAGGATCCCATGGAAAGGAGAGAGGAGAAGATCAGGATCTTTCGAGAGAAGAGAGACCTTTTCTTCAAAGAAGACCCCAACTCCCCATTAAAAGAGAGCGCCAAGAAAAAATTCAAAGGCCTCATCTATTATCCGATCGACCTGAAATATGCGGTATCCGGCACAATTGAAAAATATCCCACGGATCCGAAACCCCTCTATGTCAATCTTCCAACGAATAAAGAGAGAGAAAAGAAATATGTCAAATATGGCCGTTTTAAATTCAATCTGGAAGGAAAGGAATATATCCTTCATATCTACCGACCCCTTGGCGGTGGCGATCTTTTTCTTCCATTCAAAGACAAAACCGCTGGGATCGAAACTTATCCGATGGGCCGTTATCTCTATATAGAACCGATGCCGGACGGGAAGGTTCTCATTGACTTCAACCGCGCCTATAACCCCTTTTGCGAATACAATGAAAAATTTACCTGCCCCTTTGCTCCGAAGGAGAACTGGTTGGCGATCGAGATACGGGCGGGAGAGAAGCGCTACAAATGAAACTAAATTCCAAGCACCAAGAATCAAATAAGTTCCAATGACCAATAACTAAAACTTAATCTGTTTGGATCATTGGATATTGGAATTTAGTTTACTTCGGTGAATAAGGAGAGTGGGATCGGATTGAAATACAGAAAAATATTCATTCTTGTAACCGTCGGGCTCATCATTATCCCATCCTATGCCCAGGGAGCCCCCAAAATCCATTTCTGCATTGTCTATACGAATGATGTGATGGGTGAGGTGGAACCTTGTGGCTGATTTCGGAGTCCCCTTGGTGGTGTCGCCAAGAAAGCAACCTTGATCTCCCAGATGAGAAAGGAAGGTAAAAAACTACTCCTTCTCGATACCGGAAACCTCCTTTTTCGAAAACCTCTCCAGACCGAGACAAAACGCAGAGACGCCCTTCTTCGAGTTGATCTTCTCATCCACTCCTATAACGAAATGGGGTATGAGGCTGTAAATGTTGGGGAAAAAGACTTGATGATGGGCTTGAAATATCTTGTCGAGACAGCCCAAAAAGCCAAATTTCCCTTCATTTCAGCCAACCTGATCGACAAAAAGACTCAAAAGGGGGTATTCACCCCTTATATCCTCAAGGAGATCGCCGGGCTAAGAATTATCATCCTCGGACTCCTCAACGATCAGTTTAATTTGTCCCTTCAGGAGATAGACCCGGCCCTGACTGTTCTCGACCCTATCACCACATCAAAGGAACTAACCAAGAGACTGAGAGAATCCTCTGATCTCATCGTCGTCCTATCCCAATTAGGCGAGTCAAAGGACAAGAAATTGGCACGGGAGAATCCTCAAATCGACCTGATCCTTGGCGGTGGAGGAAATGCTCAGAAGGCGGTCATGGAAAGGGTGAATGAAGTCCCGATTTACCGCCTTGAGCCGAGAGGAGGGTATCTCGGCTGTATTGACTACTCTCTTGTCAACACCAAGAAACCTATTAAGTTTTTGGTCTCAGATGAAAGGGATGAATTGGAAAAACGGTTGGATAGGTTAATCACAAGATCTATACAGATCAAATCAGAAATAGAAAGATCTGGAAATCAGAAAGAGATGAGGATTAAGGAGCTGAAGTTTTTGGAATCGAAACAGAAGGAGTTAGAAAGAACCCTGCTCGCCTTCGAGGATAAGAACTTTTACAAACATATGGCCATCCCGGTACAACTCTCTGTAGAGGATGATCCCAAGATGATGAGAAGACTGGAGCATTATCGTGCGGAATCAGCAAAACTCTATAAACCCAAAGTGACGAGTTCCCCCGAAATAGAACTTTCAGAAAAAGAGATGCTCGCCCGGATTCCCAAAGACAGCCTCTATGTGGGAGCCATCACCTGTAAAAAATGCCATGAAGTGAATTACCGCAATTGGCTAAAGACCAAACACGCAAAAGCTTCTCAGACCATTGTGGCCACGCCGAAATATGCTCAAGAGGAATGTTTGATTTGCCACTCCACCGGCTATGGGAAAATAGGGGAATATGCCACAGTGGACGAGATTCCCTCTTTCCTAAAGGGAGTCCAATGCGAATCCTGCCATGGACCAGGAAGGGGCCATCCCGGAAAAGGAAAGATCGAGAGAAAAGTGACGCTGGGTATCTGCAGAAATTGCCACACCAAAGACCAGAGCCCTATCTTTAACTACTCAGTCTACCTCGAAAAGATCGGATGTAAAATCTCAAAATAACAAAATTTCACGAATGATACCGAATTTACCAAATGAAAGATTTGTTCTATTTGTTGTCATTCGGGTTTCTTAACCAAGAAATTCCCACGCAATCAGAAAGATGCAAAACAGCCCGATGGCTAACATGGCAAACCCCACAACATTGGAGAAAAGATCCACCCATGCACTCGGATATTTCTCCCGGTAGATCTCCAATCTTTTCTGTGCCACCAGTCTCTTATACTGTTCAGGTCGCTCCTCAACCAATTCGTATTTGGGCAGCATCCCTGTAAAGATCACTGGATCAAAGGGAAACTTCGATGGTCGGAAATGGGTATTGAAAAAATGGACTGTAAAGATAAAGCCGGAGGCAAGCAAAGCCTCGTCCGAATGGACGATATGAGCTACATTGAGCACCCAGCCTGGCAGAAAGATGCAAAATACTTCAGGAAACCAGAGCATCAGGCCGGAGAGCCCGATGGCAAACATTCCCCAATAGACTGCCAGAAAGTCAAATTTTTCCCAGTAAGTCCAGCGGTCAAACTGGGGTTTCGGCCCTTTATTAAAGAACCAGCGGATCATTCCTACAATGTCTTCAACATCCTTCCAGCGTGGGCAGAGAGAATCTGGGCCAAAAAGCTTCTGGAGTGGGTTTGGATCCCCAGGTAGTTTTTTATAGAAGAGGAAGTAGAAGAAATAACCATTGGCCGCTATAAAATAGAGAAAGGTGATGGCTGCGGAGATTCGGTGAACCAATCCAGCCATCTCTGCTCCTCCAAAAAAGGACATTAACCCTTTGGCCCATGGGGCATGAGAGAATTTGAGTGGAAGTCCCGTCAGGACCAATGCGATGAAGGTGACCATCATCGTAAAATGAAGAACGATATCTAATTTTTTAAAGCGTCGATACATGTGGCCGGCTTCTTCGGGTTTCACATGATGAGGGAAGAAGATCCCTTGAGCTCTTAACTCCCGTTTTTCCCAAAAGTCCCTTCTCCACCAGAGGATGGTATGGAGCCAGAACATGCTAAATACCGAAACAAGAAGGGTGGTCATAATGACGAAGGTCCAATAAAAGATGGGGTCTCGCTCTGGGTCATTATGTGTGGCATGGGCTACCCACATGACGAAGTTGGTATTGGCTCCAGAATGGCACTTTCCACAGGTTTCCACCAACCTCGCATCTGAGATGAGCGATTTCGGATCGCTCGAAGGAAGAATGTTATGAAAACCATGGCAATCTGCACAACCTGCAACAAGAGTAGGATAACCTAACTTTTCGACCTTCCCATGGTAACTCTCAAAATAAGTCTGTGTGGCAACCAGAAAGACTTTATTTCGTTCCATCATCTCTTTATTGTCATGGCACTTTAGGCAGACCGCCGTATGAAACTCTTTCCGGAATTGAACCACTTTGGGCTCATCACCCTTCAAGATGGGAATCTTATGAAGACCGTGGCAATCGCTACAGTCCGGAGAATCGGGGTTTCCTGCCAGAACCGATTTGCCGTGTGTGCTTTCCAGGTAACCATCATCAGCATGGCAAGTTGTACACTTCTCAATGACCCTCTTCTTATCCCCTTTCCAGGGGGTCATCTCATGAATATCCTTATGGCAGTCTTTACATTGAACGTCATTGATAAAATGGGCACTGGCGTAATGTTCTGCCCCTTCTTTTTTATGACAACGATGACAGGTCACTGGTTCTGCATGAATCCTTGCCCCCTTTGCTTTTGTATGTTCCTTTACATCCGTAATATCCCAATGGCAGCTATTGCAGGAATTGGCTCCATGGACCGACTGGGCAAATTTCCTTTCATTGATCTTATTGCCGTGGCAACCGAGACATTCTGAATTATCGATGCATTCGTAACAGTATTCCCTGCCCCGGATAATAAACTTCTCCCCTTTTTTGGCAGATTCAGGAGGTTTGGTCACTGAAACAGGTTTTGCTGTTTCCTTTTTCTCGGGAGTGGGTGTGGCCGCCCACATCAAACTAAAGCTTAAAGAAAGGGCTACAGAGAAACCAAGAATAAGGATGACAATAGAACGATTAGGTTTTGTTTTCATACTCCCCCCATCTTAAAATAATATCACAACCCCCTTAATTTTAATGTTTTTAATTTTGTGTGAGTTTTTTGTAGGAAAATTGTGATTTTTTTAACATAACGAAAAATTGAAGTCAATATTTTTTTACAAAGGATTATTATCTAAAGTGAGCGGTATTATCACCCTTTATAGAGGTTGGACCCCAATTGGCGAACAAGGGAGGCTGAAATTGGTTAAATCGCCTCATTTAGGCACTCCGATATCGATACGGGACTTGACAATTTCTTCAAAGATATTATTTATCTATGCGGAGGTGGTTTGGATGCCTACTTATGCGTATCGTGCCATCCATCCAGACAAGAGTTGTGATCGTTGTCGTCAGGGTTTTGAGATCGTTCAGAGAATAATTGAACCTGCACTCACCCAATGTCCCAATTGTAAGAATTCCATCTCCCGCCTTCTGTTTGCTCCAGCTGTGGTCATCAAAGGAAGCCCATTGACGGAAACGGATCGAAAAATTAAGGAATATGAGAAAGAGGGCATGTGGAGCCATGCCGCTGAACTGGCTGACAAAGAGGCGGAGAGAACCAAGAGGGAAGATTTGAGGGTCCGCGCCTTAGAAGACTATAAGAAGGCAGGTTACGATTTCGACAAGTATGACAAAAAAACGGAATGATTAGAACCATCACATCATGCACAAGCTCCTCTTTCTCTTTACTGTTACCCCGTTATTGGAACTATTCATTCTCATCGAGATTGGCAAAGCCATTGGGACCCTTGAGGTCATCCTGCTCACGATTGTCACGGGTATAGCGGGGGCGGCATTAGCGAAATCTCAGGGCCTTTCCGTTCTCAGAAAGATGCAGCAGGAGATGGCAGAAGGAAGAATGCCTGCTGTCGATTTGGTGGATGGTGTGATGATCCTCACCGGAGGAATCCTCCTTCTGACGCCGGGCATCCTCACCGATTTTCTCGGCTTATCTCTCCTCATTCCCTGGACCCGGGTCCTGTTCAAAAAACTTCTCATCAAAGGGATGTTTGATAAAATCCAGAGAGGCCAGGTCCATATCCATATCAACCACCGTTTATGATCACGCTTAACCATATTCAAAAACAATTCGGAGGGAGAGTTCTTTTCAAGGACAGCTCACTGCAGATCGGGGCTAGAGACCGCATTGGTCTGATTGGCCCCAATGGTTCAGGGAAAACGACCCTTTTCAGAATGATTCTCGGAGAGGAATCGATCGACGGAGGAGAGATTCTCATTGCGAAAGGGGTGAAGATGGGGTATCTGCCCCAGGAAGTGATCGCATTCCGGGGTGAGACCGTCCTGGCTGAAGTCCTCAAAGGAGCTTCGCAGATCACCTCCCTTCAGGATAAGATGGAGATCCTCCAACAGGAGCTCTCTACCCTTTCTGACCCGAAAGCTCAGGAGAGACTGGCTAAGGAGTACGGAAAACTCCATGAACATTATACTCTCCTCGGGGGATATGGCCTGGAGGCAGAGGCAAAACAGATCCTCAGTGGTCTGGGTTTTAAAGAGAGCGATTTCAACCGTATGACCGATGAATTAAGTGGGGGTTGGTTGATGAGGGTTGCCCTTTCAAAGATTCTTCTTCAATCTCCAGATCTCCTCCTTCTCGACGAACCGACCAATCACCTCGATCTGGAATCCCTAATCTGGCTTGAAAATTTTCTCATCCACTATCCGGGCGCCATGGTCATCGTATCACACGACAGGGTCTTTCTGAACCATTTGATCGATCGGATTGCGGAGATCGATGGCCAAAAGATTACTCTCTACCACGGCAATTACGACCATTACCTCAAAGAGAAGGAGACGCGAAGGGAGATTCTGGAAGCCACCTATAAGACCCAGCAGAGAAAGATCGAACAGACGGAAAGATTTATTGAGCGGTTTCGAGCCAAAAATACAAAATCAAGTCAGGTTCAGAGCCGAATCAAGATGCTCGATAAGATGGAGAGGATCGAGCTCCCCCAGGAGAGAAAGCAGATTCGATTTGAATTTCCGACACCGAAGAGAAGCGGGCAACGGGTCATTGAGGTCAGAAACCTCCATAAGCGATATGGAGGAACGATTGTCTACCAAGGTATTAATCTGGCCCTCTTTCGAGGAGATAAGGCGGCTCTGGTTGGACCCAATGGTGCAGGAAAGTCGACCCTGTTGAAAATCCTGGCAGGTGTCCTTGATTACGAAGCTGGGGAGGTTTTTCTCGGCAAGGATGTGACCCGTGCTTACTTCGCCCAGCATCAATTCGATCTGCTTCGACCTGAACATACAGTCTATGAAGAACTTCTTTCAATTGCCACGGATGAAAGCCAGACCCAACTTCGAACCCTCTTGGGAACCTTTCTTTTCAGCGGAGAAGATATTGAGAAGAGAGTCTCTGTGCTGAGCGGTGGGGAGAAGAGCCGTTTGGTGCTTACCAAGATGCTCCTAAAACCCGCTAATTTCCTGCTTCTTGACGAACCCACCGGCCATCTCGATATTGCATCAAGAGATGTGCTGGAAATGGCACTAAAGCAATTTCAGGGGACAATCTGCCTCATCACCCATGACCGCCATCTGATCAATCAGATTGCCAACAAAGTGATCGAGATCGACCGGGGAATCCCGAATGTCTATCTTGGAAATTATGATGACTACCTCTATAAGAAACAACACCTTCAACACGATGGAGAGGCGGTTCATGAACAGCCCCTTTTCATAAAAAAGAAAATTCCATTTAATCGAAAAGAGGAGAGGCGCAAGAGGGCGCAAGAGATGGATCAGTTTCGAAGACAGATCGCAAGCCTTGAGAAAAGATTTCAGGAAGCAGAAAAGGCTCTTTCCGAAGCTACCCATAAACTGGATCGTCTCAATGAAAGGCTTTCCGATCCAAATCTTTATCTCAACCAGAAAGAAACTTATGAGACGATCGAGGCTCACAAAAAAGTTCGAGAAGAGATTAAAGAGCTGACCCATCTATGGGAATTGCTTGCTATCGAGATTGAAGAGATGAGAAGGAGAAATGTGATGATCGATGCCAAAGCGTGACCCCCAACGTCTCGACTCCTCTAAATATTTTGGATGGAATGGATGTCCGATCGAACCATCCCGCAAGGCCATTTGACTTCTATAGAAGCCAATATTCCCCTTCTTCAATTTTGAGTTGACAGAATATTATTCTTGACCTATGTTTCTTTCCGGAAAACCAAAATGGTCGAAGTGATCCAAAGAGGATATCTTCCAGGAGCGATTGGGAGACTGGTTGAACTCCATGGTGTCTATTATCATCAACATTGGGGGTTCGGGCTCTTCTTTGAAACCAGAGTGGCAAAAGAAATGTCTGAATTTCTTAGCCGATTCGATGAATCCCGAGATGGCTTCTGGATTCTATGTAAAAAAGACCGCGTAGAAGGTGGGATTGCCATTGATGGAATTCGTGCCGCTACAGAGGGTGCTCATCTCAGATGGTTTATCCTCTCCTCAGAGGTGAGGGGACGTGGTTTTGGGAATCGTTTATTGGAGGAAGCCATCTCCTTTTGTAAGAAGAAAGAATATAAAAGAGTCTACCTTAATACTTTTGAAGGCCTTCAGCCTGCCCGACATCTCTATGAGAAATTTGGTTTTAAACTTCTCCATCAAGCCGAGGGAACCCAATGGGGCGTGAGGGTCTGTGAACAGAGATTTGAACTTCATCTTTAAAGCCTTTGCCACTCCCATTTGGACAACGTTTCCCATGGAAGCCTTTTCCCAAAAAGAAAATTTACATTCTGATCGGGACATCGCCTGCTTGTATACGGGAGCTCATATCCATCCTTTCCATGTAACCCAACCTCCTGCAGGTTTTAGGTTACTTTTCGCATGATTCAATGCGGGCCTGCGACATAAAAGCGGGGTGAACATTGTGCATGCCCTGCTTGACTTTCCCCAAAAAGAAGTTATATAAAATCGTTCCCGTGAAAAATTCTTTAATTTGAAATCAATCTTTTTAATGCATAAAAGAGATCGATCCACTTCATATTAATGTCTCCATGACATGAACCTATGAAAGCAGACGGTCCAGTAGTATAGAAGGAATCAGGAGGGATAGAATATGTGGCAACTTAGAAATGACGAGGCGGTTAGGGTAGAGGCAGCAGTCAAACAGGTCCTTCCTCCTTGCCAAATCAGATGTCCAATTAAAGAGGCTATTCAAAGGACAAATGTTCTCATCTCGCTTCTGCCCAAAGATCCTGAAAAAGCGAAAGAGGGAATCATACAGATTGGGGATTACCTCTATGAAAGAAACCCTTTCTTTACTGTATGTGGCTACATCTGCGGCATTTGCGAGAAAGATTGTAATTATAAAACAAAAGGAGGATCGATCCGTAGACGGCTTCTCAAAAGGTTTCTATCGGAAGAGTACATTCCATATCTTCCTTCTAAAAAGCCACTTCAGGTGGAAAAAAACAAGGAAAAGGTTGCCATCATCGGAGGGGGACCGGCAGGCCTTTTTTGTGCCTGGGAATTGGCCAAAGAGGGTTATCAAGTCACCATATTTGATAATAACCCCAAATTAGGGGGAGCTTTAAGATATATCCCTGAATATCGTCTCCCTGAACGCGTGCTGGACAATGCCATCGATCACCTTGTGAGAATCGGGAGAATTGAAGTAAAAGGGGGGATGAAGATTACGGGCGAAAATGCTTTGGAGAACTTAAAAAAGGAAGGGTTTAAAGCCTTTTTCGTCTCGATCGGTACCCATTACCCTCGCCCCCTTGCCATTGGTTTAAGATCTGTGGATTGGACTGGTATTGAAAATATTCAGTACGGATTAACGTTTCTTGGAGAATCCTCTCTGAGCTCTCTTCCGTTAGACTATTTTAAAGGAAAAAGGGTTCTCGTGATTGGAGGCGGAAATGTTGCTTTCGATGTGGCAAGAACGGCTGTGAGATATGGAGGGAAAGTGACCATTGTCTGTCTCGAGACATGGGATCGAACCTCTATTGACCGGTTACCTGCTGATGAAGAAGAAATAGAAGCAGCACATCAAGAAGGGATCCAGATTGTCTATCAGAGAGGGGTAAACAAAATCATCGCTAAAGAGGGGAAGTTTCATAAGATTGAGGCAGTGAAGTGCACAAAGGTATTTGATGAAAATTGGTTTAACCCTCAGTTTGATATGAATGACATCATTGAGATCGAAGGAGAGGTTCTCTTAATCAGTATCGGTCAGATGTGGGATCGGACGTTTCTTCAAAATAATGGCCTTCTTGACGAAAAAGGAAGGCTTTCTGTTCATCCTTTAACCCACCAAAGTCTTTTGAGACCGGAGGTATTTTTGGGTGGAGATATCCGACGGGTAGGCTTTATGGTGGACGCCATGGCCGCTGGCAGAGAGGCAGCTGATACCATAGACAAATATTTAAGCGGTGAAGGCGTCCAGCGATGGTTGATTCGGTATGAAGCCAGTGAAGCCCCGCGAAGGGAAATTTATAAGCCTGCCTTCCCTAAGAAATGGTTACCTCCTGAAAAACGAATCAATTTCGATCCATTTGAAATTGGCTTCACCCTGGAGGAGGCGATTGCAGAGGCACGGAGATGCCTGGAATGTGGCCCGTGCATCTCCTGCAAGGCGTGCGTGGCGTCAGGGATTCAAAAGGCATTACCCGCGGTCACAGTGGATGAAGTCTTATGCAGTGGGTGTGGGATCTGCGTTACCGCCTGTAATTACAATACCTGCCATCTCGTCGAAATGGAGCAGATTTATGAAGGAAGAGTGATTGGGTATAAAAAAGTTTCCAGCACGGACCCAGTGCTCTGTAAAGCCTGTGGGATGTGTGTATCTGCCTGTCCTTCCAAAGCACGAGCCTTAGAGCCTGACATTTCAAGAGGGATGGTTCCCTCCACCGATCAAGAGTTAGGAATTGTCTGCTTTTATTGTAAATTTGGATGGGCTTACGTCAGCGGGGCAGAGAAGTTTTCAACTGCCAAGACAGCCATCCCTGTCGTCTGCATTGGCAAAGTGGACATCACGGAGATTATTGATGTCTTTAAAAAAGGTGGGGACGGCGTTCTGCTCTTCGGGTGTGGGGATGGAGATTGCCATTTTCAAGATGGGAATCAGGAGATGAAGAAAAGAGTGTATCTTCTGAACAAAGTGCTTGAGGCATTTGGGATCGAAAAAGAAAGGTTAGAAGTGGTGACAGCGATTGATCCTGAAGGAGAAACGGTGCCCGGGATTATTAGTCGATTTCGGGACAAAATCAAAACCCTTGGACCTTTATCATGAGTGAAGGAGAAGGCACGATGAGCAAACCCAAAATTGCCATTTGTTGGTTTGGAGGTTGCGGTGGTTGCGATGAAGCTATTGTAGATCTAAACGAAGATCTTTTGAAAGTAGCCGCTGCCTTTGAAATTGTCCTTTGGCCCGTGGCCCTTGATTTTAAATATCCATCGATTGAAGAGTTGGGGGATGGCGAATTGATCTTAAGCTTCATCAATGGGAGTGTCAGAAACTCAGAACATCAGGAACTCGCCCATCGATTGAGGGAAAAGTCACGCTATGTGGTTGCTTTTGGGGCATGCGCTTGTTTTGGGGGAACCCCGGGGTTAGCCAATCTCAAGAGTAAAGAAGAGATCTTCCGCTGGGTTTATGAGGAATCTCCTACGGTAGTGAATCCGAGAGGAAACTTGCCAAAACCGAAAACCCACATCGACGGTAAGGAACTGACCCTTCCAGAATTTTATGAGCAGGTTTACCCGCTGAATGACGTAATCCCTGTCGATTATTACCTGCCGGGATGTCCGCCGCCTCCCAATTTGATTTATGATGCGGTCAGTGCCGTTCTGGGCGGCAATCTGCCTCCCAAAGGTGCTACCCTTGCTCCTCAAAGGGCTTTGTGCGAAGCCTGTAGCCGAAACCAAACGAAACCGGAACGATTGACCGTCAAGGAGATTAAACGAATCCATGAAATTATTGCTAACGATGAGAAATGTTTTCTCGCCCAGGGAGTGATCTGTTTGGGGCCTGCAACACGGGCAGGTTGTGGCGAGGTCTGTATCAAGGCAAACTTGCCCTGTAGGGGATGTTTCGGCCCTGTTGAAGGGGTATCCGACATGGGCGCAAAATACCTGTCGGCCTTTTCCACGCTGATAGAAGGAAAGACGGACGAAGAGAGAGAGAAGGTGTCTGAACAGTTCATCGATCCCGTTGGAATGCTCTATCGTTTTACCACCGCCTCTTCGAGACTGAAGAAGAGGAGGGAAACAAAATCAACAAGTTGAGGTGACAGGATGAAACAGAAAATCACCATCAATCCAATTACACGATTAGAGGGCCATGGCAAGATAGAGATTTTTTTAAACGACCAGGGAGAGGTCGAAGACGCTTACATGCAGGTGACCGAATTGAGAGGATTTGAAAGATTCTGCATCGGAAGACCTGCTGAGGAACTTCCACGTATTGTGCCGAATATTTGCGGGGTGTGCCCTACTCCTCACAACATCGCATCCACCAAGGCCCTGGACTATATTTATGGAGTTGCTCCCACACCGGCGGCAAAATTGGTAAGACTCCTTCAATATAATGCCTGTTATATCGAAGATCATTACATTCATTTCTTCTTTCTGGCAGCGCCTGATTTTATCTTAGGACCAGAAGCTGATCCTAAAGTGAGAAATATTCTTGGAGTCATTGATAAGGTCGGTCTCGATATTGGGAAGAAGGTGATCGAGATACGAAAACGGACCCGAGATATCATTAAATTAATCGCGACTAAACCCGCTCATCCGGAAGGGGGACTTCCAGGAGGAGTGTCACGAGGGATCA
>FWPV01002650.1_pt1 | contig 42555 bp, 46 predicted proteins | sample 2228371 | NCBI WGS metagenome assembly FWPV01 (sample SAMEA103939776, study PRJEB20133) | metagenome
ACTGAAAAAATCATACCCTAATATTTTACAAAAGAAAACAGGATGTTTTCTGTCCCGAGCACGTTGAGACAGGATGTCGAATGTGCGAGGGTAGATTTTTTCAAGTCTAACTCTTGAAAAATCCACAAGGTGGCGGCGTTTTTCTTTGCTTCTTTCTTTTGTCGCTGCAGACAAAAGAAAGAAGATATAGTTTTTAAACCACTTTTTTACAAAAAGTAAATTTTCTTAAAAATCACCAACTCTGTCAACTAATTAATTTCTAAAACAAAAAAATTGTTCTAAAATTTTATACAAAATTTAAAAAAATCTATTGACAAAAAGGAAAGATTGTATTACAATTTTAGTAAGAAGTGGGGTTTTTATTGAATTAATCAATTTTGAAAGTCCGTTAAATAAATAAAAAGGAGAGGAGTATGAAGAGAGTAGTGTTAGTTGTATTAGCTCTAGCTATTGCTATGAGCTTCGGTTTTTCAGCCGTTAAGCCTTATAACGGCGAAAAGGTCAACCTTATTCTTGCAGTTTTTCCAAGTCTTGATGCTGCTTACAATGCTGCCTTACCAGAGTTCTACAAGAAATATCCAAACATTTCTGTTGAAGTAAGAGCTCTTGGTTATGGTGATCACCACAATATGCTTGTTACAGCACTTGCTGCTGGTAAAGGTTTACCAGATATCGCAGTTGTTGAAATAGGTTATGTTGCTCAGCTTGGTGCTGGTGGTGGTTTTGAAAACCTTATGGAAGAACCTTACAATGCTGGTCAATTTAAAAAAGACTTTACCCCTTATAAGTGGGCACAGGCTTCTTTAGGACCAAAGAATCTTTTTGCTATGCCAGTTGATATTGCTCCTGGTTGTGTATGGTATAGAAAAGACGTTTTTGATATGAGAAAAGTTAATATCAACAAGATTGTTGATATGGAAGATCTTTTCAATGCAGCAAAAACTCTTACTTTTGACGCAAATGGAGATGGAAAAGTTGATCACTGGTTACTTGGTAATGCAAATTACATCTTCAATATGATCTTCTTCTCATCACCTCAAAGATTCTTTGATAAGAATGGGAAACCAGCTTTAAATGCTCCAAGAATTAAATTAGCTGTTAGCTGGGCAAAGAAATTTAGAGATGCTGGTTATGATGCAAAGATTGGTGACTGGTCAAATGAATGGTATGCTGCTTTAAAAGAAGGTACAATTTCTTACACACCATCAGGTGCATGGCTTGGTGGACACTTAAAGCAGTGGATTGCTCCAGATGCAAAAGGAAAGTACAGAGTAGCTGAACTTCCAAAGTTAAGCAAGAAAGACAAGAAAAACATGAAAATGAGCCAGGGTGGATCATTCCTTGCTATTCCTAAGAAGATCCCAGATGTTAACAAAGCAGCTGGTTGGGAAGTTATAAAGTACTTATGTACAGATCTTAACGCTCAGCTTATTTCTTATGATAAAGCTGATGCTTTCCCTGCATATATTCCTGCATGGAAGGATAAGATTTTCGAAGAAGGAATTGATTATATTGGTGGACAGAAAGCAAGAATTCTCTGGAGACAGATTGCTATGGAAATTCCAGAAGTTTATGTAAACGAAAAGGATTCTATAGCTAACTCAATTCTTTCACAGGCTCTTTCTGAAGTATTGGAAGGAAAGAAAGATGTTGATACAGCTTTAAACGACGCTCAGAAAGAACTTGAAAGCAAGATGGAATAATTTAATTTAACTTAATAAAAGCCACCTTCTTAAAAGAAGGTGGCTTTATTTTTTTAAAATAATTAAAATTTAGTGGAAATTTTTATTTAAATATGCTAAAATAATATTTAACGTTAACTAAATTGTTTTTATTATTGTTTATTAATTTCTCATGTAATGGAGGTTAGGTTTATGGCAGTTGTTGTTAAACAAACCGTTAAACATCCGGGGGGCGGATGGCTTGGTTTTAAAAGGAAAATTTCTCCTTATCTTTTTACAGCACCATTTTTTATTCTGTTCGTTATATTTTCTACTTTTCCTATATTTTATTCATTTTATATAAGCTTACATGACTGGAACGGAATAAGGGAAATGAGATGGGTTGGCTTTCAGAATTATTATACTTTACTTTTTAAAGACTGGAAATTCTGGAGATCTATTGGAAATACAATAATTATGATGTTTATTAGTGGTGTCCCTCAGCATATTGTGGGGTTATTTTTTGCTTTCATATTAAATGTAGGACTTGTAAAATTTAAAGACTTTTTCAAAGGAGTATTGTTTGTTCCATATATAACTTCTCCAGTTGCTATTACAATTCTGTTTGGTGTTCTTTACGGAGTAAGATATGGATTTTTAAATTATGGACTATCTTATTTAGAAAAGATAGGTATAATTCCAGTTATTATACCTGTTAAACTTCCAGTTGAATGGGTAAAAGAATGGATGACATGGGTTTCTTTGTCTCTAATTTCTTTCTGGAAGTGGATGGGATGGAATGCTCTTTTATATTTAGCTGGTTTACAAGCAATACCACAAAATCTATACGAAGCTGCAAGAATAGATGGAGCTTCCTGGGGACAAATATTTTTCAGAATTACTATTCCTTTGCTTGCTCCAGTGATGTATTTTGCAACTGCAATGACCATTATTGGTGGAATGCAATCATTTGATGAAGCAAATGTTATGATAGGTGTGGATGGTATGCCTGGAAATCTGTATTATGGTTTAACTACAGCAATATACACATATGCTTTCGCTTTCAAATGGGGGCAATTTGGTATGGCTTCAGCTACTTCATATTTGTTATGTATAGTAATATTGGCAATGTCTATGATCCATAGGTTATTTTTCAAAGATAGAGATGAAAGAACAATTTAAGGAGGTGCATAATGGCTACAAAAACATTGGTTAAAGATAAAGTTTCAGAAGAAAGATTAAAGAAAAGTGATAGCCCTTTTATAATATTTATAAAAAAAGTTTTACTATATTTGCCACTTATTCTATGGAGTATTGTAGTGATTTTTCCTTTCTGGTATATGCTTGTTTTATCTACGAAAGGAAAGGCGGAAATTTTTAACTATCCACCTCCTATGAGTTTAAGTCAAAACTTCTGGGAAGGGTTTCTTGAAAACTATAACAATTTGCTTCGTCAGCTGCCTTTCTGGAGGAATGTTTGGAATAGTATATATATAGCTGTTATGTCCACTCTGACATCTATGTTCTTCTGTTCTCTGGGTGGGTATGGTTTTGCTATTTATGAATTTAAAGGTAAGAAATTGATGTTTAATTTTATGCTTTTTACGATGATGATTCCTGGTATCGTGAGTATTGTTCCCTATTTTGTCATGATGAACTGGTTTGGTTGGATTAATAAAGCAAGAGCTTTATATATACCTGGTATGGCAAATGCTTTCGGAATTTTCTTAATGAGGCAATATATTAATTCTTCTGTTCCTATGGATCTCGTTGATGCTGCTCGTGTAGATGGGGCTTCTGAATTTGGTATTTACTGGAGAATAGTTCTTCCTTTAATTTCTCCGATTCTTGGCTCATATGCTATCATTACATTCCTTGGCAGTTGGAATTCTTATATGGGGCCACTGGTTATTTTAAGAGATATGGAAAGTTATACAATTCCTGTCGCTCTCGGAGCTTTGAAAGGTCTACAATCTGTTGACTATGGTGCTATAATGGTTGGAAACGTGATTTCTGTATTTCCTCTTGTAATAACTTTTATCTTATTCTCAAAAATGATTATTGATAAAGTAACAGAAGGTGCGTTAAAAGGATAAATAATGGGGTGGTTTGCCACCCCATTTATTTTTTACAACCATTTTTTTATTATATCTATTAACTTTTTCCATCTTTTAGTTTTTTCAAAAAGAAACGCATCAGGATAATATATTATTTTATCTAAAGGAACTTTTCTTAAAAATTCTTTTAACTTTTCTATCATTATAAGATCATTAATAGATAAAAGTCTAAATTTTACCTTTCTAATTAATTCAAAAGAAGGACTTTTATATCGAAAGCTTTTCTTTATGTAAAGTTCTGTTTTTCTTTCAAAATCTGAAAACTCTGTAAGAAAATCTTTATCATTAATACTTTCCGACATTTTACTCCATTCTGAATTTTCGTCTATAAAAAGTGCCCCCATAGCACCGGCATCTTTATATGTCCATATACTCCAAGAAATTTTTTCTCTTTCAAAAAACTCAAGAGTTTCATCAAGTAAATCCTCAAGTAATCCAATATATTTTAATCGATAAGGTATTCCAGTCTCTCCACACCACACAGGTTTACCTAATCTTATTTTTATATCCTCAACTATGTTTTTTAAAATAGAGTAGAAAAATTTAAGCCTTTCTTCTCTATTCATTTTCAAATATTTTTTCAAGTTCTTTTCTACAAAGAAGAAGGGGTAAAAATGTATGGAATATGCAATCTTATCATACTCCAAAATCTCAAAGCTTTTAGTATCAGAAGCATAAAAATCTCCCTCAAGAAATATAATATGATTCTTATCTATTTCCCTTATATTGGCTACCAACTTCTTATAAAAATTATTTACAATTTTTCCCGAAATTTTTCTATCTTCAATAACAGGTTCATTAAGAACATCATATCCTAAGATTGTCGAATTGTCTTTATATCTTTCAGATATCATACGCCATAAGTCTATAACTCGTTTTTGAAAAGCTCCATAATGCCAGAATAAACTCTCCCCTGTCAAATTATCACTGTGCCAATCAGGATTTTGACCACCAGGAGTAGCATGTAAATCAAGTATAACGAAAATCCCATTTTCTTCACAGATTTTTATTACTCTATCAAGTGAAGAAAAACCTTCTTCATTAAAACAATCTTCTTCATCGTTATAAAAAAGATGATAATTAAATGGAAGTCTAATCGTATTTACACCTATTTCCTTAAGAAATTGACCATCTTTTTTATTAAAATAAGCATTCTCAAAATTTTTCCAGAAAATTTTTGCACCTTCTTCACCATAAACATCAATAAATGCCTTTCTAATATTTTGCTCAATACCTACAAGCTTTAACATAAAATGTTCGATATTTAGAAAACTCCCGAGCCCAAAACCTTTAATCATAAAAGGTTTGCCTTCATATATAAAATTTGTTCCATCAATTGACACAAAATTTTTTGACATCCTTTACCTCCAATTCATTTTAACAGTTTTTAAGCAAATGTCAAACTTAAATAAATTAAAACCATAAAAATTTAAAAAGATTTTTCTATCAAAAAAACTTGATTTTTTTAAAAAAAAATATTATATTTAAAGTGGACGGACAAGTCCGTCCACTTTGTAAAGAGGAATATATGCAAAAGTTAGAAAAATTAAATGAACTTGACAAAAAAATTCTTGAAACAGCAAAAGAAGAATTTCTTGAATATGGTTTCTTTAAAACAAATGTTGATAACATTGCATCAAAACTAAAAATTGGAAAAGGGACCATATACAGGCATTTTGGAAAAAAACATTCATTATTTTTATTTATTCTGGCATATATGTTGAAAGAAAACTGGCTTACTTCAAAAACTTTAATCTCAAAAGATATTGACTTTTATTCTTCAATCAATCTTTTCATTGATAATCTTATAAAATTCAACAAAGAAAGTAGCAAATTTTTTGCACATGTTTTCTCAGAAGATGTTGGAAATGAAATCTTAAAGGCAAAAAGAAAAGATAAACAAGTAAAAGAGTTATTTGATTTTATTATGGATTGTAGAAAGAATGTTATAGATATAATAAGTGAAATAATTGAGAAAGGAAAAAAAGAAGGCGTTGTGGATAAAGATATTAATACTGCTATTGTAAGTGAACTTGTCTTAATCTCATTAAATCAGTTTGTTTTATCATTATTTATGGACAAAAAGTTTAACAAAATCAATTATTCTGTAGATGAAGCTATAAAAGAACTAAAAGATTTCATCTTAAGAGGTATTGGTTACAAAAATAAAGGGGGAAACAAATGAAAAGAACAATATTATTTCTTTTGATTACTGTAAATTTGTTCGGTGAAATTACTACATTATCTCTATCCAATGCAATAGAGCTTGCTTTAAAAAACAATATAGCTATTGCAACATATGAAAAAGATATGAAAATAGCAGAGTCCCAGTATAAGCAGGCTTTTTCTGATCTATATATGCCGGGCATCTCTTTATCTGCAAGTTATACACTTTTAGACCCCAAAACCGTTGATAATGCAAAAATTGTCACACCCAATTATGAAACAATTGTAACAAATATGCCGGTATTAAACGGTGGGGTTCCTACGGGTGAAGTCGTCCCTGTTCCTATGTTTGTTCCAACTGGAGTTACAACGAATCAAACAGCTTTTCAAGACAACTATAGTCTTGGACTTTCCATTACAAAGCCTTTATTTACAGGTTTTAAGATATGGAATAACACAAAGATAAAAAGATTAAACTATGAACTTGCAAAACAAAAATATGAAGATAAAAAAAGAGAAATAATAACCTCTATTTCAACCTCATTTTACAATCTTTTATTACTAAAAGAAAATATAAGAGTAATGAGTGAACTTGATAGAAGTTTAAAAGAAAGATGGAACTATGCTGAATCAGCATATAAAGCTGGAATTGTATCAGAATATGACAAAATTAGAGCAGAGGTTGCTTATAAAAACAACCAACCAAATATCATAAAAATAAACAATGCATATAAAACTGCTAAAATATCATTTCTAAATCAAATAGGAATAACAAACTATGATGAAGTTGAATTGTATGGGAATATACTCGACTCTACAAATATAGTAGTAGATATAAGTTATGAAGATGCTTTACAGAAAGCCATTTCCAATGACATAAACCTAAAAAGTATAGAAATATCTATTGAAACTCTTAAAATTTCTAAAGAAATAAACAATTCAAGCAAATATCCAACTATTGCAGCATTTTTTAACTATAAATTTGATTATAAAAAGGAAAAAAGCAGCGATGAAGATAGAAAATGGCTTAACTCTTGGAATGCTGGTCTTCAATTATCTATGCCCATAGATCCATGGATACCTGTATCCAAAGTAAATTATGCAAATACAGAAATAGAAGAAAATATTAAAAAACTCGAGTTAACTAAAAAACAGATAACCGATGGAATAATATTACAGGTTCAAAACATATTTTTACAAATTGCACAGTCAAAAGAATTAATAACCAGTCAATCAGAAAATGTAAGGCAGGCAAAACTCGGCCTTGATATTGCAAATAGGAAGTATAAAGCTGGAGCTTCCTCAACTTTAGAAGTTACAGATGCAGAAGTTAGCTATAATCAGGCTCAATTAAATTATTTACAGGCTATATATGAATATTTTTCAAATGAATTACAATTAAAGAAAATTATAGGAGATTAAATGAAGGATTATACTATCCTTCAAGAAGAATACTACGATTATGTAAAAAATACACCAATAAAACTCCAGAATTTATTAAATGGAGGAAAGGTTTTAAAAATTGAAAAGCATTTTTTAACTGATTTTAAACCAAAAAGAATACTTGATATCGGTTGTGGAACAGGTGAAAGAACTTTTCCTTTTTATGAAAAAAGGGGAATAGATTTTCTGGGTATTGAAAGAGAAGAAAGTATAATAAATCTCTCAAAATATCGTGATAAAATAATAAAGAAAGATATAACTGATGAAAATATTACTTTACCATCTTTTGATTTCGACTTGATTGTCCTCTGGGGAGTAATCATAGGTATAATATTAGAAGAAAAAAGACAAAAATTGTGGCAAAATCTTAGATATTTAATGGAAAAAAATAATTCTCATCTTGCTTTCACCACTCGAACAGATTTTCTCTGGTTTAAAAATGAAGAAAAAGGCAAAGTTATTAAAATAAATGAAAATTTTCCTCCTCAATACTTTCCCAGTGAAAAAGAAATAAAAAACACTCTCTTAAGTTATAAACTAAAATTAATAAAAACTTATAAAGATGAAAATATAACTCTCTACCATATCTCTTTATAAAATATTTTGTGGATAAAATCTTAATGTTATGTTATCATTATAATATGATAAATATTTTTACAGCACTACATAACGAGGCATTGCCAATTATTGACGCCTTAAAACTAAAAAAGGATTTTTCTATAAAAGAGTTTGAACATTTTGTTAGTGATGATATATCCTTAAGTATCACTGGAGTAGGTGGAATAAAAGCAGCTTCTGTCTTATCTTTTATCTATTCAAGATCGAAAGATTCTTATTTTCTCCAAATAGGTATTGCTGGGACAAGAAACAAAGAATATGAAATTGGAAATATTTTTTTAATAAATAAAGCGACCCAAAATGAGTCAAAAAAGGTTTTCTATCCCGATATAATATTTACTCATAATCTAAAAGAAAATTCTATAGAAAGCTTTAACAGAGTTGTAACGGATCCTTCATTGTCCTTAGAAGGTGAATTAATAGATATGGAAGCGGCTTATTTCCTTGAAAGTGCCCAGTTTTTTTCTCCTCCTCATCGTTCACAGGTTCTAAAAGTAATCTCTGATTATTTAGATGTAAAAAATATTACAAAAACTTTTATATCCAAACTTATTGAAAAAAATCTTTCAAATATTTCTCATATTTTAGAAAAATTACAAAAATTGCTCAAGAAAGAAAAAAAGGAAATCCTATCAAATGAAGAAATAGAAAATTTGAATAAGATTTTTTCTATTCTAAATCTTACAGAATATATGAAAAATGAATTATTCTCCCTTTATAAAATAAAAAAGATTTCGCTTGAAGAGATACTAAATGAAATAAAACCACCAATAACAAAATCTGAAAGAAAAAAAATATATGAAAGAATTAAACAAAAATTTATTTAACCACATTTATATAGAAAAAAGTGTAAAAAAAGAAGCAGAAAAAATTATTTCAAAAATAAAAAATGCCTACATAATAGAAATAGACAATTATCTTGAAATTTTTGGAAGAAAAAAACAAAATTTCAACCTACAAAAAGGCAGACAATCATTAATATTAGCTAAAAAACACACAAAATTTCTTTATCCAAACCCTCCATATTGCCAAAATTTTGGTTTTGAAAGAAGTTTTTATTCTTCTTTGATACTTAATTGTATTTTTGATTGTAAATATTGTTTTTTACAGGGGATGTTCTCTTCCGCACATATTGTATTCTTTTTAAATATAAAAGATTTTTTTTCTGAACTACTAAAAGAGGCAGAAAATGGAGAATTTTTATTATTTTTATCCTATGATACAGATTTACTCGCTTTTGAAAACATTACTGATTTTATAAAAGATTGTTGTGATTTTTTCGCCAGTCATAAAAATATAAAAGTCGAAATTAGAACAAAAAGTGCTAATTTTCAAGCAATTGCCAATTTAACTCCTATAAACAATATAACATTAGCCTGGTCAATTTTACCCGAAAAAATAATAAAAAAATTTGAAAATAAAACTCCTTCACTCAAACAGAGAATTACAGCCATACAAAATGCTATAGAAAAAGGCTGGAATGTTAGACTGATTTTTGACCCCATAATCATTACAAAAGACTATGAAATTGAAGAATATATCTCTTTTATCAAAGAAATATCTTCAAAAATAGACAAAAATGCCATAACCGACATAGGAATAGGAAATTTCAGAATGAATCCTTCTTATTTAAAAAAAATAATTATAAACAACCCAGAACTTAACACTATAAAACAAGATAAAGACAACTATGAAAAAATACTAAACTACATTAAGTTGACATTTTCTACAAAAAATGTGTATTCTATAATATAATGATTAAAAAATGGGGGAAAATATGGAACAAAGTAAAATTAAGAAATTTCTTACTCTTTTACCAATTTTTATAATTTCTATCATAGTTCTGGTTTTTGCTGTTTTATATTTCACAAAAAATGTAAAATATAATACCAATGACTATGAGAAAAGACTCTCTGAATTTTATCAAGCTCTTAGTTCAAATGACACAAACAAAATAGAAACTCTAACCATTTCAAATTTTATAAACAATGAGAAAAATCTTCCTCTGAAGAAAAAAAATTACAAACTTTTTTCTTACAAATTTGAAATAATAACAAATGAACTGGATAACAAAAAAATCGAACAGGCAAAACTTTTATTCTCAATATACTTAGAAGATGCTAAAACAAATAGTTCTATTATAAAAGAAGTCTATTTTTCTCCAGATGATAAAAAATTGCTGGAAATAAAAGATATATATGTTGGAAAAGATATAACAATAAAAAATTAAAAATTTTTACAAAAGCATTTAACTTCTTGATCTACATTAAAAACATCTTGAAGCGAGTATTCTCTTGGTAGATTGTGAGAAAAAATGTATTTTTCTGTGGTTTTCATTATTTTATCTGGTAATTCTTTAAAACTAATTTCTCCTTTCAAAAATTTATCTACCAGATACTCATTTACAGCATTTAAAACTGTAGTAAAAAGTCCTCCTTCTTTACCAATGGTATAACAAAAATCGAGAAGAGGAAACTTTTTTCTATTTACCTTTAAAAATTCAAGTGGCTTATCAGTTAAATCAAATTTCTTGAATTTCCCTTCGGGATATTCGGGATAAAACAAGCAAATAGAAATAGGGTATTTCATATCATTTGGAGAAGCCACCATGAAATGTGTTCCATCAATAGTCTCAACCATACCATGTACCAGTGACTGTCTGTGAACCAGAACATCTATTTTATCATAGTCCAGTCCAAATAGAAAATGGGCTTCAATAACCTCAAAGCCTTTATTCATCATTGTTGCACTGTTTACCGTAATATAATTTCCCATACTCCATGTTGGATGGGCTAACACTTCTTCAATTGTTGTCTTTTCCGTTATTTCTTTATCTAAAAATGGCCCCCCCGAAGCAGTTAAAACAATTCTTTTTATAAACTTCTGATCTATTTTTGATACCACATTAAAAATTGCATTATGTTCACTATCAACAGGAAATATCTTTTGATTATACTTTTCGAGGTATTTTAACACCAATTCTCCAGCCGAAACAAGAGATTCTTTGTTAGCTGAAACCACCTTTTTCCCGCTTTCAATAGCTTTAATAGTAGGGAAAAGACCAGCTATACCAGAAATAGCAATAACAATCGTATCCACATCAGAAGAAAAAATAACCTCTTCAAACCCATTTTCGCCATATAAGATTTTACAATTATCACAACAAGGTTTGACCACTTTTTCATTACTTAAAACCACATATTTTGGTTTAAATTCAGCTATTATATGTTCAAGTTTCTTTATGTTAGAATTGGCACTTACCGCAACCAGTTCAAAAAAATCACCATACTTTCTAATAACCTCAAGAGTAGAAGAGCCAATTGAACCTGTTGCTCCAAGTAAAAATATTTTTTGTTTCATAATTCAACCTTTAGAATATTATTTTCCCCATTATAAAAAATAATACCATCAATATCAAAAACGCTTGAATAAATAAAAAAAATCTTTATCGCTTCTTTCTCATCCAGTTGATTATCTACGAATAGTCCACCCCATTTTTTTTTATCTTTTCTGTCAAGAAAATCTAATTTCAAAAGCCTCACATCCTTATTATCATTGATATGAATACAGAGTTTTTTGATTAAATTGATTGATTCAATTAAATATCCTTCTTCTTTAAGTTTATACCAAAAAAACCTTCTCTCTTTTGGTAAAGAGAGAAGGTTCTTAGCTAAATTTTTCCTTTTAAATAGACTATAAAAAAACCAGAGGCTTCCTCCTCCAACAAAAAAGAGAAGCCCAAATATCCCAAGAAAAAAAGACTTCATACATTATTCCGATTCTAAAGTCTTTACCGCATCATCTACATTTTCAAAAATTTCAAATAAGCCATCAAGTTCAACTATTTTTAATGTTTTAATAACATTGTTGCTTAAATTGGCTAAAATCATTCTTCCCTTTAACTCTTTCAACTGTCTTAGAGTCGCTATAAAAACTCTTATACCACTAGAAGATAAATAATGCACATTCCCTAAATCGAATACAAAAAACCTTGCACCATTAGAAATATTTGAATTTATAACATCCTCAAGTTCAAGGGCTTGATTTATTTCAAGTCTACCAGATACTTTAACAACCACTACATTTTTTTTCTTCTCAACTTCAAGCATAAAACCTCCCTAAAGTAAAAATAACCCGATAGATATTTACTCTTTTACTTCAAAGACATATCACATTTTCCTTCAAAGATAACCCCATCAGCTATCTTCAACTTTGCTGTCTTTATATCTCCAAAAACCTTTGCTGTTTCAAACAGCTCAATTCTTTTTCTTGCTGTAATATTTCCTCTTATCTCTCCCCCTGCAATTACCTCATCACAAATAATATCCCCGATAAATTTGGAATTTGGTCCTAAAACAAGTAGTCCTTCTGAATCAATCTTGCCTTTAAACTCTCCATTAATCCTTAAGGAATCTTTAAACTTCATAACTCCATCAAACTGAGTATTATTAGAAAGTGTAGTTTTTGTCGGATAATCCTTATAAGGATCAATATTTTGTGGCATTTTTCATCCTCCCTAAAATTTATTTTTCATTTTGTTGTCATTACAAATACACCATCCCAGTCAGCAGATGGTGGATTTTTGATAAAGTAATCACACCTTTCAATATAAACCTGAGAAGGCCCATCATCTGGAACAATCTCAAGACACTTTTTAAAATACAACTTTGCCTCTTCAAATTTTCTTCCTCTATAAAGCTCAAGCCCCTTATTGTAAATATCAATAATCTTTATTTTTTCTTTATTTATCATTCTTTTTTGAGCCCCCCTTTTTATTAAGCTTATTCTTAATATTCTCAGCTAATTCAGAAAGTTTATCTGTAGAACTTGCAGCTGCAATATTTGCACTCTGAATTTCATCATAAATTTCTTTCCTAAATATTTTAACATCTTTTGGGGCAATAATGCCAATTTTTACCTGATCTTGTTTTACCCCAATTATCTTGATTTCAATATTATCGTTTATAATGATAGATTCCTCTTCTCTTCTGGATAAAACCAGCACTTATTTTTCTCCTTTATTTTCAAAAACTTCTACATTTGAAAAAACAGGAACTTTAGTCCCATAATCATTACTAAGAGAAATTGCCTGTATCCCTATTCTTTTATTAGCATTTATAACAATTGGACCAAGTAAATTCATTGTCATTTTGGTAACATCTTCAGGAATATTAACAATTACAAAATCAACAATCTCTTCTCCATCTTCAAGATCAAGTAATTGTAAATCACTCGCATCAATATTTAATACATAATCTGGTTTAAATAATCTTGGATTAACTACAATAAAAGCAAGCTCTGGTTCTTCTTTTGATTGAAGCCAGTAAAAATTTGGCAAATCTCCCATTTCAATTAAATAGTAATATTTCAATCCTTCAAAGCCCAGAATTTCTCTTTTAAAGAAGATTTCTGTATTCTCCTCAACTTGAATTTCACCATAGGCTTTCGTTTTTATTGTTTCCACCGCCTCCTCCAATTTTACCACTTATAATTTAATGCTAAATTAAAAATATTTCAAAAAATTTAACACTTTTTTTATCTTAAAAAGTCAAGTAGTGTTCTTGGCAAAATTCTTGCCCCGACATTTAAAGCAATATCATGAGAAAATTCAAGAGCTTTTAGATCCATCATTGCTTTTGCAATATCTGTTCCAATAATATTTTGCTTTGCATCTTCAAGATAAACATTATCACTTGATAATCTATCGTATATATTATCTATTCTTGCTGTAACCGCTCCTATATGAGCTCTATATTTTAAGAGATTTCCTAAAGAATTATCAATTCCTATTATAGCTCTTCCGCCTATTTGAAAAACATTATCATTAAGTAATGCTTTTCTAAAATTTATCATAACATCAAAAATACTTCCTGTATATACCCTTGCAGCAGATGAATAGTTGTTTGGAGGATACATACCATGGTCAATAAGCCCAAGATCCTGCAGAACTGTCCCACCATCAAGGTCAAGTAAAGAAATCTGATGTGGTGAGGTTGTTTCAAGTGCAAAATAACTTTGTTCTCCCTGTGTTTGAATACTTGCTTTAACTGCCAGCCCAGCATTGTTTATTTTATTAGCTATAACTTCAATGTTATCTCCTGCATTTATAGCTATCTCAACACCATCAACAAGAATTTTTGAATCTTTTTGTGCCACATATCCACTTACACTCAAGGTAGAATATATCTCCATATTTTCAGCCCAGAAAATCTGATTGCCAGGAGGTGTTATATCTACTTTTTCTCCTCTATCAACCTCAAGGATTCTTGATTGATTGTTTCCCATATATCTTACATTCTCTAAATATTCTATCCCCGTTCCTTCATCTACCTTGAATTGTGCCATAAACGGTTTATCACTTATCATTGTACCGCTAAAAAGAGGTAAATCCTTATAATACATATTTGCAATATTTAATAATTCTCTCAATAGTTGATCTACTTCTACAGCCATTTTTTCTCTATCTTCTTTCGTATATGTTCCATTAGCTCCCTGTACAGCAAGCTCTCTTAACCTCTGAATTATACTTGTAGCACTATCAAGAGAAGAATCTATCATATTTAATCTTGCTTTACCATTCTCAATTATTCTCTGATAGGTTTGAACTTCCTTAAGCCTGTGTTCATAATCCATAAATATTATTGTTCCTACAGGATCATCACTTGGTAAATTAATACGATATCCACTTGCAAGTTTATTTTGAGTAGATTGTAATTCTCTCATTCTTGACTTAAGATTTACATTAAAATCATTAACTATAAAACTCTGTGTTACTCTTGGATTCATAAAACCTCCTTGTTATTAAGCTCCCATCCTTATTAAAGTCTCAATCATTCTATCTACCACAGAAACAAGTCTTGCTGAAGCATTATAACCATGTTGATACATTATCATTTTAGACAATTCTTCATCAACATTAACACCACTTATTTGCTTTCTTAAATTTTCAAGACTATCTACTACTGCTTTATTTTTATCCATATTTACTATTGCTGCTTCTGACCTTGTACCAAAATCTCCTATGACAGCCTTAATGAAGTCAGATGCACTGGATCTCTCTTCAACCATTATTTTTCTATGCCTCAATTCTGCTATAAGAAGTGCGTTTCTATTATCTCCAAGTCCATTTATCCTATCTGGTTTGCCATCTCCGTCAGTATCAATTCCAGAAGCTGCCGCAATATTATCTGGATTGGCAAGAATCTTTTCGTCAACTGAAAACCATGCCCCTTGATTTTTCTGTAAAGTTATAGAAATATTATCCTGTGGAACATTAAACTTAGTTATATTACCGGGAGTTCTATAATCAAACGCTCCTTCTGGTCCTGATTGATTAAGCATACCAGCTATTCCAACAAGGAAATTTCCACTATCTTCAATATGCCTTATAACAAATTGAGGAAACCTTCTGTCTTCTGGCATCCTTGCTTTAAAAGATAGTTGCCCTTTATGATTAAGATATGCAACTACACTGGCATTTGACTGATTTATTCTTTCAATTACATCCTTTACTTTATCTGTTGCCTGATATTGAATTATTACATCCTCTCCATTAAATCTTGATGGACCGAAATTCAAGAAACCACTACTACCTATTGTTGTTTGTTCATCAAGTCTCTCAGTTCCACTAACCTTAAAAATCGCAACTCCATCTACAATTCCATCATTGTTAAAATCATAATCCCCATTTGCAAACGGTGAAAGTGGAATTTCTTTGAAAAATTTATTGTTTGTAGTTAAGTTAAGCCCAAAACCATCTTTATGGACTTCATTGGTAGAATCAATTATGTTAACTGAAAGAGAATTAAGATTGTCTAATGCCTTTTTTAAATCATTATCCCTCACATCCATAAGTCCAGCAAGTTCTCCAGCTCCAAGTTTTACCTGTCTACCATCATCCCATAAAACAGCTGTAAGACCATCATTTTCTGGCTCTCCAATCCCCCTTACTTCGTGTACTTTACCACCCTGAACTAAATTTTCTGTGCCAATATAAACAATAAGTTCATGCTTATTATTTCTTTCAATTCTAATATCTACTATCTTAGAAAGTCTATCTGCAAGTAAATCTCTTTTATCATAAAGATCATTTGGTTTATCACCCATAGCTTCTGATTTTACTATTTGAATATTTAATGTGGCAATTTCCTTAGCAATATGGTTTATTTCTGTAATTTTTTGTTCTATTAGCAAATTTACATTCTGTCTTAAATCATAAACAGAATTATATGTATGATTCATAACTTTTGCAAGCTGTTCTGCTCTTTGAATTAACTCTATTCTTGAAGCTTGTTCTGTAGGATCTGCTGCTACTTTCTGCCAGCTTTCCCAGAAATCATCAAGCACTGTTCTTAAATTTGGCTTATCTGGTTCATTAAAGATAGTTTCAAGTTGATGTAAGAACTTTTGTTTTGTTTCCCAGTAACCAAGTCCGCCTTTTTCAAAATTTATTCTATCATCTATAGCCTGATCTCTAACTCTCTGAATATCCTCGACCTGAACACCTGTGCCTATCTGGCCCGGAACTTCTACTCTATTAGCACTTGGTTCGTAAAGAGGAATGGTCGTTGAAAGATTAACCTTCTGTCTTGAGTATCCTTCTGTTTCAACATTAGAAAGGTTATGACCTGTTGTCTGGATCCCCATATTATTTGACATTAAACCTTTCTTTCCTGTTTCTATCCCATGAAACGTAGAAAGCATTTTTTGCTCCTTTTTCTTAAATTTTTAAGCAAGGCTATTTATTAGATGTACTTTTGATGTTGCATCATTTTTATTTCTAAAATTGTATGTTTCATAAATAGAATGTTTACTTGCAAAATTAAGAGTAAGGCTTATTACTTCCATACTTGATTTTATAAGCTGTTCATTTTCTCTTACTACAGCTTTAAGTTTTTCAGAGATATTTTTTATCGTTTCCCTTAAATCCTTAATTTCATTTACGATACTGTCATCCAGTCTATTTTCAAAATGTTCTAAAAGTTGTCTTAAAGAAATGTCTTCTTCAATATTAAAATGCTTACAGATTTCAGAAATTATTTCTTTTCTTTTTTTCTCAATACTTGAAAGTAACTCAAGAAAACCCTCTTCCTGCGAATTTAACTCCATTAACCCCTTTACATCAACAAATCTTAAAACATCATACTTTTCATTTTCAACTTTCAAGATAAGTTCAAGAACTTCCTTTTCTTTAAATAAAGTTGTAGCCAATTTCTTAAAGAAATTCATAATCTCTTCCATAACAACCCTCCTTGGTTTTTTTAAACTTCCCTGTCTTTTTAACTATCGGATAAGGATAAAAAAAGTTAATAAATTTCTTTCTTAATTAAATTGAGCCACTCTCTTACTTCTTCTTTTCTCAAACTATCGGGGTATTTTTTTAAAAATGATGTGAAAATCTCATATGATATGTCTTTTCTATTGATTAGATAATATGTTTGTGCAATCAAAAACATCGCTTCTTCGTCACTGTTGGTGATGTTGTTTTTTAATGCCCTGTCAAGATATGAAATTGCTTCATCATATTTCTTTTTTGCTATATTTATTTTTGCACTCTTTAGTAAAGCTATATCACTTTCTGCTTCATTGTTAAAGTTATCTATTATGGCTTTATAATATCTTAAAGCCTCTTCTGGATTTGACTTAGAAATTTTATCTGCATAGAACAAAGCCTGTTTTAAAAAAGAATTTTTCATATTTTCATATTGTGTTGTGTTTTTTTGTGCAATATAAAAATATTTCAAATAATTTTCTATAGCATTAGAATAATCCCCCATTTCTATATATACTCTTGCAAGACCTTTAAACCCTTCTTCACCCCTTACATTAAGAAAATTTTTTATAGCTTCATTATAATTTCTGGCATATACATTCTGATAACCTAAACCAAGATATATAAAATCTTCTTTAAGATTTTTTTCAGCCATAGCGAGTAAACCATAACCAAGAGGATTAAAGCTATCTATTTCAACACACGCTTTTGTTAAAAGTTTTACTCCCTCTTTTTCCAGATCCGTATTATAATTATTAAAAATTTTAGATAAAAAATCTATAGTTTTTTCATAATCCTTTTCATAATAGTATACCTTTGAAGCTAAAAGATAAACCTTTTTTAAATTTTCACCCTGTGGATAACTACTTATATAATCATAGATTAAATCTTTAGTTTTTGAAAATTCATTAAGTGTAAAAGCTGTCTCTATTCTTCTTAATAAATCATTTTCTTTTTCAATTTGACTATTTGTTTCTGGTTTTTTATTAAATTCAGGTATATTAAAATTCTTAAAAAAATCTATATCTCCACCAGCTTCAAGATAAATAAAAGATATAATAAAAATAATTACTACAATAATTCCAAGAAAAAAAATACCAAAATTATTTCTACTCATTTTCTTTTCCCTGATTTGTAAATTTTCTTATAAAATCTTCTTTTCTTATTATTTTTCGATTTTTTAGTTCCTTTACAATTTCAATTTCACTTCCTGGAAGATATGTTTTATCAATTCTTATTAAATTATTTTCTGAAATTCTTTTATTATTATTTAAAACAACTACATAAAAATATTCTTCATTTGACACATTAAGGTCTTCAAAAAAATAATCCCTTATATTTGTTTTATATGGCTGAAGAAGACTTAAATCCTTAATCTCTTTATTACTTCTATATACTTCAAAATATTCATCCTTTTTTAATTCTCCTTCAATATCCCAAAACAACAATATTCCATCTTTATATCTTTTTCCAAAGAAATTTGTTATTTTTAATTCTTCCAATGCAATAAAAAAAGGTTTATAATTCAAATTTATATTTACCAGAAAATCTTCTTTTGATATTTTCTTAACTGGAGATACAAAATAATAGATATTTTTATTATAAATAGGCTTATCAATATATTTAAAGACAAAAAAATCTTCTCTTTCTTCACCATACAGAATGTTGGAAAAAATTAATTCACTCTTTTCTAACTTTTCAGGACTATCTATTGGTTCTTCAAAACTTCTAAAAATTAAAAACTCGTAACTATTTGTTTTAGATTTCCATTCTACTTTAATTCCTTCAATAGTCTTTTTAATATTGATTCCTGTAGTATATACTTCAAAACCAAAGGAAACATTAAAAAATATAAACAAAAAAAATGCTATTTTTATACTTTTCATATTATAATATTTTCGGATTTTTTTAAAATATGTGCATTTTTATGTGCCTTTTTTTTGCAAAATTTTTATAAAAAAAATAACTTTTACAAAAAATTTTTCTCTTTAGATTTTTTACAAGAAATTTGTTTTATTTTTTACAAAAAAAATAAACACAAAATTTAAAAATTTTGCACACTTATTATAAAACATAATTTAAAAAATATAAACATATAATATTTTCTTACGCAAAAAAATATTGTATAATACTTATACTTCTGAAACTATTTTTATAGTTAAAATAAAAAAATTATAAAGGAGGAATACCTAAAATTGGATATTTTAATAATTGTTTTATCCTTAATTATTATCGACTTTTTTATAATCTTTTATAGAGTTGATAAATACATAGAAAATATTTTAACGAACTATATAACCATAAAAAATAAAATAACAAATCCAACCAAAGATTTTTTTATTCTCATTTCAGAAAAAATGTTAAAGCTATTCTTAGGAAATAATATATATATTTATTTCCCAGATGATAATAATTTCATCTTATTCTACAAAAAAGAAAATATTAAAATTAATCTAAAAGAAAAATTAAATAAAAAGAGTTTAAACGAAATTAAAAAAATGAAATACATAATTTTTGAAATAGTAAAAGAAAAAAAGTTTTTCTTAATTATTATTTATTTTAAAAACATAATTAACTATTTATTTTCACTTAAAATATATTTTTTTAACAAAAATAAAATAAATACATTTATAACAAACTTAATACTTGATATATATTCATTACAAAAAGAGGAAAAAGGAATATTGGAAAAAATAAAAGATTATGCTTTCATAAAAATAGATAAAAGACTTAATATAATAAGTTATAATGAAGGAGCAAAATATATATTTGGGTATGATGAAAATATCTATGGAAAAAATATAAAAACAATATTAAAAAAAGAAAATATAGAAAATTTTATAAAAAGCATAGAATTAATAAATAAAATTGGAGAAGAAAAAGTTGAACTGAACTTTAAAGATATAAATGGAAACTATATAAAAACCGAAACACTGATAACTAAAATTGATGTAAATGATATAATCTTGGGTTATTTTCTCATAATAAAAGATGTAAGCAGAGAAGAAATATGGATAGAAAATTTAAAAAACCAGGTAAATTTAAACAAAAACATTCTTGAAAATGTAAGAGAAGGTATTATTTTATTAAAAAATGATAATAAAATAAAGTATGTAAATGATATATTTAATAAAATTTTTGGAATAGAAAATATTTTTATAGGTAGAGATATCTTTCAAATTTTACCTATACAATATGCAGAAAAGTTTTTGGAACAACTTGAAAAAATAAAAAAGGAAAAAAATATAAGAAGAATAGATTTAAAAATATACGAAAACTGGTATAATATAAAATTTTTTCCAATTATTAAAAATAATAATGTAGATGAAGTATTAATATTATTAATTGATAATAATGAATATATGCAAACACAAGAAAAATTAAGAGAACTTACAGAAAGTATTATAAACGATCTAAACACTGCAAGAAAACTTCAAGAAAGTCTTATACCAGAAAAAATTCCTGAGGGAAATAGAATTAATTTTGAATTTATATTTAAACCTTCGGATCAGGTAGGAGGAGACTTTTTCTATATAGATGAAATAAAAATAAATAATAAAGATTATTACCTAACAATAATGGCAGATGTATCCGGACACGGTTTAGGTTCTTCTATGTTTACTGTTCTTGTAAAAGACATTTATAACGACTTTAAAGAGAAATTACAGCAAAAGTTAATAAATGATATTACAGAATATCTAAAATCCTTAAACAACAAAATAATAAAATTAAACATAGGAGAAATAAAATTTGTTACGGTATTTTTAAGTATTATTGATATCGAAAATAGAGAAATAGTATATACATCAGCTGGGCATCCTCATGCTATCATGATTAGAGAAAATAAATTAACAAGTTTCGGAATATTTAATTCTCCTCCTGTAGGAATAATTGATGAATATAATTATAAGAAAGAAAAAGTAGAAATAAAGAAAAATGATAAAGTAATTATTTTTTCAGATGGAATAGTAGAGTTGTTTGAAAACGATATAAAAGAATTTGAAAAATTTTTGAACGAAAATTCTTCTTTAAAAATTAATGAAATAAAGGAAAAAATCGAAGAATTAATTATAGAGAAAAAAAATAAATTTCAGTTAGATGATATAACAGCAATACTTATTGAAATTGATTGAGGAAAATATGAAAATTAAACTAAATGTTGAAGATTTCTTCAATTTGAAAAGTTTATACAAAAAAGATAGCAAAGATTTTATAGAAAAAGTAAAAGAATATCTAAAAATTATAAATAAAGAAAGAGATATAAAAAATTTTTCTTTTTTTGTTGAAAACCTATTTGAAGAAATACTTGATATATCCCCATTTATATCTGAATATCTTAATAATATGTTTATTTTAATAATTAAAAAGAATTATTATTCAGAACTTGTAAAACTAATTCCTATAATGGAAAAATGTGTAAATCATGATACACTTCAAGTTATTGAAGAAATGCTTAAAAAACCAAATATTGTAAAATTTATCCAAAATGTAGATATATATAAACTTAAAAGAATAATATTTGAAACATCAAAAGTAAAGAAGAACAAAGATAATATATTCATCAAATCAACTCTTGAAATAGAACTTCCAGAGTTAGAATGGAGAAATATAATTTGATATATCAAAATTGATATAATAATTTAATTCTCTTCTTAAATTATAAAAAATTTTATCTCATTATTTATTTATAATATAATAAGTTAATCAAAATAAGACTATTATCATTAATACTGGTATATTTTTTGCCATATCTTCCATATCGGAGGAAGATATGGAAGATGTAAATATTTTAAAAGAATACATAAGAGCTGTTTCAAAACACTCTATTTTATCAAAAGAAGAAGAAAAAGAATTATTTAAAAAGTACAAAGGAGGTTCTTTATCTGCAAAAGAAAAGATTATTAATTCAAATCTTAGATTGGTAATAAAAATAGCCAAAGAATTCAGACCAAATAAAGAAATCTCTTTTATGGATATAATACAAAATGGTAATATAGGGTTGATCAGAGCAGTTGAAAAATATGATGAAGAAAAGGGTGATAGCTTTTCTACCTATGCTTCTTTCTGGATAAAACAGTGTATTATAAGAGGTTTTGAAAAATCAAAGTATAATGGTGGTGCTTCATACAGAATGGTTGAAACTTATAGAAGAATAATTAATTTTGTAAAATTATTTAAAAATGAAAATAAAAGACTTCCAAAATTAGAAGAAATAAAGAAAGAATTGAATTGTAACGAAGATTTAATATTAGATGTAATGAAAAGGATAGTAAAAAGTGAAGGTGATGTTATATTCCAGTCTATGTGTGAAACAAACGATGAACTTTTAGAAAATATTTCTGATAATTCTTATAATCCTGAGTTAGTTATAGAAAAAAAGTTTATTTTTGATGATATTAATAAAGTACTTAATAATGTATCTAAAAGAGACAGAGAAATAATTAAAGAAAGGTATGGAATGAATAATAAGAAAAGCACTACACTCTCAGAATTAGGTAAGAAATATTCTCTTACATCAGAGGGAATAAGACAGATAGAAAAAAGAATTTTTGCCTACATAAAAATAAATTATCCTTTTCTTGCAAATTATTTGTATAGCTAATATAATATCTATATTTTAAAAAAAACAACTTAATAACGTTTTTAGTTTAATGAAAAAATAATTCTGGAGGAATTTGTGAGAGAAGAGATATTTAAAGGAAAAAAACTTGAACTGACAAATTCAGGTGAACTCTCTTTATTTTTTATTGGTGTTGGCAGTGCTTTTACAAAGAAGCATTTTCAGACTAATTTACTCATAATTAAAGGTAAAACGCATCTCTTAGTTGATTGTGGAACTAAATGTCCTCAAGCTCTTTATGAATTGGGGGTTTCTGTCTCAGATATTGAAAATCTTTTAATTACTCATTCTCATGCCGATCATATAGGAGGGCTTGAAGAGGTTGCTTTGGTTAACAGATATCTTGCTAAGAAAAAACCAACAATGATAATTAATGAAACATACCAGCATCTTCTATGGGATCTTTCTTTAAGAGGAGGATGTGCTTATAGTGAAGAAAAAGCAGGTGCTGTTCTAACATTTACAGATTTTTTTAATGTTATAAGGCCAAAATGGCTTTCAAATTATCCCAGGGAAACTCTTGAAGTAAATCTTGATAGTATAAACATAAAAATGTTTAGAACAAAGCATATTCCAGATAATTCAGATAGCTGGGAAACTTCTTTCTGGAGTTGTGGAATAATTATAGATGATAGAATAATGTTTACAAGTGATACAAGGTATGATCCAGAACTTATAATTGGTTATGACAAGATTTTTAATTTTGAATTAATTATACATGATTGCCAATTTTACACTGGTGGAGTACATGCCTCTCTTGAGGAAATTAAAGAACTTCCAGCTGAAATAAAAGCTAAAATGCTTCTCTCTCATTATGGTGATAATTGGGAAAAGTTTTCAAATAAAATTCAAGAATATGGTTTTAAGGGACTTGTTAAGCAACAAGTTTTTTATATCTTTGAATAGAAACTTTTTATAGGAGGTATATATGAAAAAAGTTTTATTTTACTTTATTGCTATCTTACTTATATCAAATGGTTTAGTCTATGGTGCAACAGCAAAGGATACTAAAGACAAAAAGTCAACAACTACGACACAAAAAACCAAAACTGAAACAGTCAAAGAAAAGGAAAAGAAAGAGGAAACAAAGACAGGAGGTAATCTTGATAGCTATTTTAAACCCGGTACTCTTGCAGTAAATTTGGGTATAGGTTTTGCCTTTTTCTGGGGCGGATTTGATATTTATCCGGGTGTTGAGTACACGTTTTATCAAATAAAAATCGATAATCAAATACCATTTGATATTGGGGCTGCAGTAAGAGGGGTTTATTACTCATGGTCAACAACTATCTATGGTGGAAGATATGGTTTTATGGTTATAGGAGCTGGTGCATTTGCTACGATGCATTTTGGTCCTAAGTTTATTAAAGATTTGCCAGATTTTCTTAGGAAGACAGATATATATATAGGACTCGGTATAAGATTCTTTGCAGCTTCTTATACTGGAGATGCAGCATACCTTAATAATCTTGGCTATAATTATGGCGGTATAGGTTTTGCCACCTTAGGAGGTATTAGCTATTTCATAACAGATAATTTTGCTATTAATTTTGAAGGAAGCTACTATGGTTATGGTGGTGGACTCATAGGAGTGTTATATAAGTTTTAAGTATAAAAAAGGCTATCCTCTTCAGGATAGCCTTTTTAGCCCTATCGGGATTTGAACCCGAGTTACCGCCGTGAGAGGGCGGCGTCCTAGACCAGGCTAGACGATAGGGCCAGGTTCTGGGGCGGAAGGAGTCGAACCCTCACAAACAGATCCAGAGTCTGTCGTGCTACCATTACACAACGCCCCAAAAGTCATAATATATTTTACCTAATTTATTTAAAACTGTCAAATAACTTTCCAAAATTTGATTTTATTATTAAATTATAATAAAATAACTTGTTTTGAGGGGTATATATGTTGACAAATGTAATAGGTTTTTTAGTGGCAATTCTTGTACTCGGCATTTTGATTTTTGTTCATGAATTGGGGCATTTTTTACTGGCAAAATTAAATGGAATAGGAGTAGAAGCATTTTCTATTGGGTTTGGAAAGGAGATTTTTGGTTTTACTATTGGAGAAACAAGATATAGGTTAAGTGCCCTTCCATTGGGAGGGTATTGTAAACTTAAAGGGGAAACTGAGGAAGATGCTAAAGATGATCCTAAGGCTATGTATAATAGACCTCCATATGCAAGGCTTTTGACTGTTTTAGCAGGACCTTTTTTTAACTATCTGTTTGCTTTATTTCTACTTACATTGATTTTTTTTGTAGGTTTTAAAGAAAAGGTTATTTCTCCTTATGTAAAAGTGATAGAAAATATTGATGGTAAAACTACACCAGCTTTTATGGCTGGGTTAAAGGACAGTGATTATATTATAGCAATAGACGATAAAAAAGTAGAATCTTATGCAGACATTCCAAAGTATATAAATTTAAGCAAAAGTGAAAAAATAAAAATAACATTTATAAGAGAAGGGATTACCAATGAATTATTTACTGAAATAGCTTATGGAGAGTCAAAGGGGTTATCATATATAGGTGTTGAGCCTATTTATCTTAATGTTATAGGAAATGTTGTAGAAAAGAGTCCAGCAGAAAGTATTGGTTTAAAAACAGGAGATAAAATTATTTCTATTGATGGGAAAAAAATTAATTATTTTCATGAAATTTCAGAAGTAATAAAGGATAAATCTTATAAAGAAGTTGAGATTGTATATGAAAGAAATGGGAATTTTTACACCAATATTGTTAAACTTGATAGGTTTCAGGGAAGAGGTTTTTTAGGTGTTGGTCCTTTTGAACCTATTTTTGAAGAAAGAACTATAAAGGAAGCATCTTTTCTTTCGTCTATTGCTATGGCTCAGAAAGAAATAAATAAAACTTTAGCTGAGACAGTGCAAAGCATTTTAGCAATGATAAAAGGAAGAATTAATGCACAAAAAAATCTTTCTGGTCCAATAAGAATTATTGGAATAACAAGTCAGGTGGCAATGAATACAGACTTTGTTACACTAATAAGGTTTATGGCTATGATAAGTATTGCACTTGCTTTTTTTAATTTGTTACCTATACCCGGACTTGATGGTGGGCATGTTATTCTTAACTTTATTGAAACAATCACTCCTTTCAGAATTCCAATGAAAGTGAGATATACCATAGAGTATGTTGGGTTTTTGTTTATTATTGCTCTTTCTGTAGTTATTTTGTTTAATGATTTGTTTAATATTTGGAGTGGAAGATAGTATGAAAATAGGAGTATTGGTATCTGGAAGAGGCTCAAATTTAGAGGCAATAATTAAGGCAATAAAAGAAGGGGAACTAAAAAATGTTGAAATTGCTATTGTAATAAGTGATAATAAGGAGGCAAAGGCTCTCGAAATATGTAAAAAAAATGGTGTAAATGCTATATATTTGAATCCGGGGGAATATAAAACAAAGCTTGAAGGAAAGCCAGAAGAAGAATATATAAATAAATTAAAAGAATATGGGGTAGAGCTTGTTGTTTTAGCTGGTTTTATGAGAGTTGTTAAGAGCAGGTTTATTAATGCTTTTAGGAACAGAATAATAAACATACATCCTTCTTTACTTCCAAAATATCCGGGACTTCATACTCATGAAAGGGTTCTACAGGCAAAAGAAAAAGAGTCAGGATGTACTGTTCATTTTGTAAATGAACAGGTGGATGGTGGTAAAAGAATAATGCAGGCAAAAGTAAAAGTATTAGAAAATGATACTCCTGAAACACTTGCGGCAAGAATTTTAGAAAAAGAGCATAAGATTTTACCAAAAGTTATTCAAATGTTTGCTAATAATGAAATAGATTATGATTGTTTTCCAGATAATCCAATAATTTTTGAGGAATAAAATGTCTATAATTGATTCAGTAAGAAAAGATATTATTTCTCTTGATTTTTATAAAGCAGGGAAACAAAAAAAGTCAAAGGGAAAGTCAATTAAACTTTCTTCTAATGAAAATCTTTTAGGTACATCCTGTTTGGCTATTTCTGCAATAAAAAAGGCTTTAAAAAATGGTCTAAATGTATATCCAGATTCTAAGATGTTAGAGTTAAAAAAGGAGTTAGTTTGTTTTTTTGAGAGAAATAGACTTACTATAAGTGAAAAAAATTTGGTATTTGGGGATGGTTCTGGGGAGGTTATTCATCTTTTATTTTCTTTATTTACGACCGAAGAAACCACACTTATTTTACCGGAAAAAAGTTTTATTTTATACTATCTTCAATCAAAATCAAAGGGAGCTAAAATTGTTGAGGTTGAAAGAAAAGATTTTAGAATCGATTTGAAAGAATTTTTAAATGTTTTAGAAAATATAAAAGGAAAGAAGATAATCCTTTTTGCAAATCCGGACAATCCAACTTCAACATTTATTGAAAAAGAAGAAATAGAAGATTTTTTAACTAAAATTCCTTCAGACGTTCCGGTTATTGTTGATGAAGCATATATTCATTTTGCTGGAATGGAAAAATCCGTAATTCCTTTAATAAAGAAATTTTCCAATCTTATTGTTATTCAAACATTTTCAAAAGCCTTTGGACTTGCATCTTTAAGAGTAGGATATGGGATAATGAATGAAGAAATTGTAACGCAGATTGAAAAGATAAGATTACCTTTTAATCTTGGTAAATTGCAGCAAGACGGGGCAATTTTTGCTTTAAGAGATAAGAAATTTTTAGATAAAACTTTGAATTTTGTAGAAAAAGGTAAAAAGTTTTTAAAAAAAGAATTTGAAAATTTGGGAATAAAATATATGGAACCTTATGGAAATTTTTTCTTTGTAGATTTTGGGAAGGATGTTAATGATTTGATTTCATTTCTTGAAGATAGTGGTATAACTATAAGGCATCTTGTTGATTTTGGATATCCTGAAAATTTTGTAAGAATAACAATTGGGCTTCTGGTTCATAATAAAATTTTAATAAAAAGGATCAGGGAGTTTTATGGAAGAAAGAATCAAAAATCTTGAAGAAAAGGTTAAAAAACTAGAGACAATCCAATACTTAACACTTTTATTAAATAAAAGTAATGACTTAAAAGAGATTTTAGATTTAATGCTTGATAAATGTATTGAACTAACAAATGCAGATACTGGTTCTATAATGTTTAAGGAAGAAAATAGCGATGAACTTAAATTTGTAACTTATAGAGGATTTAAGAAAGAAAAGGTAGATAAGTTTAAAATAAAAATTGGCGAGGGACTTACTGGAGTTGTTTTTAAAGAAGGCGTTCCAAAAATCGTAAACGATGTTTCTATAAATCCATTTTATATTCCGCTAAGAGAAGATATTAATTCAGAAATTGTTATTCCTTTGTTTTGTAATAATGAGATAATAGGGGTTTTAAGTCTTGATAGTAAGAAAAAAGATGCTTTTAAAGAAGAGGATTTACAATTATTGATAATCATTTCTAATTTAGTTTCTTTAATACTTAGTAAGTTAGAGATGAACAATAAACTTGAAAATAAAATAAAACTTAAAGATCTTTTGATAGATTTAATAGCGTCTCTTGAAAAATCATTTAATATTGATGAAATTTTTGAATTTGTTATGAAAAAAATGTCTGAATATTTTGACATAGCAAGAGGGATGCTTGTAACTTTTGAAAATGATGAATTAAATATACTTTCCGTAAAAATGGCATTTAATATATCAGAAGACGAAATGCAAAGAGGAATTTATAAAGTAGGAGAAGGAATAGTAGGAAGTGTTGTAAAAAATGGGAAACCTATTTCTATAAAAAATCTTCATGAAGAGAAATCTTTTTTAAATAGAATGCAAATAAAGAGAAATAAAAATATTCCTATTTCTTTTATTGCTGTTCCTTTAAAAATAGAAGGTGTAGTAATTGGAGTTTTAGCGGTAGAGCAGAAGTTTGAGAATGAAAATAGATTAAAAGAAACAGAGGAAATACTTGTTATTTTAGCAAATTTTATTGCAGGAAAAATAAAGAATTTTAACTTTCTTCTTAAAGAAAAGGAAAATCTTATAGAAGAAAATGTAAACTTAAAGCAAGAATTGAGTAAAAACTATAGTTTTAGCAATATAATTGGCAAAAATAGAAAGATGATAGAAATTTTCAAGTTGATTGAATCTGTTGCTGATAGTGTTGCTTCAATCCTTATTCTTGGAGAAAGTGGAACAGGTAAGGAATTAATTGCAAAGGCTATACATTATAATAGTAGTAGAAGAGATGCCCCTTTTATAAGTATAAACTGTGCGTCAATACCAGAAACTCTTCTTGAATCAGAGTTATTTGGATATAAAAAAGGGGCTTTTACAGGAGCGGTATCTGATAAAAAAGGGAAATTTCAGCTTGCTAATGGAGGAACACTTTTTCTTGATGAAATAGGGGATATGCCATTATATCTTCAGGCAAAAATTCTGAGAGCATTACAGGAGAAAGAAATTGAACCACTCGGAAGTGAAACAAAAGTCAAGGTAGATGTCAGGCTTATTTCTGCAACTAATAAACCAATAGATGAGTGGGTTAAGGAAGGTAAATTTAGAGAAGATTTGTTTTACAGAATAAATGTTATAGAAATTAAAATACCACCGTTGAGAGAAAGAAAAGACGATATTCCAATCCTTGCTAATTATTTTTTGAAAAAATATGCTGAGAAAAACGGAAGAAAGATAAAAGCCATTTCAGAAGACGCACTTATTTTGATGCAAAGTTATAAATGGCCTGGAAATGTAAGAGAGCTTGAAAATATAATCGAAAGAGCAGTATTATTATGTGATGGAGATGAAATAACAAAAGAAAATTTACCGGATTATATAAAATCAGCAGAAGAATTGCCCGAAATTTATATTTCAAAATGGATTGATAAAATAATTCAGAATCCTGTCAATAATGGGAAAGTATATGATCTTGTGATTAACAATATAGAAAAAGAACTGTTGTCAAAAACACTTATAAAATTCGGAAGAAACCAGCTTCAAACATCCGATTTTCTGGGAATAAACAGGAATACTTTAAGAGCAAAAATAGAAAAATATGGACTTTAATTATATACCAACCATGAATTATAATTGATATTTGGATACTTTACTACTTTTTTATTTCCTCTGGATAGTGATGTTTTATGACCTCTCCTTTACAAATATATACCACATCTTCACATATGTTTGAAGTAATATCTGCGATTTTTTCAAGATTTCTAGCAACTCTTAAAAGATGAAGTGCTGGTTGAATTAATTTTGGATCTGAAGTCATAAATGTTATTAATTCCCTTAGAATTTGATCTCTAATTTGATCGACAATATCATCACTTTTTAAAACTTTGTAAGAAAGGTCTAAATCTTCGTTCATAAAAGCTGCAACACTATCATCTATCATTTTTATAGTTTCCTCTTTCATTCTTGGAATATCTATTAGTGGTTTTACTTTTGGCATATCAATTAGTTCAAGTGCACTTTCTGCTATATTTACAGCTTTATCTCCCATTCTTTCAATATCTGAAACCATTTTTGAAATCATCATTAAGATTCTTAACATTTTTGCTTCTGGTTGATATAAAGCAATTAGTTTAATACATTCTTCTTCAATTGCAATTTCTTCTTCATTTATTTTGGGTTCTATTACTTCTATTACTTCTTTTGCTAAATTTTTGTTTTCTTCTATAATACTATCCACAGCTTTCCAGATTGCTTCTTTTACAAGAGAAACAAAAATCAAAATTCTCTTTTTTAATTCTGCGACTTTTTCTTCAAGAATCATCTTTTTACCTCCAGGATTTTTGTTTATATTTATTATAACAGACTTTTAGATTTTATCCAAATTTACCACCAAGATATTCTTCTGTTCTCTTATCACTTGGGACAGTAAATACTTTTTCTGTAGGGCCATACTCAATTAATTCTCCTAAATACATAAAAAGTGTGAAGTCAGAAACCCTACCAGCTTGACCTATGTTGTGTGTTACAAGGATTATGGTAACGTTTCTTTTAAGTTCTACAATTAATTCTTCAATATGTGCTGTTGATTTTGGGTCAAGAGATGATGTTGGTTCATCAAGTAGTAAAATTTCTGGTTTTAAAGCCAAAGCTCTTGCGATACATAGTCTCTGTTGTTGTCCACCAGAAAGAAAAGTTCCTTTCTTGAATAATTTGTCCTTGACCTCACCCCATAACCCTGCTTTTTTTAGAGAATCTTCTACTATTTCATCTGATTCAATTTTTTTTAAATGAATGTTGTTAAGTTTATAACCTGCAATTACATTATCATATATGCTCATGTTTGGAAAAGGATTTGGCTTCTGAAAAACCATTCCAATTCTTCTTCTTACAAGCATCGGGTTTAATGCTAAAAGGTCTTCTCCATGTAAAAGGATCTTGCCTTCTAACTTTACTCCGGGGGTTAGTTCATGCATTCTATTTAAACATCTAACTAAGGTTGATTTACCACAGCCAGAAGGTCCCATTATAGCATGTACTTTATTTTCATAAAATTGTGCAGAAACACGATCTAATGCTTTAAAATCTCCATAATAAACATTTAGATTTTCGATGTTGAGTATACTATTTAAAACTTGACTTTCCATCTTTTTAATACCACCTTTGATAGAAAATTTAATAATAACACAAAAACAACAAGTAGTAAAGAAGCTCCCCAAGCAATATTTTGCCAATCTTCATAAGGACTTGTAGCATATTTGAATATAATATGAGGAATGGCTTCTATAGGTTTTAGTAAATTTATTGAGAAAAATTGATTTCCAAAAGCTGTGAAAAGTAAAGGAGCTGTTTCACCAAATATTCTTGCAAGAGATACAATTATACCTGTTACGATTCCGCTTAATCCACATGGTAAAACAACTTTCAATATTACTTTGTAATAAGGCACGCCAAGTGCATAAGCTGCTTCTTTTATTGAGTAAGGAATTAATTTTAATGTTTCTTCAGTATTTTTAATAATGACAGGTAACATCATTATAGCTAAAGCTACACTTCCAGAGATAGCTGAAAAACTTCTCATTGGCACAACAATCCATGCATAAACTACAATTCCTATAACTATTGAAGGTATGCTTTGTAAAACATCAACGAAAAGTCTTATAGTATCTATAAACTTAGATTTTTTTGCATCTGCTAAGTATATCCCACTCATTATTCCAATGGGGATGGCAATTAGGCTTGCAAAAATTACAATTATAAAACTACCTACTATTGCGTTGAATATTCCACCACCAGCTTCTCCAGTAGGTTTAGGGTTATTTATTATTAAGTTAACATCAAGATTTAATATTCCTTTTTTAAAAATATAAAAAAGTATAATAAACACAATAGCAATAACAGTAAAAGAAAAGAAAAAGATGAATGCAAAAAATATTTTTTCCTTTACTATATTTGCTATAATTTTTGTTTTTATTTTTTTATTTAAATCTTTCATTTTATCCCTCATTAATGGAAAATCTTTTAACTATAAGCCTTCCGATGAAAGAAAAAACAAATGTTATTATAAATAAAATCATGCCGAGGGCTATCAAAGAAGAAACATAAATGGGGTCTGTTGCTTCTGTAAATTCATTTGCTATAACACTGGCTATAGTGTGAGCAGGGCTAAAGATATTTTTAGGTAAAAAGTAGGAATTTCCTATAACCATCGTTACTGCCATTGTTTCACCTAAAGCTCTTCCGAAAGAAAGAAGAAGACCGGCCATAATGCCTGAACTTGAATAAGGGAAAATAACTTTTTTAATAACTTCATATTTTGTTGCTCCTAATGAATAGGCAGCTTCTTTTAGATCGTTTGGAACTAATGAAATAACTTCTCTTGAAATTGATGCTGCATATGGAATAATCATTATTGTTAATACAATAGATGCTGTGAAAATTCCTACGCCATAAGGGGGCACACCTAATTTTATCTGTAATTCTCTTATTATAGGAGCAAGTATAAATAACCCCCACATTCCATAGATAATAGACGGAATTCCAGCTAATAGTTCAAGAGCAGAAGTCAATAAATTTGAAAACCATCCGGCTGGGAAGTATTCTGTTAAAAATATTGATACAGAAAAAGAAAACGGTATCGAAAGAAAAAGAGCAATTGTTGAAGTTAAAATTGTGCCAACAATAAATGGCAGTGCCCCAAATTCCCCTGAAACAGGATCCCATGTGGCATTAAAAAACAGGGATAAACCAAATTTTCTTAAAGCAGGTATAGAAAATATTAATAAAGTTAAAAACATTAAAGAAAGTAAAATCAACAAAAATAAACTAAAAGAAAAAAGAGAGTTTTTAAAAATTAACTCTGCCTTCTGTAAAGATTTTTCTTCTTTTTTCAACTTTTTCCCTCTATAACAAATTAACACAATTTTATTATAATAAAAATAAGTTAATATATCAAAAATAAAGTGTTAAGATTTTGTTAATTTTTATAAATCAAATTTGTTCCTTTATAGTTTAATGAATAAATACTTTCTTCAATCGTTTTGATAGTATTTTCAGGTATAGGGGCAAAATCATAAATTTCATTAAACTTTTGCCCTTCGTGAGTCATCCACCATAATAGTTTTGCAAGTTCTTTCGCTTCTTCAATATTTTTAGATGTTTGAGAAAGATCTTTATAAACCATTATCCAGCTAAATGAAGAAATTGGATAAGCATTTTTTCCATCAGAATTTATTATGGATTGTTCAAAAATGTTTATTTTATCTGTGACAGAAGATTTTATATTTTCGGCATTTGGTAGAACAAAATTTCCTGCTTTATTTTTTAAATAAGCAATATTGAGTTTATTTTGGGTGGCATATGATTTCTCTACATATCCTATTGCTCCTAATGTTTGTTTTACATAAGCTGTTACTCCAGTATTGCCTTTTCCACCTATACCAACTGGCCAGTTTAATGATTTTCCTATTCCTATTTTTTCTTTCCATTCTTTACTTACTGAAGCCAAATATTCACTAAAAGTGTAAGTAGTTCCGCTTCCATCAGTTCTTCTTACTACTACAATTGGTAAATCAGGAAGATTTAGGGTTGGATTTAAGCTGGCAATTCTTTTATCATTCCATTTTTCTATTTTACCTAAAAATATGTCGGCTAACACTTCTCCACTTAATTTCAAACCAGAAATATTCGAGAGGTTATACACTATTGCGACAGCACCGACACAGGTCGGAATTTGAACAATTTCTGCATTTGCTTCTTTTAATTCTGCCTCGTTCATCTTTATATCAGAAGCTCCAAAATTTACTGTTTTGTTTAGAAGCTGTCTAATACCGCCACCAGATCCAATAGGTTGATAATTTATTTCTACTTTTGGGTTTAACTTTCCATACTCAGAAAACATTTTTGAATATAATGGTTCTGGAAATGTAGCTCCAGCTCCCATTATAGTTTTTACTTGTGAGCAAGATGAAAAAAATAAAAATATGGGTAGTAGCGAGAGAATTATTTGCATATAATCTCCTTTGTTTAATAGAAGTTATAAAATATTATAACATTAGTTTTTAAAAGTTTCAAACTATAATTTTATTGTATGAAAAGGCTAAATTAAACAATCATGTTCCAAGTTAATAGGAAAAGTAAAAGGCCTCAAATTTTTTGCTATAGTTACAATTGTCAATCTATGGAGAAATGCAAAAATTTTACGCAAGTTTTTCAGTAGTAAGAATTGACAACAGCTTATTTTCCTGCCTTCGAGAATAAAAATCTTTCGGTAGAATTTTATCAGCCCACCTCATAAGTAAAATCTATATTATAATCGCCGGGGCCTAACTGATAAAATCCAGCTTCGCTCAATAGTAAAGCAACAATACTTGAGGACGTTGATTCCTTCACTTTTAGATTGCGAAAGATAGTTTTTTGTTCAACATAACTTTATGAACTTTCAACTTTATAACTGATACATTATTGATCTGTTTAGAAAAAAAACCAGTCTAATATGATGAAAGATGGAAAACTATAATTAGACAAAAAATCTGTAGAAAATTTTTCAGTTGTTTTATATAATGTGAAAGATTTTTTATAAGGAAGGATTTATGTTCGATTTAGCAAAAAAAGATGAAAAGATTAAAATCATAAAAACTAAAAATAACAAATATATCTTAAACGGTACAATTTATACTATTACAGAGTTAGAACTTCTTTACTTAAATATTAAAGATATTTTAGATAATCATATATTATGATTTTAAGTGCTTTATTTTAAGTGTATTTCCTCTTTTTGCCCGGCGTAATACACATTTAAAATTAAAGATACAGTAACAGATGAGCTGAAGTTAAAAAATTAATTCTTAACTTTTATAAAATTGGAAATAATCTTTGGTTAGATGTATAATAGAAATGGAGGTTTTACTATGCCCCGAGTAAGTGGTAAAGTTAGCACAGTTATATTTTCTCCACATATACATGATAAGTTTTCTTTACAGTTTGCAATGTGGAATGTAGTAATAGCATTAATACCAGCTGGTTTATGTGGTATAATTTTCTTTGGTTATGCAGCATTAAAAATCATAGTTTTAAGTGTTATAACGGCACTTATTACTGAATTAGTTATGAATCTTATGTTAAAGCGTAACATAACCATTCTTGATGGGAGTGCATTAATTACTGGTTTATTATTTGCCTATAATTTGCCGCCTTCTTCTCCTTGGTATGTTGTAGTTATAGGGTCTTTCTTTTCTATTGCTTTTGTGAAGTGGGCTTTTGGAGGACTTGGGTACAATTTTATGAATCCAGCCCTGGGAGGAAGAATTTTTGTTATGGCAGCCTGGTCAAATATAATGGTAAACCACTGGTCGTATCCTGTATCAAATTTTATGAAAGAAGGATTGTCTTTTTTAGAAGCCTCAAATAAAATTATTTCTCCGGATGCTATAACTTCTGCATCTCCATTAAGTGCAGTTAAAGCTGGGATGGCAAATTCATTTAGTTATCTTGATATGTTTCTTGGAAACATTCCTGGATGTATTGGTGAGACAAGTAAAATTGCATTATTGATTGGTGGGATATACCTTATTATAATTAGAGTGATCCAATGGGAGATTCCTATAATATACATTGGAACTGTTGCTTTATTAAGCTGGATATTTGGTGGAATACCTTTTGGAAGTGGTTTGTTTACTGGAAATGCTTTATTTCATATCCTTTCTGGAGGATTGTTTCTTGGTGCTTTCTTTATGGCAACTGATTATGTAACATCTCCAATATCTTTTAAAGGAAGAGTTCTCTTTGCTGTAATGCTTGGAGTTCTAACAGTGATAATAAGGCTTTTTGGTGGTTATCCAGAAGGTGTAAGTTATGCTATAGTTATAATGAATATCTTTGTACCACTCATTGACAGATATCTTAAGGGAAGAGTATATGGTTACAGAAAGGGGGTGAAGAATGCTTAGGTTTTTTAAAATAGTATATCCTCTTGTTGTTATCGGAATTGCAGTAGGATTTCTACTCAGTTTTACTTATCAATCACTTGAAAATAGGCTAAAAGAAGCAGAGAAAAATGAAGAGATTTTAGCATTAAAGAAGGTTTATAAAGAAGCAACTGATTTTAAAAGTATGGAAATAGATGGAGAAAATTACTATATTGCAATTGACAAAGATGGAAAAGAACTGGCTCATATCTTTAAAAAGGCAAATAAGGGGTACGGAGGAGATGTTGTCTCTCTTATAGCCATAACAAATGGCGTGGTGGCAAATATTGTAATTGTTTCTGCTGCAAAAGAAACCCCCGGGCTTGGAACAAAAATAAATGAAAGCAAGTGGCTTGCCCAGTTTATCAATAAAAAGTTAGAAGAAATACCTCAAAATAAACAGGAATTTAAAGAAAAGGGTATTGATGCAGTTTCTGGAGCAACATTTTCTTCTCTTGCTGTAACAAGAGATATAGTTGATGCGTTTAAGACGTATAAAAAACTTGGCTATATTGTAGATGAATCTTTAATAGACTCAAAATCTCACGCTACAGAGAAAAAGTAGGAGGAAAAGATGAAAATCAACTGGAAAGAATTAACAAAAGGTATAATAAAAGAGAATCCTATTTTTGTTGTAGTACTTGGTTTGTGTCCAACTTTAGCTGTTTCAACTCAGACAATAAATGGTATTGGTATGGGTTTGGCTGTTATATTTGTTCTAACCTTTTCAAACCTTCTTGTTTCCTTGTTAAGAAAATGGATACCAAATGAAGTTAGAATACCTGCTTATATTTCTATAATTGCAACTTTTGTAACAATTGTTTCTCTTTTAATGCAAGCGTTTACTCCTGATCTTAATAGAGCTCTTGGAATATTTATACCATTAATCGTAGTTAACTGTATAATTCTAGGAAGAGCTGAAGCATTTGCGTCAAAAAATGACCCTATTCACTCAATTTTAGATGGAATAGGAATGGGAATTGGTTTTATGATTTCACTTACAATTATATCCTTCATAAGGGAAGTGTTAGGAAGTGGAACTATAACCTTACAGCTTGCTGGAGTAGGACCTGTTATAGATTTAAGAAAATACATTACAGATCCAGCGACTGTTTTTATTTTACCCCCTGGAGGGTTTATTGTTCTTGGGACTTTACTTGCATTCTTTCAATATTTAAAAAATAAGAAACCAAAAACTCAGAAGTAGGAGAAGTTAAATGGAAAAGATATTTACATTAATAGTAGGTGCAATTTTTATAAATAATTTTATATTTTCAAGATTTTTGGGGCTTTGTCCTTTCTTTGGAGTATCAAAAAAGATTGATTCAGCTATTGGAATGGGGTTTGCTGCTACTTTTGTTCTTGTAATGTCAACGGCTGTAATTTATCCTATAAACTATTATATACTTGTACCCTTAGGTCTTGATAAATTCCTGCAGATTATTGTATTTATTTTTGTTATTGCCGCTTTTGTACAGCTTGTAGAGTTAATGATGAAAAAATTAATTCCCTCTCTTTACCATATGCTTGGAATCTATCTGCCGCTTATCACTACAAATTGTGCAATACTTGGGACAGCATTTATAGTAGTCGGGGAAAAGTATAGTTTTATAGAGGGTATTATTTTTGCTTTTTCTGCTGGTATGGGATTTACTCTTGCATTAATAATGATGGCTGGAGTAAGAGAAAGGCTTTTAAGAGCGAAGGTGCCTGCTGCTTTTAAAGATTTGCCTATAGCTTTTATCTCTGCCGCACTTATGTCTCTTGCAATGTTCGGCTTTATTGGAATAGTAAAATAGGGGGAGGAATGAAAAATATATATTTCCTTTTGCTGTTTCTTTTTCTTTCTTGTGCTTCGGCTACAGAAGAGAAAGATGGAGGAATTAGAGATAAAGATATAGTTCTTTTAACAGAAGAAAAGGTTTCAAATTTTGTAAATGTACTTCCAGAAATACTTAGTTTCTCAGAAAAATACAACTCGACTTTATCCCAGAAGGAAAAAGAAGATCCCGATGCTAATAAGAAATTTTTTGAAGCTATCAGGAAAAGTAAAAAAATGCAGAAGATAGCATTAAATAATAATTTCAATTCAATAGATGAATTAATTACAGTTTATAAAAATGTTGTAATAGGCTATATGAGTATTAAAATAGATTTTACCAATTTTATAGTAGATATTTCAAATTATTCAAAGATGATTGAAGATGGCTTGATAAGAATTAGTAATGATTTTAAAGAAAATAAGATAAAGGAAGAGGAATTAAAAGAAGGGGTTGAAAAACTGAATAGAGATAAATTAATTTTAAGCAATGTCATTATTATAAAAAAATATGAAAATCAAATTGATGAAATCTCTTCTAAATATAATTAAAGATAAAATATTTATAGTTTGTCTTATATATTCACTAACTTTTTTTATCTTAGGTTTTTTTTCACCAGAAAGCACGCATAAAACTATGCTTGCCTTTGTAAAATCATATATTTCTCAAGTAAAGTTCGATGTTTTGAATATTTTTTTTAACAATATAACTATTGCCTTTATAATAATTTTGGGTAGTATTATTGTCATTCCTTCTTTTGCACTCATTGGTTTAAATTTCTTTTTACTTGGATTAATGGTAAAATATTTTATGCTTCAAGAAAAACTAAAAATCTTTATAATTTCTCTTTTACCACATAGTATAATCGAAATTCCAGCCATTTTTTTAGCTTTTTTTTATGGAATTAAAATATTTAATATTTTTTATCTTGAAAAACACCGGTTTGATAAAGTTTTCTTTGAAAATCTAAAAAAATATTTTATAAATATAGTGATTTTATTCTTTATTGCTTCAATTATCGAAGTATATGTAACACCTTTTATCCTATCATTTTTTTTAAAAGATAATTTTATTTTTTAATGTCTATTGTCGAAAAATACTACGTGATAGTGATAATATTAATATTTCTTTTTTCTTCCTTTTCATTCTCCAGAGATTGGCCTATTTACAAGGCAAATATGTATTTTACTGCCAACAATGATGGGATAATTGTTAAAAATAATAACCTTAAATGGTTATTTATGGCCTCAAATTATGTTTTCAATGTTGCTGTTTCAGAAGGCAGGGTTTATTTTACAGATATCAATAAGATATTATATTGCCTTGATGAAGAGAACGGGAAACTTCTATGGCAAATTGATCTTTTTGAAGTTTCAAGCCATTTCAGTGGGAAAGCTGGAGTACCGGGGAAAGTAAAATACCCTCTTATAAAGGATAATTTACTTTTTGTTTCTGATGCTACTGCAATATATTGTATAAATAAAATAAACGGTAAAATTATATGGGCAAGAGCAGGCCTTCAGGAATTTGAAAAAACAAAGGCAGTAATAGATGGAATATATTCTGATCCAATTATTCTAAATAATAAAATATACTACGGAACAAGAAAAAATTTTATAGCAAGAGAGATATTTAATGGGCATGTTGTTTGGGCTAACCAGGAGATAGAAAGTTATAATGCTTTTCCTACATTCTATGATGATAAAATCTTGACTCAGTCAAGAGATTTCAAAAATAATAATTTTTATGTGGTTTGTATAGATGGAAATAATGGAAATATATTATGGAAAAAACAAATGGAAACCCCTATTCAAATATTTTCTCCAGTTGTTTATCAAAGAAGGATATTTATACCTATAAATAAAAAATTGTATTGTATTTCACTTGAAAATGGTGGTTTAATTTTTGAAAGAGAATATGAAGACTTGATAACTTCAAATCCTACATTTACAGATAGAGAAATAATTATTTCTATTGCAAATAGAAAAATTGTAGTTCTCTCACCAGAAAATGGAACCATAAAATACGAATTAAGCATAGCTGAAAAATCTTCTCCATATTTTGCTACGGTAAATGACCAATTATATGTCGCATATAATTATACCAAAAAAGTAGGGGATAAAGATATAGTTTTTACAGCATTGAAAGCTTATCAATTTGGAGAAACCACTCCATTGTGGGAATTTTATCCACCTTTCCCTGGAGGATCTTCTCAAATGGCTGTCTCAAGGGGTACTCTTTTCTTACCTGCTGGAAATTATATTTATGCAGTAGGGACATATTATGAAAGACCAATAGTTTATGGTAATGATGGTAGTTACTATCTTGCACCAGAAGATGAAAACTTGATTGCCAGTGCTACACAAAAAAAAGAGAATGTTGAAATAAAGGAAAAATTTTCTTCTCAAAATGAAAAAAGTTCTTCAGAAAAAGTTGAACCAGACTTAAAGATAGAAGAACCAAAACCAAAAGAACTATTGACTAACATAAATTTAGAGGATAAGAAAATTCCAGAAATAAAACTTGAAGATTTAGAGGTGGGTGAAAAGATTGTTGTACAAAATATCTATTTTGAATTTAATCAGGCGAATTTAAGGAGAGAATCTTTAGCCACCCTGAACAAAATTGTCGAACAACTTAAGAAAAATCCTAAGATAAAGTTAGAGATACATGGACATACTGATAATGTTGGCACAAAAGAATACAATCAAAAGCTTTCTGAAAAAAGAGCCAATGTTGTGATGGAATATTTTATAAAAAATGGAATAAGTCCTGAGAGGCTTAAGGCAAAAGGCTTTGGAGAGAGCAAACCTATCGCTTCAAATGAAACAGAAGAAGGAAGAAGCAAGAATAGAAGAACAGAATTTTTAATAATTGAAAAGTAATTTTGACTTTTTTTCTTTAAGATTATAGAATATAAACTGGAGGTATGAGATGAAAAAGATATTATGTTTGGTGATATTACTCTTTTCTGTAAATATGGCATTTCCTAAAAAAAGCCTGACTGGTTTAGGTATTTATGGAAACCTTATTGGTAATGGTTCTGGTGGACTTGGAGGAGGGATAGGTTTAACACTCAAATTTGGAAACTTTCCTGTATTAGGGCTTGAATGGATGCTTGCAGAACACTATTCAAGAATTGCAGCCAGCTGTGATTACTGGGTGGTTAATGATCACTTGACAGGAGCACTCAATTATTATCTTGGTATAGGAGCTTTTGCTGGTATTGGAATTGCAGGAGAATATTCAGCCTTTGATTTGGGAGGAAGAATTCCAATTGGACTTCAAATATATCCGGTAAAGAATTTTGAAATTTTTGCAGAATTTGCGCCGCTTGTAGGGTTTTTGCCAACACTTAATTTAAATTTTTCATTAAGACTTGGCTTTAGAATCCATTTCTAAAAAATAGGGTTATACAAATAATGTATAACCCTATTTTTCAAAAAGTATTGTATATGGCCCATCGTTTACGAGTTCTACTTCCATCATTGCTTGGAAAATTCCAGACTTAACAGGAACGCCAGATTGTTTGAATTTTTCCACACATTTTTCATAAAAGATTTTTGCTTCTTCAACCGGCATAGCAAGAGAGAATGATGGTCTTCTTCCTTTGCTTATATCACCATAAAGAGTAAATTGTGAAACCAGGAGTATTTCACCGCCAATATCTTTAATCGAATAAACTCCTTCTTTTTCTCCATCTGGAAAAATTCTCAATTCTACTATTTTTTTAACAAATATATCTATTTCTTCTTCTTTACTGTCTTTTCCAATACCTACAAAGACAAGTAAACCTTTGCCAATCTCTGCAATATTTTCTCCATTAACTAAAACTCGGGCTTTTTTAACCCTTTGAATTACTGCTCTCATTTTTTCTCCTACAATATAAAAATATATTATTTGAGAAGAAAATAAATGTCAAGATTTTTTTGTGTTGCTGAAAGATAGAAAGGCGTGCTTCATCAAGTCTCTCCACTATGCTAATCGTTTCTCTGTCTAACGGTCTTTTTACAAAAGGTTGTATCTTCTTTCTTTTGTCGGAAGCTGCAAAAGAAAGAAGCAAAAGATACACAGAACAGAGCGAAGCGATAATTCTATTCAATAGCGACTATCTTATTGTATATCTCTAAACATATTCAATCATAAAAAGATTTATATTCTTCCTTTAATAAAATCTCATCAAAAAATTTTGATACATATTTAAAAGAAGATTTTATCATATTTGGGTAAAAATATCTTTCTGTTAATTCTATAACATACTTTCCTTTATAGTCAGAAAACATTTTAAAAAATTCTTTAAAAGGAAAAATACCTTCTCCAGGAACAAGATGCTCATCACCCCTTCCGAATGGTAAAAGTTCTTTTTTATCTTTCTCATTATAATATGTAGTAACACCGTGATTGTCATTAATATGTAAATGCATTGGTTTTATATTTTCTTTCTTTAGTACTTCAAATAAGTTAAATTCATAAT
>FWPV01002702.1_pt1 | contig 42544 bp, 22 predicted proteins | sample 2228371 | NCBI WGS metagenome assembly FWPV01 (sample SAMEA103939776, study PRJEB20133) | metagenome
CTGGCCCGGCCAGCTCGTCCCACCAGCCATCGGGCCCGAAGGCCTGGTCGAGCCGGGGCAGGCGGGAGAGGGTCTCGCGGGTGTAGGTACCGGCCAGGTGGGCCGAGCCGGTCCAGGCGTGAAAGACCAGCACTGCGTTGCTGCACTGCGGATTCAGGTGGCCATAGGTCTCGTAGCGGAAGTGCAGCTCGGGCAAGGTGCCGCCATACTCCAGCCGGAACCCCCCAGCAACCAATGCCTGGGCCGGCACCGGCGGCGGCACCCGCCCCCGGCTCTTGGGTGGCTTGATCAGCAGGGCTTCGTGGTCACCCCAGGCTTCCTGAATCAGTACTTCAGACATGGCTGGCCCCCTCTCGGGAGGAAAGCGGGCTTATACCTGCACCTGCTGGCTCAGGGCCTGCTTGATGTCGGCCTGGATGTCGTCCAGGGCCTCGAGGCCCACACTCAGGCGCACCAGCTCGGGGCTGACCCCGGCCTTGAGCTGTTCTTCTGGCGAGAGCTGGGAGTGGGTGGTGGAGGCCGGGTGGATGGCCAGGGTGCGGGTGTCGCCCACGTTGGCCAGGTGGGAGACCAGCTCCAACCGGTCGATGAAGCGCTTGGCCGCCTCGTACCCCCCTTTCAGGCCAAAGGTCAACACCGAGCCCGGCTTGCCCTTGAAGTACTTCTGGGCCTTGGCGTAGCTGGGGTGGTCGTCCAGACCAGGGTAGTTGACCCAGGCCACCTCGGCCTGCTGGCGCAGCCAGTGGGCCAGGGCCAGGGTGTTCTGCACGTGGCGCTCGGCCCGCAGCGAGAGGGTCTCCAGGCCCAATAGTAGCAAGAAAGCCTCGAAGGGGCCTAAGCACTGCCCCTGGTCGCGCAGGCCATCCACCCGGGCCTTGAGGATGAAGGCCAGGTTGCCCACCGCCTTGGTGAGCTCGAGGCCGTGGTAGCCCGGCTGGGGCTGGGTGAGGAGGGGGTAGCGCCCGTTATCCCAGTTGAAGTTGCCTCCGTCCACAATCAGGCCGGCGATGGCCGCCCCGTGCCCCCCAATCCACTTGGTGCCGGAGTGGGTGACCACGTTGGCCCCCCATTCGATGGGGCGGAACAGGTACCCCCCCTGACCAAAGGTGTTGTCCACGAAGAGGGCGATGCCCCGCTCCTGGGCAGCCTGGGCAATTAGCTCGAAGTCGGGGATGTTGAGGGCAGGGTTACCCAACGACTCCAGGTACCAGAAGCGGGTTTTATCGTCGGAAAGACGGATGAAGTCATCCACGCTCTCCGCGCTATCGGTAAAGCGGCTTTCGATGCCCAGCCGGGGCAGGGTGACCTTGAACTGGTTGATGCTGCCCCCATAAAGGTTGGGGGTGGAAACGAAGTTGTCGCCGGCCTGGGCGATGTTGGTGATGGCCAGGAACTGGGCGGCGTGGCCCGAGCTGGTGGCCAGGGCCGCCACCCCACCCTCGAGGGCGGCAATGCGCTTTTCCAGCACATCGGTGGTGGGGTTCATAATGCGGGTGTAAATGTTGCCGAACTCCTGCAGCCCAAACAGACGGGCGGCGTGGTCGGTGTCCTTGAACTGGTACGAGGTGGTGGCGTAGATGGGCACCTGGCGGGCCCCGGTGGTGGGGTCAGGGCTGTAACCGGCGTGGAGCTGAAGGGTCTCGAACAGGTACTTCTTGGACATACACTTCTCCTACCGCTCGAATTTGGGGCGCTTTCGGTAGGAGTTTTGCCTTAAGCAAAACCCCCGACCAGACGTTCTTTTATTTCTGGAAGGGGGCAGTGTATGCATTCCCTTCTCTTATCTTTCTCGACTGCCAAACTATGCCCAGTTTCGAACGTTGTGTGCCTACAACGTTCAGCAGTCGAGCCGGAATTAGCACCTTGCAAAAAATGCTTCTGGTCATGAGCAGAAGCTTTTTGTGGGTTGCTGCGACTTCACAGGGCCGGATCCCTCCATCGCTCTGGATAAAAGAACTTTTACTTTTGGGCCGCGCCCCGGCGCGGATAGAAGTGAGTGTAGAGAGATGGGGAGGTTCTGTCAACCCTGAAGTGACTGGGTGTCTCCATAGTCGAAATGACAGATACGGCCCCTGAAGACTGGGGGGAACTGTGCGAACAGCATTTCCCGCAAATTACTTGTACGGTGGTTTTTGGTGTGCCGTGTACATCCGATGGAAATGCGAGCCTAGCCCGACGCAACTTGTTGCGGTTACTTCTATCTGTTCTGCTTGTTCTAGAAGAAAAATGAACTCTACAAATTCTTTATGAACTTGGCAGAATGCAAGGTTCTTTACGAGAACCGCTCTAATCGTCTAATCGTTGACGGTATGGGTTCTACCTTCGCGGGCCTTGCGTCGCAGGAGCTTGTCCTGATACATGCGCTGGTCGGACAGGCGCACCAGGTCGCCATCGGAGCCGGCCTCCTCGGGCATGGAGGCCATGCCGGTACTCACGCTGGCGGTCGGGAAACCCTGGCGCTGGGTGTTGAGGATGGCTGCCTCGACACGGTTCAGAATTTCGGTTTGGTGACGAGTATCCACGTACGGCAAGATGGCCGCGTATTCGTCGCCGCCTATTCGATACACCCGGCCCATTTCAAAGAAAGATTCCTGTATAGCCTGGGCAAAGGTGCGCAACAGCGCATCCCCACGTTCGTGACCTTCGGTGTCGTTGAGCTCTTTGAGGGTATCCACGTCCAGGGCCAGAACGCTGAGCGTGTAGCCTATCCGGTGGGCGCGCGCCACCTCACTCTCGAGGTCGGACTCAAACGCACGGCGGTTGCCCAGGCCCGTGAGCACATCGGTATGGGCCATCAGCTCCATTCGCCGCGCCAGTGCCTGGGCCTCGCGGCGAGCCTGCTCGAGTTCGCGGGTACGCTCCGCGAGCAACTGCTCGAAGTTCTGCTTGAGTTGCTCGATTTCTTCATCGGCCCAGCCCAGCTGGGCTTTCTCGAGTTGAACGGCGAGCGAAAGATCCGAATCCAGGCGCTGCATGTGTTCTTCGACATCGGCGGTGACATCGGCAAAGACCGTCAGGCAGGCCTCCACTACCTTCGGATCGAACTGCCGCCCGCTCTGCCGCTTGATCTCGGCCAGGGCTTCGGCTACCGACCAGGCCCGCTTGTAAGGGCGCTCGTGGGTCAGGGCATCCAGCACATCGGCCACCGCTACAATGCGCCCGGACAAGGGTATGCTCTCTCCAGCCAGACCACGCGGGTAGCCGCTGCCATCGAAGTGTTCATGGTGTGAAAGGGCAATTTCTTCGGCCAACCTGAGAATCTTGGAGCGCCCGCCCGACAGTATGCGCGCTCCTATGCTGGTGTGGTCTTTCATCAACTCATATTCCTCGACCGTCAGGCGATCGCGTTTGAGCAGGATCGTGTCTGGAATTCCAATTTTACCCACATCATGCAAGCGGGCGGCCAGCCTGAGGGTCTCGACCTCGTATCCGGGCCAGCCGAGTTCCTGGGCAATCAGGGCGGCGTTGCGACCTACGCGGTAGGTATGATCACCGGTGGCATCGTCGCGAAACTCTGCGGCCAGTGCCAGCCGGGAGACAATTTCGAGCTGGGCAAACTCGAGCTCCTGGGTGCGCTGGAAGACCTTGGCCTGGGCCTCCTCGCGGGCTTGTCGCTCGAGTTCGGTTCTGAGGCGCAAACTTTCGGCCTCGTTACGAGCTCGCTCGAGCTCGAGATGAGTAATCAAGCTCTGGCGTTGATGCTCGCTCTCCTCGTTGAAAACCTCCCGCTCGAGGCGATGGTACTCTTCCAGGTGTTCAATGGCCTGGACGTACTCTCCAGCAGCACGGTGCACCCTCGACAACAGACGATGGGCCAGGTAAGTGCTGCGTTTGCGTTCGGCCTGACGTGAAAGTTCCAGCGCGTCTTTAGCGTACTGCATTGCCTGGCTCAGCTCACCCTGCTCGATTGCGGCTTCGCCCAGGCTGAGCAATACATCCAGAACCGTGGTGCCCCAACCTCTGGAACGTGCCAGCTCCAGGACTTCTAAAAGAGTCTGGGTTGCAACCTGGGGTTCACCCAGCGCCATTTGAGCCTTGGCCAACCCCTCCAAAGAGGTCGCCAGCAGCCGCTCCAGCCCCAGCTCCCTGCTGGTTTCTGCAACACCGCGATGCACATCTTTGGCCCTGGTGTAGTTCTGTCGTTTGAAAGCCAGCTCCGCGACAAGCTGCAGAACCTGCAACTCAATGAAGCGGTCCTGGATGCGATGGGTCTCGGCCAGGGCCAGCTCGTAATACTGCTCGGCCTGGGCAAAATCGCCCATTTCCATGTAGAGATTGCCTATGGAGGCCAGGTTGCCGGCGCGATTGCGGGGGCTGTGCCCCTCGTTACGGTATAGCTGGTAGGCCTCCAAAAACGCCTCGAGGGCCTGGGGGTACTGGCCTAGCTCGGTACGCAGGATGCCGATGTTGTTCAGAAAGCTGGCTTCGGAAGCCTGTTGACCCAGGGTTCGCACGATTTTGAGCGCTCTAGTCAGCTTGTCGAGGGCCTGAGCATACTCTGCTTTGTAATGATGAATTCCCGCTTGTTGATTGAGGCAGTCGGCTTCGGCTGCAGGCAGGTTGGCTTGCTGGGCCAGTGAGATGGCATCTTCCAGGTAGACCGCGGCCCTGTTCAGATCGCCCTGCTCTCGCAAAATATTGGCAAGCAGCCGTAAACCCTCGAGCCGGGGACCCACCTCACCGCTGGCTGCCGCCAGTTCCAGACCGGTCAGGGCTGTCTGGGCAGCCTCGCCCAGTTGTCCCATGCTGTAAAGCGCTTTGGCCTGGGCAAAAATGGCCTGAACCTCAAGCAACACTTGCTGATGGGCGTGGGCCAGGCTTCTGGCGTCCTGAGCCAACCCGACTGCTTCCTGTGGAGACCGAGCTAAGCGCGCCTCGGCATCCGAGAGCAAAGATTCGATGTTTGCCTGCGCAGCCATCGAAATAGCGGTTGTGGGGTTGGTATCGCGCTGCGCCACTCCAGTACCCATCCTAAACCCTTAGCGTCCAGAGTCGCGCCCAAAAAAACACTGGCTCATGAAAGCTGGTGCACGACATCCTGGGAAAGCCCCAGGCATCAGGGTTTTCATCGCCTTCAGATCGCTAGCGATGCCGAGTCGGGCCTGGCTGAATATCCTCTGCCAGGGCAGCCAGCGTGGCCCTGCGTATGAGTTCCAACCGGTCGGATGGTGTTCGGGCTTGTCCCAGGATGACGCCCCGAACCCCCCGGTAGGTTTGAGCTAGCTCGAGCCAGCGGGTTTCCCCCCTCGAGGCCAGCAACAATAGCCCCGGCGAAAGCCAGGGAACTATATCCGAGGCCAGGGCCGCATCAAGCCTGGGCTGTATTTCTGTGCTCACAACTTTTTCACGTGGAATGGCAGCGAACGGTTCGTTGGCCCAGCCCAATCTCTGGGCCAAATACCGGTAGGTTCGCCAGTCATCTACATCGATGAACCAAGGCCCAGGGCCCCATTCAACCTGTAGCACTTCCCCAAGGTGAGCTTTCAGGATGGCCCGGGCCCCCTGATCGCCGACAAGCTTTAGAACTTGGGGAAAGAGTGTTTTGGACAAAAAAACGGGCGGACGTATCTGGCCCTGCTCACAGACCACCACCGCATCCGTTTGCGACCCTCGCCGCTGGATGGCCCGCCCAAGCTGCTGGAGTTTCTGTGTTTGCAAGGCAGGCATATCGGCCAGAAAAACCAGCACGCCCTCGGCATCACCAAGCGAGCGGATACCCGCTTTGAGCGAGGTACTCTGCCCTTGCCGGTAGTGGCGATTGAGGATGGGGATAACCCTGCTGCCAGGGTTCCCCGGCCTTTCGGCCCACTGCTCCAGGGCGTAGCGCGCCAATCTGGCCTCGCGCCCCAAAACCACTACCACCCGGCCATCAACTGTGCGCAGGGCATGCTCCAGTACCCGCGTCAACAACACATGGCCGTCCCCTGCAGGCAGCAGAAACTTGGGAACCCCGAACCTCGAGGCCCTTCCAGCCGAAAGAACAATGGCATCCAGGGGCATATACCCTCGCCCTATTTTTACCCCAGATTGGCACCAACTCTATTTCGCCAACCGTCCAGAATCGGAGCCGGTCAGCTTTGCCAAGGCAAGTCGAGTCAGGGTTCAACGCAAACTGTAATCTCCCACATTCTCGCCGAATGAGTTCAAGCCTTAGATTGTGTGCTGCTTGCAAAAGCAAAAAGGAGGCAGGACTGCATGATACCCGCGGCCTTTGAGTATAAACGCCCGATGTCCCTCGAGGAGGCTATCAGCCACCTGGCTGAGCACGGCTACGATGCCAGGGTACTGGCCGGGGGACAAAGCCTTATCCCGGCCATGCGCTATCGTCTGGCCCAACCCGCTGTACTGGTCGATATCAACAAGCTCCCCAACCTGGGGTACATGCGTGAAGAAGACGGAATGCTACGCATAGGCGCGCTGGTGCGCGATACCGATGTGGAGTTCGACAAAAACATACAGAGCAAATATCACCTGGTTAGTGACGTTTCGATGGTTGTAGCCGACCCCATCGTGCGTTATCGCGGTACGGTGGTGGGCTCGTTGTGCCACAACGACCCCTCTGGAGACTGGGCTGCCGCGGCTATCGCAGCCCGTGCTCAAATGGTCATTCAGGGCAAGAATGGGTCTCGGCTCGAGGGCATCGATCAGTTTTTAGTGGACAGTTTCGCTACCTCCATTGGCGAAGGCGAAATGGCGGTGGAGGCACGCTTTCCCATACCCAGTGCCCACACTTCGGGGGCCTACGAAAAAATCGAACGGAAAGTTGGTGACTACGCTACCGCTGCTGCAGCCGTGCAAATAGAGCTCAACCCCGATGGAACCATCAAAGAAGCAGGTATCGGCATTACAGCGGTAGCCCACATGGCTTTGCGGGTTGTCGAAGGCGAAAACCTTTTGCGGGGTCAGAAGCCTTCGCTGGAACTGATTCGGGCAGCTGCCGAGGAGGCTCGTAAGATTGCCGATCCCAACCCCGATGCGCGGGGCTCTGCAGAGTACAAGAAAGATATGGCCAGGGTGCTGGTAGGGCGCGGGCTCCTCAAGGCGCTCAAGCGCTTGAACGTCGTGGTTGCGTAGCATCGTTCGGTACGGAGAGACCTTATGGAGATAACTCTATTAATCAACGGTGTGGAGAAAAAGCTCAACGTTGAGCCTCGCACTTTGCTGGCCCACGCCATCCGCGATGCCGGACTGACCGGCACACACATCGGCTGCGACAGCTCCTCTTGTGGCGTATGTACGGTGGTGCTCGATGGCAACACGGCCGTCAAAAGCTGCACCATGTTCGCTGTTCAGGCTGAGGGTCATGCCATCACAACCATCGAAGGCATGGCCCAGGGAGGGAAGCTACACCCACTGCAGCAAGCTTTTTACGACCAGCACGGCTTGCAATGCGGCTACTGCACGCCAGGCATGATCATGGCGGCCCATGCCCTGCTGCAACATAACCCCAACCCCAGCGAGGAAGAGATCCGCTTTGGTCTGTCGGGCAACCTGTGTCGGTGCACCGGCTACCAGAACATCGTCAAGGCAGTGCAGCAGGCAGCCCAGATGTTGCAGCAACCCACCGGCGCAGCAGCCGATGACTAAAGCGCCGTGAGCATCGCGCCAGGCTGAAATTACATGCTTCGGCGTTTGATGTTTCGGCACAGAAAGGAGCACCCATGGCAGTTGAATCTACAAACCTCGAGCCCAAGGGTATCCAGGGGCTCGGAAAGGCCATCAAGCGCAAGGAAGACCCCCGTTTCATCGTGGGCAAGGGCAACTACCTCGACGACATTAACCTGCCCGGCATGCTCTACATGGCCCTGGTACACAGCCCCTACGCCCACGCCAAAATCTTGAACATCGATACCTCCGAAGCCCTCAAGATTCCGGGGGTTAAGGCGGTCATTACCTCGAAGGAGCTTGCAGGAGCCAGCCTGGCCTGGATACCCACCCTGGCTGGCGACAAGCAGATGGTACTGGCCGATGGCAAGGTGCTCTACCAGTACCAGGAGGTGGCCGCGGTCTTTGCCGAAACTCGCCAGGCCGCCGCCGACGGCGCAGCCGCAGTGCAGGTCGAGTACGAGCCTTTACCGGTGGTCGTCGACCCCCTTAAGGCCACCGCCCCCGATGCACCGGTTCTGCGTGAGGACATCAAGGGCAACATGACCGGCGCCCACGGGCCGCGTCGTCACGACAACCACATCTGGACCTGGGACGTAGGCTCCAAAGACGAGACCGAAAAAGCCCTGGCCCAGTCCGAGGTGCGCATCAAGCAGCACATGGTCTATCCTCGCAGCCACCCGGCCCCCCTCGAGCCCTGTGGTTGCATCGGTGATATGAACAAGGCCACCGGCCGGCTCACGGTGTACATGACCACCCAGGCCCCCCACGCCATCCGCACGGTGCTCTCCCTGGTCACCGGCATCCCGGAAAACAACATCCGGGTCATCTCGCCCGATATCGGCGGGGGCTTTGGCAACAAGGTGCCGGTGTACCCCGGCTATGTGTGCGCCATTGTGGGCAGCATCGTGCTGGGGGCCCCGGTCAAATGGGTCGAGACCCGCACCGAGAACCTCACCACCACCGGCTTTGCCCGCGACTTCCACATGGACATCGAGATCGGGGCCACCAAAGACGGCAAGGTCACGGCCATGAAGGTCTACACCCTGGCCGATCACGGGGCCTTCGACGCCGCCGCCGACCCCAGCAAGTACCCGGCGGGCCTCTTCTCCATCTGCACCGGCTCCTACGACTTCCAGAAAGCCTACGCCGAGGTGGACGCGGTCTACACCAACAAGGCCCCCGGCGGGGTGGCCTACCGCTGCTCCTTTCGGGTGACCGAGGCCAGCTACCTGATTGAGCGCAGCATGGACGTGCTGGCCCATGAGCTGAAGATGGATCCGGCCGAGCTAAGGCTCAAGAACTTCATCCGCCCCGAGCAGTTCCCCTACCCCTCGGCCCTGGGCTGGACCTACGACTCCGGCGACTACGAGAAGACCCTGAAGGTCGCCCTCGAGCGCATCGGCTACTACGAACTGCGCAAAGAACAGGCCGAGAAACGGGCCAGGGGCGAACTCATGGGCATCGGCATCTCCACCTTTACCGAGATTGTGGGGGCTGGCCCCTCCAAAGACTTCGACATCCTGGGTATCAAAATGTTCGACGGGGCCGAGATTCGCGTACATCCCTCGGGCTCGGCCATCGTGCGGGCTGGCACCCGTCACCAGGGCCAGGGCCACGAGACCACCTGGGCGCAAATTGTGTCTGAAGAGTTAGGCCTGGACGTGGACAAGATCATCGTTGAGGAGGGCGATACCGACACCGCTCCCTACGGCCTGGGTACCTACGCCAGCCGCAGCACTCCCACTGCCGGTGGGGCTATGGCTTTAGGAGCCAGGCGAATCCGCGAGAAAGCCAAGAAGATTGCCGCGCATCTTCTGGAGGTGGGCGAGAACGATGTGGAATGGGTCGACAAGAAGTTTGTGGTCAAAGGGGTTCCCAGCAAGAGCGTGACCATGAACGAGGTGGCCTTCGCCGCTTACACCAACCTGCCCCCAGGCATGGAGCCGGGCCTCGAGACCACCTACTACTACGACCCCCCTAACCTGACCTTCCCCCACGGGGCCTACGTATGTGTGGTGGACATCGATAAAGGCACCGGCGAGGTCAAGGTACGGCGCTTTGTGGCCATTGACGACTGCGGCACCATCATTAACCCCATGATCGTGGAGGGACAGGTACACGGGGGCCTGACCGAGGGCTTTGCCATGGCCTTCATGCAGGAAATCGCCTTCGACGAACAGGGCAACAACCTTTCGTCCAACTTTACCGACTACCTGCTGCCCACCGCCCTCGAGACCCCCAGGTGGGAAACCGGCCACACCGTGACACCCAGCCCCCACCACCCTATCGGGGCCAAGGGGGTGGGCGAGTCGCCCACCGTGGGCAGCCCGGCGGCCTTCGTGAATGCAGTGGTCGATGCCCTGGCCCATCTCGGCGTGCGGCACATCGATATGCCCATTACCCGTGAAAAGGTCTGGAAGGTGCTGCGCCAGGCCGGTGTAGATTCGTTCTGAAGGGTAACAGCAATAGCTTTGAACTGATGGCCAATGGTGAACTGGGCTGGCATTTGCTCTGGGCGTTGGCTATGAGGCCAGATTCGACCAGTTCGTCTCCGAGTAGTCGACCTACCCGACCGAAGGGAGAGAGGTGCAAAGCGAGATGCTCGTTTCTCTGACCCCAGGGTGGGTTGTGCTCCAGGGTTCAGGTTGCGTCGTGCGGGTCGTAACCTGGCCCTTGCTTGACTTGAATAGTGCTAATCAACCACGAGGTACACACATGAAACTCGAGTACAGCGGTCAAGAGAATGTACAGGCCAATCCCGAACAGGTATGGAGCTTTATCCAGGATCCACAAAAAGTGGCCTCCTGCCTGCCCGACCTCAAGGCTGTGGAGTTCAAGGACGATAAGAACATGGTGGCGACCGTGGGCGTTGCGGTGGGTCCGGTGCGCGGCACCTTCAAGTTCAACATCGAACTCGATCCCAGGCCCGAGGAAAACAAAATGATGGTTCGGATACGCGGCGGTGGGCTCGGAAGCGCAGTAGATTTGACCGCCAGCGCCGACATCAACGGCCAGGAGGATCAGACCACCTTGCTCGACTGGAAGGGCGTTGCCAGTGTGAGCGGCCCTGCTGCAACGGTGGGCGGAAGGGTACTGGATGCGCAGGCCAAACGCCTGATCGAGACGGTCTTTGCCAATATGGGCAAAAAGATGGCCGAAGTGTAGAAGCTTTGCGCTCAACAGGGCGTGCGAGTCACGCCCTTTTTTGTGACCGAGATGCGATTTTTAGCCGAGCGATGCACCTAGAATGCAAAATACCTTATGGACATTTACAACAAAATCGCACAGCTGAAGCAAAAGGGCGAGTCTTTTGCCGTGGCCACCGTGGTTTCCCGTCAGGCTCCGGTTTCCTCGCACCTGGGGGACAAGGCCCTGATTTTTGAAGATGGGCGCTTCGAGGGCTACGTGGGAGGGTCTTGCTCGCGCGAGATCGTGCGCAAACAGGCTTTGGAGGTCTTGCGGCTGGGTAAACCACGCCTGGTGCGTATCACCCCCGAGGCTGCTGCCAGGGTCGTGCTGGAGCACGCCGATGAGGTGGTCATTCCCATGACTTGCGCCAGCGAGGGAGCCGTGGACGTCTATATCGAGCCGTTGCTGGGCAAGGCCGACCTGCTGGTGGTGGGGGGTTCTCAAATTGCCATAGCCACCGCGCAAATTGCAGCCCGCATGAACTACACCGTCACCCTGGCCTGCGACCAGCCCGAGCTTTCGGGGGTTACGCTCGAGTCCGAGATTCAGGTTCTGCACTGGCGCGAGATCGCGAGCTGGCTGGAGGGTCGAGACCCTGCCAGAACCAGCGTTGTGGTGGCTTCCCAGGGCCACTATGACGAGGACGCGCTGGCCCTGATTGCCCGCAAAATGCCCAGCCCGGGTTATCTGGGTCTGGTCGCAAGCCGCAAGCGAGGAGAGACCGTGCTGGATAACCTGGAAATTCTGGGGGTTCCCCGAAGCACCTTTTCAGACCTCAGATACCCCGCCGGGCTGAACCTGGGGGCCAGAGGGCGCGACGAGGTGGCCATCTCCATCCTGGCCGAGATTGTGGTGCTCAAAAGCGGCAGGCAGGAAGGGGTGGGGTTCCAGGCAGCAACCACACAGGCCACGCAGAGGGCTGTGCAGGCTGTGCAAGCGCGGGCACTCGATCTACCTCGCCTCGAGCCTCCCCAAAAGACCCTTCCAGAGGGCTACGCCATAGACCCCACCAGTGGCGAGATGCTGGAAATCGCCAAAGCGGTCAGCGCGGAGTATCAGGGCCAGACCTACTACTTTAGCTGCCCCAACTGTCGCGCCAAGTTTCTGAAGAATCCCGCTAAATACCTGAAAGGTAAAGCATGAGCCGGGGCAGCCACCCACAGCTCACCACCGTCGAGGGCATCCAGGCCGTTCTGCGTGAGCGCAACTACATCGCCGACCTGCCCATGGCCACGGCCTTACGCCTGGTGATGGCTCTGCAAAAGCCCTTGCTGGTCGAGGGTCCCGCCGGAGTAGGCAAGACCCAGATTGCCAAGACCCTGGCCGAGGTGCTCGACACGCGGTTGATCCGCTTGCAGTGCTACGAGGGCCTGGACACCGCTCAGGCCCTTTACGAGTGGAACTACCCCAAGCAGATGCTGCACATTCGCCTTACTGAAAACCTCGGCGAGAGCGTGGAAAAGCGCGAAGCAGAGATCTTCAGCGAGGGCTACCTGCTGCGCCGCCCGCTGCTGGAAGCTATTTTGCAGGACAAGCCCCCGGTCTTGCTTATCGACGAGATCGACCGCACCGACGAGGAGTTCGAGGCGTTCTTGCTCGAGCTGCTGGCCGAATTTCAGATCACCATCCCCGAGCTCGGAACCATCCGGGCCAGACACCGCCCCTACGTGATTCTCACCTCCAACCGTAGCCGCGAGCTATCCGACGCGCTGCGGCGGCGCTGCTTGTACCTCTGGCAGAATTACCCCAGCTTCGAAAAAGAGGTGGAGATTATCCAGGCCAGGCTACCCGACATTAACCGGCGACTGGCCGAAAAGGTGGCGACCGTGATGGCCCACCTGCGTGAGCTGCCGCTCAACAAGGCTCCCGGGGTGGCCGAAAGCCTGGACTGGGCCGAGGCCCTGGTCTCGCTGCACAAAGAGGCCCTGGATGCACAGGTTCTGGAGCAAACCTGGGGCGTGATCTTGAAAGACCGCGACGACCTCGAGCTGGTCGAGGCCCACAAGGCCCGCATCGCCGAGCTGGTCGCCTGAGCCCACCATGTCCCGGCGGTTTACTCACGGCAACCTGCGCGACAACCTGATCGTCTTCGCCGAATTCCTGCGCCACACCACATACAGGTTTAACCTGGGCCCGCAGGAGATTACCGATGGGCTGCAGGCCCTCGAGGCCATCAATCTGGGCCGTCTCCAGGAGGTGCGCCAGACCCTCAAACTGGTGCTTTGCAGCAACCTCGAGCAAGAGCGGGTCTTCGACGATCTTTTTTTTCAGTTCTTTTTGCCTCCCCGCCGTCGCACACCGACCAAGGCCAGCTCCCAAAAAGCCAGTCCTGGTGAAGAGGGTACGTCGGGAAAAAGACAACCCACACCCCTCAACCCCTCCGAAGCCAGCTTCGAGCAGGCAAACCCGGCGGTACGCAGCAAGCCGAAACAAGCCGACGAACCCGACCCCAACAGCTGGGCAGCCCCCCTGCTCAAGGCCATGTTCAGCCGATCCGCAGGTGGTGAAGCGACCGAAGTAGAGATCTCCCAGCAAGACCTCGAGCAGATGTTGCTGGCGGCCACCCGGCTGGTCAACCAGGTTCGGCTGGGCCGTAGCCGTCGCTGGGATTGGGCCTCCAAAGGCCCCCGTTTGCACTTCAGGCGCACCTGGCGCAAGGCCCTTCATACCGGGGGCGAACCTGTGTACCCGGCCTGGCAACAGCGTCCCAAACGCCGCCCGAGGTTCGTGTTCGTGCTGGATGGCAGCCGCTCGATGCAGGACTTCTCCGACCGGCTCTTGCAGTTTGCTTATGCGCTGCGGCTGCGCTGTAACCAGGTCGAGGTATTTACTTTTTCAACCGAACTAAAGCGCATCACCCGCGAGCTCGAGCAAACCAAGAGCCTCTCTGAACGGCCCCGACTGGCTCGGATGGGCCAGGCCTGGGGGGGCGGAACCCGAATTGGAGACAACCTGCTGCACCTCGAACAAAGGTTTGGGGGCCTGATTCGGGGAGATACCATTGTCATCATCGCTAGCGATGGTCTGGACACCGGAGCTCCGGAAATCCTGGATTATGCCCTGCGCCAGGTCTATTTGCGCAGCGCCGCCCTTATCTGGTTGAATCCGCTCCTAAATACCCACGGCTACGACCCCATGGCCAACTGCATGAAAACCGCTCTCCCCTACCTGGACAAATTTTGCACAGCCAGCACCCCCGAGGAGCTAGGCCGGCTGACCGACCGCCTGCGGCTGCGCACCTAGCAGCCTTCCGGGCCTTACAGATTCGGTTAGTTCGGCGTCGAACTGCGGCGAAGTAACCCGACCGAAGTTATCCGCGTAGCGGAGGGCGATACCGCCCATTGCAAGGGATTCGACCTCTTCGCAGAACGCGGGGAGATGCTTGTTTCGCCGACCGTAGGGATACGCTTTCTTCGCCGAGACGCCTTTTTCGCCGACTGCAAGGAGATGCCTGTTTCGCCGACCGTAGGGAGGGGTGGGGTGGGGTGTGCTCCAGGATTCAAGTTGCGCCGCGCGCGGCGCAAACAAGCCTCAGGATCTTTTTAGTTTGGATGACTATCTTTTTGAATCCGGCATTACCTGGCGCTGGCTACTCGACGAAAATCCCGATCGAGCCGGGAAAAGGCCGGTCCCTCTACTAACCCCACGTCAATCTGCTCGGAGGCCAGGGTTTCCAGGCGAACCGACCCGAATCCATCGGCTCGCACAGCAAAAGTCCAGCGCATCTCGATGCTGGCTTCCACCTGCCCAGAAGCGTTGAGCCGTTGGGAAACGTAAATGGCTGTGGCCCCCGTACCCAGGCGCTGTACCCATCGCCCATAACCTGGAAGCGGACGAGCCTCGAGGGCGTAGTAGGAGGCCACCGATTGCGATAAACGAATCACTACCGGGTGTCCTGCTCCCACAGCCTGTACGCTGCCTACCGGAAAACCTCCACCCACATCGTAGACCACCTCGCCGGGATCGGCCCGCACCGAGGGCCCACAGGCTGCCAACAAGCCCATTCCCGCCAGCATCCATCCAATCCAGTAGCGCATAATGGTACCTCCATCGTCATGGTAAGCCCTTCAGCATGATAACTGGGTGTGGAGGCCTAACCTTCCAGCAACTTAGCCCAGTCGGTTGGAGCCTGGCTCTGGGTGTAGGCGGTATCCATCTGGGCCAGCTGAAGCTTGCCTGAGTATTCCTCGTTTACGGCCTGCCAGTAGGTGTACTCCTCGATAACCCAGATGCCGCTCTCCCGAGCCCCATTGCCACTGCCCCGCACGCCACCAAAGGGCAGGTGGGCCTCAGCGCCCACGGTGGAGTTGTTTATGCTGGTCATACCGGCCCTGATTTCGCTTTTGAATCGATAGGCCCAGTCACGGCGGTTGGTATAGACTGCGCTCGAGAGCCCGTAAGGGTGAGCGTTTGCGGCCCGAATGGCCTCTTCGATTCCGTCTACTCGCACCAGGTTGATGGTTGGACCAAAAATCTCCTGTTCAAACTGCTTCATGCCTGGCTGGGCCTCCCACACCGTCGGCCAGCCAAAAGTACCCGCGTCGGGGTCGCCCTTGAAATGCGGGTAGGGGTTGGTGCTGGTAATGCGGGCCTTACCAAAAAGGAGGCTGGCCCCATCCTGCTGGCCCCAGGTGTAGTGCTCAATCCAGCGCTCGTAGAGCCGCGTGTTTATAAAAGGACCATAGGTCACGCCGGGAAACTCGAGCGGGTTACCCACCACGGTAGACTCCGTTTTTTCCAGGAAACGCTCTTTAAACTCGTCATAAATGGGGGCATCCACAATAATGTTGCCCGCACTGGTACAGCGCTGGCCTCCGGTAGCGAAAGCGCTCCACCAGGCACCCTCCACAGCCAGATCGAGATCGCTATCGCGCAGCACCACCAGGGGGTTTTTGCCGCCTAGCTCGAGGGTCGGACGCAGCAAGTTACGGCCCGCGACCTCACCAATCCAGCGCCCTACTGAGGTACTGCCGGTGAAGGCAAATTTGTTCAGCAGTCCTTCGTCCATCAACTCCACCAGCCACTGACCGGTAGAGTCCTTGCCGCCACCCATCACCAGATTGATGACCCCTGGGGGAAGGCCCGCTTCCTCAAAAATTTTGACGAACACAAACGAAAGTGCCGGGGAGTCGTCGGAGGGTTTCCAGACCACGGTGTTGCCGCTCAAAACAGCCGGTATCAGCTTCCAGGAGGGTACCGCAATGGGGAAATTCCCCGCCGTAACCATCCCCACCACCCCAATGGGGCGGCGGAAGGTGAAGAGTTCTTTGTTATGCATCTCGCTGGGCACGGTCTGGCCGTAAAGCCGTCGGCCCTCAGAGGCAAAGAAGATGGCTGTATCGATGGCTTCCTGTACATCGCCACCGGCTTCCTTGAAGGTTTTGCCCACCTCGCGCACCATCAAACGCACCAGTGTATCTTTCTCGCGGGTCAACACCTCGGCCAGATTCATCAACACCCCTCCACGAACCGGAGCTGGGGTGCGCGACCAGCTTTGAAAGGCTTTTTGGGCTGTTTGTGCCGCCCTTCGCAGGGTTTCTTTGGTTCCTTCCGGAAAGCGAGCGACCAGGTCGGCCCGGTCGGCGGGGTTATGTCGCTCTAGCATCCGACCTTCAAAAACCTCCTCACCGCCAATCCAGTGGCCTATCTCCAGCGTATTACCGTATTTGCTCTTGTGTATTTGCATATTTCACTTCTCCACAGAGTTGAGCTTGGCCCGCAGCGCCTCAACCGTGGCGGGTGGAACCAGCTTTGACACATCCCCCCCATAACGAGCGATTTCCTTGATCATGGTGGACGAAACGAACGACCAGCGGGTAGCTGCCATGATAAAAAACGTTTCGGGGTGGTTGCCGTACTGTCGGTTGAGGTGGGCCATTTGTAGCTCGTTTTCGTAGTCGGATACGGCCCTCAGTCCCTTGACGATCACCCTGGAGTTGATCCGCTTCATGTAATCGACCAGAAGGCCGCTAAAGGTGTCCACCTCGACATTGGTCAGGCGCGCCGCAGTTACGGCTTGCCGAATTATCTCAACCCGTTCCTGGGGACTGAAGAGCCACAGTCCTCGCTTGGAGGGATTTTCGAGCACCGCTACCGTAACCCTGGCGAAATGCCTCGAGGCCCGTTGAACCACATCAAAGTGTCCGTTATGCAAAGGGTCAAAACTCCCTGGGTAAACCACGTGCATAATGCCTCGCTTTCGTGGAGTATCTTCACATAGCGGGGCCTATAGCGTCAAACATCATTCTGCGTTCAGTTTCACGAACCCGCTTGAAGCAACTGCTACCCAGGGGATGCCTGCTTTACATATCCAGGCGAACTGGCTTCCACGATGGTAATGGTATTGAAACCATACTCTCGGCGCTCTCCAGCTGGCAGGGTCAGGCCGGTGGGGTGTTGCAGGATGTACAGACCATCAGGCTCTACGATTCGAGCCTCGAGCAAGCGCTCAAAATCCTCCAGCAAGTCGTGCGGGTAAGGTGGAGCCATAAAAGCCACCGTAAAGTGAAGACCCTGGCGCCTGGCCTCCAGCAAATAACGCTCTACGGCTACCCCCTCTATTCGAACTTTGAGCCGGGCCCTGGCTGCATTCTCACGCAGGTATCGAATGGCCTGGCGGTCTACTTCCACAAGAGTGGTTTCGAAGCCTTCCGAGGCGGCCTCGAGCCCAATTGCACCGCTACCAGCATACAAATCCAGAAATCGACCCCTGCGAGGATAGCGAAAACGCAAATAGTCAAATAGGGCCTTTCGCAGTCGTACCGGGCTGGGGCGTGCCGATGCGGGCACTTTTAGCTCAGTTCCCCTGGCTGTTCCACCCAGAATTCGCAGCACTCTTATACCCTGGAGGTTACTGGCCGGGAACCCGGGTCGGAATCTGTACAATGTCTGGGCTGCGGAACCATATCTGGCACTGCACATTCTGGCTCTGCGTAAGCTTGACCTGCACCTCAAAACGACTGCTGGCCCCATTGGCCAGACTGCGCACCGCTATTGGGGCCGAGTTGGTGCCGTAGACCCGGCGGTTGGGCACTCCATTCACCGTGGTCACCTGTTTGTCGGTTACCCGCAGATTGATGCGCACGTTGTTCAGGGTCTGCCCCGACTGATTGATCACGGTGCCCTTTGCCACCATCACACCCCCGGCCGTTAGGGCACAACTCCATTCGCTGACCCTCAGCTTGTAGGCACCCTGGGCCTGAGCAAGCCCGGCCAGCAGCGCAATTCCTGCGATAAGCATGGTTCTTTTCACAATGTAATGCTACCAGAGACGAAGCTATAAGGCCAAAACGTCGGATGGCGACCAGGTGCTTCCGTACCAGATTCAGTTGGTTTGCCACCCTTCGATGCCGAATTAACCGAATCTGGTATTGCACGATTGTTTCGTTGCTTTCAGGGCCCATTTACTGGCCTGCTATAGGACTGTAAAAGCAAAAACTAACGAGGGTTGGGAACCAGCGTAGCGATTTGTATCACTCGAGGGTTTCGAAACCAAAGCTCACAGCGATTGACCGAGTCGAAGACAGTGCGAATACGCACCTCAAAAAAGGCCACTTCGCCTGGCGTCAAATTTCGATCTTGCAAGGCTGCGGAATTGGCGGCCATGCGAAGACCGGGCCCAACCACCCGCACACTGGCCCGCAGGTCGGCAATCGGGCGCGAGCTGATGTTCTTGACCGAGCCCTGCACCAGCACACCTCGAGCAAAGGCTTTACAACTCCAGGAAACAACCCGAAGCCGATACACACTCGACTGCCCTAGCGCCATTGAACCAATGGCCAGGGTTAGCAACAATACCGTTAGGCGTTTCATGATTACGCTGGTTTAATCATTTTTTGATAGCGTGGTCGGTTAGCCACCAAGTTGTATTTTTCCATAGTCTACTGCACAACAGAGTTTCGCAGAACGTTATTTGAGGCCAGTGAGAGTAGCTCACGCGCCGACAAAAAAATAACCTCACTTACGTGAGGTTGATGTGGTCGAGGAGACTGGATTCGAACCAGCGACCCCCTGCTCCCGAAGCAGGTGCGCTACCAGGCTGCGCTACTCCTCGGCATAAGCGACTTATGAGTATAGAGTGTACCAAAGACTTTGTCCAGGGAACCCAGGCGCGGCCCAAAGTCCTTTGCTGCCAATCAGGGTTGGAGCAAGTGGCTTTTTCCCGCCAGAGAATCTTAAAATTCATCCTGCATGAGGGCTGAATAAAACAAACCATCTTTGCTGATAGCGAGAGTTCCTGCATTCTTGAGACACTTGGAAATTACTATAAATCTCATTTTTGGTGACACAACGCTAAACAGTGTCTTAATCGGGGCCAAACTAGCACACGAGCGGCCACTGGGTATCTTATTTATCTGGCCAAAACGGCACTGCTTTTCTTGTTATTTGCCCTGACCCCACTCGGAGGAACCCCATGAAACACTGGCTCTGGTTGACTGTTGTGCTTAGCACTGCCGCATGTTCACTGCAGGATGCGGGCGCCAATCCACCTCCCGGTGGCATTAATCCCAGCCGGTCGGGGGCGTGGTCGGATCCCAAAACCTGGCCCAGTGGACGGGTACCGAGCCAGGCAGAAGTTGTCACCATCCCCCCCGATCTGGCCGTAACCCTGGACGTGAGCCCTCCTCCGCTCAAGGGGCTGACCATCAAAGGCGTATTACGCTTTGAAGACAAGGACTTAAAGCTTAGCGCGGACTGGATTATGGTTCACGGTAGGCTCGAGGTCGGCACCCCCAGCCGACCCTTCCGCAACAGGGCCATCATCACCCTTACGGGCAACAACCCCAGCGAGGACATCATGGGCATGGGCAGCAAGGTCATCGGGGTGATGATGGGGGGTGTGCTGGATCTGCATGGTGAACCGCGCCAGGGCTGGACTAAACTGAGCGGGAGCGTGGCGGCTGGTTCCAACCGTATCGCCGTGTTGGACCCTACCGGCTGGCAGGTGGGCGACCGCATCGTGCTGGCCTCCACCGATTTCAACCCCGAGCAGGCCGAGGTGCGCACCATTACCGCCATTGCTGGCAACACCCTCACCCTCGACCAGGCCCTCAAGTATCCCCACTTCGGGGAAATTAGCTTTGGGGTAGACCAGCGGGGCGAGGTGGGCCTTTTGAGCCGCAATATCCTCATTCAAGGCGACGAAAGCTCGGCCCAGACCGGCTTTGGGGGGCACATCATGGCCATGGTGGGCAGCACAATGCGCATCTCGGGGGTGGAGCTATTTCGCATGGGCCAGCGCAACACCCTGGCCCGCTACCCGGTGCACTGGCATCTGGTCGGCGACGCCCCCGGTCAGTTCATCAAGCGGTCCTCCATTCACCAGAGCTTCAACCGCTGCGTAACTGTGCACGGCACCGGCCAGGTTGAGGTTGTGGGCAACGTGGCTTATAACACTCTTGGTCATTGCTACTTCCTCGAGGACGGTGCCGAGCGTAAAAACCGGCTCGAGAACAACCTGGGTATCCTGACCCGTCGCCCCAACAGCCAGCAGGGCGAACGCCCGGTTATCCCCACCGACAACAATCCAGCCACCTTCTGGATTACCCACCCCGACAACATCGTGCGGGGCAACGTGGCGGCCGGTTCGCACCACACCGGCTTCTGGTATGCTCTGCCCGAGAACCCCACCGGTCCCTCGGCGACGACCAGTATCTGGCCCCGACGCAGCCCGCTGGGCGAGTTTTCCGATAATGTTGCTCACTCCAACTGGGATGGTCTGATGGTGGACCGAGGGCCCAACAAGAACACCCTTCAAGCCGAAACCACCATCTACAACCCGCGCTCCAACCCCGCCGACGGACAAAACCAGTACAACGATGCCCAAAATCCGCCTGTGGTGGCCGAGTTCAAAAACTTTACCGCCTATAAGAACCGGGGTAACGCGGCCTGGCTCAGAGGCACCAACCATAAGGTGATCGGAGCCAGGCTGGCCGACAACGCCATCGGCGTGACGTTCGCCTCCTGGGAGAGCACCCTCGAGGACTCGCTGATCGTGGGCGACAGTGCCAACAAGGGATTCGCCGAGAACTGGGAGTTTCGTGGCAGTGACGGCCGCAGCTTGCCCAGGCCCTGGGCCTCCAGTAGCGGCGGGCCCATTGAGGACAATTTTCCCATCCGCGGCTTTGAGTTCTACGATGGCAAAGTTGGCTTCCGAAACGTACAGTTTGTAAATTTCCAACCCCTGCAAATCCAGAATGCACAGGGTGCACAGAAGACCACCCGAGAAGCCGGAGCCATGAGCTACCTGCGCTTTACCGCCTTTTCCATCGACAGCCGCAACTTTGCTCAAGGGGCGCGCTTCGACAATGCCAGACCGGTCTACTTGCCCCCCAGGGCTGAGCCCACACCCGAACAAATCAGCCAGGACGATAACGCCGACGGCTACCGGGGGAGTGTTTTCATCGACGCCGATGGCTCAGTTAGCGGCAGCCGAGGGCACGCCATCGTGCTCAACAATCCCTTCTTGCTCGATACCAATTGCGTATTGCGGGCCGAGTGGAACGCCGGAATTTGCAACTACAGCTATGGCAGGCTTTATATTTACAACGAAAGTGGTGGCAACATCGCCCCCGTCTCCCTAACCCGCAACGATGGCAGTCAACCGGCCTTCCGCATGTGGGGCAGCCCAAAAAGCGGTGATAACACCAGTTTTGGGGCCAGCGTAATCAAGAGCCGCCACTACACCCTAAGCCTAACAGGAGGTGCTCCTGGCAAGCTCAAGTTGCGCTTTGAGAATAGCGCACCGGGAGATTTCATCACGCTTGCACTGCCTTACAGCGGCGAACCTTTCATCTACCGCGACTACTGGATTGATAACCGCAACAAGCTTCCCCGAGCAGCTTCTCGAGCGGAATTCGACAGCAGCACCGGAGACCGGTATTGGAGCGAAGGCGGCAGTGTTTTTGTGAAGCTGGTGGTGCGCGACCAACCAGGCCGCGACTGGGCCGTGCTGGATATCTGCCGCAACGACCTTTGTAGATAGAGCGGTTCTCGGAAAGAACCCGGCCATCCCCGAAAGTTAAAAACTGTGCTGAACTCGTTTTACCGCTAGTCCTCGCGGTAAAAATGCAGTGAACCACGATAAGTACCTCTCACGCCAGCCCCTCGCCCAATCGGTCGAGGGGTTGAGTGTGCTAATGGTGGTGTGCATTCAGCTCAGGCACCCTGTGTTTTCTCCCTTAACAAATCGGCCAAGCCCTGTTCGTCCAACACAACCAAGCCCAACTCATGGGCCTTAGCAAGTTTGGAGCCTGCACCCGGCCCCGCCACCACATAGCTGGTTTTCTTGCTAACCGAACCGGATATTTTGGCCCCCTGGGCCTCGAGCTCCCGTGCCACCTCATCCCTGGGGCGGGATAACTCGCCGGTGAGAACAAAGGTAAGTCCTTCCAGGGCATTGCTTTTTTGCTTTTCTTTCGCTTCAAAGCTGACCCCTGCAGCCCGCAGGCGTTCGATAAAACTACGCATCTCGGGCCTTGCCAGAGCCCCGTGGATAGCCTGGGCGGTCACTTCGGCAATATCTTCAACAGCATCCAGCTCTTCAACTGTTGCGACAAGAATCCTGTCCAGATGCCCAAAACGCTTGGCCAAGGTGCGTGCCGTACTCTCCCCTACCTGCGGGATGCCCAGGGCAAAAAGAAGGCGCTCGAGGCCCTGGCCTTTACTGCGCTCAATCTGCTCCATCAGGTTCTGGGCGCTTTTTTCGGCCATGCGCTCGAGGGCCACCAGGTCTTCCTTTTTCAGCCGGTACAGATCTGCTGCATCACGCACCAAGCCAGCTTCCAGCAGCTGCTCGATGAGCTTTTCCCCCAGGCCCTGAATATCCATGGCCCGGCGGCTAGCATAGTGGCGTATAGACTCAAAGGCCTTGGCCGGACACAACGGGTTAGAACAGAGGTGAATTTTACCGGAGATAACCAGCTCGCTATGGCACTCCGGGCAGTGCCGGGGCCACTCCACAGGCTTCTCACCCCGAGGGGCTTCGGTAATGACCCGCAGCACCTCGGGAATGACCCCGCCGGACTTGTGTACGAGTACCGTGTCACCCATCCGCAGACCCAGTTCCTGCACGTAGCTTTCGTTGTGCAACGTGACCCGACTGACGGTAGAGCCATCCAGCGAGATGGGCTCGAGTTCGGCCACCGGTGTAACCCGACCGGTACGTCCCACCTGAAATACCACGTTTATGACGCGGGTGGGTTTTTCCTCAGCCGGAAACTTGTAGGCAATGGCAAAACGGGGGGTTTTGGAAGTGAAACCAAGCTCGAGCCAGAGGGCCAGGTCGTTCAGCTTAACCGTGATTCCATCGGCCTCGAAAGGAAGTTGGCGGCGTCGGGCCAGCATGGCCCGATACCCCTCTTCAACACCGCTCACACCCTGCACCACCTGATAGTGGGGCTCTACCGGGAAGCCTAGCTGTCGCAACCGCTCCAGCAGGTCGCGCTGGGTGGCTACCCCAAAGGTATCGGGCTTTCCCACCCCATAAAACAATGCCCGCAAACCGCGTCCAGCACTTACCCTGGGGTCTTTCTGGCGCAAACTGCCAGCAGCAGCGTTACGGGGGTTTTTAAAAGGTGCTGCACCCTCCTCCTCTAGCTTCATGTTCAAATCCAGAAAAGCCTGAATGGGCAGATAAACCTCACCTCGAACCTCGAGGCTCAAAGGCTCAGGCAGCTGGCGCGGTACATCGGCAATGGTCAGCAGATTGGGGGTAATGTCTTCACCGACCGTACCATCACCCCGGGTCAGGCCCCGCCGCAACACTCCATCCCGGTAAATCAGGTTGACCGAGAGGCCATCAATCTTGTACTCCAGCACATACTCACGCGGCTCCTCGCCACCCAGAGCGCGATTGATACTGGCCTCAAAGCTCGCAATGTCCTCCATGCCGAAGGCATTCCCCAGAGAGAACATGCGGCTGGGGTGGGGTACGGCCTCGAAGGTGGTCTCGTAGATCTGGCTACCTACGGTTTGCGTGGGCGAGTCTGGGGTAATTAGTTCGGGGTGGGCTTCTTCAAGTTCTTTCAGCTCGAGCAGCAACCGATCATATTCGGCATCGGAAATCTCGGGATCGTCGAGAATATAGTAGCGATAGTTGTGGTAGCGAATCTGCTCACGTAGTTCGGCTATAAGTTGCTTGGGCGAAGACATAGTTCAAAAGTGATTTTAGCTCAAGAAGCCTGAAGCGGACTTACATCTTACTCGCCAGAACCCACAAAGCCCTTAGGGTACGCTTCATTCTTTTGTCAAGCCCCTTTCAAGGCTCATGATTTCTGCTCTATAATGCCGGAGGCTAACAGCCAGTTCAGCGCTTGTACTGTCTGCAAGCAAATGGAGGCGATTCGCATGAAGAAACTCGTAGTGCTCGGTGCCGCTGTGGCTACCGCACTGGGACTGGGCCTCGCCCAGGAAGTGCGTGTTGGCATGGCCTTCGATGCGGGCGGCAAGAATGACCGTAGTTTCAACCAGTCTACCTTTGAAGGTGCGCAACGCGCCGCGCGCGAACTAGGGGTGCGGGTCTTCGACTTTGAGCCCGGTGACCCCGGCCAGGTAGGCCAGGGTATCCGCCGTTTTGCTGAAGAAGGCTTCGACCTGATCATCGGGGTTGGCTTCGCTAACGAGCCCTCTATCACCCGCAATGCCCAGGAATTCAAGGACATCAAGTTCGCCGTGATCGACTCTGTACCTTGCGAAGGCAAGTGTGACAACGCCGTGGGTCTGGTCTTCCGCGAGCACGAGGGCAGCTATCTGGTGGGCTATATCGCCGGCCGCACCACTAACACCGGCGTGGTGGGCTTCGTGGGTGGCATGGACATCCCCCTCATTCACAAATTCGAGCAGGGCTACCGCGCCGGGGCCATCGCCGGGATGCGCGAGCGCAACATCGCCAACCCCCGCGTTCTCATCAACTACGTAGGAACCACCCCTGCCGCCTGGAACGACCCCGGTCGGGCTAAGGAAATTGCCACTGCCCAGTCCAAGCAGGGTGCAGACATCATCTATGCAGCCGCTGGCGCTTCGGGCCTGGGTGTGTTGGACTTTGTAAAGCAGCAGCGCTGCTTGAAGCAGTCCGACCTGCCCTCGGGTGTACGCTTTATTTCCAATAACGGCTCGGCAGTGCCCCGCTACCCCGCCTACAACCAGTCCTGCCCTGCTGCGACCACCCGTCCGCTGTTCATGGTGGGCGTGGATGCCAACCAGAACTACCTGGGGGACACCGACAACAACCCCCGAACCCTCAACCACGTGCTCACCTCCATGCTCAAGCGGGTGGATGTGGCTACCTTTGACGTAATCAAGTCCGTCAAGGACAACACCTTCAAGGGAGGGGTGCGCGAGTTCGGCCTGAACAACAACGGCGTTGGTTACGCACTCGACGACTACAACCGCGCCCTGATTCCCCAGGCCGTCATCAACCGCCTGGCGGTGCTACGCAGCCAGATTATTTCTGGCGCCCTCAAGGTTCCCGACAAGCGCTAGTTTGTTTTCAGTCCAGCGCTCAGGGATTTTCCCTGGGCGCTTTTTTGCGGTTAGCCAGTACCTTTCCGTTTGTGTCGCTCTGGGCTCACTGGGAATTGAGTTGTCCAGCATTTGATACCGGGAAAGGCTGTTATTCAAAATAAATCCAGAGACCTGGTTGCGCCGCGCGCGGCGCAACTTGAATCTAAGAACACACCTCACTCCACCCCACCCGTCGCTACGCACCCCACCCCTCCCTACGGTCGGCGAAACAGGCATCTCCCTTCGGTCGGCGAAACAAGCATCTCGGCGAAGCAAACGTCTCCTTTCAGTCGGCGAAAAAAGCGTCTCGGCGAAGAAAGCGTATCTTTTCCAAGGGGCGGTATCGCCCTCCCATAAGGGGATCACTTCGGTCGGTCGCCCCTGCGCCACACCAGGGCGTGGCTTGGGCGAGGCTGAGCTGCTGTTCGGTGCGGAACTAACCGAATCTGGTATGACCTTCAGCCCTGGGCTTACGGCTTATGTTGAGCAAGCCTTGCCTGTATGATTTAGAGCATGAGTAATACCGCTTCCACCTCGAGTGTATCAGCTAAAGGTGCGGTGGCCCTCGAGCTCAAAAGCATTACCAAGCGTTACCCACTGGTACTGGCCAACGACCGTATTTCGCTGGATGTGCGCTGGGGCGAGGTGCTGGCAGTGGTGGGGGAAAATGGGGCCGGCAAATCTACCCTGATGAAGATTGTCTATGGCCTGGTCAAGCCTGACCAGGGCGAGATCTGGGTCGATGGGAAAAAGGTTCAAATCAGTGAGCCGGGCGACGCCATTGCCCAGGGTATCGGGATGGTGCACCAGCACTTCATGCTGGTAGACCCCTTCACGGTACTGGAAAACGTCATTCTGGGAGCAGAGCCCACGCAGGGAGCGCAGCTCAACCTGGCCCAGGCCCGCGCCGAGGTCGAGGCCCTGATGAAAGACCTCGAGTTCGACCTGCCCCTCGATACCCCCGTCGAGGAACTGCCAGTGGGCTTGCAACAACGAGTGGAAATCCTCAAAGCGCTCTACCGAAAAGCCAAAATTCTTATTCTGGACGAACCTACCGCAGTGCTCACGCCCCAGGAGGCCGACGAGTTGTTTGATTTCTTACGTCGGTTTGTGGAGCAGGGCAACGCGGTCATCTTCATCAGCCACAAGCTGGCTGAGGTCATCAAGCTTTCCGATCGCGTGACCGTTATCCGCGACGGCAAAGTGGTGGGTACAGTCAACACCCCCGAAACCAATGTGGCCCAACTGGCCCGCATGATGGTGGGCCGCGAGGTCATATTGTCGGTAGACAAGACCGAGGCCCAGCCCCGCGAGGCCGTGCTCCAGGTCTCAAATCTCACTATCCCAGGAAAGGACAAAAAACATCGGCTGAACGGGGTCTCGTTCCAGGTACATGCCGGAGAGATTGTGGGCATCGCCGGAGTCGAAGGCAACGGCCAGACCGAACTGGTAGAAGCCATCACCGGCCTGCGCCCTTACGAGGGCACCATTCAATATGACGGCCAGACCCTCAAACCAAGTGCAAGGGTGGTGCGCGAATGGGGGGTCTCGCACATTCCCGAAGACCGCAATGCCAGGGGGCTAGTACTGGACTTCACCACCCGCGAAAATCTGATTCTGGGCGACCACTACAAGCGTCCCAACGCGGGCTTTTTAGGGTTCATCGATGCTGATACCATCGAGCAGGAAGGCCGCGAAATTGTGGAGCAGTTCGATGTGCGTCCCCGGAGCACCGATTTAGCGGCGCGGCGCTACTCGGGCGGAAATGCCCAGAAAATCATTGTTGGGCGCGAACTAAGCCGTAAGCCCAGGGTACTGGTAGCCGCCCAGCCCACCCGTGGGGTGGACATCGGGGCCATCGAGTTCATTCACGAAAACATCGTAAAGGCCCGAGACGCAGGCATGGCCGTGCTATTGGTTTCCGCCGACCTCAACGAGGTGCGCTCGCTGGCCGACCGCATCCTGGTCATGTTCGAGGGCCGCATCATGGGCGAGCTCAAGGCCAGCGAAGCCAGCGAAGAAAAGCTGGGGCTGTTGATGGCCGGCATCACGGAGTAGGCCGCTGTAGACAAACAGCGGTCAGGTAACTTGCTAAGCTGCGCCACGGTGAGTTTGTCAAAGCCCGAAAGTCGCGGAGTAGTACCAGATTCGGATAGTTCGGCTCCGAGCTGCGGCGCACTAACCCGACCATAGGGAGTACTCTTGGACTCAAAAAGATGGCCTTTGAAAATCTTGGGATTGAAAGGCTATCGTATTGCATCCGGTGTCATTTCCGAGTTCCAGGTGCCTCCTGGCGCCCTGCTGTGGGCACAGCCTGTGTGGATGTGCAAGCCCTTTGCGGCAGCCTCAAAGCGTAAGAAAAGCCAGGCCGAGATGGCATCGGCCTGGCCTCACCAGTGAAATTATGGGTTCGGAGGGCCAAACAGGGTTTCGTCGAAGAGCCAGTCCAGACGCAGGTAGAGGCCGGGTTTGCTCTGGAAGCCGCCCAGGCTGGTCTCGGTGCCCAGCAGGTTGGCCCCGACCGAGAAGGTCAGGCCAGGGGTGAGCCGCAGGCTGGCCTCCAGCCCCAGCGAAAGCTGGCTCGAGCGTGTAGCGGGCTGGAACAGGTAGCTGGCGTTGGCCCCCAGCCCAAAAGTATCGCTCAGGAAGTAGGTGGCCCCACCTCCGACCTGCCCGGTGAAAAGGCTGGTGTCGCTCAGGCGGTAGGCGGTACCCAGGCGCAGGAACCAGCGCTCGTCGGCCTGGTAGCCCCCGCGCAGTTCGCCCTCGAACAGCACCCCATCGGCGTCGCGGTAGAACCCGCCCTTTAGCACATTCTGGGTTAGCAAGCTCAGCCGGTCACCACGGTACGCCCCGGCCAGACTGAAGCGGGTGCCGTCGGTTCCGCTGGCCTCGCGCACGAAGGTGGCCTGGGGCGAGACGATCAGGTCATTGCTGGGCTTGAAGACCAGGCCGAACTCGTAGACCTGCTTGATGCCGGGGGCGCTGGCCTGGCCCGAGATCTCGACGCGGGCGCTGGCTTGCAGGTGGTCGGCTTTGTAGCGCAACCCGAGACCCGCACTGGCCCCACCCTGGGCGTTATCGGCCAGGGTGAAGTTGGTGGAGAGGCCCATCTGAAGCTCTTTACTGAGGGGCAGGGTGGTCTCGAGGCCCAGGCGGGTACGCGCAGCCTCGCCATCGAGGCTGGACATCTCGTAGGCTGCGCTGATGCTGGTCGTGCCCAGCTCGAGGGCTTCGGGGTCGGGGGTCTCGGAGGTGTTGCCCAACAGGGTTCGCAGCAGGTCGTGGTTGGCAAAGCTACCCCGCACGCCCAGCGCCCCACTTAGACGCAGACCGCCACTGGCGTAGGTCAGGCGGCTCTGCAGGCGGATGCCAAAGTTCTGGGTGAGGGCATAATCCAGACCGAGGTCGGTAGCACCAGGGGTATTCCCAAGACCTACCAGTTGGCGCAGTGCAATGCCAAAGCGCCCGACCCTGGCATCCGCACCCAACGAAACAAAGGCTGTGTCGGTCTGGAAGTTGTTGATGGACTGCGCCTGCAGGCCAAAGCTGGCCCCGGCCCCAATCAGCAAGGCCAGGTTTTCCCCGCCAGCCCTGGCTTCGGCGCTAACCTGCTGGGTGGTGTTATCGGCGAGGTAGTCCTGGCGCAGGCTGTAGCGCCCGGAAATTCCCAGGAGGCCCATACGCACCGCTGCACCCAGTGAGACATCTCGGGCAGGATTGAGCGGGCCTCTGGGATCCTGGAAGCCTGGCGGCACATCCTGGTAGTGGCCCTCGAGGTCGAAGTTCTCGCTCTTCAAACCGAAGCGCAGGGCCCCCGCCGTCAGGCCCAGGCTGTTCAGCGGCGCAGCCAGTTCGGCCTCGAGGCGAACACCTTGCCCACCGAGGCGGAAGCCCAATCCGGCCAGACCCGAGACGCTACTGTCCAGCGAGAGCAAGGTGGCCCTGACTCCAAAAGCCTCGGTTTCGTAGCCCGCTTGCAGGCCACCGCGCAGCTCCCGCACCAGGCCACTGGGGGTGGTTACGGCGTAGGCGACCTCGAGGCTCTGTGGGTTGCCATTCAGGTCGGTCGGTTGGAGCGGAGCCCGCAGTTGCAAAACACCCGCGCTGTAGTCGATCTGGTAGTCGGCGTTGCGCAGCAGGATGGTGCGGTTCAGCACCAGGTTGGGGTTGGTGCGGTCGCGCACCACCCGCACGACCTGCTCGCTGCTGGCCACCACCGGGCGCTCGCTCGGCAAGAGAGTCAGTCGGTAGAAGCTGGTGCCGTCGCCGGGCAGGGTCTCGCGGCGGTTCGCATTGGGCACCAGCGCGGCAAAGGCATTCAGGCTGAGATTGCCCTCGCGCAGCACCCCCTTGAGACCGTTGTAGCCGGCGTTGTAGGCAGTCAGGAGGCCCTGGAAGTCGGTGTTGAGCTGGCCGTATTGCAGGTAATTTTTGTCCAGCTCGAAGCGCAGGAAGAAGCTGTCGGCGGAGTTAGCATCGGTGCCAATCTGCGAGCTATCGCCCAGCAGCGGGAAGCGCTGGTAGGGATTGGCAGGCGGCAGCAGGTTCACGTCGCGGAAGAGGAAGCCGTTTTGCACGCTGAAGTCGGCACCGGTACTGACCGCAGCGGTCAGGATGCCCTCGCCCAGCAGGGTGCCACGCCCAAAAGCCCGCAAGGAGCTTTCCAGGCTGAAGCCGTCGCTGTTCAGATTGGCCTGAAGGCCCACCGCCCCCGCCACCACCAGCGGGCGCGGCAGCGCTGCCTCCACCGGGAAGCGGGCCTCCTGACGAACCTCTCCGGCAGTGACCCGCACCGTAACCACATCCGGGCTGCCGCCCTGTGAGCGGGTGCCCAGGTTGGAAAGGGCCAGGCGGCCCTCGCCGTTCTCGAGGCGTAACTGATAGCCAGGCAGGCCAGGCTCGGCATCGGGCTGGTTTGGCTCGGGCTGCACGTTCACTGTCACGTAGGCCAGATTGGCCGGGTTGCCCTCGGCGTCGCGCACCACGATGGTCAGTTCGGGCTGGTCGGCCCGGTCGGTGGTGAGAGGGCGGCTGGGATAGACCTGGATGCTGCTGGGCGACCCACCACCCAGCACGGCCCGGAGGTCGGCCCGCTCGCTTCGTTGCACCGGCTGGGCCTGGGCCAGTTGCTCCAGGAGGCTGGCCGCCCCTACCAGTACCCGCACATCGCCCAGGCTACCCAGAATGGGCTGCTGGTTGGGGGTGCGGGGCTGTCCTGCCGAACGGGTCTGGGGGGTCTGCAGGATCACGCCCAGACGGTCTTGGGGGAACTCGAGCGCACCCTGGTGGCTCAGGCGGTAGCCCAGCACGTAGCTGCTGCGCAGGGGCGCGGGCAGCACCCAGAACAGGCGGTCGCCCGTTATCAGCGGGTCGGAGAGGGGATCGGCGTTCTGGCGTGTGGGGTTGGCCAGGATGGATTGCTCGAGTTCTCCAGCCCCCACCTGAGCACGCAATAGGCGGCTGCTGCCCAGCACGTAACGAGCGCCCGCCGGGAGACGATCCGAAAGGATCACCACACCGGAAGCCGGCGCCTGGGCCAGCCGGGCCGCCAGGGTCACCTCGGACTCGCGCTCCCGCAACGGCTCGCGCACCACCGGTGGCGGTGGTGCAGGCGGCTCGACCACGCTTAGACGGGCCTGGGCACGGTTGTTGCTCGGGTCGGGGTCGCTCAGGTCTGAGCGCACCTCGGCGCTGTTGAGCAGGCTACCGGTCTGGGTGGCAGTGGCCTGGACGATCAGGGTACGGCGCGCGCCGCTGGGCAGGCTGCCCACGTTCCAGGTAAGAGTGTTGCCTCGCTGCTCTGCCCCTTCGGCGCTGATGTTGCCGAGGCCAACGGGTAGTGTATCGGTCAGGACCACCCCCATGGCATCGCTCGGGCCGTTGTTGAGCAGGGTCAGGGTGTAGGTGACCCGGTCGCCCACCTGAGCCTGCGCGGGGCTCACCGTTTTGCTGAGGGCCAGGTCGGCCCTGGGCTCAGGGGGTGACGGGGGTGGTGGAGGGGGTGGCGGTGGAGTGACCACTTCCAGACTGGCCTGGGCCTGGTTGTTGGCCGGGTCGCGGTCGCGCTCGGCAGCCCTCACGCTGGCCTGATTGGTACGCTGGCCTGCCACCTGGCCCCGCACCACCACGCTAAAGCTGCGGCTCTGGCCAGGTTCCAGACGCTCCAGGTTCCAGCTCAGGGTACTGCCCTGGCGATTGGGAGCCGGGGTGGCCGAGATGAACTCGAGGCCCACCGGCAGGGTATCGCTCAGCACCACGTTGCTGGCTACGTCGGGGCCGTTGTTGCGCAGGGTCAGGGTAAAGGTTGCGTTTTGCCCAATCTCGATGCGGGCCGGCTCCACCGATTTGATCACAGCCAGGTCCACTTCGGGGGCGGGCGGTGGAGGGGGTGGGGGTGGTGCGACCACCTCCAGCCGGGCTTCAGTTCGGTTATTAGCCAGGTCGGGGTCTTCTTCGCTGCCTTTGACTTCGGCCCGGTTGACCCAGGTACCCAGTCTGGCTGCTTTCGCCCGTACCTCTACGCTACGGCTTTGACCCGGCTCGAGGCGCCCCAGGTTCCAGGTCAGGGTGTTGCCCTCCCGAAGAGCCTGCCCGCTCTGAGCGGCCTCGAGGCCGCTGGGGAGCACATCGGTCAGAGTGACATTGGTTGCTGCGTTGGGGCCAATGTTACGTACCGTCAGGGTATAGATGACAGCCTCACCCACGTTGACCCGGGGGGCGCTCACGCGCTTGCTGACTTCCAGATCCGCACTGGGAGGGGGCGGCGGAGGCGGTGGCACTACACGGGGTAGGGCCGGGCCGGGCTCGGCAGGCACTCGGGCAAAGTAAGGCTGGTCGCCCAGGCGCAGGCGGAACTTGACCGAGTTGGAGAACTGACGAGTGGTCGGCAGAATCCGCACCAGAATGGCCCACTCGCCGCGCAACTCGGGTGTCACGCGGAATTCGTTGCGGGCCCACTGCACGTCGCCCGAACTGGTCAGCTCACGGCGCTGGCCGTTGGGGAAGCGCACGAAGATGCGCATCTCCTGTGGTCCGTCGGCATCGAAGTTCTCGATGCGGAAAACCTGACCCACCGCCGCTTGCCCCAGGGTAATCCGGGCTGCCACCTGGTCGCGGCCAAACTGACCACGGGTGACCACCGTGAACTGGCTGGCCTCGACGGCAATCCCAGGGCTGAGGCGGAAACCAAACGCGTTCTTGCCATTGCCGAAGGTGCGCACCGGCAGGCCGTAGTAGCCCTGTCCCAGACTGCCCTCAAAAAGGGTGTCGTAGCGGTGGGTCTCGGCGTTGCCGTACTGCTTTTGTACCAGCGACCCTGGCGCACCCCGGCTATTCAGGGCAAAGGTGGAGCGCATCCGCGCACCCGGCGCGTAGATCTCATCCCCGTAGTAGTTCTGCACATCGCGCTTGTTGCGGTAATCGTTCAGGTTGATGTCGGGGCTGAAGAGTTCAACCCGCAGGGGCTGGCTGGCCGCCCGTTCGAAGACCGCCAGGCGGTAGTCGTCCTGGCCGCCGGCCCGTTGATCCCAGCCCACCTCGCTGCCCACGCTCGAGAGCGGCAGGTTGATGCTGGATTGCGGAATGCTCAGGGGTTGGGCCGCTGCCAGGGGCAGCAGGGTCAGAAGAGCAGCCAGCAGATTTGCAATATGGTTTTGCATTGCTTTCACCCATCGTTCGGGGAAGAATACGGACATTTTCATCAGCGCACCTCCTCCCAGAACAGGTCGGGGTCGGTCACCAGGCGATCTATCGGAATGTTGCCGCTCAGGGTGTAGGTCAGGGTATAGGTTCCGGCTTGGAGGTTGCCCAGGCGGATTTCGTTGCCCTGAACGTTGGGCTGTAAGTTGGGCGCAGTGACGGCCCCACGGCTGGCACCGTTTGGCAGCGGGTCGGAAATGCGCAGGTTGTTCACCGCCTTGTTCAGGGTCAGGGTCAGGGTTACGGTATAGCTTCCGGAGGCCACCTGGGTCACGGTCTTTTCCAGCCGCTGGCCATCCACGCTGAGGCGGGTCGAGCGGGTGACCTGGGCCGCGCCAGCGGGCATCTCGAAAAGGAAGTCTTCGGTGTAGATGCCCGCGCCTTCTACCCTCACCTGGCGGGTGCCGCGCAGGCCGCGGTCGTCGGGCACCGCCTTGGGCACGTAGGGCACGGTCAGGCGGTCTACCCGCAGGGTGTTGAGGCCAGGCAAGACCTCGGTCAGGCTGTAGCGGCCCTGCTCGTCGGTGACGGCGTAGCGCCCATCGGAGAGGTAGACCCGCACGCCCTGGAGTGGCTCATCGATGCCGCTGGTGAAGTTGTTGTCGTTGTTCTTATCGAAGTAGACCCGGCCCAGGATGGTGCCCTTGTCGCTGAACACCCCGGCCTCGAGCTTCACAGTCGCGCTGGCCAAGTTGGAGTTGACCCGCACCGGGTTGAGCGAGCTGCCGATCAGGGCGCTGGCCTCGGCGGTATTGACCAGCGAACCGCTGGTGGGGGCCGAGGCCGTGACGGTGGTGGCAAAGCGCAGGCTGGCCGACTGGCCCGAGGCCAGATCGCCAATCACCCAGACCAGCCGCTGGCGGCCCCCCTCGTTGGTAATCTGCGGGTCGGCGACAGGGGTTCCGTTGAGGGTGGAGCTGCCCGCGCGGTACTCCAGCCCCACCGGCAGCAGGTCGCTCAGGGTGACCTGGCGCATGGTCGCGCCAGAGCCCTGGTTGGTGGCCCGCAGGATGTACTCGAGGCTGCCACCAATGCGGGCCACGCCCTGTACCGCGGTTTTCTCGAGCAGCAGGTTTGGGCCGCGTACCTCTATGCGGATGGTGGCAGGGTTGGACTCCTGCCCGGCGTTATCGCGGATGGTGTAGGGCACCTCGACGTTACCGGTGAAACCATCCACCGGTGTAAAGGTTACGCTGCCATCCGGGTTGCGCTCGAAGGTACCCTTGCCCGGCACCGTGACCCGATCCTGAATGCCGGGGGTGGCGGGGTCGAGGTCGAGGGTGCTCGGATCCAGGCTTGCACCGGCTCCGGGGGTATCGTTGGCTATGGGGTTGAGCGTAACCGGGGTGTTATAGCCCGTGCTAGCACTGTCGTCGCGGGCTACCGGCACCGCCGGGGCCTGCACCGTAACCGAGATATCAGCGGTGTTGGTAGTGCCGCCACTTCTGTCCTGCACGGTGTAGGGAATGGTCACAGTGCCGGTGAAGCCAGGCGCAGGGGTGAAGGTTACACTGCCGTCAGGGTTACGGGTGAAAGTGCCCTTGCCCGGCACATTCAGGCTTTCTTGCACGCCGGGGGTAAGCGGATCGAGGTCAAGGGTGGCGGGGTCGAAAGTCGCGCCATCGCTGGGGGTGTCGTTGGCCAGCGGGTTCAGCGTAACCGGGGTGTTGAAGGGCGTGGTGGCGCGATCCGACTCGGCAGCGGGTAAAGGATTGACCGTCACCACCAGTCGGGCGGTGTTGGAGGTCTGGCCGGTGGTATCGGCGATGGTGTAGGGTGCCTGCACGGTACCGGTAAAGCCGGGGGCCGGCGTAAAGCGCACGGTACCATCGGGCTGCAACTCGAAGACACCCTGGCCCGGCAGCTCGAGGCGGGTCTGCTGGCCGGGGGTGCTGGGGTCTAAGTCAATGGTGCGGGGGTCGAGCGAGGTACCTGCACCCGGCGTATCGTTGCCGGCAGGGTTCAGGCTCACCGGGGTATCGCGCCTGGTGCTGGCGAGGTCGTTATTGGCGATGGGCGCAGTCGGTGGGTTGATTACAACGGTTAGGTTGGCCTGGCTCGAGGTCTGGCCGAAGTTGTCCTGGATGGTGTAAGGAATGCTCACCGGGCCGGTGAAATCGCCCTCTGGAATGAACTGCACCGACTCGTTGTTGAGGTTGGTGGCCGGTTGCAGCACGAAGCGGCCTTTGCCCGGCACCACCCGTTCGGTCTGCTGGCCGGGCGTACTCGGATCCAGGTCGATGGTACTGGGTAGCAGTTGCCCACCCGCACCGGGCGTGTCGTTGGTGCTGGGGTAGAGAGTCACCGGGGTGCGGAAGGGGGTGGTGGCGGTGTCGTCGGCGGCAGTGGGTGCGGGCGGCGTCACAGTAACCACAATGTTGGCCGGGCTGGTGGTCACGCCGGAGCTGTCCTGCACGGTGTAGGGGGTGGTGGCCGTTCCCACGAAGCCCGGCTCGGGGGTGAAGCGCACGGTGCCATCGGGCTGTAAGGCGAAGGTGCCCTGGCCCGGCACGCTCACGCTGGTCTGCTGCCCAGGGGTGCTGGGGTCTAGGTCAATGGTGCTGGGCACGATGCTCTGGCCGGGGTTGGTCGCATCGTTGGCCACTACCGGCACACTCACCGGGGTGTTGACGGGGGTGGTGGCGCGGTCGTCGAGGGCTGCGGGCAGCTCGGTGACAGTCACAGTCAGGTTGGCCCGGTTGGAGGTCTGGGGGCTGGTGGTGGGGTCGCTGTCCTGGTCGTTGATGGTGTATGGGATGCTCACCGCCCCGGTAAAGCCAGGCACCGGCGTGAACACCACGGTTCCATCGGGCTGGGCCTCGAAGGTACCCCGTCCGGGGACGGTCAAGCTGGTCTGCTGCCCGGGGGTGCTGGGGTCTAGGTCTATGGAGGCGGGGTCGATGGTGTAAGGCAGGTTGGCACTGTCATTGGCGGCAGCATTCAGCGTAACCGGTCTACCTTCGGGCGTGGTGGCGCTGTCGTCGCGGGCGGTAGGCGGAGCCGGACGCGGACGGATGGTCACGGCGATGTTAGCCGGGTTGGAGGTCTGGCCCAGGTTGTCCCGGATGGTGTAGGGCACCACTGCCGTGCCCTCGAAGCCCGGCACCGGGTCGAAGCGCACCGAGCCGTCGGGCAGCACCGTGAAAGTGCCCTTGCCGGGAATGGTGCGACTGGTCTCTTGTTCGGGGGTGCTGGGGTCTAAGTCAATGGTGCTTGGCACCAGAATGGTGCCGGGGCTCGGGCTATCGTTGAGGATGGCCGGCACCGTTACAGGCTGGTTGAAGTCGCCGGCCTTGGCATCGTCGCGGGCGACCGGGGCTGGCGGCGGCGTGACGTTGACGGTCAGGGTGCTGGGGCTCGAGGTCTGACCCAGGCTGTCCTGGATGGTGTAGGGTATCTGCGCTGTTCCAGCGAAGCCCGGCTCGGGGGTGAAGGTAACCTGGCCGGTGGAGGGGTCGAGGTCGAATCGGCCCTGGCCCGGCACGGTGCGGGTGGTCTGCTGACCGGGGGTGCTGGGATCCAGGTCAATCGAGCCGGGCAGCAGGGTCGTACCGGGGCCGGCGGTGTCGTTGGCAGCAGGGTCAAGGGTCACGGGCGTGCCGAAGGGAGTGGAAGCGGTGTCGGGACTGGCCACCGGAGGCGCAGGGGGCCCAACCGTGACCTGGATGCTGGCCGGGTTGGAGACCGCTCCGGTGTTGTCGGCGATGGTGTACTGCACCGGGGTGGTGGGGCCGCTAAAGGTGGGGGCCGGGGTGAAGGTTACGCTGCCGTCGGGCTGAATCTGGTAGGTGCCCTCGCCCGGCACGGTCAGGGTCTTGCCGTCGGGCGAGCGGGTGCTGCCGGCCGGCTGGCCCGCAGCCGGGAAGACCACCGAGGCCGGGTTCAGGCTGCGGCCCGGAGCAACCAGGTCGTTGGCCTTGGGATCGAGGCTGACCGGCGTGTTGAAGGGGGTGCTGGCGGTATCGTCCACCGCAGCCGGGCTGCTGACCTCGACCCGGATGGTCGCGGGATTGGAGGTCTGACCGGTGCTGTCCTGGAAGGTGTAGGTGACCGGAGTGGCCGGGCCCACAAAGGTGGGCAACGGGGTAAAGGTCACGCTGCCGTCGGGGTTGATGACGTAAGTCCCCTGCCCTGGCACGGTCAGGGTCTTGCCATCGGGCGAGCGGGTGCTGCCGGCCGGCTGGCCCGAGGCTGGGAAGACCACCGAGCCGGGCACGATGCTGGCCCCATTGTTGGGGGTGGAGTCGTTGGCCTTGGGATCGAGGGTGACCGGGGTACTGGGCAGGGTGGAAGCCTCGTCGTTGACCGCGACCGGTGGCTGAGGCGGCTGAACCGTAACCGACAGATTGGCCGGGTTGGAAAGGTTGCCGGTGTTATCGCGGACGGTGTAGGGAATGGTGGCTGTGCCGCTGAAGGCGGGCTCAGGGGTGAAAGTCACGTTGCCACTGCTGTCGACGCTGAAAGTGCCCTGGCCCGGCACGGTACGGGTTTTCTGTTCGCCCGGCGTGCTGGGGTCGAGGTCTATGGTGGCAGGATCCACGAAGCCGTCGGGGTCGCTATCGTTCCCCACTGCGCTGAAGGTGACCGGCGTGTTGTGGGGGGTGCTGGCAGCGTCACTGACCGCCACCGGTGGGTTGTTGAAGCCGAAGTTGCGGTTGTTGAGGGCAGTTCCCGCCGCTACACTCACCGGGCCGATCTGGGCGCTGGGAGGTGCCACGGGCTGCAGGGTTCCCAGGGCCGGGTTGGCTGCGCCGGTGGGTACCCGGAGGGAGTAAGTGCCGGGCGCAACCGCGTCGAAGCTGTAGTTCCCGCTCGAGTCGGTGGTCGTGCTGCTCACCACATTGCCGCTGCCATCCAGCAGTTTGACCGTAATCCCCGCGCCCAGGCGGCTGTCGGTGGGGGTACCGTCGAAACTCTTGTTGCCGTTGAGGTCGTTGTATAGAACGCCCGAGATGCTGCCCAGGCCGGACACAAAGCTCACCGGCGTACTGCCAGGCGTATCGCCACCGGGCGTGGCAGGCAGGCCTGCGGGCGTGGCCGGGTTGGTGGTGTTGGAGCTGGTGTCGGTGGCAGTAGCGCCAGGCGGTGGGGTGGGTGTGCCGCCGGGGAAGGTATGGCCGGGGTTGGGGCCGGTGGGGGTGCTCGAGGCGTAGACCGAGTTGTTCTGTGGCGCGGAGGGCACCGAAGCGGCATCCGGGTACTGCACCCGCACGGTGAAGGTGATGGTGCAATGCTCCCCAACCTGCCAGGTGTCGCTGCCGGTCAAAAGGCGCGTGTCGGAGGTTCCGTTGAACCCGCTGTTGACCGTGCAGGTGGCCGTTCCCGCGGTGCGGGTGGGCCCGCCCTCCAGCGAGATGCTGGGTGAGCCGGTAGCGAACGTCTGGCTCAGGTTCTCCGTGAGCTGTACGTTGGGCAGGGTCTGGGTGCCGGTATTGCCGGCAACCACCGTGTAGGACACCTGGAAGGTGCGGGCGTCGATCTGGCTGGGCGCGCCTGCCGATTTGATCACGTCCAGGGCGCCGATGCCAAAACCGAAGTTCTGGTTGTTGCTGGGCGTACCGGGGCTGACCGTGACGCTCAACGCGCCGCTGGCGGGGGCCGTGGGCACCGCACCGCGCAGGTCTGGATCGCTGGTGACCACCCGCACCGTGTAGGTGCCGGGATTCACGCTTGCAAAGCTGTAGTTGCCGCTAGCATCGGTCTGAACCGTGGCAATTACCGTACCCGAGCCATCCACCAGCTCCACGCTAATGTTGGCCCCAAGCCTGGGGTCGGTTCCGCTATCGAAGCTGCCGTTGCTGTTCCGATCGAGGTAGAGCGTACCCGAGATGCTTCCGGGGTTGGGCGTAAGCGAGATTGGCGTTGCGCTGGGCGTGTCGCCGCCCGGCGCGCTGGGAAGGCTCCCGGGACCGGCAGGGTGGGAGGTGTTGGTGCTGGTGTCGGTGGCTACGGCCCCAGAAGGTGGCGTGGGTGTGCCACCCGGGAAGGTGTGGCCGGGGTTGGTCGCACCAGCGCTGTCGGGGCGGCTCGAGGCATAGACCTGGTTGTTCTGCGGGTCGCTCGGGATGGCCCCGCTGCTGGGGTACTGCACCCGTACGGTGAAGGTGATGGTACAGCTCTGGCCGGGCGCCAGGTCGTCGGTGCCGCTCAGCAGACCGAATACGCTGGTGCCGTTGAACCCGCCGTTGGCCGTGCAGGTAGCCCCGCTGGAGGGGGTGACGCTCAGGCCACCGGGCACGGTGATGCTCGAGGCCCCCGGGAAGGTGCGGCTCAGGTTCTCCGAAACCTGCACGTTGGGCGCTGGCACATTGCCGGTGTTACCGACTACCACGGCAATCGGCACATCGAAGGTGTTAGCGTTGACCTGTGTGGGCACACCGGCCGACTTGACGGTGTCTATCCGCACCGGCTGGAAGCCGAAGTTTTGCGTGGTGGTGGCCCCACCCGTCACGCTGACGGCAGCCGATCCGGTGGCGGGTGCGCTGGGCACCAGCCCGGCTGGGATATCGGGGTCGGTGGCCACGACCCGCACGGTGTAGCTGCCCGGCGCAACTCCGTTAAAGCTGTAGTTACCACTGGCATCGGTCTGGGTGGTGGCAACTACTGTGCTACCGCTCAATAGCTCCACGCTCACACCGGCAGGCAGGCGCGGCTCCGAGCCGTCCAGCGCACCATTATTGTTCTGGTCGTTGTAGAGGGTGCCCGCAATGGTGCCGGGGTTCGCACTGAGCGAGACCGGGGTAGGGCTGGGGGCATCGCCACCCGGTGTGCTGGGCAGGCCAGCGGGGGTGGGATTGCTGGTGTTGGTGCTCTCGTCGGTGGCTACGGCCCCAGAGGGAGGGGTGGGTACCCCACCGGGGAAGGTGTAGCCGGGGTTGGGGCCCGTGCTGCGGCTGCTGGCATAGGCGGTGTTGTTCTGCGGTACAACGGGCACGCCACCGGCGGGATACTCCACCCGCACCGAGAACCCGATGGTGCAGCTCTGGCCGGCGGTGAGTGTATTGGAACCCGAGAGCAACCGGGTATCTGAGGTGCCGTTAAAGGCCCCGTTGAGTGTGCAGGTTGCCCCGCTCGAGGGCGTCACACTCAGCGAGCCGGCCACTACCACGATACTGGAAGCCCCGGGGAAGGTGCGGCTCAGGTTCTCGGTCACCTGCACATTGGGGGTAGGCAGTTGGCCGGTGTTGCCCACGACCAGCGTGAAGGGCACCACGAAGGCCGTCGCTCCCACCTGCTGCACCGTCCCCGCCGACTTGATCACATCCAGGGCTGTCCGGCGGAAGCCGAAGTTCTGGTTGCCGACCGCTGAGCCAGCCACAACCGTTACCGAAAGGTTGTTGGGGGTGGTGAGGCTCGAGCCCGGTGGCAGGTCGGGGTCGGTGGTGCTAACCCGCACCGTATAGGTTCCAGGGCCCATGCCTGTGAAGAGATAGTTGCCCTCGCTGTCGGTGCTCTGGGTTTGGATCACGGTGCTGCCGCTAAGCAGTTCGACGGTTATGTTCGCCAGGCGCGGCTCGCCGATGTTTAGGGTGCTGTTGCCGTTGTTGTCGTTGTAGACCGTTCCCGAGATGCTGGGCGGCGGGCCAGCCACCAGGGTCTCGACGCTCGAGGCATTGTTGGAGCCGCTTGGGTCCACCACACTACCCGGCGCTGTGATGCGGGCCGTATTGACCAGCGAACCCGCACTGCTGGCAGTGCCGCTTACGGTAAAGGTCAGATAACTGCCGCTGATGGGGTTGCTGGCCGCTGTATTCACCGGCAGAGCTCCAGTGGACACGCTGATGCTATTCCCGCTGCCCGAGGCCGTTCCACAGACCGCCGACCCACTGGCCGCACAGGTCCAGGTCACGCCTGTCAGGGTCGAAGGGACGCTGTCGGTGAAGCTAGCCCCCGAGACCGGGGTGGGCCCGCGGTTCCAGACCTTTATGGTGTAGGTGATGGTGTCGCCCTGGGTCGCCGTGGCCGGGCCGGTCTTTTCGACGGCCAGGTCGGCCTCGTCCTGGATGGTAAGGGTGGTGTTGCCCACCGCAGTGGTGCAGCGGGCGCTCTGGCCGTTGATCTCGGTGGCGAGGCCCGCGCCAGCCGGCGCGCCGGGGTTGCTGACCGCGGTGATGGTGTAGGTAAGGGGTTCGTTGCCCTCTACTGAACTATCGTTGGCAATGGTAATGGGAATGCGGATGGCCCCAACCTGGCTGCCACTGATGGCGTTAGGGTCGTACTCCCCGGCGGGAATGCTGAGGGTGATATCGCCGTTGGCATTGGCACTGACGGTAGCACCGGTGCGGTTGGTGCTCGAGCCCACGCTGATGTCGGTGGTGGTGGCTGCTCCGCTGCGGGTCAGGGTAATGGTGGCGCCGCTGCCTTGCACGGTGCCGTTGACGATGACCTCGAGGAAGATGGTGCCCCTGGACTCCCCCACACTGCTCAGGGTGTTGCTCGAGGCGTCCACAAAACGGTTGATGTCGGCCAGGGGCCTTAAGGTAATGCGAACGTCATCGATGAAGTTGCCCTCGTTGGCCCGCCCGCTGCCAATAACGCCCGGCGTGCCCCCGGCCCCGACGCGGGCCTCAAAACCATACTGGTAAAGTCCACTGGATCCGGTGTTTGTCAGCACACCCGTGCGAGCGTCCCAGGTGATGGTGGAGGTTGCGGTGAAGTCGACCCCAGCGCTAATTAGGGTGGTGCCGTCGGATGCGTAGATTGCCGCTCTTGCCGTTTCGACGCCGGCATCGAAACGAGCGCGGTGCCTGAAAGTGTAGGGCACCGACTCGCCGGCTACCAAACACACATTTTGATACAAGCGACGCGGGTTTTCCGCGTTAAGTTCGGCCCACTGCTGTCCGTCCGCAGCCGACCCTGAAGTTGGGGTACGAAAATATTCAATAGGACGATACGGCAAAGTGAAGGCGGGACAATTAAAGATTGGGCCAGGAAGGAGGTCGTCGGTGGTGCGCCAGCCGAGTACTTTGTTAGCCTCGTTGGTTCCACTGTAGCTGCTGTCCGGCAAATAGCGCTGGGTGATACCCCCGCCGGGAGTACAGACGCCGGGAGCCGAGAGGTTGGGAATCTCGAAACTGGGGTTGACAATAATGCGGCTGGGAATTTGGGCCTGGGCCAACCCAGCCAACAGAACGGTAGCCCCTATAGTCAATAGCTTCAAATTCTGGAGAATTCTTACGGTCATCAACCCCTCCTCGTAGCAGAAGCAAGCTGTAAAGCCAATGCTTTGAACGCCATGTTTACACCCCGGCTTGATGAGTTGGCGTTAATCTGCTTTAGCTCCCTAACATGAACGTAGTGGGTCACAGTACCTCCAGGCCTGGTCGTTCCTGCACAGCAAATCACCAGCGCTCCGACATAAATCTAGAGCGCATTGCGGACTGCCACCCCATTCAGTAGCGCAAATGCAGCTTCATTAATCAGCAAATAACAAAGCCTAAATGAATATACCATCTGGATTTACGCGCTAACAACTAAGCTGCTTCCAGAGGGCTCAAATCCAGGGTCAGCTTTCCCGCCATCAGTTTCCGTCGGCACTGATAGA
>FWPV01001253.1_pt1 | contig 42528 bp, 37 predicted proteins | sample 2228371 | NCBI WGS metagenome assembly FWPV01 (sample SAMEA103939776, study PRJEB20133) | metagenome
TGTGACCTCAAGCTAAGCGAATGAATGTTTTTCGAACACGATAAAGCGATACGATACTATACCATTTTTCAATGCCTGCTGGAGAGCCATACCGCCGAAGAGACTGTTGAAATAGGGGTGTCCCAGACGTACACCTGCCGCCACCGCCGGGCGCGCCAGCCAGGCAGTCATCCGGCTGAGGCGCAGGTGCGGGGTGAGGTTGTTTTGGAAAATCAAGCCCAGACCAGAATTGGTTGCCAACGCTTCCAGTTGGGCAGGAGAACATAAACGCGGCGCGAGCCAGCCTTTCTTAAACGACCATAGCCAGAAATCATGTGCGCTGGCTTGCTCGCTGGCGAAATCGTCGCAGAGCAGCAGCCGCCCACCTGGGCGGAGCAAACGGCTGACTTCTTCCAGGTATCTTTGCGGGTCTAAAGCGTGGGCAAACGCTTCGATAGAGAAGGCGGCATCGAATTTTCCGGCTACGGGCAGGTTCAGGTAATCCCCTACCAGGAAAGCGCAGCGTGACGCCTGCCCCATCTCTCGGGCGCGCTGCCGGGCGAGGCTTGCCTGCAAAGCGCTGATCGTCACACCCAGACCCCAAAAATCCTCGGAGAGACGCTCTGCCAGGTAGAGCAGGCTGCCTCCCACCCCGCAGCCCAGGTCTATCACTCGCAAAACAGCGGTTTGGGAAACCTGCCTCAAGGCAAGCAACTCGTGGTGGATCATCTCATTGGTATAGTTCAACGCCTGCGCCAGATGCTCAACGCCTTCAGCCCAGACGGCGCGGTGGATGGTTCCCGTCTCACCCTGACGACCTCGCGATAGAAATAGCCGAGTGTTACGGTCGTAAAAGGCGCGGATTGCGCCGGTTGCCTCTGGTTCAGGGAGAGGTTTCACGCGTCTCACAAATATTAAGAAGCCCAGGAGATAAAATCACCCGGGCATTGCTCATCAATCTAACCTGGCAAGGATTACTTCTGCTGCTTGAGCAGATCGCGAATCTCGCCCAGCAGCTTTTCCTCAGCCGACGGCTCAGGCGGAGGGGGCGGAGCAGGCGCCTCTTTCTTCTGGAGCTTGTTGATGTTGCGCACCACCATAAAGAGCACAAAGGCAATGATCAGGAAGTTCACAATCGCCTGGATGAATTTGCCATAGGCTATCGCGGCATCGCGGACGGTGATGGCTAAGCCGCTGAAATCTAACCCACCCAGGATCAAGCCGATGATGGGCATGATGATGTCGTTGACCAGCGAGTTCACAATCGCTGTGAACGCAGCGCCTATAACCACTGCGACTGCCAGGTCTACCACATTACCCCGCATGGCAAAATCACGAAACTCTTTTAGCATGGCATTTCTCCTCGTTCAATAAGCTGTGAATTTGACGCGCTCTTCATCGCAACAAGTGAGCAGTGGAAAATGTATGTCTATATTTTACTTCACTTGCAGTTAATGCGGACAACGGGAATAATCCCAGCCATATCCGATTATCCGAACGTAAAAATGCTCCTTTTCATGTAAAATTATCCTGTTGGGTTTTGATGCGCAATCGGTTTGGATTCAACAATTGCCAGGGAAGATACCATGACTGACGGGGCTCCGATTCGCGTGGTCATCGCCGATGACCAGGCGACTGTGCGCCACGGTTTGGGCGCCTATCTGATCACATACCCGGACTTGCGTCTGGTTGGCGAGGCGAAAGATGGCGAGGAAGCCATCGAACTTTGCGAGCTGGTGCAACCCGACGTGGTCTTGATGGATATGGATATGCCACGTCTGGACGGGCTGGCAGCCACGCGGGTCATCCGCCGGCGCTGGTCGCATATCCATGTGCTTGCGCTGCTCGATGCCGAGGAAGAGGATGTGATGCAACGCGCCCTTGAAGCAGGCGCTACGGCTTGCTTGGTTAAGGATATCTCCCCTACTGAACTGGTCGAGTCGATCCTGGGAATTTATGAAAGGCGCCAGGAGGTCGCTCAAATCGGCGGAGGGGAGAAGAACCAGGCAGAGCTACTGGATCAATTTCAGGGCGAGATTCTGACCTCGGGCAAAAACATGGAGCGCTTGCGGGCGCTGCTGGCTGCCCATTTGCCCCGGATATTCCCCAACTGTTACATCCAGGTGCGCCTGTATCCCGATCAGGATTTGTTCTCTTATCCCGAGCCGCTACCGAGATCAATTCCCGAGCCAGCCTGGCGCTGGCTGGGCGCGACCGATGAAGTGGCGATCTTCACCGTTGGGGAATCGTATCCCTGGGGCGGCAGGCATTCCCCCGGCAGCGACCTGATTCTCGTCCCTGTGCCGGGGACTCACCGTGGGCAGGTGGTGGCGGGTATCGGCATTACCTGCAGGAACGAAATGAGCGACCATGATGAGATCCTGGATAAGGTCAATCGGCTGGTGGAGGTATTATCGCCCGCGATCGAACCGCTCCACGAGCATAGCCATGACCAGATGGAAAGCCGGGCAACCCAGGAGTTGGAAATGGCTTGGCGCATTCAGTCCGGAATCTTACCGGCTGGGGCGCCTTCAATCCCGGGCTGGAACGTGGCTGCCAGGCTGGTGCCTGCCCGGGAGACCTCCGGCGATTTCTTCGATTTCATCCCACTCGCAAGCGATAAATGGGCAATCGTCATCGCCGACGTCACCGACAAAGGTCTAGGGGCGGCGGTATTCATGGCGCTATGTAGCACCCTGATCCGTACCTACGCTGCCCGATATCCGACCCTGCCCGCCATTGCGATGGGCGCGGTGAACGAGCGTATCTTAACCGATACCCGTGGCAGCCTGTTCGTCACTGCGTTTTATGCCATTCTGGAACCCGACCTGGGGCGCATGCGCTATGTCAATGCCGGGCATAACCCACCTTTCCTGCTCAGCTCTTTGAAAAGCAAACGAGTTGACCGTCTGAGTCGCACCGGCATCCCCCTGGGGATTTCACAGGATGCCACCTGGGGGCAAAAAATCGTCAAGTTCTCACCCGGAGATACTTTGGTGTTGTTCACTGACGGTATCACCGAAGCCCAGAACCGTCAGGGGGCTTTCTTTGGAGATGAGCGTCTGCTGCATGTGATCCGCTCCCAAACCGGTCAACCGGCGTCGCATATCCTGCAATCTGTGCTGGATAGTGTACAGAACTTTACCGGCGGAACCCCTCAAGATGACGATATCGCCCTGATCGTCTTATCCCGCCAGAATTGAGGCGATCTTCTCTTTATCCCTGATCATAGACAACCCGCCCGATTTCTTTCTGCCAGGATATCAGATTTACCGTTCAGCCACCCTGGCTCAGGCGGTCGCAGATTGGATGGCGCCGAAGATGCCCGGAAAAAGATGATGGAATTCAGGGTTTGTCAAGGAGATATAAATAGTGAGCCCACAAAAAGATTGGCCTCGTCTGCTGCGCCTGCTTAACGACGAGCTTGGCTACACCGTCCATGAGAGCGGCTCAGTTCTGGGCTATGATCTGTTCACGGTGGACCTGTCTTCCTGGAAGCTGCGCCTTTCCAATCGCACTCCGGTTATCTCGGTGAAGGCAAAAGATATGGACGGTCTCTCGGCTCAGCACCTGATGCAAAGCCTGGCGGATGTGATGCGCGAGCGGAATTTGAGCCGCCAGATTGTGCTGGTATTGTTAGACGGGAACAGCCATCCGTTATTTCGCTACAAGTCAAGTTTGAACGCAAACCTGGTGCTCATCGGCGGCGAAGAGCAGAAAGCAGTGATTCAATCCCGTCGCCCCAGCGCAGAACTGCTCGACCTGATCTCTGCTCAGGTGCCAATTTCGTACCTCTCCCCTTATGAGACCCGCGCCCCGGTTACGGGTAGCCGCTTTTTCGGACGCGAGCAGGAGATCTCCCGCATCCTGGCAAATCCGGACACCAACCACGTCATCCTGGGCATCCGTCGCATTGGAAAGACCTCCTTGTTGCGCGAAACCGAGCGCATTTTGAAAGAGCGCGATGAAATGGCGCGGGTGGTCTATCTGGAATGCAGCGACCTGCTCAGCACCGAGGATTATATCCGCGAGGTGGTGCGCAAACTGAACCCGCGAGAGTTGCCACGCCTGCACATGCAGAAATACGTCTTCTTCTTCCCCAATTTCCTGGAGCGGATGAGCAAGCTGGTCAAGGCGAAGATCGTTTTCTTGTTGGACGAGGTGGACAACCTGGTAATTATGCAACGCGGCGATTGGGAGCTCTTTCGCATGTTGCGCGCCTCTTCGAATAAAGGCGCCTGCCAGTACATCATCGCTGGCTTTCGTGAAGCGATGCGCGAACAGTATCTGCTCGATTCGCCCTTTTACAACTTTGCCCAGGAGATTCGCCTCAATGAATTCTCCCGTCAGCAGGCGCGCGAGCTGATCCTCACTCCCATGGAGAACCTGCGTGTGCGCTTTCGCCAGGAGGAGGAAGTGGTTGACCGGATATATGAGGAGACCGCCGGTCACCCCAATCTCATCCAGTATTATTGCTTGATCCTGTTGCGCAAGCTGGATGAGACTGGCTTGCGCGAAATTACCCCTGAAAGCCTGATTGATGTTTATTCAGACGAAGGCTTTACCAGCCACCTGCTCACGTCCTTCATGCAAAACACCGAAAATCGTGAAAAAGCGTTGATTTACGCCATATTGATGTCATCGGAAGAAGCCGGATATAAGGGTTTTACCCATGAGGAGATAGATGCGGTGCTGCGTAAGGGGGGCATCACCTTACAGCAGAATGCGATAGACGAAGCCTGCAATTTGCTCACCCTGGCGGGCGTCATCCACCGCAAAGGCAGAGAACATTACTTCACATCGCCTGTGTTCACCCGGGTGTTGCGTCAATCTTATGACCTGAATTACCTGTTCCGCAAGGTGAAGGAAGAGGGTTATGGTCGGTCTTGACCCAACCGCCGACATGCCCATCACCGCGCGCTACCACCGCGAGGCGATTGAGCAGATCGCCCATTGCGTCGAGGAGCGGGTTTACTGCGCCCTGCTTGGACCCCGGTTGTGTGGCAAGACGTTGTTGCTGCATTATATCCAGGAGCAACTTGCTCGCCTTCTCGGCTGGACCTGTATCTACGTCAACTTGCAGGAATTGCGCGCCACCACCCAACAGGCTTTCTTCTCTGATTTAATCCGCCTGACCACCCAACGTCTGGCGGAGGCGAGCGGACAGTCTCTCTCGATCCCGGAGGACGAGCTGGCAAGCAGCGCTGTCTTCCGCGCCCTGCTGACCGATAGCCTGGTGAACCTGCAGCGTGATCTGGTGTTGATTATTGACCCCCTGGAGGCGATACCCACCGATTTGGTTCAGGCGCTGCTCACTTCTTTGCGCGCGGCATATATGGAACAGCAAACCCTGGACAATCAGCTCACCGTGGTGGTCTCAGGGGCGTTGAGCCTGGCTACTCTGGCGGTCGGCGAATCGTCTCCATTTCGAGGCATCGCCCGGCGTGTATTTGTGGGCGACCTGTCGCATGCGGATAGCCTGAATCTGATTTTAGAGCTGCTTGCTGAGCAGGGCGTCCGCGCCACCCCCCAGGCTTTGGAGAGACTGCTTCAAGTCACCAGCGGGGATATCTATCTCATGCGCAAGATCTGCCAGTCGTGCGCGGAGCTGGCGCTATCCCGCCCCGATCGTCAGATTCGAACGAGGGATGTCAGTTTTATCGTCAATCGCTTTTTACGCAGCGAGGTCTTCGAATATGCTCCGTTGGTCGAAGCGATTCGCATGATTGAGGATGATCCGGACCTGCTCCAGTGCATCTTGATGTTGCTGGAACAAGGCGCTGTCCCCCGCTCGGCTTTGCCCCTGCCGCTTTCGCCAGACCTGGACCCGCTCTATCTGACCGGGGTGGTCGATGTGGAAGAACGGGTGAACGGGGATTTCTACCGTTTGCAGAACCTGATCTACGCCCGCTTTCTGGCGCAACATTTCACTCCCGGCAGGGTGGGACATTTGCTGGCGATGGCAGGTCGTTGGGACTCGGCGATTGATTTTCTGGAAGCGAGCATTCAGCAAGGCAACCGCCAATCTCGTGCGGATCTGCTCCCGGCGACCATCAACTCGATTTACGCCGCCCAGGACCTGGCGCAAGCGGTGCATTTCCTGCGCCGTGGGCTTTCGGCAGCGTTCGGTGTGCGGCAGGCTCAAATCTGGCATTGCCCGCCTCAAGAAAATCACCTGCGACTGATCAATCCCAGCCCAGCAAACCTGAACGGTGAGCTCTCGTCCAGCCTGCAGATTGCCCTTTCGGCAGACCGTCTGGAGGCGCGCGCCTATCGCCAGCGCGTTACTCTGCGCGGGCATGAAGCTGAGCAACAGGTGATCCGCGCCATTCCCCTCCTCGTCCCGGGGCAGAAGCCATTTGGCGTGGTGACCATTTTGGAGGAATTTGCGCAAGACCTGTTCCTGGAGCCGCGCGAACGGGACCTGCTCCTGGTCGGGTTCCTGAACCAGGCTGCCCGCGCCCTGTATACCGTCAGCGTCCGCCGCCAGGAGCTGGCGCTGGCTGGGCGCGTTCAAGCCAGCTTGCTGCCGCTTCAGCCGCCTCAACCGCCCGGCTGGCAGATCGCTGCCACCTGGCGACCCGCCCGCGAGACGGCTGGTGACTTTTATGATTTCATCACCCTGCCCGCTGGGCGGATCGGCATTGTGATGGCGGATGTGGTGGATAAGGGCATGGGCGCAGCCTTGCTCATGGCTCTCAGCCGGACGCTGATCCGCACTTACGCCGCCGATTATCCCGATGAACCAGAACGCCTGTTGCATGTGGTCAATCAACGCATCATCGCCGATATTAACAGCGGGCTTTTCGTCACCCTCTTTTATGGAGTGTTAGATCCGCTCAGCGGGATGCTGATTTACTGCAACGGCGGGCACCCACCGCCTCAGATGTTTTTCCCCGGCGCCAACGGGATGATGGTGGAAGGGTTGTTCCGAACCGGCATCCCCCTCGGGATTTCTGAGGACGCCGTTTGGGAGAGGGCGATTGTTCACATCCCTCCCAGGGGCATGCTCCTGCTTTATACCGATGGAGTCACCGATGTGCAGAACCGGGAAGGGGATTTCTTCGGGGAGAAAGGGATGTTGGATGTTGTCAGAACCAACCGCAGACGGAGCGCCCCCGAAACGCTGGATGCCCTCATTTCCAGCATTTACGCCTATGCCGGTACGGAACCGCAGGTGGATGACATCACTTTGATGCTCGTGCAGCGCGGTGCTGACAGGAAGTCTGGCAAAAGAAGATAAAATACCCCTTTATTGTCGATTATAATTCAGGCGACAGCGATCCCGAGATGGGTAGGCGCAGGTGAACAAGGCTTACGTCAGCTATCGCCTGATGCCGGTCTATATGTATCCAGACCTCCTGCATGATATCTCCCCTGAGCTGAGAAAACGCATGCAGGGCAAATCCTGTTTCAATTTCAAGAAGATGGATGAGATGTTGTTTCGAGAGCTGGAGGAGTTGACCCGACGCAGCGTCGAGCGCCTGCGGGGCGAAGGGATTCTATAAGTGGATATGAAATACGGTTTTGTCCTTCCCATGGGAGATGCACGCCTCGCAGCCGAGCTGGCAAGGCAAGCAGAGCAATGCGGCTGGGATGGCTTTTTCGTCTGGGAGCCGGTTTGGGGAATTGACGCCTGGGTCAGCCTGGCAGCCGCCGCCATGACCACCTCTCGCATCCGCCTGGGTACCATGCTCACACCGCTCTCTCGCATGCGTCCTTGGAAGCTGGCGAGTGAAACTGTCACCCTGGATCATCTCTCTCAAGGGCGAGTGATTCTCTCGGTGGGTCTGGGCGCGGTGGATACCGGTTTTGAGGCATTTGGCGAGGTGACCGACCGCAAAACCCGCGCCGAATTGCTGGATGAAGGTCTGGATATACTGACCGGGCTATGGAAGGGGCAGCCATTCCGTTATGAGGGCAAGCATTACCGGATCATGGAGACGGATTTTTACCCGCCTCCGCCGCCCATCCAGCAGCCGCGCATCCCCATCTGGGTGGTGGGAGCATGGGGTAGTGAAAAGTCCATGCAGCGCGCCCTGAAATACGATGGTCTGTTGCCGGCAGTGATCAAGGTTAACCAGGACGGCTCGAAACAGTCGCAACAGGCTTCTCTCGAGCAGCTCCACACCATACGGAGCTATATCCGGGCTGAGCGGGGAAATGAGACGCCGTTCGATCTTGTCATCGAGGGTGAGTCGCCCGGGGATGACCCGCGGCAAGCAGCGGAGGTGGTCCGTCCCTGGCAAGAGGCAGGAGCGACCTGGTGGATAGAAAGCCTGTGGTCTCTTGCCGACCAACCTGACGGTATGGAGCAGGTACGGCGGCGGGTCCAGGCTGGACCGCCATCCGTCTGACGAATTCAGCCATCCACAGCTAACGTAATTGAGAACTGCAGATGAGGAATTTATCGGTAAAATAACGATGGGATTTCTCTCAACGTATCAGCCATCGAAGCACCCGATCCCGTCATTTCAGACAGGAAGGTACGTATTCGTTGGACAAAATCCATGCCCTGATCATTGACGACGATCGTGATACTGCGAACTTGTTCAGTATGGTCTTAAGCCTGGTTGGGTTCGAGTGCGATGTCGCCTATTCAGCCAAAACTGCCCTCGCCTACCTGGCGACCAATGAGCCAGATGTCGTTTTATTGGATATGCGCCTGGGGTTGGAGATCAGCGGCACCGATATCCTTTACCAGATTCGCTCCAATCCACGTTTTGAGAAAATGCGGGTGATCGTGATCACGGCTTACCCCCACCTGGCTGCGCCTGTCCACAACCTGGCAGACCTGGTGATGCTCAAGCCGGTTGAAGTGGAAAATCTGCAGGCGCTTGCCTCTCGCCTGACCGAGATCCGACCTAAATCTTTCTCTTTCCGCGACCCCATCACCAACCTCTACAACCTTAAGTTTTTCCTGACCCGCCTCGAACATGCTTTCGAGCGCATGAAACGTAACCCCAATCTGCTGTTTGCGGTGATGGTGATTGATCTTGAGTTTAAAACTCAAAGCTTGGGTCAGGTCTATTACACCGATCATGAGAACCTGCTCAAGCAGGCGGCAGAGGTGCTCACCAATAAATTCCGCCCCACCGATACTTTTGGGCGTATGGATGGCGAGCGGATTGTCGCTTTGTACGAAGAACTCAAGCATCCCAACGATGTGCAGGTCATCATCCAGCGTCTGCTCAAAGAATTGCCAGGCGAGTACAGGCTGGCAGATCAGACCGTTCCGGTACTCCGCCGCATTGGAGCAGCCTTAAACGTGGGCGATTACAAGTCTGGAGAGGACATTTTGCGTTGCGCTATGCAGGCTTTGGAAAGCGTCTGCCATGCCGACTCTGAGGGGTACTTAATCGCCAACTCTCTGCCAGCCTAACCGATCCCTTCCCATATCCTCTCCCAGAAAGTATGTTTTATCGCCGTGGGAGCGGCGCGCCTGTCACCTGGGGGCGGTAATTATAGTAAAATCTCCGTATGCAACCGATCAAGAACTATATCATTGATTTGGATGGCGTCCTGGTCAAGGGTGCCAGGCTTATCCCAGGCGCGGAAAGCTTCATCATGCGCCTTCAGCAGAAGGGCAAAAGATTCCTGGTGCTGACCAACAACTCCCTCTATACCCCCAGAGACCTGGCGCACCGCCTGCAGGTGATGGGCTTGGAGATCCCCTCTGAGTACATTTACACCTCCGCTCTGGCTACTGCCAGCTTCATCAAAAGCCAGCGCCCAGATGGAACGGCATATGTGATTGGGGAGAGCGGTCTGAGCGACGCGATTCACTCGGTCGGCTATGTCATCACGGAACTTAATCCGGATTATGTCGTGCTGGGGGAAACGCATTCCTACCATTATGAGACGATCACCAGGGCTATCCGCTTGATCGAAAATGGGGCGCAATTCATCGCCACCAATCCCGATGTCACCGGTCCGAGCGAGCATGGCATCGTGCCCGGCTGCGGAGCCATGGCGGCGTTGATCGAAAAAGCGACCGGAAAAGCCCCCTTTTTTGTCGGCAAGCCCAACCCCTTGATGATGCGCTCGGCTCTGAACTATCTGGATGCCCACTCGGAAGAATCGGCGATGGTGGGCGACCGCATGGATACGGATATCGTCGGTGGGATCGAGAGCGGTATGCACACGATTCTGGTTTTAACCGGCGTCACCAACCGTGAGGACGTGCATCATTACCCCTACCGCCCTTCCCAGATTGTGGAATCGGTGGCGGAGATCGAGCTCTAGTTCCGGTTCAGATCACCGTACAACGCAGAATCGGGCTAGGAGCGAATCAGGCGCGTCTCCAGCCAGCGCACCAGCAGCGCCAATCCCAGGGTCATCACCAGGTACAGCAGGGCGGTGATGCTGTAGGTGCTCAGGAATTGAAAAGTTGAGGCGGCGTATAGTTTCCCCAACTGGGTGATATCCTGCACGCCGAGCACCGAAACCAGCGCCGAATCCTTGAGCATGGCGATGAACTCATTGCCCAACGCCGGCAGGACATTGCGCACTGCCTGGGGGAGCAGGATGTAGCGCATGGTCTGCCAGTAACTGGCTCCTTCCGTTTGAGCGGCTTCGGTCTGTTCCTTCTCTATTGACTGGATGCCGGCGCGGAAAATCTCCGAGATAAAGGCACTGTAACCAATGCAGAGAGCCAGGACAGCGCGGGCGGTATAGCTCACCTCGCGCACGGCAATCTCTCTCATCAATCCGTTTTGGATGAGCGGTGTGCCCAGCCAGTTCAAGGCGCTGACCAGCAGCGGCGCGCCGGCAAAGAAGATGAAGTAGAGCAGCACCAACATAGGAATGCCGCGGATGATCTCGACGAAAAACGAGGAGATCTCTTGCAACAGGCGGCTTTGCGAGACGCGCATCAGCATCCACACCAGCCCCAGCAGAATCGCCAGGGCGTAACTCACCAGGGAGACATAGATCGTAGTCCATATCCCCTTGCTCACCGCGGAAAAGATGATGCGATAGTTCGCGTTATTGGCGATTGTCCAGAACGCCAGAACCGCAACCAAGAGAGCGATCAGAAGCCAGTAAGGAAGTCTGGAAAGCCTGTCGCTGACCGGAATCAGGTGCGAGCGAATCTGCCGGGTTATGCCGGTGGTCTGGGGTTGCCCGATGCTCAATATCGCCTCCGAAAAGGGGGATTCAAGACCCTCCGGGCTCTTGCAACCCGGAGGGTCAAGGTCTCAGATCATTGGGCGGTTGGATCGTACAGGAAGAACCAACGCGTGTTCAGGTGCTCCAGGAAGCCATCCTCCTTCATGGTTTGGATGGCGGCGTTGAAGGGGGCGACGAGGTCGGACTGGGGGGTGAAGATGAAGCCGAACTCTTCGGTGCCGAGGGGCTCGCCGATGACTTTGAGTTTATCGGGGTTAGCGCCGATGTAGCCGCGGCTGGAGGCGGCGTCCATCAGGACGAGGTCCACGTCGCCGTTGATGAGCGCCTGGACGGCAGCGCCGAAGTTCTCGAAGAGCTTGATGCGGGGGTTGGCTTCATCGCCGTCGAGGACGTCGTAGACGGCGACGTAGAAGTTGGTGGTGCCGGTCTGGGAGCCGATGAGCAGGTCGGGGTTGGCGGCGAACTCCTGAGGGGTGGAGAAGCGGTTTTCGTCTGCCCGCACCAGCATGAACTGCTGGGAGACCATGTAGGGGATGGAGAAGTCCACTTCTTTCTTGCGCTCGTCGGTGATGGTGATGCCGTCCATGCCGACATCGAACTGACCTTCTTTGACGGCGGCGATCATGGTGTCCCAGGAGGTGACCTGCCAATCTACGGTGCAGTTCAGGCGGCGGCAGATTTCGTTCACGGCGTCGTATTCCCAGCCGACTGCCTTGCCGGTCAGCGGGTCAACGAAGTTCAGCGGGGTGTAGTCGTTGCCGGTCACCGCCACCACCGTCCGCCCACCAAGATCGGGCAGGCGTAAAGTTTTGGGCACGCCCGCTTCGCGCGGGACGGGGGTTGGTTCCGGAGTAGGGATTGTGGTCGGTTCCTGTGTGGGTTGGGGAGGCGCTTCGGTGGGAGCGGTGGTAGGCGACTGGGTTGGCGGCGCTTGAGTGGGGGTAGCCTGAGCACAGGCAGCCAGCGCCAGGCTGAGCAAGATCAATAGACTGATAAGGGTTCTCTTCATTGTTTCTCTCTCCTGTTTCTTTGGTTTGATTTCAATTTGTGCGTCGGGAATGTTAGCCTGCTGCCCAATATTCATCTGGCATCGCAGGCAGTATAGCATAGAAAAAGGTGAGCTACAAGAACGCCAGACGGGTGTCTTCTGCGTCATTGATTGAGATGGGAAATTTGCTCCATTAGAGCTTTCTCACCCATGAGGCTGGCGCTCAAAAACATAGTAAAATGACCGCTCTGAAACCTGAGACGCACCATTGACGTCTGATGATTGGTGGTTTCGAAAGGAGTAACTTTGAAAAGGTATCGAAAACTGCTCTTTTTCACCCTTGCCAGTCTGGTGATATTCGCCTGCAATTTGCCGGGAGTGGTCGTACAGAACTTGATTGAGGCTACGCCAACCGACGCCCTGGAAAACATCCCTCCTGCGACCCTTGCTCCAACCCTGACGGCTGATCCTTCCATTGCTGCCAAAGCCTGCCTGGTGGGCAACTGGGAAATCGGCGATTTAAGTCCCTATATCCTGGCGGCTATCCCACCGGATATGGCTGAGCAGTACAAACTGCAGTATAAGGGAGCCAACGGCAAGGCTTACTTTACACTCTCGCCCAATGGTGAGCTGGACATCCAGGCTGATCAGTTGGAAATGCTCTTTGAAGCGCAGGCTTCCATATTTACCGTGCCGATCTCGGTCAAAGTTGATGGCGAGGCGAACGGGACATATAGCGTGGATGAAAACCGCCTGACCACTTCGAACGTGGACACCAGCAGGCTCACCGCTTCCGCCCAGGCGATGGGGAATGACCTGCTCGACTCGGCGCAAATCCTGAACGCCATACCCCTCCTGCGCCCGCCCTACAATTCGGCTGAATTTACCTGCGCCGGAGATCGGCTGCAGCTCAAAGTGTCCTCCTACCCGGCGAATATCCCATCGTTAGTTTTCAACCGCGTGAAGTAACCTCCGGGAATAAAATCATCAATATTGGAGGGGTATAATTTCCAGCATTGTGAAGAAGGGCTTTTCAATTGCCTGGCGAATCGCGCTGGTTGTTAGTTCAGTGGGGGCGCTATCTTGAATCCCAGCCTGATCATTACCCTGGTCATCCTGACAACCGCCATCGTTTTATTTCTGAGTGAGCGGCTTTCGGTAGATTTAATCGCGCTCCTGGTGCTTGTCGCGCTTGGGTTGAGCCGGGTTCTGACGCCCCAGGAGGTGTTCTCGGGGTTTTCCGATTCGGCTGTCATCACAATTATGGCGATTTTTGTCCTGGCGCATAGTCTGGAGGTCACCGGGGTAGCCGACCAGATGGGCAACCTGGTTGCGCGGCTGGCAGGGAAAAGCGAGGCGCGCCTGATCGCAGCGCTGATGGGGACAGCCGCTTTCATGTCGATTTTTATGAATAACATTGCCGTGGCGTCCACCCTTTTACCGGCGACATCCACCGTGGCGCGGCGCTCCGGGATTAAGATCTACCGGTTGTTGATCCCTCTGGCTTTCGGGTCATTGCTCGGCGGGAGCGCCACCCTGTTCACCACAACCAACATTGTGGTCAGTGGGATCCTCAAAGACAGCGGTTACCAGGGCTTTGGGGTGCTCGACTTCTTGCCGGTTGGGTTGCCAATCGTGGTCGTTGGGATTACCTATATGGTTTTATTCGGTCGACGTCTGCTTCCCAAAGAGAAACCGACCGATCGGAGCGAAATCCTGCGCCATGCCGAAATGGATTTGCTCAGCACTTACCAACTCAGTGAGCGCCTCTTCCGGGCGCGCATCCCGGCAGGATCGATGTTGATTAACCGCAAGCTCTCCGAAAGCAACCTGCGCGAAAAGTACAGGCTGAATGTGGTGGCGATAGAGCGAGGTGGGGAGAAGACCATAGCGCCTTTACCGGATTTTGTGCTCCAACAAGGAGACGTGATGTTATTGGAGGGGCGGCTCGAGGAATTTCGGCAACTTGACACTGAGCCATATCTGGAAATCCAACCGATGCCGGTTTATAAAGAACGCGATCTGGAGACTCCAGACATCGTGATCCTGGAAGCCGTGCTGTCGCCTCGCTCGCAGTTCATTGGCAACACCTTGAAAGAGACCCACTTCCGCGAGAAATACGGGATGACGGTGCTGGCGGTTTGGAACGGCGAGCGGGTCATCCGCACCGGTCTTACCGACCTGAAGTTAACCTTTGGCGACGCGTTGCTCTTACAAGGTCCCCGCGATCGGTTGCCCATGTTACGCATGTCACCCGACATGATTGTGTTGAGTCAGGAAGAAGAGCCGGTTGAAAAGTTGGTTCACAAATCCCCACTGGCTTTGATTATCTTCGGTTTGACCCTCGCAATCGCCGCTTTCGGTCCCTTCGCCGTCGGAGAGGTGATGCTTGCTGGAGCGCTGGTGATGATTGTCTTGAATATCTTGACCATGGAGCAGGCATATCGGGTGATTGACTGGCGCATTGTGTTTCTCGTAGCCGGAATGTTGCCTTTGGGGCTGGCGATGACCAAGACCGGGGCAACCGCCCTGTTTGCCAATGGTCTGATACACAGCCTGGGCGCATATGGTCCGCAGGTGCTCTTGCTCGGGCTTTTGACTCTGACGGTGCTGCTTTCCCAGGCTATGAAAGGCGCTGCCGTCTCGGCTGTGATCGCGCCAATCGCCATTCAGGCTGCTCAGCAAGCCGGGCTCGATCCGCGCGCGCTATGTATGGGGGTAGCCCTGGCGACCTCCATGGCGTTCATCACCCCTTTGGGGCATCCGGTCAATATCCTGATGATGGGACCCGGCGGCTATCGTTTCCGGGATTTTTTCAAGGTTGGCTTACCCCTGACCGCCTTGCTCTTCATCGTGGTGATGGTGATTCTGCCCATTTTCTGGCGATTGACCGTCAATTAAGCGCAATTTTCCCCTTCAATTGTCTCCGCGGGGGCTAAGAACTGCGGAAGACTTGAAGATAAAAACTGTCCAAAATAATGACTTTTGGGGGACGTATGACACATGACAGGGCTTGCCGGGTTTGTTATAAATGCCTTATATCGCCGTGTGAGGGTGAGTGCTTTTCGTTCATTGGGTCGAGAAATGGTTTCTCAGGAGGTGTTTATGAAAAAGCTTACCCGGCGAGAATTCTTACGCAGCGCGGCTGCAGGCTTTAGCGCCCTGGCATTGGAGCAGCTTTTGGCAGCCTGCGGTCAAAGGCTGCCTGAGGCGACCCTCAGTCATACCCAGGTCGCTCCAACGCGGGCGACTTCACCCATACAAACGACCGCCGAGCAGGAATCAACAAGCCCTGCCCCGCAAGAAAACGAGCCGACCCCCGCCGATACCCAGGCAGCGCAACCGACTGCCAGCAGCCTGCCCGACCTGGTGGTGGCGCGCGGCGGCGAGCCGGAAGAAATGGTGCGCCAGGCATTGGCTGCCCTGGGCGGGATGGAGCGGTTTGTGCCAAAAGGGTCGCGTGTCGTTGTCAAGCCCAATATCTGCGTGGCGTATCATTCGTATGAATATGCCGCTACCACCAATCCCTGGGTCGTGGCGGCGCTGGTCAGGCTTGCCCTGGAGGCTGGGGCAAAAAGCGTGCAGGTATTCGATTTTCCTTTTGGAGGCTCTCCCGAGGAGGCATACGCTCGCAGCGGCATCGCCGAGCAGGTGACTGCCGCCGGGGGTGAGATGGTCGTCATGCCGGCGTTCAAATACGTCTCCGCCAAAATCCCTCAAGGGGTAGACCTGAAGAAGACCGAGGCGTATCAGGACGCCCTGACTGCTGATGTATTGATTGATGTCCCCATTGCGAAGCATCACGGCTCAGCGCGCCTGACTCTGGGGATGAAGAACCTGATGGGTTTGATCCTGAACCGCGGCGCCATCCATCGCAATCTGGGACAGCGCATCGCCGATTTAGCCAGCCTGTTCCGACCTACCCTGACCGTGGTGGATGCGGTCCGGATTTTGATGAACAACGGTCCCAGCGGCGGCAACCTGGATGACGTCAAGAAGCTGGACACGGTCATTGCCAGCCCCGATATTGTGGCAGCCGATAGCTACGCCACCAGCCTGTTTGGGCTTACCCCGCAGGATGTCGCCTATATCCCGGCGGCGGCTGCCATGGGTCTGGGTCGCAGCGATTTGACCGGTCTGAAAATCGAAGAGATCGCCGTTGGCGCATGAGCCAGATTGAAGTGAAGCAAAAAGCCCGAGAATGGCGACCTTCCGGTCCATGGATCACTGCCCGAAGGGTTGTCCAGTACCTGTCCTTATTGGTTTTTGTGGCGCTCTTTCTGGGTTCGCGCGGTTCCCTGTGGAGCGGCAGCCTGCTTAACTTTCCCATGCGGTTGAATCCGCTGCTCATGCTGGCGACCTCGCTCGCCAGCCGCGCCATTGTGGCAGGTTCTGCCCTGGCGTTGGCAGTGGCGCTGCTGAGCCTGGTCTTTGGACGCGCCTGGTGCGGCTGGCTCTGCCCCTTGGGGACCGTGCTGGATTTGTTCTCGCTCAAACGCTGGCGCGGCAAGCGAATCCCTCCCGCTGAAAGATGGCGCAGCGTGAAATACGCGCTGTTGCTCACCATCCTTGCCGCCGCTCTCTTGGGCAACCTGACCCTGTTGATTTTTGATCCGCTCACCATCCTCTTTCGCACGCTGACCACCAGTCTCTTGCCGGCGTTGGATCAAATCGTCACTGCGACGGAGAAGCTGCTTTACCCCATACCCTTCCTGGCTGGTCCAATTTCCACCCTGGACTCATGGCTGCGACCGGCAATTCTACCCACCGAGCCGATCTACTACCGCACGGCGTTGCTCTTCGCTGCTTTATTCCTGGGGGTGATCGCCCTGAACGTGCTGGCGGAGCGTTTCTGGTGCAGGTATCTATGTCCATTGGGGGGCATGCTGGGGATATTCTCTAAATTTGCGCTGTTCCGTCGTCGGGTAGGGCAGGAATGCAAGGGCTGCACGTTGTGCACTGGCGTTTGCCCCACCGGGACGATTGATCCGGCTCGAGGCTATGCCAGCGACCCGAGCGAGTGCACCATGTGCCTGGATTGCCTGGAAGCATGCCCACGCAGCGGCATCGCTTTCACGCCGCGTCTTTCCATGGCGGAATGGAGAGACTACGACCCCAATCGCAGACAGGCGTTGCTGGCGTTGGGGGCGGCTGTGGCGGGGGTGGCGCTCTTCCGCAGCAGCGCCCTCGGCAAGCGCGAACCGCCCCACCTGTTGCGCCCGCCCGGAGCGCGGGAAGTGAACGCGAATGTCATCGAACTCACCAACTGCATCCGTTGCGGGGAATGCCTGCGCGCCTGTCCCACCAGTGGTTTGCAGTCGGCGGTGAGCGAGGCAGGAATGCAGGGCTTCGCCACGCCGGTGCTGGTGCCGCGCCTGGGCTATTGTGCCTATTCCTGCAACGCCTGCGGGCAGGTCTGCCCGGCTGGGGCGATCCCCGCCTTGAGCCTGGAGGAGAAGCGCCAGACGGTCATCGGCAAGGCATATATTATCGAACATCGCTGCATCGCCTGGTCGGACCACCAGCCCTGTGTGGTCTGCGAGGAGATGTGCCCCTTGCCCGAAAAAGCCATCCAGCTTGAAGAGACGCAAATACAGGCTGAAGATGGAAGCATGTATCCCCTGCAACTGCCATATGTGCTGCGGGAACGCTGCATCGGCTGTGGTATTTGCGAGTACAAGTGCCCGGTGAACGGCGAAGCCGCCATTCGGGTCTATGTGCCGGAGGCGGTGCTCCCGTTTTAGGCGGGTTGCCAGGTATGTCTGCCAGGAAATTTGGGGCGGGAGAGAATTTATGGCAGAATCCGGTTGCAGCTCTGATTGCAAAAGGAGAGTCGAGCGATGAGCCCTATCCGCATGTCACGCATCGAATCGGCGATACGGGTCGTGCTGAAATATATTGAAGCGTTCAATCGCCAGGATGTGGCGGGGATGATGCAGCTTTTGAGCGATAAATGCATCTTCGAAAATCCCGATCCTGCGCCGGATGGCGCTGTATATTCAGGGAAAGAAGCCCTGTCCCGCTTTTGGGAGGGCTTTTTCCGTCAATCGCCTCATGCCCGCCTGGAAATAGAGGAGGCTTTTAGCGCTGGCTATCGGTGTGTTGTGCGCTGGAGATATGAGTGGCTGGACGAAGCAGGGGTAAAACGCCATATCCGCGGCGCGGATATCTTTCAGGTGAAGGACGATTTGATTTGCGAAAAATTGTCCTATCTCAAAGGGTCTTATCAGTTCGAATAGCTAAACTCCAAAAAAACACCGCTTGACCTGAGGCGGTGTTTTTTTCTTCCCAAAAATCAGCCGGGGTGGCGATTTGTTAATCTTCGGTGAGAATTCTGATTCCTGGCGCGTCTTTTTGGCTCTTATTCCAACAATAGAAGTGCAACACACAATCAACTTAACAATATCCAAATCGCAAAAAGGAGTTACAGTTATGAAACCCGTATACAAGTTCTTTGTCCCGTTGTTTGTTTTAGCCCTGTTGGCGGTCGGTGTAGTCGGTAACGTCTTTGCCAAAAATTCGCTTGATTTCAACGGCGGTTCGAGAGAGACCGAAGTGGTGGGCGTTGTCGAGGCGATTGCACCTGGTTCCTGGACGATCGAGGGTAAGGTGTACCAGGTTACCCCTGTGACGGAAATTAAGGGCATGATCCAACCCGGAATGCGCGTCAAAGTGCACGCTTCCCCGGACGCAAACGGCGTCTTGACTGCCCGTGAGATTGAGCTGGTGGCTTCGAACGTTTCCATGGATGATCGCAACAACAGCGGCGTGACCGGAACCGATGACCGCCGCAGCGCAGGTGAAGTGGAAATCTACGGAACAGTGGAATCCATCAGCGGCACAGCCTGGAAGATCGACGGCAAGTCGTACCTGGTCACTGCCGCGACCGAAATCAAGGGGCAGATCCAGGTTGGGGCGCGGGTCAAGGTGCACCTGATTCAGAATGCCGACGGCGCGCTCACCATCCGTGAAGTTGAGCTGGCTGGCGTTGACGCCTCCAGGGATGGCAGATCTAACGATGATCGCTCTGGCGATGATGATTCCCGTGATGATAAATCCTCTTGGGACAAGTCTGACGATGACCATACCGATGATAAAAGCAACGATAAGTCGCACAATGGTTATGACGATCACGATCGCGATGACGATGATGACCGCAATGACCGTGGTTATGATGATTGAAATACTCAATTGCCGTTGGAGCGACTATCGATAATAAAGGGCTGCCCAGACGAAGGGGCAGCCCCCTATGTACGGGGGCTTTCCAAAACCGCCGAAAGAGGAGCGGGGGAATGTCATCTTTAACCCATCATCACCACAGACATAACAACCTCAGCCTGTTCCAACAACCTGGCAACCGTTTCGCCAAAGGTTTCTCCTTTCACCAGTTCCTGAACCTTCTTGCTGGCGTATTTTCTTTCGTCCCGGGTGAATAACAGGCGTAACAAACCACAGGCTTTGAGCAGGCTGAGCAAGATGAGGTCCTGGGCGTGGGTCTTCTCGCCTGCCAGAGCAATCCCCCGCAAGCGCTGTTTTACCCAATACTTCGCCGAGGCGTCCACCTGAGGATATATATCGTAAGGGATGATCCACAGGTAGCGCTTCTTTTCTATGCTGATGACATTCCGCTCAGCCAGACGTGAGGCTGTTTGTCGGATGATTTGTTTCCTGCCCAAGATTTCGATCCAACGGCTCAGCTTGCGCGGTTTTTGTGCAGCCGCAATTTCAGCCAGGACTTCGTCTAACCAGGCATCCCCAGTGGGTGTTGAATCTGCCAGGGTCAGACGTCCTCCTTGAAGTTGGATTTTATTTGCTAGCTGCAGCTCAGCCAATAAACCCCCTGCCAAACCATACTGCAATGTGCTCTTGATCGAGGATTTTATCTCGCCTCGTTCATCGTCAATGGAAAGAATGAACAGTTTTTCAGGAATATTTAAGCCCAGTCTGGGCATTTCTGGCTTTTTACTCGCGCGTGAGCGCGGTTTTGGTTTGCTTTCAGACTCTACTGGAGGTTGATCGTCCATTCTTTGTACTCCTGTTGGGTTGTGTTTTATTTTCGCCTTTTTACTATCACCTCGAGAACAGTTCAAGCAAGCTTGGTGCCAGCATGCCACTCAAAGCCAGGATTCCGCTCAGGCTGTGGGCAATGGCGGTCCATTTAGCCGAACGCGTTGCGTGAGCGATGTAGCCATATGTCAAGCCCAAGGCAAGGGTCATCAGGACAAAACCAGCCCTGTTTTCGGAAGGGAAAATATTCTGTGGCGCTAAATGCCATAGTGCAAACCCCAATGACGGATAGATTATTGTCAGCCAAGGGTTCCCGATGAAAGCGCGCACGTACAACCCACGCCAGAGCATCTCCTCGCAAAAGCCATTTGCAGTCGCCAAAGGTATGGCGAGTAAGATCAGCTCTGGCGGGGCATGAAGAAAATTCTGCCAGTACATCCAGAGAGGGACAAGGATGGCAATTGCCCAGAGCAGAGCAGCAAGCCAATTTTTACGACTGAAAAGTGCTATTTCGCTCTTAAGTAAGCTCCTCAAGCCCGTTTTTCTGAAAACTAAACCAGGAATGAGCAAGCACCAGAAAAGCCAATAAAAAAGGAATCCAGTCAGATAACCTGCTCCTTTGCCAAGTTGAGATGCAGCGAACTGAAACACGATGCTGGCACTGAAAAGCAAAAATAAGGGGAGCAGAATAGCCCACACCCAGGTTAAGTCAGCTTTAAGCGGTTCAGGCGTTGGTTCCTCGGTTGGATCAAAGGTGACAAAGGTGAAACGATCCTTTTGGGCGAGGAATTGATTAAGCGAGAGGTCGAAGCCCACGGATTTGATGACTATTCTCATTGTTGGGTTTGACATAGCAAACTCAAACGCTTCGCTCAGCTCGGTTTCTGAAGTGATCCGCCGTGCTTTCACACTCTCTGCCCCGCGCCAGGTTTGGATGGTGATATAGGGATTGGCTTCGATGTTACGGTACCAATCAGTCTTTGTCCCCCAACCGCTGAAGATATACTTGCGCCCCTTAAACTCGTGAAACTCAATTGCTGTCCGGCGCAGCAAACCACTCTTACGCCCGATGGTGGTCATTACCATGAATAGCCGCCCGACCAGAGAACCTAACCCAAGCCGATATAACAGGATAGGCAACTTGAACAGCCATTTCAATAAACCCTTTGGATACGGAATTTTCTCAAGCCAAATCTTTTTGTCCATGACGATATTACCGACCGGCGGTTATAAAGGACACTATCTTGGTCTAATGCTTATGTTGGGTTGAGTTGCGGGGTTTCAGTTCTTCTCCTGGCTTGCCAGGTGAGCCTGGTAGGCTCTCCAACCCGGGCACCAGCCGGTGTGCCAGCGCCACAAGCGCGCCCAGAGGGTCTTTGGGTTGGCTTCGGCTTTCTTACGCATTGGACAGGTTTCGCATGGAAAAGTCTTACCGGCGGGGGATTGCGGGCTTGAGTTCATTTGAGTCTCCTGAATAGAAACATCAGTCTGATGCCATGTTCTTTTTTGCAACCGGATATTCGGTCGAGGTGTCCGCCTTTGCTCTCGGGCTATAACTCAACATTCAATTTGAATCTCGAGATATGAACCTTCTTAACAAGAAGTGTATTCTTTTGTGATAATTTTGGCAATGGCAGGGATGTTAATGTTTTGTAAATGATCCACCGGGTGCAATTATAGGGAATATCCATATTTTGCTGGCGTAAATATGGCGATATAAAAATCAATGCAAGACATGAAACTGAGCCAATCTGGGTGTGTCAGATGCACTAGGCATCTGCCTTCAGCACCCTGGTTTGCTAGGGGCTGAAGGGTGGTGAGAACAGCGCTTCCCCCGTTTGAAAGCAGCGGAACATATCTGCAATAAAGTGCAGGCGATCGTTTAAGTCCCCCCAGTATTGCGCCCCAGACCCCGCCAGGCTATCCGGAGTCGGGTCAATGTTCGCTAACAAAGCCCTCAGGTCGGGGTGGTCAATCTTTTGTAAAAGAGGGGGAAATCCCGCGGTGAGATCGTCGCCCAGCCTGAGCAGCGTGTCGGGAGGCAGCTCAATGGTCATCATGCTTTCGGTGACGATGCGCTGGGTCTGGCGTTGGGCAGCAGCCAGGAAGGTGGCGATGGTCGCGTCCAGGGTGGTCAGCGTGCCCAGCAGGCGCATGAGGGACCAGACGATATCGTTCAACGGTCCCCAATTTGGTCGGAGGGCTTTGAGCAAATTGCGGGTGAAGGTTTCTGGGGTGATGACGGGAGCAACCAGCGCCTGGTTGATCTCGGGCTGCAGGCGAGTCTGCTCATGATAGCCAATCTGGAGGTTGGCTAAAAGCAACAGCTCGGCGCGGCGCTTGAGGTCTGGCTGGAAGAACGCCTGGTAGTAATGGGAAAAAGCCTCCTGCAGGTATCTCTGTCCATCCGGAGGATCGCCTGGACGCAATCCCCGACAAAAATCGGCGATTTTGTGACTATCATACGTGGGGTCGTGCAAACATGCAGCATAAAAACGGGCGAACTCCCTGCCGATTTCGGCAAAGACTTTCAAGTTGCCGCGGGCGACCGCCTGGCTGGAATGCTCAATCATCGCCGGAGGGTCGAACATTTTCCAGAGGAAGCTGACAATCTCGTCCACCCCCAGCCGGACGCCCATCCGTTGCAAGGCAAATGCCGCCTCCCTGGCTGTTTGCAGGATTGCCGGGTCGTCCCCAAGGGCATGCTCGAGTGTTCTAGCCAGATCTTCTTTGCGAATGGTCTGCCCGGCTTGTTTGGATGCCCAGGTGGCGAAGGTGCACCAGTTAGCGATCCTGCCCGTGCGTTCGACCATCGCCAATGCCAGTTCGTGATAGCACTGAGTGATGCGCAGGTTGCGCAGCACGGGGTCGTTCAGGGCAGCGATTCGATCGACATCCGAGACTGTGGGAAAAGCAACACCTGGCATGATATTAACCGTTATTATCCAAAAATGGATCGCCCAGTCCGAGCTGGGCGATCCAGGATGGAAAATATCTACAATCTACAAGATAGGTCAATTTTGTGAAAATAGCATGCCTCTACTTGATGGTCATGGGCATGTAAATGGCGTAGGGGAAGATCGTGAACGGAGCCGGGTTGGAGGCGCCGCCTCCCGGGGTGGGGTTGAGCACCGTCACCGCGCCGGAACCGCCAAAAGCCACGTCAAGACTGTTCAGGGTCACCCAAATCTCATTCTCACTGATGAACTGTGTGGGGCGATCCCACCCGTTCCACTGCGCCTGAGCACCGGGGATGAAATCCTGACCGAGCACCTTTAAGGTCAGGGGGCTGCTGGCAGCGCCGCGGGCGACAGTTAACCAGGGTTGGACCGCGGTTATGGCGGGAACAGGATTTTTACCCGGACCAGCCACTTCAAACACCACCTGATTAGAAATTCCTCCTCCCGGACCCGGGTTGGTCACGCCCACTACCACCGGACCCGGGATGAGCAACTCATCCGATGCCAGGTTCACCCACAGCTCCCCGCTGCTGACAAACGTGGATGAATGAGGCTGTCCATTCCATTGTACGGTTGCCCCATTAACAAAGTTTGCACCATGGATCGCCACGGTCAGCCCCGGGTCGCCGGCGTCAACGCCACCCGGTAAGAGCCAATCTATTGAAGGGATGGGGTTCTGTCCCGCGCCGACAACCGCAAAGAGCAGGGTATTGACCCCAGGACCTCCGCCCGGGGTTGGGTTGACCACCTCAACGCTGAGGTTACCTGCAGCGCTTAAATCCGCCTGCGCCAGCTCCACTTCCAGCTCGCCGGGATGGATGAACACCGTCGGGCGCGCCTGACCGCTGATATATGCGCTCGCCCCGGGGACGAAGTGCTCGCCTTTCACGCGCAACTTCAGGCTCGGGCTACCCTGTTGGGCGGAAGCCGGAAGCAGACTGGCGAGGCTGGGGATGGGATTGGCGAGTTGCAAGGCGCTGACTGCGTCTGCCAGGTAACCGGTGACGTATAGCGATGTGCCATCGGGGCTGAGCCCAAGCTCACGCGCCCCGTCCAGTGCAGGCAGGGTGGATGCGTTCAAGGTCTGCACCTGGGTCAAGCGACCGGTTTTTGTGTCGCGCTCGAACACCGCCACTGCGTCTGAAAGGTTGCCTGTGGCGTACAGGTAACGCCCATCCGGGCTGACCTTGACATCCATCGCGCCGTCCAGTCCGGTCGCCTGAAGCGCATCGCTTTCCATCTCCGCCTGGACCTGCGCCAGTCCTTCTTTGACATAACCGCCAAAGGTGAGCTTGCCGTCGAAGGGGTTGCGGTTGAAGCGCACCACCGCGTCGTCATAGTAACTGGCGATGTACACCTGCGCCCCATCCGGGCTGACCGTGATACCCCAGGCGCCGCTCAGACCATTGAGGTATAGGCAAATAATATAGCAGCCGAGCAGCTCGCCGTCGTAGTGATGGTCTATCAAGGTCAGAGAGCCGTCGAGGATGTTTCGCTCGTAAGCAGTCACGTAACCGTCATCGGGCGAGCCGCTGGTGGCGCCGCCGCTGACATAGAGATGCTTACCATCCGGGCTGATGACCGGGATATAAGCATAGGACAGGTTGGTGTTATCCACCAGGGCATCCTGGTAGCCCACAAACCCGTCCGCGTCCCGGTAAAAGGTGACCAGGGCGTTGCTGAAGAAACTGGCGACGTAGATAAAACGCCCATCCGGGCTGACCGTAATACCGTAGGGATAATTCAAACCGGTGATTGTGCCACCGCCATCGCCTTCGGTGTAGACATCCTGGAGGGTGATGATCCCCGTGCCAGCGTCGCGCTGATAAATCAAGAATGAATCGCTATCAATGGCGGTGACATAGACCTGCGCGCCGTCGGGGCTGATTTCGACCATCGCCGGACCAATCATGTCGGCGTTATTGGTGGACATGACAAAGGTCAACGCCCCGCTGTTGGTATCCCGAGAATAGACGGTCAGGGTGTCGTCCACATAACTGGTGACATAGACGTGTAAGCCATCCGGACTGACCGCCACATCATAAGCCCCATCCAGGGCGCTGGCGGACTGAGCGCTGTTGAGCGCAGCAGGTGGGAGGGCTAAGGGCGGCGAGGGCGGCGCGACCCCCTCGCACACCAAATTGTAACTGACGCTGGGGCGGGTCGGGTCGCTGGTGGCTAGGGTCAGGGTGGCGGTGCGCAGACCGAAATCCCCGGGCGTGCAGGTGATGGGGAGAACTACCGGCGCTTCCCCATCGTTGATGGTGTCGTCAAAAGCGTTGAAGGTGAATTCGAATGGGTTGGCGCCGCTGACATCCGCGCTGCCAACGTTCAAGGTGGCATTGCCGGTCTCGAAGAAGGTCAAATCCAGGGTGGCAGAACTGCCGACTTGCACCTCACCGAAGTCGAGTGTGCCAGAGGGCAGCGGGTCCGAGCCGTAACCGGGCGTCGCCGCGGGATAGACGTTGCATTGAAGCTCATAAGTGACTGCCGGGAGCTTGGAAGCGTTGGTGGTGAAAGAGAGTTGAGCGGTCTTGCTGCCTTCGCTCGTCGCATTGCATTGTAAGACGATCTCAGCCTGGAAGCTGGTGCTGACCGGGAAGGGCGTCAGCACCTGGAATTCTCCGGCGTCGCTGCCGGTGATCTGCGGATTGCTCACCTCAACAGCCGTGTTGCCGGTGCTGATGATCTTGAAGGTGTTGGTGATGGGCTCACCGACAGCGGTGTTGCCAATCACAATCGGTCCGGGCGGAACCGGATCTGAGCCGTAACCGGCGGCTTTGCCATCGGATTCAAAAGCGCCGATATCGCAGCTCCCGCCCTTGGGGCGCGGGTCGCTGCGCTGGTCCAGGTTCTGTACATAGTCGTTCTCGCATACATCGTTGTCGCCAGCGTCAATCGCCGGGCTATCCGATGCCAGGGCGTGGGAGAGCAGAGAGACCAGTGGACCACCGTTGAAATCCAGGGCTTCCAGTTTCGGGTCGGTGTTGGATTGGTCGGTTGGTTGAGTCAAGCCGCAGCTCTCGGCGCTGTCAATGTTATGCCCCAGGGAAGTCAGAGCTTCGTTGCAGCTATCCCCGGCGATCCCGATACCGTCAATAATTGTGTTCGCCAGGGAGACCGTGTGTTGTCCATCGCTCTGGTTATAGATCGCCGCGCCGGCGTTGGGTGAGGCGTTGAGCAAGAAAGTCGAATTGTAGAGATACACATTGGATGCCGGTCCGCCCTGCTGCGTGTTGCCATTCCAGATCGCTCCGCCGTTGCCATCGGGAGCCCCGTTGGCGGTGAAGGTAGCATTGGCAAGCCTCGCTTCGCCGGTGCGGTCGTTGGCGACTGCCCCGCCGTCTCCACGCGAGGAGAGGTTGCCCAGGAACATCACCCGACGCACATTCAGGACTTCCTGGTTATAGATAGCGCCGCCCAGGGTCTCGGTGGTCAGGTCGCCGGCGATGTTGCCGTTGAAAGAACTATCGCTGACATGCAGATAACCATCGGGTCCGTTGAAAATTGCCCCTCCCGGCGCATCGAAGCTCAGGTTGCCGTTAAACGCCGTGCGGACAATGGTGATGCCCTTGTTGGAATTGTTGCCCGAGTTATGGATCGCCCCGCCGCCCTGGGTGGTCTCGGTGGGCACATCGTCGTCCACAATATTGCCATTGAAGACCGAATCGGAGATCTGCCCCGAGTCGGCGCTGGTGGCGATTGCCCCGCCGCCATCGGCGGCGATATTGCCGGCGAAATTGCTCAGCGAGATGTTCAGGCTGTTGTAGCCGGTCTGGTAGATGGCGCCGCCCATGCCTGGGTAATCGGTGCCGTTCAGGTCCAGCCCCAGCGCCCGGTTGCCGGAGAAGTTGGATGCCAGGATGTTGAGCTGCCCGGCGATGTTAATGGCGCCGCCGTTACCCTCGGCGCGATTGTTCTGGATGCTGGAAGCGACAATATTGATCACGTCATCCCCGCCATAGCCGACAATCGCCCCTCCACCGCCGCTGGTGTAACCGTTTTGCAGCACCAGATTGCTCAGGGTCAGCACCGCGCCGCCATTGGTATAGAAGATATGTGAGTTAACCGCCGGTCCGCCGCCGTCAATCACCACCGGTCCCATGATGGTCACGTTATCGGTGATATATGGCAAGCCCGAGAAGGGGCGGTTATCGTAGAGCTTGGTGGGCAAGGTGATGGTGCCGCCCGCTGCCGGTCCGCTAAAAACCACCAAGTGGGGACCAGGACCAGTAGAACACTCATGGTAGGTCTGGATGGAGCCGTTATTATCGCTGTCAACGCCGTCGTTATAGTTGGCAATGGCTTGCAGCGCTTCCCACAGGTCGCATTTACCATCGCCGGGGTTATCTGCAATTGCAGTCGTGTTGACCGTGGTGGTTGACAACGCCAGCGCTCGGCTGGAGGGTGTAATGCTGTGGGTAAAGATGAAGAGAAAAAGGAGGATGAATGTCCACAGGCGCGGCTGTTTGACTTGCAATCTGATAAAGCTCATTCGATGACCCCTTCTTTATGAAAAATTCGGCTGGTTATTACTCATCCCCGCTGAGTAATCCAGCCATATTTTATCAAATTTAGCTTATTATGGACAGGATTTTAATCCAGGAGGTTCTCCGGGAAGTGAAGCTGGCGGTTTTCAGCTCCCCTGGGCGATGAGCTGACGCACAGCCCTGACCGCCCCAGAGGCATCTGGGGCGTAGGAGTCTGCCCCAATTTTCTGGGCAAATTCAGGGGTCACCGGCGCGCCGCCGATAATGACCTTGACCTGCTGACGCAAACCGGCGGCTTCCAGGGCTTGCAGGGTAGATGGCATGTTGGTCATGGTGGTGGTCAGCAGGGCAGACATGCCGATGACCTGCGCGCCCTCTCGGGCGGCTTGCACAAAGGTTTCAGCGGGCACATCCACCCCCAGGTCTCGCACCTCGAAGCCCGCCCCTTCTAACATCATCGCCACCAGATTCTTGCCGATGTCGTGCAGGTCTCCCTTCACGGTGCCAATCGCCACCCTGCCAGCCGCTTTGACTCCGCTTTGTGTCAGGTGGGGTTTCAGGAGAGCCAGCCCCGCTTGCATTGCCCGGGCAGCGATCAACATCTCCGGGACGAAGAACTCGCCCTCCTCGTAGCGCCTGCCCACCTCGTTCATGGCAGCGATCAGAGCCTGATTGAGGATGACCTCTGCTGCCACGCCTTGATCCAGAACCGACTGCACACCCGCCTGGACGGCAGGGGCGTTGCCTTCGATCACGTTTTGATAGATTTCAGCCAGTTCCATTTTTTTTTCACACCTCTGGGTTAGGGGAATGTTTACGACGATATTCTACCATGTGAACTTCGTCGTGAATTAGCCTGAGCCTCGGCTGGGCACAGAGGTGGTCGCGGGGATCATTTCCGCTCTCCACATCTACAGTCTGAATGCTAATCCTGAAAAATGGGTATAATCCGAAGGGTTAGTTTTTTGAGTTTGAGTTGACGCCTCCCAGCCATGACCAGAGCGATCGCCATCATCGGGACGTTGGACACCAAAGGGGAAGAGGTTGCCTATTTGCGTGATTTAATCGTCTCTCGCGGTCATCCAGTGCTGGTGATTGACGCAGGCGTTCTCGGTCAGCCGACCATCCCTGCCGATGTCACCCGCGAGATGGTGGCAAAGGCTGGTGGGGGTGATCTGAGGCGACTGATCGCTGCGGGCGATAAGGGGCGCGCCATTCAAACCATGATTACCGGCAGTCGAGAGACTTTGCTGCGTCTTTACGCCGAAGGTCGCCTCGCCGCTGCGGTTGCCCTGGGGGGCGGGCAAGGCACAGCCATCGGCACGGCTGCCATGCAGGCTCTCCCCATCGGTTTTCCCAAGCTGATGGTCTCCACCATCGCCAGCGGGGCGAACACCTTTGAGCCTTATGTCGGCACCACCGACATGACGCTGATGCATTCCGTGGCGGATATCGCCGGTATCAATGCCATCACCCGGCGCATCCTGAACAATGCTGCCGCCGCGATCACGGGCATGGCACACGCAGGCGACCAGCCCGCTGCAGAACATGCTGCTGTTATCGGGGCGACCATGCTGGGATTGACCACCCCCTGTGTGCTTCAGGCGCGCGCCCACCTGGAAGGTTGGGGCTACGAGGTGATCACCTTCCACCCGAATGGGACCGGAGGTCGCTGTCTGGAACGTCTGATGGCTGAGGGATTGATTCGGGGAGCGTTCGATGTCAGCTTGCAGGAAATCACCGGCTATGTCTGTCATGGGCTGTTCGACGCCGGACTAGATCGCCTGATGGCTGCCGCTCGCCTGGGTTTGCCGCAGGTGATCGCCCCGGGCGGCACGGATTACATTGTACTGGGCGCGCTGGCTTCGTTAAGCGAGGAGCAGCGTAACCGCCCTCGGGTGATCCATAACCCCAACATCACCCTGGTGCGCACATCAAAGGATGAAATGGAGCGCATTGGTGAAATCATCGCCAGCCGTCTGAACGCCGCCAGAGGGAGGGTATGTGTGCTCATCCCCACCGAGGGATTCAGCGCCTCGAATCGTCCGGGACAGGCTTTCTATGACCCTCAGGCTGATCAGGCACTGGTTGACGCGCTGGAAAACAACCTCAACTCGCGTGTGGAGTTAATCAAAGTGAGTGCGCATATCAACGACCCTGCCTTTTCCGAGATTGCAGCCAGGAAGATGCATGCCCTGATGGAGCAGGCAGGTCATCCGCCAACATCCTTTTCTGTGGAGGGACACCCTTGAACCTGAATTTTCCAGTTGAGCTGCAAAAGCAGGTGGAATATGCCATTGCCCAACAAACCCTTTCTAAAGGACGGGTATTGACCCTGGCAGAGCTTGGGAATCTCTTTCAGGCAGACCGCGCTGCCCTGGAGTTGGTTTTGCGGGCGGAGGTGCGCAAAGGTCTGGTGAGCCGGCAAGGGGAAGATATCCTCGTCCTGGGCGTGCAGGAAAAAGGGGTGGACAGCCTCTTCCAGCATACCTCCCGCGCCGGTTTTAAGCCCACTTCGGTCATCCGCAACGCCGCCATCGAGCCAGCCGAGGCGGAGACCGCCGCGCGCCTGGAGCTTCCCCTCGGCGCGCCTGTCTATCGCCTGGTGCGTACCCGCCTGGTCAACGACGAGGTGCTGGCGAATCAGGTCAATTTCATACCGTATGAGGTCTGTCCCGGTCTGGAAAACGAGGATGTATCGCGTTATTCCTTCCAGAAGCTGCTCGAAGAGCGTTATTACACCATCATCACCCAAGTCCAGGAGGAGATGAGGATTGTGCCTGGCAGCGAGAGCGACCTGGAGGTTTTAGGCTTGCCGCCGGGCGCATTGGTGCTGATCATCGATCGCCTGTCCTTTAGCTGTAATCATTTCCCAGTCGTCTGGGCAAGTATCCACATTCGCACCGACCGCTATCATTTTGTTTCTACGCTCTGGTCGCAGGCGGCGCCTTTGCTCCAGCAGTACAACCTGACCCGCTGAGGCGAGCCAGATCAGAGAGCATCAACTTTCAAGGTAACGATCATCGAATCTGAAAGGAGCCAGATATGTCCATAGAAAACACCCGCATTTATCCTATCAACACCGGTTGGGCAAAGGCTGACCTCGGCACCTACATGTTTTTCAAGGGACCGGGTGGGGAGAAAATCGAGATACCCATCATCTGCTACCTGGTGGATACCGGCGACCATAAGATCATGGTGGATACTGGCATGCCCGACGCTGAGCGAGCCACCCGCTATCACCACGAGTCGCGCAAAGCAGAGTGCCTGGACAGCCCCGACGCAGTCAAAAAGCTCGGCATAGATCCAGACGAGGTGGATATCTGCATCTTTACTCACCTCCACTGGGATCATACCCATTGCATGAAACGCTTCAGAAATGCCCGTTACATCACCACCGCCACCGAGATCCGCTGGGCTTTCAATCCCTTGCCGCTCTGGTATCGCTCCTACGAATCCCCCATCCTGGGCATCGAAGCGCCGTTCGTCGGCTGTCATTTCGAGCTGGTGGAGGGCGAAGCCACCATCGTCCCCGGGGTCAAGGTGTTCCCCACCCCCGGGCACACGCCCGGTCACCAATCGGTCGAGGTGGAGACCGCAGCCGGCAAGATTGTCCTGGTGGGCGACGCCATTTTCCTCTACCGCAATTTTGAGCCAAAACTGGATGAGCACTGGCGTTATTGGGTGCAACAGCGCTTCGTGAACATGATTGACGGCTGGAAGAGTATGGAGGAGATTGACCGCCGGGCGGATTTCATCCTGCCCTGCCATGATGCCAAGGTGCTGGAACATCCGGTTTATCCCTACCCGGATATGCCGTTGCGCAAGCGCCGTGAGCCAATCCCGGGCGCGCCGTTCTATTTCTCAGGCATCTGATGTCTGATACAGCTTGGCGTCGCCTGAGTCATACCCGGCATTACCATTGGGGTAGAGAGCCAGCCTGAGCAGGCAACCCGGCTATTGGGAGGTGTTTATGGAGTCAAAACGGACGGTGGTCATTGTGGTCACCCTGGACACGAAAGGACCGGCGGCTGCTTTCCTGCGGGATGAAATCGCCTGTTGGGGGTTGAACACCCTGCTGATCGACCCGGGCATCCTGGGCGCGCCTGCCATTGCAGCGGATATCACCCGCTGGCAGGTAGCTGAGGCGGCGGGCACCACCCTGGATGCCTTACTCGCTACGGGTAAAAAGAGCGTCTGCATCGCCGCCCAGACTGAGGGCTTATGCAATCTGGTGCGTCAGCTATACCGCGAAGGCAAGCTGGATGGAATCATCAGCCTGGGCGGTGGGCAGGGGACTTCGATCGGCACGGCTGCCATGCGGGCGCTGCCGGTTGGCGTGCCGAAGCTGATGCTCTCCACCATCGCCACCGGTTCTTTTCAGTTCGGACCATACGTCGGCACGAAGGATATCTGCATGATGCACTCTGTGACCGATATCCTGGATGTCAACGCCATCAGCCGCCCCATCCTGCGCAACGCTGCCAATGCTATCGCCGGGATGGTGCTGCGCTGCCAGGACGCTCCCCAGGCGGAAAAACCGACCATCGGCATCACCCAACTGGGCATGACCACGCCGTGTGTGATGCGCGTCAAGAGCCTGCTCGAGCCACAGGGCTACCAGCTTGTCCCGTTCCATGCCAGTGGGGCGGGTGGACCAGCCATGGAAGAGCTGATTCAAGAAGGGAAATTTGTCGGCGTCATAGACCTGAGCGTGCATGAAATCATTGACCATCTGTTTCATGGGATTGCCGGCGCGCCCAATCGCCTGCAGGTGCTCTCTCGCTATTCCATCCCGGCGATTGTCTCCGTTGGCGGCGGCGATTACCTTCTGTTCGAGTCTCCGGAAAAAGCCCCTGCGCCCTATCGAAACCGACCATACATGGTGCATAACGCCCAGATGACCGTCTTCCAGCCCCAGGTTGAGGAGATGGAAGAAGCAGCACGCTATATGGTGGACGCGCTCAATTCCGCCCTGGGTCCGACGCTGGTGATCATCCCCTCGGTTGGTTTTACGGATGTCAATCAGCCCGGGCGCGAGCTCTGGTTCCCGGAAGGCAACCAGGCGGTGATCAGGGTTTTCCAACAGGGGTTGCGTCCCGAAGTGCCCCTCATCGTGGTGGACGCGCATGTCAATCATCCGTTATTCGCCGACGTGGTCGCTGCGTGTATGTCGCGCCTGTTAGCCGGCGAATCGCCGACTTCCATAGCTGCTCGCTATCCATTGGAATAAAGTAAGATGGATACCAGTTTTGAACGCGTGCGCCGCACTTTGTTGCGCCAGGGGCAGACAGATCGGGTTCCACTTTTTGAGCTGTCGATTCATAACGAGATTAAGGCAAAAATCCTGGGCGCGCCGGTGCGTGACCTCCGGGATGAGGTGACATTCTGGCAGGTTGCCGGTTACGATTTCGTCTCCGTGCGTGCGGGTGTGCGCTCGATCGTGCGCTGCCTCAATCCGGCGGTGAAAGAGTGGCAGCTTGCCCGCAAGGGACGCTCAGCCGGCGCGGCTTCCGGTTGGGTGAGCAAAGAGAGCAGCCTGATCGCCAATCGGGATGATTTTGCCAAATTTCCTTTTCCCAAAGCGGAGGAGTTGGGCGGCGATGACGGCTCGACCCCCTTGGAGGAGTTCCTGCGCTCCATTCGCGCCCACCTGCCGGCGGAGATGAAGCTGATTGTCCAGTTGGGCTATGTGTTCATGGGCACCTGGCAGATCATGGGCTTCGAGAATTTCGCTTACATGCTGGCGGACGACCCGGAATTCGTGCAGATGGTGGTGGATCGCCTTGCCGCCAGCCAGATGGCGGTTCTGGAGACCCTGCTGAATTACGATTGCGTGGGGGCGATCTGGATGCCGGACGATATGGCGTATAACTCTGGTCCTATGGTAAGCCCGGCTGTCCTGCGCCGCTACGTCTTCCCTTGGTATCGCAAAATGGTGGAGCGCTGCCATCAGGCGAATTTGCCGGTGGGCATACACAGCGACGGCGATTTGACTCGCCTGCTCCCCGACCTGGTGGCATGTGGTTTTGATTGCATCCACCCGCTTGAGCCGCCGTATAACGATATCGTGGCGATCAAAAAACGGTGGGGGGAGCATATCGCCGTGGCGGGCAACATTGATCTCAAGAATACCCTTTGCGCCGGCACGCCGGAGATGGTGGAAGAAGAAGTAAGAGCTCTCGCCGCCGAACTGGCTCTCGGCGGGGGGTGGCTGGTCGGGTCGAGCAATTCGATCCCCGACTTTGTCCCAATCGAGAATTACAAGGCGCTCCTGGCTGCCAGCCTGAAGTATGGCAGATGCCCTCCTTCAGGCGCACCGGCGAGATGAACCAGGTCTGCTATAGCCTGGTTTGCGACAGGGAGCAACACGTTTGACCTCTATCTATGTTCTCAAAATGGAGGCGATAGATGAAGATCGTGGTGATTGGTACGCTGGATACGAAAGGCAGCGAGGTGGGTTTCCTGCGGGACACCATCGCCGGCATCGGTCACACCCCACTGGTTGTGGACACCGGCATTTTGGGGCGACCGGCTATCCCGGCAGACATTACGCGTGAGCAGATCGCCGAAGCGGGGGGAGAACCGCTGCAGAGCCTGATCGAGCGCAAAGACAAAGCTCACGCCCAGGCGGTGATGATCCGCGGCTTGGAAAAGGTGGTGATGCAGCTTTACGCCTCGGGAGATTTGCAAGGGGTCGTGGCGGTGGGCGGCGCTCAGGGGACAGCCATTGCGAGCGCGGGGATGCGTAAATTACCGGTTGGCGTCCCTAAAGTGATGCTCTCGACGGTCGCCTGCGGTATGACCACCTTTGGACCCTACGTGGGCACGAAAGACATCGCCATGATCCACTCCGTGGCGGATATCAGCGGCTTGAACCGGGTGACCTATCGTCTGCTGGCGCAGGCAGCCCATGCCGTGGTTGGGATGGCGTCCGCCCGCGCCCCAGACGCCAGCGGGCGCGAGCTGGTGGCGATCACCCAGGCGGGCATCACCACCCCCGGGGTGATGGCGATCAAGGACAGCCTGGAGAGAGAGGGCTTCGAAATCATCGCCTTCCATTGCAACGGCATCGGCGGCAAGGCTATGGAAGAGATGATCCTGGAAGGCGTGATTCAGGGGGTGATTGATTTCTCGCCCCATGAAATTACCGATTTTTTGTTTGGCGGTTTGATGCCCGCCCAACCCGATCGCCTTACGGCTGCGGGAGAGATGGGCATCCCGCAGATCGTCGTCCCTGGAGGGACGGACATCCGTCTGTATGGGGTGGGGGCAGATCTGCCCGAGGCGCTGCGCCAGCGCGCGACCGTCCAGCACACGCCCACCCACACCCATGTGCGCACCAGCGCAGAGGAGATGGCGGGCGTCGCCCGCTTTATCGCCAGCCGCCTGAACGCCGGTCGGGGTCCACGCGCTGCCATTGTGCCGTCCCAGGGTTTCAGCATGCTCAACCGCCAGGGAGGTCCCCTGTTCGACCCGGTTGCCAACCAGGCTTACATCCAGACCTTGCGGGCTGAGCTAAGCCCGGATGTGAAGTATATCGAGGTGGATGCCCACATCAACGACCCCGAATTTGCCCGGGTTTGCGTGGAAACTTTTCTCGCCCTGCGCTCCAAAGCCCAGAAGGTGCCAGCATGATCCCCCGCCAGAGAGTGTTGACCGCCCTGGAACGCCGCCAACCCGATCGGGTGCCGATTGATATCGGCGGCTCTTCAGTGAGCACGATCATCGGCTCGGCGTATGAGCGACTCAAATCGCTTTTAGGGATAGGCGGTGAGACCGAATACATGAAGCGCAAATCGCGCAGCGCCATCCTGGATGAGGCGATTTCTCAGCGATTGCACGCCGATACCCGTCCGTTACTGATTGGCAACCCGGATGGCTGGAGCGATATCTACTTCCCAGATGGCTCTTTTCAGGACGAGTGGGGCGTGATCTGGCAAAAACCGGAAGGGGGACACTACAACCCGGTGGGCAATCCGCTGCGGGACGCCACGCTGGAAGACCTGAAGCGTTACCCCGCGCCAGATCCGCTCAACCCGGGTCGCACCCGTGGGTTGAGAGAGCAAGCCCGCCGATTACATGATGAGACGCCTTACGCCATCGTCCTCAGCCTGCCGGTTGGAGTTGTCCACCAGAGCCAGTACCTGCGCGGCTATGAAAACTACCTGATGGATTTGATCTTGAACCCCGAATTCGTCGAGGCTTTGATGGACCTGACCCTGGACTTCTGGTGCCGCCTGGCTGAAGCGGTGTTGGAGGAGGTGGGCGCTGATGTGGATGTGGTGATGTTCGGGGATGATGTCGCTTTCGATGATCGCCTGATGGTGGACCCTGAGCGCTACCGGCGCATGATCAAGCCACGCCATCGGGAGATGGTGGCGGCGATCAGGCGCAAGACCCAGGCAAAAGTGCTCTATCACTGCTGCGGGGCGGTGAAAAGCCTGATACCCGATTTTATCGAGATCGGGATTGATGCCCTGAACCCGGTGCAGGTCTCCTCGAAGGGGATGGATACGGCGGAATTAAAGGCGCTCTACGGCAGGGATATTTGCTTCTGGGGGAGCATCGACACCCGCCACGTGCTTCCCTTTGGCTCGCCAGAGGAGGTGCGTCAGGAGGTGCGCAGGCGGATTCAAGACCTGGCGCCTGGGGGAGGGTTCGTTCTCGCCTCGGTGCATAACATCCAGGAAGATGTGCCTCCCGAAAACATCCTGGCAATGGCAGACGCCGCCTGGGAGTTTGGGCTGTATTGAGTGGGCAGTTAATCTTAAAGCTCCGCTTCTGGCAGGGCGTCCCCTGTTGTCGGAATTTTTGCCCACGACCGCGTTAGCGCCCGTCAATCTGCTCCGGCGTTGTGATCGGATCATTGCCCTCAAACAACCGGGCTATCTCCATCGCCGACCGCGCCAGGCTTTCGAGGGCAGGGTCCAGTTCGATGGCTGACCTCGGATCAATCTCTCCGTAACGTTTCAGCTTCGTGGAGCGCGCATCCACAAGGTTCGCCCAGCTCACCATCAATTGCCCCCGTATCAGGCTGGCTGGGTCTTCCTCCAGGGGTTGCAATTCAAGCTTGCTCGCCAGGTGAGCGATGTCCTTCAGGGCTTTGGCAATCTGCCTTTTGGCGGCTTTCTGCCTGTCAGAGGAAAGCTGCAACCGACGATGATAAAGGATGCTCTGCTCAGTCTTGCCCGATAGCCATTCATCTGCCTGGCGCAGGTATTCCTCGAAAGAGCGCAGCGTCAATTGGAGCGCATTCAACTGGTAAGCGTTGAGCAGTTCTTTCATTGAACCCGTTTCCGCAGGGAATAGAAGATCGGGACAGAGGCGAGCTGCGCCGCCACCGAAAAGACAACCAGGGCAGGGATGGATATATCGTACAGGATACCGATGAGAAGGCTGCCCAGGAACCAGAAAATCCCATAGGTGGTGTTGAAAATCCCATAGGCGGTGCTGCGCTGCTCAGGGGAGACCATGTTGCCGATCGCAGCGCGCATGATCGATTCCTGGGCGCCCATGCCCACCCCCCATAAAACCATCCCGATGAGCGCCAGATTCAGGTTACCCAAAAAGACAAAGGGGGCGAAAAATGAAGAGATAAGGGCGACGATCATCATGGTGGATAAGCCAATCCGGTCGAACAGACGCCCAAATATGAGAGCCGCCAGTGCGTCCACGCCCATCGCCACGGCGTAGAGGATGGGGATCAGGGTGGGGGTGACAGTGGCTGCTTTCTCGAAATGGTAGGCGATGAGGGGAAAATCGGCGAAACCGGCTGCAATCAGCGAGGCGCCGGCAATATACAGCCAGAACAGGTGGGTGAACCCCTGGAATTGCAGGCTCGCCTGTTTGATTTCCAGGTCTTTGGGTCGCGGGTAGAGAAAGCGAGCAACAGTGAGCACCCCCAATGCCAGCAAGGCAGGGATGAGCAAGACGGCGTAACCGAATTGATATCCTTCGCGGTTGTAGAGGACAGCGGCGACAATCAAAGGACCGATGATCGCCCCAATCTGATCCAATGCCTCGTGCAGCCCAAACCCCCAGCCGCGTCCCATGCGTTGGGTGGCATAGGAGAGCATGGCATCTCGTGGGGGAACCCGGATGCCCTTTCCGATGCGCTCGAGGATCATCAGGGTAACTGCCAGTTGCCAGTTACCGGCGAGCGCCAGCAGGGGGACGGCTATCAGGTTGACCGCGTAGCCCAAAAAGGTGATCGTCCAGTAGCGCCCGGTTTTGTCGCTGATGATGCCGGAGACCAGGCGCAAAGAGTAGCCAATCAACTCCCCCAGCCCCGAGACGACCCCGACCACAGCCCCGCTGGCGCCAAGGATTGCCAGGAATGGACCGTTGATGCTGCGCGCCCCTTCGTAAGTCATATCGGCAAAGAGGCTGACAATCCCGATCAACACCACGAACTGCAGCGCTGCTCTGGCAGAGACAGCCTGCCCTTTGGCGGGAATTCCTTTTGCTTCTTCCATGTTACCTCCCAGTCAGGTAATAAAAAACCTCTGTCTGGTATTGTCGGTCACCAACAGAGGCTATCAGCCAGTATCATGGCGGTTTGTGATCATCGAGCGAGCCTCATCGCTTGGGGCGATTATACCGCTTAACGCGTGAGTTGTTTCTCTGACCAATCTGGCGGATTTGCTGGCGGGCAAGCGGGGCGAAGGGGATAGCGTTCAACTTGAAGGGTACAAGCGTGGGTAACGCTGTTACGAGATAATTGTGTGATGGCTAACAGCTTACCTCAGCCGCGCCGCGGAGCGACGTTGGGTGCAAGCGCTGGTTGGACGGCTCACCGCAAAACTACTTCTTTACGCGCGCGTGGAACAGCGCAGTCAATTGTGGCTTGGTCACTCGTCCCCCAAACCGCTCGAGCACGTCCCGAATGTCTGCAAAGAGCCTGTCTCTTGTCGGTTCATCTAATCCTCGGTGGCTGGAATAAGTCCTGAGAAGTTTGAGATATTGCTCCGAGGTCAGGCTCAACGACCAGGAGTATCGCCTGATCGTCACCTCGCCAAAACAGCCGCTTTTCACAAAGTTATCGGTGATTATCCCCACCAACCATTCCGCCGTAAAGGCTTTGTCCGGATTCTCCAAGCCGCAAGTTGCCGTTTGATACACCTGGTCTATCGCCCTGGACCAGTCTGTCGCCGGGTCAACCGGGATATTCCAAAACAGGGCGGCTGAACCGGAAGCCTTTAGAGCTCTGGCGAGTTTAGGATAGCCAACTTCCGGCGGTATCCAGTGAAAGGCATCGGCTGAAATAGCCAGGTCAAAGGCAGCCTCTTCCAATTCCCAGTCTTCGAACGAGGAGTTGCGGATTTGAACGTCGGGGTAAGCGCGGCAGTTCTTAGCGGCTAAGGCGGCGAGGCGTTCTCCCAATTCAATTCCCAGTATTCGGTAGCCACGCCGGGCAAAGGCGAGGGTGGCATTGCCCGGACCACAGCCAATTTCCAGGATTCGACCATCCGCAGGAAGCCCGGACAGGTCGAGCACATCCTCCACTAACTCCTCCGGATAGCCGGGTCGGACTTCGTCGTAGAGATCAGCCACTTCCTCAAACGCGATTCGCCTGCGCCGGTCAATTGTCATTTTCGGTACTTTCGTAATCTGGAGGAGTCAGATCGCCAGCCCGCGGGTGGAATCTGCTCCGATGAGCGTGCCGCCTGACGGCTGGCGCGTGAGCCGCGCCGTCGAAGCGAAGCGGAGCGGCGTCAGGTGCAAGTACTGGTTAGCCCGCCGTATCGGATTTGACTCTGTCCGGCTTTGAAGGAAGCCGTTCCAAATAGGCGATGTAATCTTGGGGCAAGTTGTGCTCACGTGCTCCTGCAATGAGCAAGTCTTTATACCACTCGTAAGCAACATGATCATCTGTTAGTTCTGTAGATACGTACGTCACAGCTTCAACTGTTTTTCCATCAGATTTCCAAACCTGAACCGGGATACGCTTATAACCACCTTCGACTTTATCCAATGTACCTAAATCCTGGATATCAATCTCATACAGCACGCCCCAAGTTACATCCCCAGGACTTTCTATCAGATTGGCTTTTCCCGAACTATCCTTACTGTGCTTATTGAACAACATTCTCCTGTCTTTCAAAAACGCTGGACCAATAATCTTCGCAGAGGCAACCCGCGAATGGAGGCGTGCACTCGACATGTTAGATCCATAGGCAAAGTACAAAATCCGCATTGTTATTTACGTTGCTCAGAAATGGGTGCGCAATTCTCAATCACTGCTTTCATCTTTTTTCTTAGATTACACCAAACTTCGCTATCCCATTCCGATTGTTTCAGTGTGTCACAATAGTTCCTCAGAGCCTTTTCAAGTTGGTCGTGAAACCTAGTGGGTCGTTTGGCTAGGGTGTAGCCATAAACGACATTGGATAGTACAATGCGTCATCCTATGAAATCGTAGAGGTGGACGCATAAGCAGACGAAAAAAGGAACCGCTCCGTACCTTGACAGAAGAAGAACGCATCTGGCTAGAACGCATCAGTCGATCTCAGAGTGAACCGGCCAGCCATGTAGCCAGAGCCAAACAGATTCTCAATGTAGCCAACGGATACTCCTATCAGGAAGCTGCTCTCCTCTCTGGGCGAAGATCCGGGGATGCCGTCTCCAACCTGGTGAAGCGCTTCAACCAGGAAGGCTTGAGCGCCATTCAACCCCGCCATGGAGGTGGTCATCCGGCGAAATATGGCCCGGCCGAGCGCGAACGGATATTGAAGGAAGTCCGCCGGAAACCTGACCCGCAGCTGGATGGCACGGTCACCTGGTCTTTGAAAACCTTGTGTCAGGCGCTGCGTAAAGCGCCGGATGGCTTGCCGGAAGTCAGTGAAGACACCATCCGCACTGTCTTGCTGGAAGCCGGCTTTAGTTGGCAAGCGTCGCGTAGCTGGTGCGCAACGGGTCAAGTGACCCGCAAGCGCAAGCGCGGCAAAGTCACCGTGATCGATCCGGATGCGAGCGCCAAAAAAACCTGATCGAAAGAGCTTATCAAAGCGGCGAAAAACTGGGCTTGGCGGTGTGGACCGAAGACGAGGCCGGGCCATATCAGACCTTACCCTATGCCGGGGCCAGTTGGCAGCCGGTGGGCCATCCAGCCCTTCAGCCGCACGAGTATATTCGCAATGGGACGGCCAAGTTGTTGACACTTTTTCACCCTGCTACCGGTCGAGTGCGGGTAAAAGGTGTACGAAGCAGCGCCAATGTGGTTTTGCATCCCTGGCTGAAAGCAGAGTTGAACGTTATTCTCCAGTCACTGCCCGAAGCGCCGCCGATCGATGCGGAAACCAATCGAAAACTTTGGGAAACCTGGCAAGAAGGCTTAGCTTTACCCATCACCCTGCCCAAAGAACTACCGCCTTTACGCATGCTGTTGATCTGGGATAATCTGCGTGGGCACTATACACCCGATCTCGTCCTTTGGTTGTTTGCTCATGGCATTATGCCCTTGTACACGCCTTTGGGCGGCTCATGGTTGAACATGGCCGAGTCCATGCAGCGGATTCTGGTCAAACGAGGATTGGCCGGACAGTACCCCGAAAGACCGGAGCTCATCATCTCCTTGTTGGAAGGGGTTGCCCATGGCTGGAACCAGGATCCCACACCGTTTGAATGGGGCGGTAAACGCTTTGCCCGCCGCCAACGCAGCCGTCAGCGACGGCATGCATTAGGCGGTTCCGGGGCCTGCACTCGCCGTCCAATTCGTTATCGCCCTAACCTGTTGCAGAAATGGCAGTCTTCATGCCAAACGACCCACTAGTTGCATTTATCGTCTTCGTACTGTGGTCGAACAAAGGCCCTATCCTACGAATACGCCAACCGTTGGTTGTCTCTGCCTGATGCAATATACCGCAACGGACTCCTACGTAAAAGTCATCCGCCTGCTGAGAGAGCTCACCTAACTCTGAATTTTGTTCTGAACACCGCTTAAAAAAGGAACAAAAAGCATTTTTGCTGCGGCCTTCTGTGTCAGGCCAGCCCTGCCAGAAAGATTCCAGAGCTTCTATCAATAAACAACAAATAGCCATTGTGCAGAAACCGTGTTTCTTGTGAGGGTCAACACGTAACGGTGTGATATAACGCTCTGTAAAGCGCTCCAAAATAAAACTGGAGATACGCACTCGATCCTTTGCTTCTTCAAGACGCAGATAGTCCGCGATAGTCACTGAACTGGAGAGTAAAGTATCTTCCACCATTCCATCCTTAACTTGTCAGCTGGCTAACGGTTGGCATCAGCCGCAGCGCCGGAGCGTCGCGGAGCAACGTCGGCTGCACCCGTTGTTGGGCAGCGCCCAGAGTCAGTCATCCGACAACTGGAATTTAATGTTGTTGTCCCGCAAAAAACCTACAATCACTTCAGGGTGAATTCCCCACCCGACGTTCAAGAACTGGTTTTCCTCAACCTCACGACCATCCTTCTTGACTTTCGGGCTAAATCCAAGGGGAAAGTGTATTGTCCTGCTTTGTATGGCCCATACAGTTCCATTGATATCAAAGATAGGACCACCGCTTTGCCCTCTTAGGCCAGGGGAAGAAGTCTCGAGAAACTTGATTTCCCGTTTCCCATCCCTTGATTTCCCGATTACTACATTGCGTGTGTAGATTCCTTCGATTGGGAAACGTGGGACTGGAAGTGCCCCGGAAGCCAGCTCAAACGAGTTGGTTTCTTCGTGGTAGGTTGCCTCAATGTTGTGGAAGGGATAACCTAGCCTGCACAAGCTTGTGCCACAGCGCAGCGTTGAAGGGTTTTTCAAAACCGGGTACTCTGAAATGGCTTTCGAGTCAAAGGGCTCAAGCCGGGTAACGGCTAAGTCGGCCTCTGGAAAAACCATTAATTCCTGAGATCGCACTCCATCCCAGCCCCACCAAAGCGAGTAGTTAGTTTCTGGTGCGAAAGACACCGTGATGTAGACCATTGACAAAACAAATGCCTCTTTGGTAGAAGTTAGGCGCCAAACCG
>FWPV01002703.1_pt1 | contig 42523 bp, 25 predicted proteins | sample 2228371 | NCBI WGS metagenome assembly FWPV01 (sample SAMEA103939776, study PRJEB20133) | metagenome
AGAGGTTATCGCGCCGGTCGACTCCCCAGGTCAGCCTGAGGAACGGCAGGCATCGCAGGGGACCCCCTCATCCCGGCCTTCTCCCCCAAGGGGGAGAAGGTGAAAGGCCGCAGGCCTCTGCCGGAAGACGGAAGGCTTGCTCAGACAGGACAGACTCTCCCCCTCCCATCGGCCGGAGGCGCCGTTCAAGACGGCGCTCCCTCTCCCTGTCAGGGAGAGGGTCGGGGTGAGGGTGACAGACTATGCTCCGCCGGCTGAGTCGCCCGGACAGATGAAGGGCCCGGCAGGCTCCGCAGCAAGCCCCCTCCTCCCGGCCTTCTCCCCCGAGGGGAGAAGGGGAGTCAGTATCGCCCGACTGCAGGAGGCAGGAAAGAAGGCAAGCACGGGGCGAAGATTGTCCGGATGAGACCGAAGGAAAGGAACCGAACGACTTGACCCCCCGCGAAAGGATCCTGGCAGCCCTCTCCGCCGAGGGCACGTCCGACTTTGCAGCCGTCATCCCGTACGAGGGCCTCTACTTCCGCGACCGCTGGTACGAACTCAGCCCGCGTCCCTGGTGGCATCTGCAATCGCCGGACATCGAGCAGCAGCTGGGCTGGAGACGCGACGCGGCCGCGGCGCTCGGGCAGGACTGGTTCACCGTAAGCCCGTCCCTGAGCCGCGAGGACCGGGAGGCGCTCACGATAGAAGAGAGGCCGGACGGAGTCTACCGGGTGGACCGCCGGTCGGGAGAGGAGCGCAGACTGGAGGAGCCGCGCGTGAGCGGCATTCCCGACTCCAGCCAGTCGCTCTCCGTCCAGCCGGAGCGGCTCCCGTCAACGCCGGAAGAGGTGGACGCCAGCATCCGGCCGCCGGACCCTGACACCCCCGCGCGCATCGTCAGGGAGGGACGGGACGAGCTGGCCCGCCGCTGCCTTGCAGACTTCGGGGCGGAGCTTTTCCCGTTCTCGCACACGGACTCTCCCCTCTGGACCTGCTACGACCGCTGGGGGTTCGAGGGGATGATGATGATGCTCATCGACTCCCCCGAGCTGGTGCTGCGCGCCTGCGAGCGGAACCTGGCGCATCAGCTGGTGGGGGTCCAGGTGGCGAAGGCTCTGGGAGCCCGGGGCATCTGGATAGAGGAATGCATGCTGGACATGATCAGTCCGGACGACTACCGCACCTTCAACCTGCCCTTCATCCGGCGCCTCACGGACGCCATCCGCGAGGCGGGGATGTTCAGCATCCACTACTTCTGCGGCAATCCCGGGCGGCACTGGGACTGCCTGCTGGATACGGGCGCGGACGCTCTGGCGCTGGAAGAGGGGAAGAAGGGCTTCGAGATACCCGTCGAGCAGGTGGTCGAGCGCGTGGGCGGGAGGATGTGCGTGCTGGGCAACATCGACTCCATCGGCATCCTGCAGGACGGGACGGACGAAGACCTGGAGCGGGAGGTGCGCCGCCAGCTGGCCGCCGGCAGGGCGAACCAGGGCCGCTTCATCGCGAGCCTGGGCAGCCCGGTGACCCCCGGCACCCCCGTGTCGCGCGTCCGGCGATACTGCGGCCTGGTCCACTCCGCGCGCATCTGAAGCCGTTCTTCCACAGCGGGGCCGCCGGCCTTGCCGGACCGCCCGGGCGGTGCTACCATCCCGCGGGCGGAGACGTCAGCCTGTCCGCCCGCGAGGAGTTGAGATGCTGGATCGGCTTGACCTGAACGGCGAATGGATGGCCCGCGGATTCGACGGGCAGCACGGCGGCCCGGAGAGCTTCCTGGGAGAGCGGGCGGACCTGCGGACCTTCATCCCGGCGAGAGTGCCGGGAGATATCCATCTGGACCTGCAGCGGGCGGGACTGGTGGGCGACTACAACATCGGCCTGAACGCTCAGGAGCAGCGGTGGGTGGAGGAGCAGTACTGGCTCTACCGCCGCACGTTCGACGCTCCGGACATCCCGGCGGGCAGCCGCGTGTGGCTGGTCTTCGACGCGCTCGACCTGTGCGCCCGCATCTTCCTGAACGGCGAGGAAGTGGGCTCGCACGCGAACCGCTTCCTGCCCTGCCGCGTGGACGTCACGGGCAGACTGCGGGAGGGGGAGAACGTGCTGTGCGTGCTGGTGGAGAGCGGATTGTATTCCGTATCCGAGAAGCCGGGACGGGATTACTCGCTTGCCTTGGACCACCCCCTGCACAAGCGCAGCTGGCTTCGCAAGCCGCAGTACAGCTTCTCCTGGGACTGGGCTCCCCGGCTGGTGAACGTGGGCATCCACGGAGGCGTCCGTCTGGAATGGACCGGCAGCCCGCGCATCAACTCGGTCACCATCTACCCCGAGCTCGCCCCCGACCATTCCCGCGCAAAGCTGCACGTCGTCGCATTCGTGGACAGGGTGGCGGAAGGCGAGAGGCGGGGGACCCTGCGGATCCGCGTGCCGGAGGCCGGGGTCCGGAGCGAGGTGGAGGCCGCTCTGACGGAGGATGAGTCGCGGATGGAGGCGGTGGTCGAGATAGACTCTCCCCGTCTCTGGTGGCCCCGTCCGCACGGCCCTCAGCCGCTTTACACGGTGGAAATCGAACTGCTGAGCGACGGCCGCCCGGTGGACGCCGTGAAGCGCAGGACCGGCATCCGCAGCATCCGCATCAACCAGGACCCGCACCCGGTGGCGGGCGAGCATTTCATCCTGGAGGTCAATGGACGGCCCATCTTCGCCAAAGGGGGCAACTGGGTGCCTCCGGACAGCATCTACTGCCTGCCCGACGAGCAGCGCTACCGCAGGCTGGTGGAGCTGGCCGTGGAGGCCAATTTCAACGCGCTGCGCATCTGGGGAGGAGGCCTCTACGCCGACCACCGGCTGCTGGACGCCTGCGACGAGGCCGGGGTGCTGGTGTGGCACGACTTCATCTTCGCCTGCTCCAAGTATCCGGGCGGCGACCCGGAGTTCCTGGAGTCGGTGCGCAGAGAGGTGGCGTGGAATGTCCGCGAGCTCTCCGCCCACCCGAGCCTGCTGGTCTGGTGCGGCAACAACGAGCTGGAGTGGGGCGCGTGGGAGTGGGGCTACGACCGTGTGAGGGCCTGGCCCGACTACGCGCTGTACCATCTGGAGATTCCGCGCATCGTCCGGAGGGAGGACCCCTCCCGGCCGTACTGGCCCAGTTCGCCGTATTCCACCGGGCTGAGACATCCGAACGACCCCACCACGGGCGACCAGCACCCGTGGCACGTGACGCTGCAGGGGAGCGGGCCGGACTTCTGGGCCTATCGCGGCGATGTGAGCCGCTTCCCGAACGAGGGCGGAGTGCTGGGAGCGACCTCTCCCGCCACGCTGCGTCAGTTCCTGCCGGAGGACCAGCGGCGCCTCTTCTCGCCGGTCTGGGAGTTCCACGACAACGCGTGCAACTACTGGGGCGACGGGGGCATCTGCTACCGCATCTTCAGACTCTGGCTGGGAAAGGGCGAGGAAGAGGTCCCGTTCGAGGATTACGTCTTCTATTCCGCGGTGCTGCAGTCCGAGGGGCTGCAGGAATACATCGACAACTTCCGCCGCAGGATGTTCAGCACCTCCAGCGCCATCTTCTGGATGTACAACGACAGCTGGCCGGCGTCGCACGGGTGGACCATCGTGGACTACTACCTCCGCCGCAAGCTGGCCTACCATCCGGTGCGGCGGGCGTTCGCCCCGGTGCACATCATCCCGGTGGTGGAGGATGGCCGGGTGCGCTGGTTCGGCGTGAACGACACGCCCGAAGAGTGGAAGGGACAGGCGCGCACCGGGTTCTTCCTGCTGGCGGGCGGCCTGCCGGTGGACGCGACGCAGGATGTGACGCTGGCCGCGAACTCCTCCACGCTCATCGCGGAGCGGCCGCTGGAAGAGTGGGAATCGCAGGGCAGGAGCAGGTCCGGCGCGTTCGGGCTTCTGATGAGAGACGGCCGCACGGTGGCGCAGAACAGGCTGTTCATCGAGCGCTTCAAGGACCTGGAGTTCGCGGAGCCCTCCGTGAGCGTGAAGCGCAGAGGCGGTGAGGCGGTCTTCTCGAGCGACGTGTTCGTGTGGGGGGTCTGTCTGGACCAGGACGGCGAGTCGCCCGTGCCGGATGACCTCTTTGACCTTCTGCCGGGGGTGGAGTATGCCATCCCCTGGCCGGAGGACGCGGAGCTGCCCGCGCCGCAGAGGTGCGCCTCGGCGCTGCCGTGGAAGAGCGGACGGTGAACTTGGAGGCGAGCGGGCCGCGCGTCTTCGCCACCCGGACACGGGCGGCGCTGGCGCGGCGGCGCGCGGGAGAGGAACGCTTCGCCCCCGTTCTGGAGCGCCTGCGGAAGCAGCGCGACGCCCTGTCCGCCTCGGAGATGCCCGTCTTCGAGAAGGATTGGTGGGAGGAGGCGCGGCAGAAACGCTGGCAGGACATCTACCCGGAGATCAACCGGCACACGATGTTCGCCGTGGTGGAGCCGCCCGTGCGGGCCGCCGACTGCGCCATGCTGCACCTCGCGACGGGCGACGCGGAGGCGCTGGAGCAGGCGGTGCGCGTGCTGCGGCACTACGCCTCCTACGAGTTCTTCGCGCGGCACCCGGACGTCGGGATGAACTGGTCCATCTGGCTGATGCGCCTTCTGATGGCCATGGACCTCTGCGGGCACGCGCTGAGCGAAGAGGACTGCAAGCGGGTGGACGCCTTCTTTGCGGCCGCCTGCGCGGCGGTGATGCAGAACGACCGCTGGTGGCTGGAGAACAACCCGGGCGGACTCTACAACAACCACTTCGCGTGGCACAAGCTGTTCCTCGGAGCATACGGCCTGGTGTATCGCCGCCCGGAGCTGGTGCAGTACGCCCTGGAGAGCGACCAGGGGGTGTTCGAACTCATCGAACAGGGCAGCCGCGATGACGGGCTCTGGCTGGAGAGCAGTCTGAACTACCATTTCACCGCGCTCATCCCTCTGGTGGAGATGGCGTGTCTGCTCAGGAACGCGGGATACCCTGCGGACCTCTGGACGGATGAGCTGGCGAACGGCCGCACGCTGGCGGATCTCGTCACCGGCCCTCTGGGGACGCTCTGGCCGGACGGGACGCTGCCCACTCTGGGCGACTGCTACGGACGCAGGCTGGCGCCCGCCGCGCTGGACCTGTACTATCCGGCATACGACGCTCTGGGGGAGCCCCGGATCGCCTGGCTGCTGAAGGACCGCGAGGTCCTGCCTCCCGTTTGCCTGCTTCTGGAGAGGCTTCCCGGACCCTCTTCGGCCTCCCCTCCACGGTCCGTCACGAGGCTGTGGCCGGAGCACGGCTACGCGGCGCTCAGGACTCAGGAGGGCGAGGAATACTGGCGGGGTGAAGGGTTTTCGGCATTCCTGAGCTTCGACCTGGACGGCATCCACTCCCACCGCGACAAGCTGTCGCTGATGCTCTTCGGGCGGGGCAGGCACCTTGCGGTGGACCCGGAGGCCCTGGCCTCCGAGCAGCACGCGTTCTCCGCGCGGATACAGGGGGAGCTGAACCGTTCCACGCTCTGCCACAACACCGTGATGGTGGATGGACGCGACCACTCCGGCGTGGCCGAGCGGCTGGAGCTTCTGGAGTTCGTGGACGGGCGGAGCGTCAAGCTGGCGACCGTGGCCGACCTCGAGGGACGGGTGTATCCCGGAGTGCGCCTGATGCGCACGGTGGCGCTGACGGAGCGGTTCGCGCTGGACGTCTTTCAGGTGGCCGCGGAGACCCCACGGCAGGTGGACTATCTGTTCCACTGCGCATCGGACACGGGCGCATTCTCAGGCCCGGCGCACGCGGAAGCGTTCGCGTTCCCGCAGGAGGGTCCGTGGAAGTGGCTGCGGGACGGCAGGCGCTGGCACGAAGACCGGGACTGGAGCGTGGAGGCCGCTCAGGGAGACGTGCGGATGCGCCTGACGGTGGCCGGCGAGCTCGGAACGCAGGCCATCATCTGCCGCTTCCCGGCGCGGGACGACCTCAGCGGAGTGTCCTGGCCGATGCTCATCGTCCGCCGGCAGGCCGCGTGGACCGTGTTCGCCGTGCTGGTCCAGGCCGGCAGGGAGCCCCTGCCCGTAGCGAGACTTCAGGTCCGGGACGGACGGCACGGGACCCTGCGGGTGCGCGTGCTTCCGGAGGACGCGGCGTCTTCCTTCGAGGTGTGCACGCGGCGGGTTGCCGCGCCGGGCGGCTAGGCCGCCCTCGACGCCGGCCCTACTTCTCCCCGCCCTCAGGCGAGAGACGGAAGTCCAGATGCGCAGGGGGCTGCAGGGTGCTGCGCACGCGGGACAGGACGTCCGCGTCCGGCGCCCGTCCCTCCGCCCGCGCAATCTTCCGGGCCTGCCATTCGAACCAGAGGTCCGTCAGCAGGACCTCCCCCTCCCGGATGGTCGCGAACTCGCGGTCGAAGAAGCCCTCCAGTTCATCCTCGTGGCCTGTATCCAGCGCCGCCCACGCCGCCAGAAGCTGCAGACGCTCGCTGGCGGCCACCTCCGCGGGAAGAGAGCGGCAGAACGCGCGCAGCTCCTCGCTGCGGCCGGCCCGCTGAAGCATGCGTCCCAGTTCGACCGCCAGCGCCGGGATGCGAGGGCCGCATTCCCACGCCGAGCGCATGAGGCTGACGGCCTCCTCCGGCCGCCCTGCCCGCAGCTCCATGATGGCCAGGTTCCGAAGCGCCCATGCGCTCTGCGCCTCTTCCAGCGACCTCCGCCACGCGCGGCGCGCCCCCCGGGGGTCGCCGCCCTCCATCCTGGCCACCCCCAGGTGCAGAAGCGAGAGCCAGTGACGCCCTCGCCTGCTCCGGACCGAGCGCTCCAGCATCTCCCGCCACTCCCGCTGGACCATATAGTGGCCCGGGTCGTCCCGGGGATGGCGCTCCGGCAGGACTCCGTCGCACAGCAGGCGCCGCCAGGGCTCCTGATCCGGTCCGAGCGACTCCTCCGGGAACAGAAGGGACTCCGGCAGGCCGCATGGCGTCCCGGCCGCTGCGCACCGCTCGCGCTCCAGTGCGGCCCAGCCGGAACCCTTTGCAAGCAGCTCCCGGCACGGAAGCCGCGCCGTCTCCTCGAGAGCGCGGTGTACGGGTTCGAGCGCATCCTCCGGCAGGGACTCCTCGAGGCGCATCCGGACCTCCCGCACCGCTGAGGTCCAGTCCTCCGACAGAGCACGGGCAGGGTCCACCCGGACCTCCCCGAACGCTTCCGTCCACCCCCAGCTCTGCTTTGCGGGCATCGGGACGCACTGCATCTGAGTGCGGGCCAGTCCGGCCTGCAGTTCCAGGTAGGCGCTTCCCGGTCCGCAGAGATACTCCTGCCATCTCCGGCCGCCCGGCGAGCGGCCCCACACGAACAGCTTCCTTCCTCTGAGACGCCGCGTGGAGACCTGGACGAAGCAGCGGCCCGAGCCGTCCGCCTGCGCGATCCACGGCCGTAAGGAGCCGGGGACGCGGAAGAACACCTCGCGCGAATACGGGACGGCCGCCGGACGGCTCAGGTCCACCCCCTCGGCGCGAGGGACATCCACCACCCTGAGCGACCCTCCTCCTCCCAGGATGGCGGAGTCCGCCGGGCAGATGACGCGCCCGTCCGGGGTCTCGGGCAGCGCGATGTTGGTCCACCAGTAGACGGGCGACTCGTGCTCGTGCGGGTTGTGAAGGGTCACGTGCGCGAACAGCCAGCGCGAGCCCGCCGGGAGCCAGAAGTCGATCTGCCAGGTCAGGCATTTGACCCGGTCCCACTCGTAGAGGCGCAGCGCCGGTCCCCCGTCCGGCGCTTCCACCCGGGCAGCAAACACGGGCGAACAGGTCAGGTAGTGATGTCCGGGGTGGGAGGCGTTCCATTCGACACCTCCCGCGAACCAGGCCGCACGCAGAGCAAGGTTGGCAGGCTGCAGGACCGGGTTGCGGAAGACCAGTTCCCGTCCCTCCACGGCGTCGCGCAGGGACACCAGCCGCCCTCCCATCGCCGGGAGGAACTCCGCCCGCAGCAGCCCGTTCTCCAGCACCAGCGAGTCGAAGGAGACCGGGCGCAGGTCTCGCGACAGGTCGTCCTGCATGCGATACGGAAGGACGCGGAACGATGTCTCCCAGCCGATGCGCTCCCCGTCCTCCGGCGGGAGTCCGGCCCGGCCCACCCTGCCGCCTTTCCGGTGACGGAACCGGGGGAGCGGATTCTCCGGGCCGGGAAGGGCGGCGGGGAGGCGGTAGACCGATGGCGTCAGAGTGGCGGGAGCGTCAATCACGCCTTACCCTCTACTCCACGCAAGCGGCGTCTGTCAAACAAAGAGCGGGGGAGGCGCAGGAAGCGCCTCCCCCACCGGGAATCGCCCTCAGTGGAGAGCTGCGGCTCTCAGCCGAGACGCCCGCGAAGCGCGGCGAGCTGGGCGTTCAGCTCCTGAGGGAACTCCTCTCCGAACTTGCCGAAGAACTCCTCGATGCTGTCCGCCTCCTCGCGCCAGGCATCCCTGTCCACTGCCAGCAGCTCGCGGACCGCCTCGGGCTCGAGGTCCAGTCCCTGAAGGTTCAGTTCATCGGCCGCGGGGACGACGCCGATCGGCGTCTCCACTCCGGACACGTCTCCCTTGCAGCGCTTGATGACCCACTCCAGCGCGCGCAGGTTGTCTCCGAAACCGGGCCACAGGAACTCGCCGCGCGCGTCCCTCTTGAACCAGTTCACGTGGAAGATGCGGGGAGGAGAAGGGATTCGGGCGCCCATATCCAGCCAGTGGCGGAAATAGCGGGCCATGTTGTAGCCGCAGAAGGGCAGCATGGCCATCGGGTCCCGCCTCAGCACCCCGGCGGCTGCCGTCGCCGCCGCGGTGGTCTCGCTGGCCATCGTGGCGCCCACGAACGTGCCGTGCTCCCAGTCCATCGACTCGTAGACCAGCGGGGCCAGCCGGGCCCGTCTCCCGCCGAACAGGATGGCCGAGATGGGCACCCCCGCCGCATCCTCCCATCGCGGGTCCATCATCGGGCAGTTGCGCGCGGGAGCCGTGAAGCGGGCATTGGGATGGGCGCCCGGCTCCGGCGAGTCCGGCGTCCACTCGTTGCCCTTCCAGTCGATGCCCCGCGCCGGCGGGTCCACACCCATCCCCTCCCACCAGACCGTGTTCTCCGGAGTCAGCACGACATTGGTGAAGATGGTGTCGCGCTTCATCGTCTCCATGGCGTTCGGGTTGGTCCGGTAGCTGGTCCCCGGCAGCACCCCGAAGAACCCGGCCTCCGGATTGACCGCCCAGAGCCGCCCGTCGGGACCGATGCGCAGCCAGGCGATGTCGTCACCCACTGTGAAGACTTTGTAGCCGGGCATGCTGTCCGGCGGGACCAGCATGGCCAGGTTCGTCTTGCCGCAAGCGCTGGGAAAGGCTCCGGCGATGTAGGTGGTGTCGCCATCGGGCCCCTGCACCCCGACGATGAGCATATGCTCCGCGAGCCAGCCCTCCTTCCACCCGAGATAGCTGGCGATGCGCAGCGCCAGGCACTTCTTCCCGAGCAGCACGTTGCCCCCGTATCCGGAACCGTAGCTCCAGATGGTGTTGTCTTCCGGGAAGTGGAGGATGTACCTGCGGTCGATGTCGAGTTCGCCCCTGCAGTGAAGCCCGCGCGTGAACTCGCGCGACGTGCCCAGCTCGTCCGCCGCAACCTTGCCCATCCGGGTCATGATGCGCATATTGAGCACCACGTAGATGCTGTCCGTGAGCTCGATGCCGATCTTGTTGAACGGCGACCCGGGCACCCCCATGATGAACGGGATGACGTACATGGTGCGGCCCTTCATGGAGCCGTCGAACATGGCGCCGACCTTGCTGTAGGCCTCCTGAGGGTCCATCCAGTTGTTGGTCGGGCCGGCATCCTCCTGCCTGCGGGTGCAGATGAACGTGAGATGCTCGGTGCGGGCGACGTCGTTGTGGGCGGTGCGGTGCAGCACGCATCCCGGCAGCTTCTGCTGGTCCAGCTGATGAAGCTCGCCCGTGCGGAAAGCCTCTTCCTCCAGCCGCCTCCGCTCCTCTTCCGAACCGTCTATCCAGACGACGTTGTCCGGCTTGCAGAGGGCGACCATATCATCGATCCACTGTCTTGCCTCCGGGTGTCGGATCATCAGGCAGTTCCTTTCTTGTTTGCGGTGGCCCTGTTGGAGAGCGGCCGGCTGGCGACGGCGGCCGTCCGGGCCGGGCGCCGCGCAGGCGCACCGCTCAAGGGTCTATGTTGTACCATTTGCGCAACAATCGCAGATTGCCCGCCCAGGCCGCTTCCAGCCCCGGGCGGACTTTGTGAGGAGTTTCACATACATCGGCAAAAATGTCAACCCCTTCCGCGCGCGGACGCGAGGACGGAGGGTCTGCGCGCGAGGAAAGCGCTGCAGGCGCGGAGAAAGCGGGCCGCGCGGCGGGGTCAGCGACCGGCCAGAACCCCCTTGCCCCCGGCTCCGGAAGGAGGCGCAGCCGCCACGTCTTCCATCCGCCGGAGGGCGTTCCGCGTGTCGATGATGGACCGCGCGTGCTCCAGCACCCGCTCGTACGGAAGCGAGGAATGGTCCGTGCAGATGATGACGCAGTCCGCGGCGCTGAGCGTCTCCGGCGTCAGTTCGACGGACTTCAGCGCCAGACCGTCGCTCTCGAACTCGGGGACCATCGGGTCGTGGTACTGGACCGATGCCCCGCTCCCGGCGAGAAGCTCCAGCACCTTCAGCGCGGGGGACTCCCGGACATCATCGATGTCCTTCTTGTACGCCACCCCGAGCACCAGAAGGCGGGAGCCGGGCAGATCCCTGCCGAGCTCCTCCAGAGACGCCCGCACGCGTTCCACCACGTGTCCCGGCATCCCGTCGTTGATCTCGTTCGCCAGTTCGACGAAGCGCAGGGTGCATCCGTACTGGCGGGCTTTGTAGAGCAGATACTGCGGGTCGACGGGGATGCAATGCCCCCCCACCCCGGGTCCGGGATAGAACGGCATGAACCCGAAGGGCTTGGTGGCGGCGGCGCTGATGACCTCCCAGACATCGATGCCCATCCGCTCGCAGACCTGGGCCATCTCGTTGGCAAGGGCGATGTTGACGTGCCGGAAGGTGTTCTCGAAGAGTTTCGCCATCTCCGCCACGCGGGGGCTGCTCACGCGCACCACCCGCTCGGCCACCAGGGAATAGACGGCCTCCGCGAGGAACGTGGCCTCCTCCGTGGTGCCCGCCACCAGCTTGGCCGTATTGCGGACGTTGAAGACCGGGTTGCCGGGATCGATGCGCTCCGGGGAGAAAGCCAGGTGGAAGTCCCGCCCGGCCCGGAGCCCGGACTCCTCCAGGGCGGGCTGCAGGATCTCCTCGGTGGTCCCGGGGAAGGACGTGCTCTCGAGGATGACCAGATGGCCGCGCTTCAACCGGCTGGCGACCGTCCGGGCCGCCGCCAGAATGAAAGACAGGTCGGGCTCATTGTCCCGCCCGCACGGGGTGTGGACGCAGATGATGATGACGTCCGAAAGCGTGATGTGACGGTCGTCCGATGTGGGAAGCAGCAGACCGTCCATTACAAGACTGCGGATATCCTCGGACCGCACGTCCCGGATGTAGCTTTCTCCCGCGCGCAGGCGCTCCAGCTTGGCCCGGTCCACCTCGTAGCCCGCGACCTGCACGCCGTTCCGGGCGAACTCCACCGCTAGAGGCAGCCCCACGTATCCAAGCCCTACCACCGTGATTCGAATCTGCCGCCCCGAAATGCTCTGAATCAGGTCCATTCGCGACTCCCGTTCCCGCTCCATCTCGTAAGTTCTCAATGCTTTTCCGGCTCGGATGCAGGCCGGAGCAGAGGCCGCTGACCGCGGAATCCTGCCCCGAGAGGCGGTACTCGTCATGGTTATAGGCAATCCGCTTTCCCAACCGCAGGTGCTGCCCGGAACGCGAATTCTGCGAATTGTATATAGCGGCAACGCGCCCTGTCAACCGCAGTGCCGCGCAAGCGCCCGCATGCATAGACGGCTCCAGAGCCCCCCTGAACGGACTCTATTCTGCAATCACCAGCAAGGTCAGCGCAAGATTCCCCAGAATCCTCGTAAAGTCCGATATCGTCTCCCACGGGTTGCGAGGCGCGCCCATCGCTCTGGGCGGCACGATGATGATGTCGCCGAGCTGCACCTGACCGGCATCTTTCACCCGGCGCACTTCCCCTCCGGCCCGCACGATGACCGTGTTGCGCCGGTCGGCGTCGCGCGCGTAGCCGCCCACCTGGCGGATGTAGTCCTCAGCGGTCAGGCCCTCACGGTATACCACGACAGACGGGCTGACCACCGCTCCCGCAACAGACACCACGAGCGGCCTGCGCGGGATGTAGAGCGTGTCGCCGTCCTCGAGCGGCAGGTCATCCGCCGAACCGGGATTCTGCAGTCCCTTCGGAAGGTCCACCGGAAGCCGCATGCTGGCCACGACGCTCTCTACCGTCCTCGCCTCTTCCAGAGAGATTTCGCCCGCCGGCTCGAGACCCATCCTGGCAGCCTCTGCCGCGATGCGCGAAAGGCCGGCGGCCGCCGCGCCCGCTTCGGCGGCCCTTGCGTCCACGGCAGACGGGATGGACGGTGTCGCAGCCGCGGTCTGGCGCTTCGGGGCGATGCCGTATTTGGCCATCTCCAGCTCACGAAGCTGCTCGGCAAGGTCCTTCTGAGCCTGCTGAATCTCGGCCGCCACCTCCAGCTGGCGCTCGGAAAGCAGGGCGGGCGTCTTCCGCACGAAGACCGCCCCTTCCGGGAAAGCCTCCTCCGTCAATCCTCCCGCCCGCGCGATGAGGCTGGAGACCCTCTCGCCGTCCTCGAGCAAAGCGTACGTGCCGGGATAGCGCACACGTCCGGTGATGGTCACGGTCCGGGGTGTGCGGCGCGCGTCGGAGACCTCCTTCACCGACACCTGGTCGCCATCCGCAAGCAGGATGTTGTCCGATTCCTCCCCCTCCATCGCCCGGTCCAGGTTCACATTGAGGATCTGCGTCTGCCGTCCCGCTTCCGTCTGGCGCGCCACCTCCACCACCCGGTGAGCTTCAGGCCGCGCGCCACCGGCCGCAATGACGAGGTCGCGCAGCCGCATCCCCTCCACGCGGTCGTAGACTCCGGGACGGCTCACCTGACCGGAGATGGTGACCGTGCGGTCGAGCGCCGCCGCCTCCTGAACGGAATAGATGACCACCCGGTCCTTCGGACGCAGCTCCAGGTCGTCCGTTGCCTCCCCGTTCATGGCTCTGCCCAGATGCACGCTCAGCATCTCCGAAGAGCCGTCCTCGCGCGCCCGCAGGATGGTGGCGCGCTCCAGGTAAATCTCCGCGTCGGCGAACCCTTCCGCCCTGCGGACCAGGTCCGACAGCCGCATCCCCTCCGAAAGCTCATATTCACCGGGACGGCGGACCTGCCCGCTGATCTCCACCCGGTTGGCAGCATCGGGAAGCACGGTCTGGACGAGCAGCAGGTCGCCGTGCTGCAATGGGAACTCCCAGTCGGGAGAGTCCGGGGACGAAAGCGTCAGGTCCACCAGGAACTTGCGGGAGCCGCCCACCACCCGCTCCACGCGCACACTGCTGAGAGAGGCCTGACCGCCCGGACCGCCCGCCATCCGCAGCACGCTCCGGACGCTCGTCTCCTCCAGAAGCTCGAAGATGGCCTGCCGCCCCGGACCGCCCGCCATCCGCAGCACGCTCCGGACGCTCGTCTCCTCCAGAAGCTCGAAGATGGCCTGGCGCCGGACCTCTCCCTTCACCGTCACGGTGGGCCCGATGGCGGGGACGAACACGGAATCCCCGCTCTGCAGCGTGATATCGCCGCTCCGGTCGCCGTCCAGCAGCAGGCGGTACAGGTCCGTCGTGGCGACCGTCTTCCGGCCTCGCTGGACCGTGATACGCCGGAGCGACCCCGCGTCCGTGGGCCCTCCGGCGACATACAGGGCATTGAGTAGCGTGGAGAGGCCCGGCAGGATGTATGCTCCCGGCTTTTTCACCTCTCCGATGACGAAGACCTGGATGGGGCGGATGGAAAGGATGCGCGCCTGGGCGGACAGGGACGGGAACTTCGCGCGCGTCTCGCGCTCGATGACCCTCTCCGCCGCGCCGATCGTCAGTCCGTTCACCCGCACGAAGCCGACGTTCGGGACCCGCAGCCGTCCTTCCGAGTCCACCGTCTCGGTAAGCACCGTCTCCTGACCCGCCGGGCTGCTCAAGACCACCTGCACCACATCTCCCGGCCCCAGCGGATACTCCGCGGGAGGAGGAAGGTTGGGGACGGGCTGGAACCCCTCCGTCACCCGGTCGAAGAAGTCGTGGCCGAAAAGGCGGACGGGGGGCTCGGGAGGCGGGAACGCCTCGAAAGGCGCCGCTCCGGGAGGCCCTGCAACGCCCGGGACCGCGGGAACGGGCACCCCCGCCGTCGGGACAGACGGCTGCCCGGGCGTCTGCGTGGCGGGATAGGGAGGAAAAGGCGCCGGAGACGGGACGGTCTGCCCGGATTCCGCAGCGCCCGGAAGCGCCGGGGCTGCAGACTTCTCCGGGGGCGCCGGGAGGGTGATGGTGTAGCGGTCCCTGTCGTCGCGCGCCTGAGGCAAGGCCGCCTGGGCCGACAGGCCCCTTGCGGACAGGCTCAGCACTATGAGCGCCGCCAGCAGAAATCCTTTTCCTTGAAGCATCCCCGGTCCTTGAAGAATCCGCCGCACCCTGACGGGACCTTTAGGCCGCTGCCGCACCGGACCACAGCCCCGATAGTATACCACACTCCGCCGGACCTTCGCAGGCGGGAGCGGAAGCGGCGTCCGCTCCGCCGTACAGCAGAACGCCCGGGCCGTTCGGCCCGGGCGCCCCGGTCTCTGTCTGGAGCAATCGGAACGTCTCAGCCATCCGGCGTCATGGCCGGAGCGCTGCGACCTTGCGGATTTCAGGAACCGGCCAGAAGCGAGTCCATCGGGATGAGTCCCAGACGGGTGGCCCGCCGGAACGCCTGCACCCGGTTGGAGACGTGCAGCTTCTCGTATATGTTGGCCAGATGAAAGTCCACAGTCCTCTTGCTAACGTACAGGGCGTCCGCGATGTCTTTGCTGGTCCTTCCCTCTACCACCAGGGACAGCACCTCTATCTCTCGCGGGGTCAGCTTGATGGTCCGCTCTTCCTGAGCCCCAGGAATTCCGACAGTCGACATCCGGTGTCTCCTTTCCCTGTTCGCCGCCATCAAGATGTTTCCACAGTCGCAAAAGCAATCCCAAGCGCTTTTGCGCCATCTCGAGGCGGCGTCAGGGAGCCAGCCTTGGCTTGTGATGAGTCTGGATATCCCCCCTGTCCGCGCAGGCGGGCCCGCCGGCAGCAGGCGGTCCCTTCCCTCGACGCGCCCTCACCGAATGACTTGTTCCGTCCCGGAGGTCTTCTCTGAGAAGAAAAGTTCCTCCGCCCGGAAGCGGCTCAGGGCAGCCTCCTGCCGGGGTCACGCCATACCCGGAGCTGCCCGCGGAAGGCCCTGCACGGGGGCTTTCCCGGACCGCGGGAGGGTGTCATAATGGGAAGGCAGCGGCCGCGTCCGATGCGGCGGGACGACGGTGCGGCTGTGAAGCGGGAGGTTCTGAGATGAGCAAATCCGTCCTGTTGCTCCGTCTGCTGGAGCTGCTGCAGCAGAAACCCGGAATGACCGCGGCGGAGATAGCCGCGGAGCTGGGACGCTCGGAGCGGACGGTCTACCGCTACATCCAGGAACTGGCGTCCGAACTGGACGTGCCGGTGGAGTTCAACAACGGCTACCGCCTGAGCAGCGACGTCCGGCTCCGTCCCATCAACTTCACGCCGGAAGAGGTGATGGCCATCAAGATGGCGCTGGAAGCCGCTCCGCTGCGCAAGACCGAACCTCTGTCACGGAGCGCGGCAAGCGCCCTCCGGAAGGTGGAGGCCACGATGTCGGACAGCGCGCGCCAGCACAGCCGCCAGGCGGCGGGCAAGGTCTTCATCGCGCCCCCCACCCCGACCCCCACCCGGCTCAAAGAGAGCCTCATGCCGGAGATCGAGAGCGCCCTTCTGAAGGAGCAGACCCTTCTGCTGCGCTACTGGTCCGCCACGGCGCCCGAGCCGTCGGACCGCCAGTACGACCCCTACGCTCTGGTGTTCCGCAGCAGACACTGGTATCTGCTGGGATACTGTCACAGGCGCAACCAGGTGCTGCAGCTCCGGCTGGACCGGGTCGTCTCCGTGAGGCCGACCGGGCGGACGTTCAGCCGCCCGAAAGACTTCTCCGTCGAGCAGTTCTACAGGAACAGCTGGGACATCATGACCGGCGACCCGGTGAAGGTGAAGATACGGTTCGACTCCTCGGTCGCGCGGCGGATCAAAGAGACGCAGAGACATCCCTCTCAGACGCTTCAGGACTGCAGCAACGGGGACGTCATCTTCACGGCGGAGGTCGCGGGTCTGGAGGAGATCGGCCGGTGGGTGCTCACCTTCGGCGGCAGCGCCAGGGTTCTGGAACCGCCCGAGTTCGTCCGGTGGATGACGGACCACGTCCAGGCGATGTCCCGCATCTATCAATCCTCAGGCTCGTCCTGAGCCGGCGTCATCCGCCGGGGTCCGGCCCGGTGTGCAGGGAGCGGAGGCGGTGAAAGGCCGCCCCGAGTCTCAGGTGAACCGGCTGTCAGAGCGCTTCCGGGCGACCTCCTCGCGGGATGCCTCCATCCAGCCGGCGGACGCGTCCGCCTGATGGTCGAACTGCGGGATGTAGGGCTTGATGTCCACGAGCGGCGTCCCGTCCAGGATGTCCACGCCCCTGACCCGCACGCGGCTGCCCTCCACGGAGACAAGGCGCACGATGGACAGCCCGATGCGCGACGGGCGCAGCGGAGACCGGGTGGCAAAGACGCCCCGCTCGACCGTGTTCATATACGGCACAACCAGCAATTCGGTCCGCGGCGCCCTGTGAAACAGATACAGCAGGTAGATGTGGCTGAACAGCTCGAGGTCCTTCAGCCCGGGCGCATAGCACTCGCGCACCACAAGCTCGCCTTCCACGTCCTGCGCCCCCGCCGGCTGGATGGGCATCTGCTCGAGGCGGGTAAAGGGCGACCTCACCACCCCGATGCAGGGGACCGCATACTCCTCAGCGCATTCCTGTTCCATCGGACCTTCCTCCCGTCCCTGACGCTTCGCGCTAGCGCTGGAAGATCCTCTCCAGGCTCTCGCGGTCCAGCCGGACCATGATGGGGCGTCCGTGCGGACAGACATAGGGATTGTCGCAGCGGAGAAGCTGCTCGATGAGAGCGCGCATCTCCGGCTCGGACATCCAATCTCCCGCCTTGACCGCCGCCTTGCAGGCGGCGCTGGTGACCACGGCCTCGCGCGGAGCCAGGACGCGGCGCTCCACCGTCATCTCCACCACCTCGCTCAGCATATCCCGCACGGTCTGCTCCACATCCGAGAGCTTCAGTCCGGCCGGCACCCCCCTCAACAGCACGGAGTCGGGTCCGAACCGCTCCAGCAGGAATCCCAGCTCGGCGAACTCCTTCAGGCGCTCCATCACGATGCCCGCCTCACGGCGTGACAGCTCCAGCGTGACCGGGACGGCCAGCATCTGGACGGGGTTCTCCGCCGAGCGCGACCGGAAGCGCTCGTAGAGGACCCTCTCATGCGCGACGTGCTGGTCGATGATGGCCAGTCCGTTCGGGGTCTCGACGACGATGTATGTCCCCGCCACCTGCCCCAGGATGCGGATGCGCGACGGGTCCAGGCGCTGATCGGCGATGTGGGACGATTCGGGATGGACCGGCGGCGCGCTTCCTGCAGCGGATGCCTGCCCCTCACCGCCGGGAGGGGCATAGACCGTGTGGGCCGACGGCGGGACGGTCTGGCGCTCCGGCCATCCCCCGCCCACAGCCTGCGGGGCGGGCTCGAAGACGAAGCCCGGACCGCGGGGAGCGATGCCCGGTCCGGCCGGCGCAGGCGCCACCCGGGGGACCAGCCCCTTGCCCACCAGCGCGTCCCTGAGCGCGTGGAAGACCAGCGAGTGCGCCTCGCGCTCCCGGACGAACTTGACCTCGGCCTTCCGGGGATGGACGTTGACGTCCACCAGGTCCGGCGGCACCTCCAGCAGCACCACCACGATGGGAAACCTTCCGTGCGGCAGCAGGCCCGCGTACGCCTCATCGACAGCATGCGAAAGCAGCCGGCTGGAGATGGGCCGGCCGTTCACGAACAGAAACTGCTGCGAACGGTTGGGACGGGTGCGCGTGGGCGGCGCGAGATAGGCCCGGAGCGAGATGGAGGCGTCCACCTGCGCCGGGATGAGCTCCCGGGCCACCTGCCGCCCGAAGACGCTCACGAGCGCGGCGATGACGTCCCCGCCCGGGTGGGAGAAGACCTCCTGCTCCCCGTGGCGCACCGAGAAGGAGACCTCCGGCCGCGCCAGCGCCAGCCGCTGCACGAAGTCCACGCTGCGCGCGAGCTCGGTCTGGGCGCTCTTCAGGAACTTGCGCCGCGCGGGAACGCTCTCGAACAGGCGCGACACCCGGACCGTGGTGCCCGGAGCGGCTCCCGCCGGCTCGCAGAGCACCCGGCTCCCCGCGCGGATGAGCAGGCGCGTCCCCTCGTCGGACTCCCGCGGACGCGTGACCAGTTCGAACTCCGAGACGGAGGCGATGCTGGGCAGCGCCTCTCCGCGGAACCCGTAGGTGGTGATGCGGAAGAGGTCTTCCGCAGACGAGATCTTGGACGTCGCGTGCCTCTCCACCGCCAGAAGCGCCTCTTCCCGCGACATCCCCGCGCCATCGTCGGCGACCTCCACCAGGTCCCTTCCGCCATCCTCGAGGACCACCCCGACGCGGCGGGCTCCGGCGTCCAGCGAGTTCTCCACCAGCTCCTTCACCACGGACGCGGGACGCTCGATGACCTCCCCGGCGGCGATGCGGCTGGCGATCTCCGGGGGAAGGACAGAGATGGAGCGGCGGGGAACGCCCTGCTCCGGCGGAGCGCCTTCCACAGCCGGCTCCCTGCCGTCCGGGCCGGTCACGGCTCCTGTCCCGCTTCCTTCTGCAGCTGCCACAGGACCGTCAGCGCCTCCACCGGCGTCATGGTGGAGACATCCAGCTTCTTCAGCTTCTCAAGGACGGGTGACGGCGCCGCCTCGAAAAGCGTGAGCTGCCGCACCTGCGCCGGGCGCGGCGGCCTGCGGGGAGAGACGCCGCCTCCGCCCTCGTCCTCCTCCAGGTCTCTCAGGACCTCCTGAGCGCGGGCGATGACCTCCTCCGGCAGCCCGGCCAGCTTCGCCACCTGGATGCCGTAGCTCCGGTCGGTGCCGCCGGGCATGATGCGATGCAGCCAGATGATGCGGTCCGCCTCCTCCCTGACCGCCACGCGGTAGTTCCGGACCCCGGGAAGCTGCGAGGCAAGCTGGTTCAGATGATGGTAGTGCGTGGCGAACAGCGTCTTGATGCGCGCCTTCACCAGGAACTCCGCCACCGCCCACGCGATGGACAGCCCGTCGAACGTGCTGGTCCCCCGCCCGATCTCGTCCAGAAGGACGAGGCTGCGCGAGGTGGCGTTGTTCAGGATGCTGGCGGTCTCCGTCATCTCCACCATGAACGTGCTGCGCGCGCTGGCCAGCTCGTCGCGCGCCCCGATGCGCGTGAAGATGCGGTCCACCACCCCGATCTTCGCCCGGTCCGCCGGCACGAAGCTCCCCGCCTGCGCCAGAAGGACGATGAGCGCGGTCTGCCGCAGGTAGGTGCTCTTCCCGGCCATGTTCGGCCCGGTGATGATGAGCAGGCAGTCGTCCCGCGTGTCCACCCGGACGTCGTTCGGGACGAACGCGCCCATCCCCAGGCTTTTCTCCACCACCGGGTGCCGGCCGGCCTGCACCAGGATCTCGTCGGAGTCGTCCACTTCGGGACACACCCAGCGGTTGGTGTGGGCGGTCTCCGCCAGACTGGCCAGCGCGTCCAGTTCCGCCACCGCCCGCGCGAGCGCCAACAGCTCCGGGGCGCGCTCCGCCACCCTCGCCCGCACCTGCGCGAAGATTTCCTGCTCCAGCGCCACCGCCCGCTCCTGCGCTCCCAGCACGGTGGCTTCGTGCTCCTTGAGCTCGGGAGTGATGTAGCGCTCGGCGTTCGTGGTGGTCTGCTTGCGGATGTAGTGGTCCGGCACGAGGGAGGTGTTGGCCTTCGAGACTTCGATGTAGTAGCCGAAGACGGAGTTGTAGCCCACCTTCAGGCTCTTGATGCCCGTCCGCTCCCTTTCGTCAGCCTCGATGCGGGCGATCCACTCCCGCCCCCCGTGCGCCACATCCCTCAGCGCGTCCAGTTCCGCGGAGTAGCCGGCGCGGATGACCCCGCCGTCCCGGAGATGAAGAGGGGCGGACTCGTCGATGGCGGCCAGAATCTCTTCGGCCAGCCCCTCCGGCGGACGGCAGCGGTCCGTGAGGTCGCGGATGACCGGGCATCCGGCCCGGGACGCCGCACCGGCCAGTCCCGCCGCCTTCTCCAGCGACTTCGCCAGCGCCAGCAGGTCCCGCGGCCCGGCCACTCCCGAGGACGCGCGCGCGACGATGCGTTCGATATCCTGCACCCCCGAGAGCATCTCGCGGAGGTCTCCCCTGAGCAGGACGTCCTCCACCAGCGCCTTCACCCCGCCCTGCCGCTCCCGGATGGCATCCAGGTCCAGCAGCGGCTGCTCCAGCCAGCGGCGCAGCATCCGCGCTCCCATCGGGGTCCGCGTGCAGTCCACCACCCGCAACAGGGTGGCCCCCGCATCCTCGCTCTGGGAGACGGTGAGCTCCAGGTTGCGCCGCGTGGCCGCGTCCAGCTGCATGTAGCGCTCGGCGGAATAAGTCGAAAGGCTCCTCAGATGCGCGAGCGCGCCCGGGTTGGACGTCTTCAGATAGGTCAGGACCAGCGCGGCCGCCTCCTGAGCCTGCTCCAGGTCCTCGCAGCCGAACCCCAGCAGACTGACCACCCCGAAATGCTCCAGCAGGGTCTGGCGGGCTCCTGTGGCGAAGGCGCCGTTGCGGGAGACCGGCGTCACCAGGCGGCAGCCCGCCGCCTGCAGGGGCTCGGCGAGGTCTTCGTCGCACTCGGAGATGACGCATTCGGCGGGTCTCAGGCGCTCGATCTCGGCGAGGGCGTCTCCCAGGCTCTTCTCTCCCGCGAACTGGGTGACCAGGAACTCCCCGGTGGAGATGTCCGCCACGGCCACCCCGCAGGCTGAAGGACCCGGCGCAAGCGCCGCAAGGAAGTTGTTGGCGGAGGCGGGCAGGAAGCTGTCCTCCAGCACGGTGCCCGCGGACACCACGCGGGTGACCTCGCGCCGCACGAGCCCCCGGGCCTTCTTCGGGTCCTCCACCTGGTCGCAGACGGCGACCCGCATCCCGGCGGCCAGCAGCCGGGCCAGGTAGCGGTCCAGAGCGTGGTAGGGGACGCCGCACATCGGACGGCCATCCCGGCGGGTGAGGACGATCTCCAGGACGGGCGCGGCCTTCTCGGCGTCCTCGTCGAACATCTCGTAAAAATCCCCCATCCGGAACATGACCAGCACGTCCGGGTACTGCTCCTTGATGGCGGAGTACTGTCTCTGCATGGGGGTCTGTCTGGCGGTCATGGGCGTCTGCCGTGAGTGGCGGCCAGCGCGGGGCTCTCCTCCCGCCCCCGCGCGCCGCCAGCAGGATTATACAGACCCTCCTCCGGCGGGGCAAGCCGCCGCAGTTGCCCTCCGGGAGGGCGCGGGGGTAATCTGTGAGGGTACCCTGTCGGCCGGCGCCTCCGGCCCGGGACCGGCGCGGGGCCGCCTGCTGCAGGCCCGATGACGGGCGGAAAGGACCGTGACACCATGAGACTCAGCGTCAAGATCCTGGCGCTCATCCTGACGGGAGCCCTGGCGCTTGCGGCCCCGGCCGCGGCAGCCCCCGAGGCTGAGCCCCTGACTCCGGACATCGCCATCTACGGCGGCACGCCGAGCGGCATCGCCGCCGCTCTCGCCGCCGCCCGTCTGGGCTCCACCGTGGTCCTGGTGGACCGCAACGCGCACATCGGCGGCCTGATGGCCAACGGCCTGGGGGCGACCGACATCAAGAAGCGCGGAGCCGTGGGCGGCATCTTCCTGGAGTTCGTGCGCTCGGTGCGCGACTACTACGCAAAGACCTACGGGGAGGACTCCCAGCAGGTCAAGGACTGCAACAGCGGCTACTACTTCGAGCCCCACGTCGCCGAGCTGCTCTTCGAACGGATGCTGGACTCGCAGAAGGAGCGCATCACCGTCTTCCGGAGATGCGAGCTGGAGTCGGTGCAGAAGAGAGGCTCCCGCCTGACGGCTTTCTCGTTCCGCAGTCTGGAGACGGGCGAGCGCCGCACGGTGCGGGCTCAGGTGTTCATCGACGCGACCTACGAGGGAGACCTCGCCGCCATGGCGGGCGCGCCGTACCGTCTGGGCCGGGAGGCGCGCAGCCTCCACGGAGAACCCTACGCCGGGGTCATCTACTGGGGATACCAGGACAAGGTCTACTACGATGACGAGTCCACCGGGAAGGGCGACGACCGCATCCAGGCCTACAATTATCGCCTGTGCCTGACGGACCGTCCCGACAACCGGGTGCCCATCGAGAAGCCGGCCAACTACGACCCCCGGGAGTACCGCATCCTGCGCCGGCAGATCTGGGCGGGACAGGTGAAGAGCTTCCACGAGGTGGTCCACGTCGTGCGGATGCCGAACGGCAAGAGCGACACCAACAACCATACCATCCCGCTTCTGTCCACGGACCTGCCGGAGGAGAACTATCCCTACCCCGAGGCGAGCTGGGAGTGGCGCGAGAAGTTCGCCGGGCGCCTCAGGGAGTACACGCTGGGGCTGCTGTATTTCTGCCAGAACGACCCGGGCCTTCCCGAGAGCTTCCGGGCGGAGGCGCAGAGGTGGGGACTGGCCAGGGACGAGTACACGGATAACGGCAACTTCCCGCGCCAGATCTACGTCCGGGAGGCGCGGCGCATCGTGGGAGAGTACGACTTCCGCGCTCAGGACTGCCTGCTGGACCCGCGGCTGGACCGGACGCCGGTCCAGCGCACCTCCATCGGGTGCGGCTCCTACGAGATGGACAGCCACGCCACACGCAAATACGAGCCCGGCTACCCCGTCCTGGAAGGGCTGCTGGGGGTGTGGCAGTACTCCCAGCCCTATCAGGTGCCCTACGGGGTCATCGTCCCTCAGAAGGTGGACGGGCTGCTGGTGACCGGGGCCATCTCCGGCACGCACATGGGCTTCAGCACGCTCCGGATGGAGCCGTGCTGGATGGCGATGGGACAGGCCGGAGGCACCGCGGCGCATCTGGCCATCCGCAGCGGCGTGGACGTCCGCCGGGTGGACATCCTGCGGCTGCAGCGTCAGCTGCTGGAGGACGGGGCGGTGCTGATGTTCTTCGAGGACGTGCAGTTCCAGGACCCGCACGCGAAGGCCATCCAGTTCTTCGCGACGCACGGGGGTTCGATGTTCCCCACCTACTTCTCCAAGCAGAACGTCCCGGCCACCCGGGCGGAAGCCGCCCAGTATCTGGACCTGGCCCGGCGTCTGGGGCTCTGGTCCAAACGGCCGCAGCGGGTGAGAGGCTCGTTCGTGGACGTCCCGGCCGACCATCCCGCAGCGCCCGCCATCCGCGCCCTCGCCGAGCGCGGCCTGTTCCAGAGGGAGCTGCAGGAGGGCGAGTTCCGCCCGCTGGAGTCCGTCACCCCCAACCAGCTGGCGCGGTGGTTCCAGGAAGCCGGACTGGACATCGAGATTCCTGCGAGCGTGGGACGGGCGTGGGTGCGCCGCGGTCCGCTGCTGGGGATGCTTTACACGCTGACGGAGCGGCTGAAGCTGGACTGAAACGCCGCTCCGTACAGGCCCGCGGGGACCGGCCGATGCATTATCCCGGTCCCCGCTCGATAGCGTTCCGCTTCGCTAACTGCCACTGAGTAAGACGACACGCCCGGTCCGGGAGTTCCGGGCGCGGGCGGGCCGGGCGGCAGGAAAAGCTATTGCAGATTCCGGCGGATGAACTCCAGAACCTCGTCGGTGTGTCCGTCCACCTTCACCTTCGGGAACACCTTACGCACCACGCCGTCTCGGTCGATGATGAACGTGCTCCGGACGATGCCCCACGTCTTCTTCCCGTACATGTTCTTCTCCTGCCAGACTCCGTAGGCTTCCGTCACCGTGCCGTCGGTATCTGCGAGAAGGGGAAACGGCAGACTGTATTTCTGGCTGAACTTCCGGTGAGAGTCCACGTCGTCGCGGCTGACTCCCAGGACCACCGCATCCACGGAATCGAAGTCCGCCAGGTGGTCGCGGAAGGAACAGGCTTCGGTTGTGCAGCCGGGAGTGTCGTCCTTGGGATAGAAATAGAGGACCACGTTCTTCTTCCCGCGGAACTGAGACAGCGACACCGTCCCGCCGTCGGACGCGGGAAGAGAAAAATCTGGAGCTTTCTGTCCCTCAGCGATCATCGCCATTGTCTGAACCTCCTCAGAGTACGGCAAAATGAACGTGGTCGTGACCGTACGGGTTCCCCGGGCACTTGGGCGGGCCGCATTGCGGCCCGGACGCCGGTCTCCTGAAGCACGCCCGGGATGCCGATGATCGGAACGGCAGACTCCAGGCTGACTTTCCGTCCGCGCAGGAAGCGCGGAGCGCTACGAGAGAGCAAAGGAATCTGATGGCACGCATCCTGGTCGTCGAAGACGACAAGATCAACGCAAAACTGTTCGATCTGGTACTGACAAGGGTGGGCGGCTTCACCGTCACCGTCACGGAGGACGCCGGTGAGGTGGTCGATCTGGCCCGCAAGGGGCAGGTGGACCTCATCCTGATGGACGTGTCCCTCTCGAACTCCGAGTATGAAGGTGTCCCGGTCGATGGCATCGACCTGACCCGCATCCTGAAGCAGGATGCGCGGACCTCCTCCATACCGGTCGTCCTGACCACGGCGCACGCGCTCAGAGGGGACAGGGAGCGCTTCCTCCAGCAGTCCGGGGCGGACGGCTATGTCGCCAAGCCCATCGAGGACAACCGCGCGCTGGTGTCGCTGGTGCAGGAGCTGCTCAACTCCTGCGACGCCGGGCTTTCCCGGGCCGCCTGAGCCCCGGAGCCTCGAAAGCGCTCAGAACCTGACTTCCGGCTTGCCGAGCGGCCTGTGGCAGGCGTTGCACGTGGACGCCTCGTGGCACAGCGCGCACGTCTCCTGCCCGGCTTTCGCGTCGGCGGCGTGCCCCATCACGTAGTTCGCGCCGTGCCCTGAGGGCCTCTTGCCACCCGGCCCGTGGCACTTTGCGCACAGGTCCCGCACGTGGCACAGCGAGCAGTTGGCTCCGGGCGCCGCCGCCGGCTTTCCGTGCGCCACCAGCCACGTTGGGCCGTGCGACGCCGGCCGCGTCCCGGTATGGCAGTCGTCGCAGTACTTCTGCGACGTGTGGCACATGGCGCACGACTTCTCGTTGGCCCGCCACATCCGCCCGTGCCCGCCGTCGAGGAAGCCCTTCGCCTGGTGCGAGCGCGGCCTGCTGCGGGAGTGGCATGCCTGGCAGTAGGACGGGGCGTGGCAGCGGTCGCAAAGCTTCGGCTCCTTCGTGGCGCGCCCGCCGTGGTCGCGGGCGAACCCGGCCGGATGCGGCATGGGCATCCCGTGGCATTCGTCGCACCAGCTCTGCAGGTGGCACACTCCGCACCGGGCGTCCGCCCTGAGCGAAGACTTTCCGTGCGCCTTCGTCCACCCCTTCGCGTGCGACTGCGGCTTCGCCGTGGTGTGACACGCCAGGCAGAACTTCTGGGTGTGGCAGGTGGTGCAGTCAAGCCGTCCCGCGTTCGCCTCCGCGGCGTGGGTCCGGCGGTAGTCCTTCGCGGCATGCGAGGGCGGCATCTTCCCGTCGTGGCACGACTCGCACGAGGCGGGCAGATGGCAGGCCGTGCACTCCGCAGCCTGTCTCTTCCCCACGACGGCGTGCCGGTAGCGGAAGTCCTCCGGATGGGGCACGTGGCTCAGGTCCACCTGCTCGAGCTGGACGTGGCTTGCGGGCGCCGGCTGCGGAACGGCCTTCACGTGGCACACGGAGCATTCGGCGCTGGCCTGCCTGCCGTCGTGGCAGGCGGTGCACCGGGCCATCGCCTCCCTGGCGTCGGTCTCTCCGGCCGCATGCCCGGCATCCGTGTGGCAGTAGATGCAAGGGATGCCCCGCTCGATGTGAGCTCTGTGCGAGGTGACGACGCCTCCGTGGCTCACGGTGTCCGGCATCCTGGAGTGGCATCTCAGGCAGTTGGCGTCCGGGACGTTCGCGCGGACGAGCCTGCCTGAACGCGGGTCGCGGGCGTGCTCGGTGACAAGCTCCTCGCTCCGGAGCTTCATCCGCACCATCGTCCAGAATCCCGGCTGGACGTGGCATTGCTCGCACGGGACATCGCTGTGCGCTGACTGCCGCCAGCTGACGTAGTGCGCGCGCATCTCATGACAGCGGGTGCAGACGATGGGGCTGGAGGCGGCGGTGGCGTAGGTGAGCACGCCTCCCGCGACGGCCAGCAGGACGCAGAGGCCGGCGAGCAGCCGCACCCGCAGCCTTCTCTTCGGGCTTCCGCCTTCCGGCTGCGTCACGGCTTCTCCTCCTCTGCCGGAGGCTCTTCAGGCGGCGCCTCCTCCCCGGGAGCGGCAGCGTCCTCCCCGGAAGGCACCTCCGGCCCTTCCGGAGGCTCGGAACCCTCCGAAGGAGGCGGTTGCTCCTGCTTCCGCACATCCTCTTCGGACTCTGTATGCTCCGCGCGAGGCGGCTCCGCCCCCGGGGCGGCGGACTCTTCCGCCGGCTCCCCCGTCTCCGGGGCTTCGGCCGGTCCCGGAGCAGGCTGGCCGGGCGAAGCTTCCTCCAGAGTCGGGGACTCCGCGGGCACGGAGGGCTCGAGGCCTGCCGGAGCCTCCGCCTGCTCCAGTTCCGAGCGCAGGCGCTCGTATTCCAGCCGGTGCTCCTCCTTCAGGTCGCCCAGCCGGACCTGCCCGTCCAGCCATGTGGTGTTCATCGGCCAGATGGTGGGCTTGTAGTGCACGTGGTAGAAGTGCCAGATGGTGATGGCGAGGAACGCCAGCACCGCCTCGTCGCTGTGCACCACGTGGCAGACATCCAGCGCCCACTTCGGCGCTATCTGCAGGGCGATGTGCGGGAACCAGAGCGCCAGACCGGTGACCCCCATAATCACCGAACCCCACCCCACGGCCATGTAGTCGAACTTCTCGTACAGCGAGAACTTGCCCGACGGCGGGAACTCCCTGCTCAGCCCGAAGAAATACTTCAGGATGCCCAGGGCGCGCTTCGGGTCGTCGCGCTCGGGCAGCATGCGCAGGAACTCCCGCCATCCCCGCGGGCTGGTGACCACCCAGAGCACGTGCCACACCCCGGCCAGCAGCAGGATGGCGCCCATCAGGCGATGGACCGCGCCGCGCGCGGTGACTCCGCCCACAGCATGGATGATCCACTGCGAGACGGTCCAGTCCGGGAACTTGATGGGGAAGCCCGTGATGACCAGCAGTATGAACGACGTCAGAAGGATCTGGTGCTGCAGAAGCTGCACCCGGGTGAACCGCGGGACTTTCACCGCGTCCAGCGGGTCGGCCTCGCGCTGACGCGCCTCGCGGAGCGCCTTCGGAGTGCGCCAGCGCCGGAACGAGTCCAGCACCACAAGCGAAGTCAGCCCCAGGATGGTGCCGTACGTGAAGATGCCGAACAGGATGCTCACCCAGTAGACCGCCCGGTCGCGGGTGGGGGACGGGTCCAGGTGGACGCTGCCCAGAGCCACGTTGCGGCCCACCCCCGGATGACACCCCTCCTGCCCGCACGTGGCCGGCAGGTTGTCCGGATGGATGGAGGAGCGCGGGTCGTCGCGGGGCAGAGTGAGGTGGGGGTCGTGGCAGCTGCTGCAGCTTGCAACCTCGACCACCCCGAAGCGGTTGGCCACTCCGTGATAGCTCTTCCGGTAGGAGCCCACCACGTTGGCCGGCAGACCGTAGCGGTCGATGAGGGTCCGGTCCGCGTGACACTTCGCGCACGTCTCCACCACCGACACCCGCGAGACCGGGGAGTCCGGAGCGCCTGCCGGGCGGATATCGTGCTCCCCGTGGCAGTCCGCGCAGGAAGGAGCGTCGCGGCCACCCGCCGCCAGCGAGCGGGCGTGGATGCTGTCCTGGTATCTGTCGCGTTCCCTCGAATGGCAGGAGCCGCAGGTGCCCGCCGCCCGCGCCTTGCTGACGTCCGACCTCTCGTCGGATGCCGGCAGGATGCTGTGCGACCCGTGGCACTCCGTGCAGACGGCGGGGTACAGCCCGGGACGGGCCGGGTCGGGCCTGCCGTGGACGCTGTCGCGGTAGTCGGGGATGCGCCGCTCTCCCGTCCTCGCGGCTGCCGCTCCGCCGGGGCCGTGACAGACGGCGCAGGTCTGCATGACGTTCTGGCGGCTGACCCTGGAGCGGGGATGGCCGGGCGGGCGCATCTCGTGCCCGCCGTGGCAGGATTCACACCGGGGAAGCGCGGAGGAGTCCGCGCCGCTGCCTCCGTGCTCCACCGGCGAGACAGCCGGCGCTCCTTTCCGGCCGGGCGGCAGGTGGCAGGACGCACAGTCCGGGGCGGGCGCGGGGACGGCGTGCATCTCCGCGCGAGCCGGGATGCCTGCGTGACAGTCAGTGCACTGCAGCGCGGCGTGCGGAGACCCCGCAAGCGTCTCGCGGGTCACCCGCTTCGCGCCCATCGTGGGAGCCGAATGACAGGTCAGGCAGACCGGAGTGCAGAGCGCAGGAGCGGACGCGAACGAAAAAGCGGCCAAAAGGAACGCCGCCAGCAGGTTGCGCCGTGGATGATGAGTCATTCTGCGCCGACGGGGAAGGGGCGGCCCGCCCCTGCCGCCGCGAGGACGCCTCCCCCGCGCCCCCGCTCTGCCCCGTGTGAGAGTATAGCGGCGCGGCCGCGCAGGCGAAATGTGTCTTTGGTACTACTCCGGACGCCGCGCGGGAGTCCTAGCGGCCGATCAGCACCCGGCCGGAAAGCGACCGCTGGAAGGAGCCTGACTCGACGGCCGCCTTCAGCTCATACTCGCCGGGCACGGTGTTGCGGTTGGGGCGCAGACGGAACTCCACGCGCGCCTCCCCGCCCGGGCGGACCATGAAGCGGCTGGATGTCCTGTCGAAGCACCCGTCCAGTTCCAGCGGGGCTTCCAGGCTTACCGTTCCGCTCTGCGCGCGCGGCGAGTTGTTCCGGAGCACCACCGCCACCCTGCGCTCCTGACCGGCCACCACGGGGCCGTCGCCCGGCTCCATGCGGACCTCCAGCGTGTCCAGCACCTCGAACCCGCTCAGCAGAACCGCCTGCCGGCCATCCCCCAGGTCCAGCGTGGCCTGAAGGGCATAGGCTCCCACCGGAGCGTCGGCGGGAAGGGCCGTCGCATATCCCTGCCTCAGCCTCTTTCCCGGCTCGATGGTCCCGGCGGGGAGCTGAAGGCGGTTCACCAGCTCCGCCACCCGCCGCTCCCCGGCGATCTCCACTCCCGCATACGGCAGAGGCTCGCGCGACGTATTGGTGACCGTGAGGTCGCCGCTGACCGTCTCGCCCGCCGTCACGGTGCGGTCCCGGATGGTCATGACCATCGCGATGCCCTCGGGAGCCGAGACCAGGTTGTTGGACAGCACGATGCCCGTCAGGCTGTCCCGCGGGTCGTCCGGAACAGTGCGCTCCTCTCCGGGCAGCCGGACGCCGAACCCGAACGCCATCTTCTGCCCGTGGGCGGGACGCAGGCCGGTCGCATCGTTCCTGGCGATGGCCACCTCCAGGGTGCGGCGCCCTTCGGACGACGATGTGCGCGCCCGGCAGTCGACGATGGCCGGAGACAGCGCCTGCGCCGGGGCGCTGACAAGGCTGTTGTAGATCCTTGCGGAGACGGCGACCTCGCCGCCTTCTGCGGGAGTGAACACCAGCTCGTAGTTGTCCGGGCCGTTCAGCCAGCCGTCCCCCTGAGCGTCCACGAAGAGCGTGGCGGAGTCGAACGCGGGACCGTCGATAAGGAAATACACCGTGGAGGAGTCCCATCCCGCGCCGACGACATAATCTCCCGCAGGAGTCTTCAGACGGGCCACATCCGTCCATTCGACGGGGTCGTAGACGCCGTCCACAGCCGGCGAGCGCAGCAGCACCTGCCCGGACGGGAAGACGACCGCGCGGCCCGCAGGCTCCGCGGACGCGCAAACGGCAGCCAAGAGAAGAGCGATGCAAATCCCGACGCGAAGCGACCTCATGTCCGACTCCTCCTGCGGCCCCGTCAGCGCTGCGGCTGCCCGGGCTCCTGCGGCATTATAGGAGCCGCGCGGCCCCGCAGTCAATCCGCGCCGACGCCCCTCACCCACTCCCGAGAGTCCGGCACGGGCAGCCAGCACGAGCCCTGCTCGATGGACTGCTGGCTCACCAGCCCGGGCAGCGTCATATCCAGCGCCTCGTGGACGCCGATGGGCGGCTTTCGTCCGTCCAGGATGGAGCGCACGAAATCCTCCACCACCCAGTAGTCTCCCCCGGCAGATGCAGCCATTCCGCGGGAAGGAACTCCTCCTCGAACCGGCTGAGCGGCGTCCACTCGAAGCCGGAGGAGCGCGACGCCAGCCAGATGACCGGCTGACCGCCCGTCCCCCTGCAGGACTCGTAGCAGCCGTCAGTGCCCTGCAGGGAATAGTAGGCCATATTGTGCGGACGGTTGGAGAGCATATCCAGCCGCACCTCCACCAGCCCGCCCTTCTCCATCCGGCACAGCATCGTGATGGAGTCCTCCTGCTCGTACAGGTCGCCGCGGGGGTCGCGGTAGTGGTGGCCCGTCCCCACGCAGCAGACGCTGACCACGCGCTCGCCCATCCACTGATACACCGGTCCCAGGCTGTGGGTGGGATAGGTGCAGCCGTTGATGCCGGTCTGCCATCTGCGTCTCCAGCGCGTGATCTCGTTCAGGCCCTTGAGTTCGTGGATGTACTCCCCCTCGCCGTAGTAGAGTTCGCCGAACAGCCCGGCCTCGACGATCTTTGCGACCAGGACGTTCTCGCGGAAGTAGCAGTAGTTCTCCGCCATCATGTAGCTCGCGCTGCTCCGCTCCGCCGCGAGGGCCAGTTCCCGCGCCTCCTCGATGCTGACGGCGGCAGGCACCTCGGAAAGGACGTGGATGCCGCGCTCCAGCGCGCTGATGGCCTGGGGAGCGTGAAGCGGCATCGGCGTCCCGATGACCACCGCATCGATGCCGCCCTTCTCCAGCATCTCCCCGTAGTCCGTGTACAGCTTCCGGACGCCGGCCGCGGCCGCGGTCTCCTTCAGCCTCTCGCCGTCGATGTCGCACAGCGCCTCCAGACGCGTGCGCGGGTTGGCCAGGAAAGGCGCGAAATAGCTGCGTCCCCGCCCGGCCGCCCCAACGATGCCCACCTTCAGAACGTCCGTCATTCTCGCAGGCTCCCCGTTCCGGATGCAGATTTGCTGTGATGTGTGCAGATTCCTGAGGAGTATAGCATCTTCAGCCCGTCACCCGGCAGGACCGCCCCGGTAATGGAAAAAGCTCCCCCTGCGCTCTCGGAAGACGCAGAGGGAGCCTGCAAAGCCGCCTGTCCGGCCGCGCGGCCTCAGCCTACCGGTACAGCGGGCCGTACGCGGCGCACGCCCGGTAGTCCGCTCCCTGCGGCTCCAGCGCCCCGAACCGCGACCACGCCGCCGGGCGGAACAGCTGCTCCTCCGGAAGGTTGTGCATATCCACCGGGATGCGGAGGATGGACGCCAGCGTGACCAGGTCGGCCCCCACGTGCCCGTAGCAGATGGCCCCGTGGTTGGCGCCCCAGTTGTTCATCACGCTGTAGACGTCCCGGAACGGCCCCGAGCCGGTCAGACGCGGCACGAACCAGGTGGTGGGCCAGGTGGGGTCCGTCCGGTCCGTCAGCACCTTGCCCACCTCGGTGGGCAGGTCCACGGTCCACCCCTCCGCGATCTGCAGCACCGGCCCGAGCCCCTTCACCAGGTTGACCCGGCTCATGGTGACCGGCATCCCGCCGCGCGTCAGGAACTCGCTGGAGAATCCGCCTCCCCGGAAATAGCCCAGATTGGCCGGACACCAGCGGGTGTTGTCCAGGCACCGGTAGGCCTCCTCCGGCCGAATCTTCCAGAACGGCTTCAGCGCGGGCTTGCCGTCGATCTCCTGCTGTCCCGTCCAGTCCAGCGCCGAGGCGCCCGAGTTGATGAGGTGGATGATGCCGTTCTCGGCCAGACCCTCCAGCCGGTAGCCGGTCACCCGCTTCACAGCCTCCGGGCTCCAGTAGGTCCGGACATCCGAGAACATCTGAGCCGTGCCGGTCAGAAGATGGCCGAACAGCATCGCCACCGCGTTCAGGCAGTCGTTCTCCGTGGCCACGATGTAAGGCTGGCGGATGCCGTTCCAGTCGAACGACGAGCAGAGGATGGCTTCCAGGAAGTCGCCGTTCGGGAAATGGTCCGTCCACTGACGCTGTCCCTGGAACCCGCCCGCGAGCGCGTTGTGCCCCTCGGCCTCCTCCGGGAAGCCCAGCTCCGCCAGTCTGGGGTTGCCGTTCATCAGGTCCCGCGCGATGATGGCCATCTTCACGCAGAACTCCCAGTCGCGGTTCTTCTGCTCCCGGGAGTGCTGCCGGTCGGACGGGTTCGGGTCCAGTCCCTCCATGCAGCGCTCGCGCACCCAGGCGATGGCGCGCTCGAACTCCTCCGGGTCGAAGATGCCTTCCTCGAAGCGGCGGACGAACTCCGTCATATCGACGGTCTCCACCCGCATCCCCAGATACTCCTCGAAGAAGTCCTGGTCCACGATGGAGCCAGCGATGCCCATGGACACGCCGCCCATGGCCAGATAGGACGACCCCTTCATCGTGGCGGCGGCGAGGCCGGCCTTCGCGAAGCGGAGCAGCTTCTCCTGCACATCCTGCGGGATGGAGGTGTCCCCCTTGTCCTGCACATCGCGGCCGTAGATGCCGAAGGCGGGCAGCCCCTTCTGAGCGTGTCCCGCCAGGACCGCCGCCAGATACACGGCACCGGGACGCTCCGTCCCGTTGAAGCCCCAGACAGCCTTCGGGATGAGCGGGTCCATGTCCATCGTCTCGGACCCGTAGCACCAGCACGGGGTCACCGTGAGGGACACGCCAACTCCCTCGCGGGCGAACTTCTCGGCGCACCTGGCAGCCTCGGACACCCCGCCGATGCACGTGTCCGCGATGACGCACTCCACAGGGAGTCCCGAGGGATGGGTGAGGTTCTCGGACAGGAACCGCGCGGTGGCCCGCGCCATCCCCATCACCTGGTCCTCCAGAGACTCCCGGACGCCGCCGTAGCGCCCGTCGATGCAGGGGCGGATACCGATCTTTGGCGCAGGACTGCGCAGCCGGTTGACCGGCGGATTGATGTTCATCTTGCAAGCTCTCCCAGTCTTCTCAGCGATGGCCGGGCTGCCTCGCCCGGCCCAAACCGTCACACGCCCCGGCGGGCAGACCGCCCGGGGGCCGGCCGAATACTTCGCGAGCGAAGGTCACCCGTCCTGCAGCGCCGGCGCATCCCCGCCGCTCAGCGCGCTCCTCCCCGGCGCCCTCCGCGGAACCCGCCGGAATTCAGAGGCACCGTCACCGACCCCTCCGGCGGATACCGGACGCTGAGCGAGAACACACCGTCCCCCGCGGAGCCCTCCTCGATGAGCTGAACCCGCGCGCCCTCCACCATCACCTCCTGCGGGGAGAGCCCCGAGTCCTGCAGCACGGACAACAACGCCCGCGCCTGCGAGTCCGAAAGGCGCCGCGGGTCCATGCCGTCCCCGGAGCGCAGCGCCGCAAGCGTGCGCTCATCCAGGGTGCCGTAGAACAGAAGAGCGCGCTTGCGCCGGGGGTCCATCAGCGGCCCGAGATGCGCACCCAGGGCGGGCTCGGACATCATCATCTCCATGAGCTGCTCGGGGGAGTAAGCGGCCGCGATGTGCGCGAGGTCGTCTATCGACAGCGAACCCTGCTCTTCCGCCTGCTGCTTCCAGTACTGGATGTCGGCCTTCGGCACCATGGCGGCCCGCCGCTCGGCCCAGTTGCGCGACCGGATGCGGACGTGCGACCCGTCCAGCTCCCACTCGCTCTGGAAGGCCCGTGTGACCGAATCCAGGATATCGCCCACGCGGCCTTTGGTGGTGCGCACCTGCGCGCCGGGCACCCTCCACGCCTCGGCGAAGACGTTCAGGCCGGCCTTCTCCGGCAACCCCGCCAGCGCGGAGCCCGGATCCTGAGGCGAGTCCTTCAGCTGCAGTTCGACCTCCTGCTCCAGCACGGGGTCCCGCTCCGCAGCCGTCCCGGAGCCCTCTTCGCGCCGCCCTTCGGCGGCCTGGCGCATCGCCTCGCCCATCTCGCGTCCCATCTCCTCGAACACGCTGCGGGCGTCCTCTCCCGCGTTCACCCGGACCACCGCCCTGGCCAGGAGCCGCGCGACGTCGCTGGTGGGGTCAAGGATGGGAAAGCCCGACATGTTGCCGAGCCGCCTGTCACCGGTCAGTTCGATGATGCCGAGGAAGCCGCCCGGGACCATCCCCGAATGCGCCACCCCTTCGGGCACCGGGCTGATCCGCACCGTCACCCTGCTCCAGTCCACCTCCGCATCGTCCTCCGCGGCCCGTCCGGAGGGGTCCATCCTCTGCACGAGCTGACGCACCCCGCTCCGCAGGTCCTGCAGGTTCTGCTGCTGCGCGGGAGGCAGCCGGTCGAAGGGGACGCGATACTCCTGTCCGCTCATGATGCTCTGAACCACCGCCGGGCCGATGGCGCCCAGGAACTCCGTGTAGGGCCGTCCGATGGGGTCCCGGGCGGCGAACCGCAGCAGAAGGTCCGTCTCGGCCGCGCGGTCGATCTCGGACGGGCTCATCTTCCGCAGCTCCGAAAGCGAGTCTGCCAGCGCGTCCCATCCGCCGCGCAGCTTCGCGAGCCGCTCCTCCTCCTTCGCACGGAGAGCCCGCGCCTCCCGGTCTCGCGCGTTCGCTCCCTGCCAGATGGTGTAGGTCCATCGGCCGGGCTCGCCGGCGCGCGACCAGGTGAAATCCAGCAGCGCGGCGATCTGCTGCATGAACTCCCGGACGGTCACCTCGCGGGCGTGGACGGAAACAGGGACCTCCCGCACCTTCCAGAAGCGCCTCTCGGAAGAGGGGATGAGGAAGATCTGCGCCTCCTCGGAGGCCGTGCGCAGAAGCTCCTCCAGAGTCACCCTGCTCTCCGACAGGGTGATTCTGCGCTCCAGGCGGGGATCGTCGGTCCAGGAGACCGCAGTGCCCCTCTGGGCGCAAGCGTCCCCGCCGGGGCGGCAGAGCAGGACTGCCGCCGCCACCGCAAACACCCCCGCGCGAATCCCGCATCGCGTAGCCATACACAACCTTCCTTTCCGAGACCGGGGCTGTGGCCCCTCCGGACGGGCACCCGGAAGCATTCTACCTGAAAACAGCGGGGCGCTCTGCCGATAATCCGGTCTGCTGCCGCCGCCCCGCCGCGCGGGAGCATCACGCCCCGGCCGGGGCCAGGAGGAGGAGTCCGTGCACAGCGCCATCCGCTATTCCCCGCAAATCGCACAGGCGGCCCCCGCCGCCGCAGACGGCACAAGGTCATTGATACGACCAGCGAGGTATCCTCAATTGTCATTCACACGTGAGAGTCAGATCATCGTCGCGATCTGCCTCGTGGACCTCGTGGTCACTCTGGCTCTGCTCTCGACTGCGACAGCGCGCGAGGGAAACCCGCTGATGGACTTCTACCTCCAGTTCGGCGTGGGGGCTTTCGTGCTGGCAAAACTCTGTCTGCTGTTCCTGCCGATATTCATCGCGGAATGGTGCAGACAGTTCCGTCCGCAGTTTGTGCGGCGAATGCTGAGACTGACCATCGTGGCCTACCTGGGCATCTACGCCCTGCTGTTCCTGCAGCACAACGTCCCGGTGCTGATGGCGGACAGGCTCCACGGGCACGATGCACCGGTCAGCTTCCACGCCGCATTCCCCGGACCGCAGAACCCGGACTGACCGCGCCGGTCCCCGGGCCGGATCCGCATCCTGTCGCGGGCCGTCTCCTCCCACGGGGGCGGCCCGCCGCGCGTCCGTGTTGCTCCCGTGTTACAGACGGAATAAGTCTTGCACTCTTTCTCCGCTATGCTCCGCCTCGGTGGTATAATGCCGATGTCTGCGGAGGAAGCGGCTATGTCAAGACGAAACGCTGCCGGTTTCACCCTCATCGAGCTTCTCGTCGTCATCGCCATCATCGCGATCCTTGCGGCGGTGCTCTTCCCTGTGTTCGCACAGGCGCGCGAGCGCGCCAAGTCCGCCGCGTGTCTCAGCAATCTCAAGCAGCTGGGCGTCGCGTTCCGGATGTATGCCGACGACAACAAGGACCTGGCTCCGTTCGGAGTGGATGCGGAGGACCGCCACGACCGTCCCCCGGAGACCATCCGGGACATCCCGTTCGTCTGGGAATGCATGGAGTCCTATGTGAAAGACAACAAGGCGTGGCGCGACCCGGGCGACAAGGGCCTCCGCTGGCGGCGGCCTGACGCCGGGGGGACCGGGTGGCCGCCGGTGGTCAAGAACCTTTACCGGACGACGGCCTCGACGCATCCGCGCGGGCTGGGGTCCAGCTACACGTACCGGACGCCTCTGGCCATCAAGAACTGGAGCAGCGACTGGTACGCGGGCGGCAAGCCGAGCCTGAGGCGGCCTGCCAAAGTCTCGTCCATCCCCGTCCCGGCGCGCGCCATCGTGTTCATGGACCCGCTGCAGGTGAGCGAGTCCGGCCCTCAGCCGGAGGAGTGGAACGCCCAGTGGCACACGATGAAGTATCCCATCTTCGGGTACAACGTCGTGATGGCGGACGGCCACACTCAGACGCTGACGTGGGAGCAGTACCGCTATCCGGAGGACCACCCCTACAACCAGGGCCGCCCGAAGAGCGAGTGGCTGAACCTGTTCAACGACTACTACATCCGCCCGGAGTGGCCCTACTGAGCGCCAGCCGCCCGCGCCCGAAAGCCGGGTGAGCCCCTCGCCGCGGGGGCTCCCCGGGAGTCGATCGGGACTCCTCGCAGCGCGAGCTCCGCTGCCCCTCGCGGGGGCTCCCCTCCCCGTCGTGAATGTGGAGCGGGGGCGTCTCAGCGTCCGGCCAGCGCCCGGTAGGTGTAGGACAGCTCCCGGTCTTCGCCGGGCTTCAGCTCCAGGTCCCAGGATATCTCGGAGGTGGGGTTCAGCGCGCTCAGGCGCCTGACCACACGCTCCACCTTTCCCCCCGAGTCGGTCTGCAGGACCTCCCCGACGACGTGCTTCGTCACCAGCACCCGGATGGGCCGGTCCTTCCAGCTCCTCAGGGTCAGGCGCCCGCTGACCGTGACCTCGTCGCAAGAGAACCCGTGGATCACCAGCGGCTTCCGCGACTCCTCCGTCTGTGACTGGTCCGCCCGCACATCGGTGGCCACCGTCAGCTTCAGGGTGCTCAGCCCCCCGGGAGGGGTGTACTTGAGCACATCCTGCGCCACGGGGAGGGAACCGCTGACGGTGAATGCGGGCGCCGTGGTCCACGGGTGCTTCGTGGTGTTCTCGAGCCGCAGGGCGTGCCAGACCGGCGACTCATCCTGCGGAGAGCCGCGGTCCCCTCGTCGAAGCCCTGATTCGTCGATGTTCATGCTGTCCGGCACATCCCACTGATAGACGTGCTCGCAGGGGACCCGGCCGGTGAACACCGTGAAGCGGGCGCGCTCGCCCTTCCTGAGCGTCACCCCGCTCTGGCGGTAGAAGTAAAGGTCCTCGTTGGACTCTCCGGACATGGGGGTGGAGGCGGAATAGACGTCCTCCGGCCGGAACGCCGCGCGCTCGGCCGCGTGAGCGAGGTTGTAAGCCACCGACTGGGCCAGCACCCCGTCGTAGCCGCCGCGGCCTCCCGCCGTCCCCCTGAGCAGTCCCTGCACGAAGGCCCCCACCGTCTGCTGAAGAGCGAGGGGCGTCAGCGTATCGGCGAACAGGAAGTTGGGATACCCGACCACGAACGAGACGTCCGCATCCTCCAGGTCTTCCGCATCGTTTGCCAGCACCGCCTCCAGCGTGATGTCCGCCGTGTCAGCGTCCACCAGGTTGACCAGGTAGGCCGGGCTCCAGTTGATGCCCTTTTCCAGATAGGCCATCGTGATCTCCGCGGAAGCGGAGCGGCCTCCCACGCGCACTCTGGCGCGGTCCACGGTGCGCTCGACGGTGGTCCTGAGTCTGGCTCCGGGACCCATCCGGAGCCCCGTGACGCTGGAGCTGTTCAGCGCCGTGACGCCCTCCTGCGTCTCCAGCACCACGAGCCGGGCGCCGGGGACCGGCAACACCCCCCGCATCTCCGCGCGCACCCCCGGAGAGGGTTCGTCCGGAGCGCGTTCGCGCGGGACGGACAGCAGCCTGCCCGCGAGCTCCCGCACCCCTCCTCCCGGAGCCGCCACCTCGAGCACCACGTCGCTTCCGACGTTCGCCTCGAGCAGCTCGGAGAGCGATATCGCATCGGTTTCCCGCGTCTCGCGCTCACGGAACGAGACGACCTCGAGCACCGGACCCGCCTCCCCCGCCGCTCCGATCCAAAGCGTGCCGAGGGCGGCGGGAGGGATGGGCTCCATCACAGCCCAGCCGTCCCGGAGACGGGTCTCCCCTGTCCGGAACACGAATCCCAGACCATTCTTGAACACGGCCAGGGACCGCACCCGGGTCTTCAACTCAGGCAGGGAGCCGCCCTCCGGACCGGCTCCCGCGGCAGGCAGGCAGACGAGCGCCGCAGCCGCGCACAGCAGACATGACAGACACCGCATCTCTGGTCCCTCCTTCAGACGGAGCGGGAGCGGACGGCCGCAGGCCGCCGCGCCCGGGCTCCGCAAGTGATTCGACCGCACGCAGGGTTAGATGGATTCAGGCAGCCCCACCTTCAACACGGGGCCCGTGCTCATCCGGCCCACCCTCCAGCAAGGCGGCGGAAAGACCGAAAAATATGTCACTCCAGTCCGGGCCAGGCCCCGGGGATGGCTCTTTCGCGTGGTGAGCACCGGGGCGCCGCCCGGCTCTTGACAGGGGCCGGAGGCTGATATACGCTGGATTTACTCCGGCGGTGTATGCGTGTCGCACCGGCCGCGAAGACGCGAGGGGGACGTCCATGAAAAGGCGAGGATTTACTCTCATCGAACTGCTGGTGGTCATCGCGATCATCGCGATCCTGGCCGCCATCCTGTTCCCTGTGTTCTCCCGGGCGAGGATGCGGGCGAACACGGCCACCTGCATCAACAACCTGAAGCAGCTGAGCCATGCCTTCCTGATGTATGCGGACGACTATCACGGCCGGCTTCCGGACGTGGGATGGGGGTCCGACTCCGTGCCCAACTGGTGCGGGAGCGTGCGCGACCGCCTGAAGTGGGTGTTCGTGGAGAACGGGACGCTCTGGCCGTATGTCCGCTCCGCGAAGGTGTATCTGTGTCCGATGGACCGCAACCGCGAAGCAAACCCGGCGAACGTGACCCCTCCTACCGGGAAGACCATCCGCGACTTTCCGCTTTCGTACAGCATGAACTCGTCTTTGGACAAGATGAAGGTGGATTCCATCGGGAAGGACCCGACGCGGATGCTGCTTCTCATCCACGAGGCGCGCAACCCGAAGGATTCCACGACGGGCGTCACGAGCGTGGGCATCAACGACGGCATCTTCGTGACGCGTCCGGGGGAGGCGCGCGACATCCCTGACCGGGTGCACTACGACGGGACCACCATCTCCTACCTCGACGGGCACGCAAGGTGGGCCAGCTACGAGCAGCTGATCGCCGAGCGGGACGCCGGCCACTGGCAGCCCTGACGCCCGCCGGCTGCGTGTGGAGACAGTAAGCACGGCGGCCCCCGGCTGATGAGCCGGGGGCCGCTTCATCTCATCGGCGCGCTCTGGCGGAGGGAGGCGCCCGGTCCCGCAGGACGCTCAGCCGCTCACTGCACGTACCAGAACCTGCCCTCCAGGGTCCGCACGATCTTCCCGCCCCGGGAGTCCAGGCGGACCTCCTCGGTCACCGACGACTTCTCCTCGTGCCGGATGTTGTTGTCGAAGATGCGGCCGGTGATGGTGATGTCGTAGGTCACCTGCCAGCGGTCCGGTCCGGACTGCCGCGCCTGCACGTTGGAGACGCTGACGCGGATCTCGTTGAACACCGAGAACATGTTCCGGAAATGGTCCCGAAGGTCGTCCACGGTGGTCCCGTCGCCCGCCGACCAGGTGTCCGCGATGAGGCCCATCAGACGGGCTTCGTTGCGAGATTCGTACGCCTGCTTGAAGCGGTCGTAGAACTCCTTCACCTCCGCCGTGCGGTCCTGAGGGCGGTCCAGCAGCTCCCGCAGCCGGGCCTTCGCCTCGTGCAGTCTGCCGGACATCAGCCCGATCCGGTTCGCGGCGTCCGCGGCATCCCTGTAGAGAGGATCGTCCGGCGTCCCCAGAGCTCCATAGGCCGCGGTCATGCGGGGGTAGGGTTCGGCGGTGAGGGTGTTCGTGTGGAAATCCTCCACCCGCGCGAGGAGCTGCTCGATGGCCGCCCGGTCGCCGGGCTGCGCCGCGAAGGCGGCGTCCACCAGCTTCTGAGCCTCCTGCAGCCGCTGCCGGATGGCCGCGATGAGAGCGGGCAGGTCTCTCCGGGCCTCTTCGGCCTCCTTCTTCCACTGGTCCTCGCGCATCTGCGCCGAAAGCTGCAGGTGCTGCGCGTACAGCTCCTTCAGCCTGTCCCGGAAGGCCACGTAGGGGGCGGCCAGAGGAGACTGCGCCGGGACCACCACCTCCCGGAAGGTGGCGGTGGACGTCCCTGCGTAGCCGATCTCCAGCGGAATGATGGACGGGAGCGCCTTCCAGTTCTCTTCGAACGCCGACGTGCCTGGCTGCATCTTAGCGAGCATCTCCTGAGCGCGGGCCAGTCCGCTCTTCGTGACGGGAAGCCCGGCCCAGCTGCCGTCCTTCGATTCCACGAAGAAGTTGTCTTCCGGGAACCCGGGCGCCTCGGAGAGCTGCCGGAAGTACGCCTCCACCGCCTCCTTGAGCCAGGGGCCCAGCTGCTCCGCGAACTTCGAGAGGTTGGTGGATGTCCAGACGGCGCGCATCGCGGCGAGCGCCTCGCTCTTCTCGGCGGCCGTCACGTAGTGCCGGTAGGGGACGGTGGACACGATGCCCCGGTCGTCGGCGAGCGGGATGCGGAGCGCGCCGCCATCGCCGTACGAACCGGACTCCGCCACCACCCCGTAGCTCTGTCCGGTGCTGACCAGACGCTGGAAGTTGGCGGCGACCCTGCGCAGCCAGAACGCGTCCGCCTCCCGGTTGGAGGCCTCCTGCTCCGCGCGCTCCATCAGCGCGGCGGCGGCAGCCCGGAGGTTGGCGGCCGCCTTCGGAGCCGTCTCCCTGCGCCTCCTCCACTCGTCCTGCGCCAGGAAATCCGGGGCGAAGAGCCTGCGGATCTCCTGCAGGTCCTCGGCGAAGGCCGAAAGCAGCGCGTCGAACTCCTTCGCGCCCCTCTCGTAGGCGTCGGCGAGCGCCAGCGCCTCCGCTTCGGCGCGCGCCGCCGCATTGCGGATGTCCCTTGCCCGCGCCGACATCGCTTCGGCCATAGCGCCGAGCCGTGCGGACAGCCCCTCGCTCAGGGTGGAATCCGGCGGCTTCGCCACCGGCCCCAGCTTGGTGTAAGGGTCCCGCTCGACATCCTGCCGCGCCCGGGCGAGCGACGGAGCCAGTTCGTCCGCCGAGTCGATGCCCGGCCCCGGGAGGGAGATCGCCTTCAGACGGTCCAGGATGGCCGACATGCTTCGCGCGACACCGGCCGCCTGCATCTTCGCCACGCTGAGTTCGGAGGTCATCTGCGAGAGGACGGCTGCGTGGTTCAGCTTCGCGGCCGCGGCCCCGGCAGCCGCCGCGTCCTGCGCCATCCTGATCGCCTCCTGCCAGGCGTTCGCCATCGCCTGCTCCTGCTCGCGCTGCGGCTGCAGGGCCTCGCTCATCCGCCTGGCCTCCTCCTCGATGGCCTGTCCGGCTGCGATGCGGGCTCTTGCCTGCTCCGCGGTCTCTCCCTCGGGCGGCTTCTTCCCGTACATCGTCGGGAAGACCATCGCATTGCCCTCCTTCCAGCGGGCGTCGATGGCCTCTCCCTGCGCCTTCAGCGACTGACGCAGCGACACCAGGTCCTCCGGCAGACTCGAGGCCCGGCCTGCCACGGCGGCCTTGAGGTCGCGCTCGTACGCCGCGATGGTGCCCTCCTCGGGTCCGTTCGGGACCGGCAGCGTCCCGCCTCCACCGCCTCCGAACGCCACCGCCCAGTTCTGCTTCTGCCAGGCATCGACGATGGCGTCGGCCAGCGGCTTTTTCCCGGGAGGCAGCGCATACAGGTTGTCCGGAGGCGCCATATCACCGTCCCGGATGGCGCTGCGCAGCTTCTCCAGAGCGGCGGAGGCATCGAGATGGCCGCCCCAGTCGAACGGCTTGATGAGGGGCTTGAAGTACTGGACGTAGTAGCCGACGGGATCGACTTTCGCTGCGGGGGCAGGCTGGCCAGGTTCAGGCGAGGGA
>FWPV01002704.1_pt1 | contig 42514 bp, 40 predicted proteins | sample 2228371 | NCBI WGS metagenome assembly FWPV01 (sample SAMEA103939776, study PRJEB20133) | metagenome
ATCGAGATCATAACGCAGCCTTAAACATTCTCAGACTGGGGCTACAGTCTGTGGCTAATGCCTAGATGCCCGCCAATTCATTGGCGGGAGTAGTCACGCAAGATAAATTGGACGATTGAGATCGTTCTCCATCGCAGAGACCACTTCCCATCGACCACGGTAATCTACATGCTTGCGCTCCATCTGCTAGTTGTGAGGAGCTCGGGATCGAGGAGATCTGCACCGCTCAGTAGCCTCTCATTATCTTTATCACAATCCGTGCGATCATGTAAGCTATCAGAAATACTATCACATAGAATAGTATCTCAGCGATTTCCAAACATCACACCTCCCCATATTCTCGAATATGCCGAGGAGCAATACCTCGTTCGTTGCGATCGCCTCTACGGCCTGAAGACCGGCGTTGCGATATTCTATTTACACTTTGATTCATCTGCTCTTTACCGTGTATGGGAGAAGCCCTCCAGCGATGAGGATATCCCTCTGTCGCCTGCTCAGTTCCATTCGCAAGGGTATCTCATGATCTCCGATAATCGCCTTCGTCTCCGATTCCCCGCTCTCAATAGCCTTGCGAATACCGGCTATTGTCATGTGCATGCCGGGTTCGATCAGCTCGTAATCAGAATCCCTGACGAAATAGAGGGGCACTATCCCGAAGTTCACGAGATTCGCGGCATGTATCCTCTCTATGGATTTCGCTATGACCGCTTTCACGCCGAGGTACATAGGGCACATCGCTGCATGCTCTCTTGATGAGCCCTGCCCATAGCTCAAACCCGCGACTATTACATTGTGCATGCCTTTATCGCGAAGCTCCGCGGCCCTTCTTGAGAAATCCGGATCCAGAGGTTCGAATACAAACGTCGAGTACTTCGGCACGTTCGACCTGTACTTGAGCCTTGAACCAGCCGGCATTATGTGATCCGTCGTTATATTGTCCTCCACCTTTATGCTAACAATCCCTTTTATGCTATCCGGCATCGGCATGTTTCTCGGCGGCTCGCCGATATTCGGTCCTCTGAATATCTGGACCTTCGCTCTCTCATCAGGAGACCTGGGAGGTATAATCATGCTATCGTCTATCTCGAATCTCTCGGGCATCCCTATACGCGGAAACTCCATGCCCAAATCCTGTGGGTCGATGAACTCTCCCCTTATTGCAGCAGCAGCCGCGACGACAGGGCTCGTAAGATAAACATTCGCACTTGGAGTTCCGGAGCGGCCCTTGAAGTTGCGGTTGCTGGTTCTCACAGAGACGGCATCGGTTCCCGGCGACATGCTGTTTCCTATGCAGAAACCACATGCGCTCTCGAGTACCCTGGCGCCGAAGCCTATGAGATCATCGAGGGCACCGCTCTTTGCCATCATTCTCAAAACCTGTCGGGAGCCGGGGGCTACACCAAAGCTCACGCTCGCTGGCAGCTGTCTTCCCTTCACCATCCTCGCGACGGTCATCATATCGGTATAGGATGAATTCGTACAGGAGCCGACCAGCACCTGATCGACAGGAACGCCCTCAACCTTGCTCAGAGGGATCACATTGCCGGGACTGTGTGGCGCTGCGACAAGTGGTTCGAGCTCGGAGAGATCGATCTCGATGCTTTTATCGTATGCAGCATCCCGATCGGGAGATAGCGGGATCCAATGCTCCTCACGAGCCTGTGCGGCAAGAAACCTTCTCGTCTGCTCGTCGCTCGGGAATATCGATGTTGTGACTCCCGTCTCGGCGCCCATGTTGGTTATGGTCGCCCTCTCCGGAACCGTCAGGCTCTTTATCCCATCGCCAGTGTACTCGCACACCCAGCCGACATTCCCCTTGGTGGAGAGTATCTGAAGCACCTTTAGTATGACATCCTTTGCTGTTACCCAGGGCTGGAGCTCTCCTGTCAGATATACCTCCATCACCTTGGGTGCTGTGAGATAGTAAGGTCCGCCGCCCATTGCCACCGCTACGTCCAGACCACCAGCTCCTATCGCGATCATCCCCAGGCCGCCGCCAGTCGGCGTATGGCTGTCTGAGCCCAGCAAGGTCTTTCCCGGTCTTCCGAATCTCTCCAGGTGGACCTGGTGGCATATGCCATTGCCAGGGCGCGAGAAGTAGATCCCATAACGTTCGGCGACCGATTGAAGATACCTGTGATCATCTGCATTCTCGAAGCCGACCTGAATCGTGTTGTGATCCACATAGCTCACCGAGAGCTCTGTGGCAATCCCCTCAAGCCCCATCGACTCGAATTGGAGATATGCCATTGTGCCTGTTGCATCCTGCGTTAGAGTCTGATCTATACGTATGCCTATCTCATTGCCCGGCTCGTATTCGCCGTCGACAAGATGATCTCTCAGGATCTTCTCCGCCAGAGTGTATCCCATAAGAAGTGCCCTCCAGATAATACGAAATAGAATTTGCTCCTGATCGGATAAAAGCATTCTATTGATGCTGTTAGAGCTCTTCGAATCAGCAAGCAATGTGAAGGAAGAGAAGCCTTAGGACCTACCGTTCCAAGTCGCTTTTCCTTCTTCGAACTTCAAAAGTAATAAATACCGCAGCACAAATCTCTCGATTTGAATCCGATAAATCATCCAAATGGCTGATAGCGCTCCTCAAACTTCAGGCAGAGCTGATGGATCAGCTGAGAGCTCTACTTCTCCTCCCACCAGCCGATCTTCGCGTTTGGCACGCAATCGATCTCTGAGGAGTACGGCTTTATGTCTATCAACGGTGTGCCGTTGAGCGCATCTAGACCTCTCACGCGCAGCCTGCGCCCCTCCACAGATATCAGCTCTGCAACGCTGAATGCTATCGGGTTCGGGCGATCGGGCGAGCGCGTCGCAAAGACGCCGTGAACCCTTCCATCGTGAGGCGGGATCGCTCTGAGGGCTTTTCTGTTCGCTCTATCAAGCCAGTAAAGAGCGATGATATGAGTGCACTTATCGAGATCCATCAGCCCCTCCTCGAACTCAGGGTAGATCTCTATCTCACAGATCTCCTTCGAGACCCGCCCCTGATGCGGCGCCTCCGCCCTGCTGTTGAAAGGGGTGCGAATAACCCCAATGGGTCGTAGAACCATATCCTGCATAAGATCACCTTCTTTGAATATGCTCACCCTCGGGCTGAGGGGAAGAACCTGTCGAGATACCGGATAACCTAAGAAGCCACCGGCTCACCTCGAGGTGCTCCGACGCAGTCTGAGAGCAGCAAGCTCTTCCTCTTCAGGGCAAGGGGAGAAGTCACGTTTTCAGCAGTCTATCGGCGATATCCGACATGATATCGGTATCTGGCAGCGCTTCGCCCCTGAGAGATGCGCTGAAAATATCGCTTCTTCTGGGTATAACGCCCACGACCTTGTCGCGATCGACCATCTTCAAAAGATCCTCTGAATCATCATCGATCTTATTGAGGATGAATCCGACCTCCTTTCCGATCCTCTCGCCCATCTCCCCGATCTTTCGCGACAGCTGTATTGATTCGTAACAGGGATCTATCACAGCCACGATCTTATCGCATCCGGCTTCCACACCCCTCCCGAAGTGCTCTATGCCGGCATCTGTATCTACAATGACATGAGCCCCATCTGTAGATAGCTTCTCCAGAAATTCACGCGCGAGAGCGCCCATCGGGCACGCACATCCCTCTCCAAAGTCGTGGATCTTTCCGATTGCAACCAGCTTTATCATCTCGTTCCCGACCATCACCTCTGGAGGTATGTCTTGTATCCCGAAGGCTGTAGGGATTATGCTCAGAGCCTCTCTGCGCTCAGATCTTATGAAACGCATAAGCTTCTCACTGAGCGCTTTCTTGCCACCTAGTGATTCCATGAAGTCCCTGGGTTGTTCGAATCCGAGCAGCTTGTAAAGCCCGAAGTTGGACTCGTCGATATCGACGATGAGTACTCTCGTGCCTCGTCTGGCAATCTCTTTAGCCAGAAGGGCCGCCACTGTGCTCTTTCCGCTTCCGCCCTTTCCGCATATCAGTATCTTCATCGAAGGCCTCCAAAAAAGTTCAGGCCAGGAAGGCCATCTTGTTCAGGGGAATCGGGACGCCACTAGCGACACCGCCTTTGGTGTAGAAGAGGTCCACCTTGCCATCATGAGCCCAGTAGTTTGTCGGATAGTACAGTGGAAGCGCTGGCAGCTCTCTCGCATAGACCACCTGGATCTCATCTACCAACTCCTTCCGCTTCGCCGGGTCCATCTCCGAGATCTCCTTCTTCAGGAGATCGTTCAGCTCGTCGTTCTCGTATCTGGCGCTGTTGAATCCAGCGCCTGTTATGACCTTGTTCAGAATCGCCGGATCGCCACCCATTCCACCGTGCCCGCTTAGCGCGAGATCGAAGCTCCACTCGCCCACAGCGTTATCCAATGTCTTTGAATCGACGCTGCGCATGTTGACCTTTATGCCAGCCTCTTCCAGGTCGTTCTTTATGAGCTCACCAGCGCGCTCGTTGCTCGATGTCACGAGGAGCTCAACCTCTAAGACCTTTCCGTCCTTCTCGAAGAAGCTGCCCTTTTTGGTATAGCCCATCTCCTGGAGAAGCTCAGCGGTCTTTGCAGTATCATGCGCATACTCTTCTACATTTGGATTGTACCACTCGCTGTCAGGCGCGAAGAGACCTGGGCTAGCCGGAACACCATAGCCACGGAGAGCCCTCTCCACAAGCTTATCTCGATCTATGGCATATGCAAGGGCCTGTCGGAATCTGACATCGGAGAACGGCTCCTTCTTGTGATTGATCATGAGCTTCGCGAGCCAGTCATGCGCGCCCTCCAGGACGACGAGGCTGCCCTTGAGCTCATTCGCCACCTCTGGAGGTACTCCTGCTGCATCGACCTCGCCGCGCTTAAGCGCCGGTCCCGCCATCTCCTCGCTCAGCTTCACGAACTTCAGCTGCTTCACCTTCGGAGCGCCCTGGTAGTAATCGGCATTCGCCTCGTAAAGGTAAGTGCCCTGAGCCTTGTTGTAATCGACGAGCTTGAACGGTCCGGTGCCTGTAGCAGCTTTTGAATCCTGGAACTCCTCCGGGTTCTTTATATCCTTATAGATGTGCTCCGGAAGTATGGGGAGCGTGCCTGCCACCTGATCCAGGAAGGGAGCGTAGAGCTTCGAGAGATATATCTTGACCGTGTAATCGTCGATCTTCTCTGCCCTATCTATCGTGCTGCTATCAACCCACTGGTATGGATGCTCTTTGATGTAGTTTACAGTGAAGACGACATCATCAGCTGTGAATTTCTCTCCATCATGCCATTTGACATTTCTGTTCAGATTGAATAGATATGCGTTCTCACCCTTCAGATACTCCCAGCTATCAGCAAGCGCTGGCACAAAGCCATTCTGATCCTTCCAGACAAGGGTATCGAAGACGAAGCTCATCCGAACGTAACCAGGACCCCTGGAGTAGTGGAGATACGGAGTCGGATATCCCCAGTCGCCTGTCGAGTCCGCGACTGTGTACACCGGAATCTCCTCCGCTACCGCAGGTATTAGTAATAACAGTATAGCTATGCAAAAGGTTGTTTTCAATACATTCATCGCTTCTCACTCCCTTTTCACATCACTCCGGCCACCTTCAAGGGATGCATGCCAGCATTTTGCAGCTGAGCTAGCTTCTCCTGATCGACTGAGAATCTCTTTATAACACTCACAGCAACCTCCGGCTGGTCCCAGTAATCCATCATGCGCACGTCCATCACGAGCTTCGGAGCCCACGAGGGTCCCTGCCAGTTCGCCGTCTCCGTGAGCTGGTACATCCTCGTCCAGTTGAAGGCAAGAACCAGCGCGTCGCCCTGCTTAGCGGTATCATTCCATCTTACGAAAATCCCGGCTACATCGCTCTGATTGTACTTCGCCTTGAGCGCGTTCTTCTCGCTGTCCGTCAGTGCCATTACGAACATCCCGCTCTTTCCGACCGTCGCATCCCATAGGATCTGCAGAGCGTCATCCTTGCACCAAGGAGGCACAGCTATGACCTTGTAGCTCTCGGCGCTATTGTTTATAGGAAGCTCATTCTCCACGTACTTCGCAAGCATGTAGCCGCTTGTCACCCCTGGGCACAGGTGATCATGGAATGAAGCCGCCTGAATGAAATCAAAGCTCGCATTCCTTGCCCAGACATTTGATATCCCAATTAGGGAGAACTCATTTCCGCCAAAGATCTTCTCGTTGAATGTTCTGTTGCCATCGTCGGTGTGATTCAACATGCGATCCAGATCCACATTGGCTCTGGAGATCGTCGAGAATAAAGCATCATATGATGCCGCCTTCACCTCTTCCAAGCTCATCGAGATCGCAGCGGGGTTGACCTGGAGATAAAGAGCCTCTCCGCTATCTCTCTTGAAGAAGTAGAACCACAATGGCTTCCAGTGCGGCCTGAGAACTTGGAAGAGATTTCCATCACCCAGACCGCAGCCGGTCGTCTCGCTGACGCCCTTCAAGGCCTTCTGCGTCGTCACGCCTGAGACGATCGCGTAACCAGCATTTGTCAATACGAGCAAGTCTCCATCGCCCTTCTGGAAGGCTAGCTCTTCCATGGCCTTCTCAGCAGCTCTGACACCAAGCTCTTGGATTGAGGCATCGTCTGCTGCGGCACACGATGCCAAAATCAGGGCGATACTAATAAGACTCAAAACGACTCTCATCGGAACATCACCAATTTGCTTTAATTTTGTATACTATTATTTAAGATTTGCTTTAACAATTGTATTACAAAGTAAAGTTTGTCGCTCTTAAATATGATACGTGATATGTTGAATAAACTCGAATCTTTGATGGCAGATAACCACTGGACGTGTCCGGATAAGCGCTGTGGCCAGAAATTTGGATGTTTGCCTCTGCATTTCAGAGACACTTAATCCTTATTCGGACACGTCCTGACCATTTAAGAGAAAATCGATAGTTATCAAACGAAATATCTCGATTTCAATCTATCGGAAATGCTAAAGCAAAACAGTTGGGATAGCTTTTTAACTTATAGGATGAGAGTAAAAAGCTCAGCCTTCTGCCTGCTGGAGTGTAAAAAGATGCGCTTTGAGGAGTGGAAGGGGATCTACGAGGCGATCCTGGCCGATCTCGGCTACTCTAGATCTCGGGATGAGGAGACCGCCAGAGTGCTGTCATCTCTTCTATACTCCGTGGATACGATCCCCCTGGAGGAGATCGAGGGAATGATCCGAGGAAGGGCTGTGGTGGTATGTGGAAATGCGCCGCGCCTTCTCGAGGATCTCGAAGAGATAAGAGAGTCCGAGCTGGTCATAGCAGCGGATGGCGCCACGTCTGTTCTGCTCGAAAATAAGATCATACCAGCTATCATAGTCACGGATCTCGATGGATATATGCCGGACATAATAAAGGCCAACCAGCTGGGAGCCGTGATCTTCGTGCATGCTCACGGCGATAACATCGATAAGCTTGTCTCTTATGTGCCAAGGCTGAAACGTGTTGTGGGAACGACACAGGCCGAGCCGCTGGAGAACGTCCATAACTTCGGCGGCTTCACAGATGGAGATCGAGCTGTGTTTCTGGCAAAACACTTCGAAGCTAAAAGCATACGTTTGATCGGCTTCGAGCTAGACGACAAGCTTGTTACGCCACGGAAGATGAAGAAGCTCAGCTGGGCGAAGAAGCTCATATCCATCGTGTTGGATGATGCCCCAGCACAACAGGCCTGAGGTCGTATTCGTCCCCCTGATATCTCGCAGCTCAGAGCTGTGAGACTGTGCATGAACGTGACTTCCCCTACGACCTGAAGACCGGAGTTCGCGCCCAGCTACAATCATCCGGAAGGGCCGAGAACAAAAAATACCCCGGCCCGAAAGCCGAGAATGTCACTTTATCCCTTTGAAGCACCTCTCTATATGCATGCTGTCAGGTGGTCTCGTCAGGAGGCTGACCACGATTGTGACTAGAAATGCGATTGGTAGAGCGACGATGATCGGATCCACAACAGGCCAGGGCATCTGTGATATCAGCATATCTTTGCCGAAGATGAATTTGGATATTCCAAGTGCTTGAGCCTCTTTCTGGTGGACGAAGACCATCCAGAGCACGCTGGAGAGAGTTCCAACCACCAGCCCCGCGATTGCCCCACTCCTCGTAGCACGCTTCCAGAAGAGAGCGCATGTGTACATCGGAAGAAATGCAGCCGCACACAATCCAAAGAATATCGAGGTGCCTCTTGCGATGATGTTCTCCGGAAGAATATAGCCCAGAACCACTGCAACGACTACTGCGATGATGATTCCAACTCTAGTGACAAGAATGGAGCTGATGCCCTTCTTCCCTGTCAGAGTCTCATAGATGTCCCTGCCGATCGCAGTTCCCTGCGCATGGAACTGAGAGCTGGATGTAGACATTGCCGCGGCGAGGAGTGTAAGCATGAAGATATAGACAAACCACTCGGGCATAGCAGCGTTGATGTATATCGGTATTATGCTGTCCGCATTCCCTTTGGCAACTTCTATCGCTATCTTTCCCTGTGTGTTGTAGAAGAAGACATTCGATAGAGCTCCAACATCAAAGGCCACTCCGGTCATAGCGAGTATGAAGAGCCCGCCGATCAATACACCTCTGTTGAGCTCTCTGCTCGATCTGACGGTCATGAACCTGACCGCCAGCTGCGGCATCGCAAGAACGCCGATCCCGACGCCGAGCACAACCGTAGATACCAACGTCCACCACCATGCGCTCCCGAGCGCAGGCATGCTGGTCCAGCCTCGGTGGCCCTGTGCGATGAGGTTCTGCGGAACCAGGCTCGCCATCTCGGTAAGAGACTGATGTGCAGAGGTCACACCGCCGAGGTGCATGTAGGTCATGATCAGAAGGAAGAGCATGCCCACGAACATGACAGTTCCCTGCATGGCATCAGTGTACATGACTCCTTTAAGACCACCCCATACGACGTAAGCTGCGATTATGATGGAGTATAGGAGAAGTGCCAGGTTGAAATCTATGGAGAGCGTCGTCTCGATGAATCTGGCTGCGCCTATAAGAACAACAGATGCATAAAGCGGCATCCCCACGAAGATAACCAGTCCGCTGAACCATTGGATGAATTTGCTATCGAACCTCCTGCCCATGAGTTCTGGAAGCGTCATGGCTCCGAGGTTATATCCCATCCTCCTCGTACGCTTTCCGTATATCACGAAGGCAATGAATATTCCCACAAAGATGTTGAGAAAGGTGAGCCAGAGAAGACCCATGCCGAAGAGTCCGGCCATTCCGCCAAAGCCAACGATCGCTGATGTGCTTATGAAAGTGGCGCCGTAGCTCATCGCCATGATATACGGATGTATCTTTCTGCCCGCCACCATATACCCCTCGGCATCTTTGGTCGTCGACCATCCTTTATATCCCAGGTAGAGCGTGACGAGCAGATAGACGAGAACAATTATGTTGAGCAGCAATAGATTCATAAAAATCACATACCCAGCTCTTTCTCTTGCATCTCCAGCTCCTGGGCCTCCCAGGCGGCCTCCTCTAACAGCTCCTTCATCTCAGACTCCTCGCCTTTATTCCAGTTGACTATACCGTATGAAATGCACAAAATTGTACTCAAAATGCATAGAAGATATACTCCCCAGATCCATGGATCGTCTATTCCAAGCACATAGGTGACCTCCTCGCATCTATCCGCAATATGTACGGTGATAGCATGTTACATATTGTCATCTTATAAGGATGTCGCTCAGCATTATAGATTACATTTGTGTTTCCGTTCCTGTCCGAACAAGCATGAAGAGCTCAGAGAATCAGCCGCCATAGTGAATATCTTCTCGCCTCTCTTCTCTTAAGGAGCGGTGCAGATCGTATATAGCGACTTCCTGGCCTGCATGACGATTGGCGTCTGCGGCCTGGTATCGTTCAGAAGAAAAGCATTTGAGCTCCTCTCAGCTCCATCTCTCCAGCTACTCAAGAACCCCCGAAGATCTCCAGTATTCTCTTCGATACGAACTCCGCAGCTCTGTCAGGATCCATCAAAGTGGTATCCACGACTATCTCAGGATTGACCGGCTCTTCGTACGCAACGCCCACACCTGGAACCTTGGCGCCGGATGCGGCCTTCTTGTAGATGCTCTTGGGCGCGAACTCCGCCTTTCTGACTGCCTCTCTCTCGATGCAGACCTCCAGAGGCGCTTTTATGTAAACCTCAGCGAATTGAGGCACAAGACTCCGTGCCAGATCGCGATATCTTCGTCTGTTCGCTGTAGCGTCGATAATCACATTGATGCCTAGCTCATACAACAGCTTTGCCATGTAGGCAAGGCTGGAATATACAAGATCCCTCTCTTCATCGGTATATTTGGGATCCGGAGTGACCACCCTTCTTATCTCATCCAGCTCGAGTATTTTCGCCTCGACTCCCTGAAGAGATAGCATTTCCTTTGTTTTTCGCGCAATTGTGGTCTTCCCGCACCCCGGCAGCCCTGTAAACCATACGACCCAAGACATGATTGGAATAGCCGTTTGCTTCAATAAAAACACAACTCAAAAACACAACTCCGTTGCACACCTCGAATCATAATTTTTACACACTTACCCCTTTGCTTCTAGTGAGATCGGAGATCGGCTTTGCCTTATTTTTGTTCAAAGATAAATCTAGATAATGTACTTATATTTATGGTGTGCCGATTTTTAGTTAGCAGCAAGCACTCTATAAATTTTGTATGCCACGATTTCCTGTGGAGCCTGGATAGCGGTATCTATTTTTGGTAGTAGATATCCTCAAAGAACGATGACGATTGATTCGCTGATATCAGAGCTCAGGAGCTTTGTGGGTATAACCAGAAAGCGGAGCATAGGTGATATGATAAGGCATTTTCCCGTCAGCTCCGATAAGATAATAGCGGATTTCGGAGAGGATGCCGCGGTCATAGATAACGGCGATGAGGTTCTTCTGCTCGCAGCCGATGGAATATGGTCGATGCTGATGGAGGCAGACCCCGAATGGGCAGGCTATTGTGCGGTTTTGGTGAATATACATGACATAGCAGCAATGGGCGGCACACCAATCGCAATGGTGGATGTTCTGTCTGTAAGATCGCAATCTGTTGCAGACGCGGTTCTAAAAGGTGTCCGGAAGGGCATAGAGAAATTCGGCGTTCCTATCGTCGGCGGGCATCTGCATCCCGACACCCCTTATGATGCTCTGGATGTTGCGATTCTTGGAAAAGCAAAAAGAAATGGCGTTATACTCAGCAGCACGGCGCAGCCGGGTGATTCCGTGGTCGTGGCTGTAGACCTGGATGGAAGGGTGCATCCGAGATTCAAGATAAACTTCGACACAACAAGCTACAAAGATAGAGAGACGCTCGCGCGGCAGCTCGAATCGATGCGAATTCTTGGGGAGAGCAAGCTGGTCACCGCTGGCAAGGACATCAGCAATCCCGGCATGCTCGGCACGCTTGGAATGCTGCTAGAGACAAGTGGCGTTGGTGCAGAAGTAGATATAAACAGGATACCGGTTCCGGAGGCGCTGGATCTCTCGGACTGGCTCAAGATGTATCCAGGCATGGGATTTGTTGTAACAACAAGGACGCCCGATCTGGTAATAGATATCTTCGAGAAGCATGAGCTGAGCACAGCCGAGATCGGAAGGGTCATTGAGGATAAAAGGCTTGATCTGAGAGACGGAGAGAGAAGAGCTGTGCTCTTTGATTTCGAGAGGGATCGCGTCACCGGCATAAACTGAGAGGGTCTATGGATCGCGCATTCATCGAGAGTCTTAGAGTCAGAGCTCGGGAGAGGAGAGCTAGAATAGGGATCGGTCTGTCAAATCCCAGCCGCGAGATAATCGAGAGGCTCAGGTCCGCAAAAGATTTCGCCGAGCTCGTAGTCGTCACCAACTCTACTTCGGTAGAGGGGTTCGAGGTCGTCGAGTCCTGCTCGCCCGAGGAGGATCTCATCAGGTTGCTGAGAAGCTCTGAGATAGATGGCGCTGTCAGAGGAAACGTATCTGCCGGCAGGACGATGCGCGCCATCTCGAGTGTCTTCGGTATCTCCGTCAGGAGAATGGCGCTGATCGAGATCGGCGGATGGGCGTTCTTCCTAGCTCCAGTCGGCATTGATGAGGGCGATACACTTGAGGATAAGCTGGATCTCGCGATAGATGGGGCGTTGTTCATACAGAGCCTCGGCATAAAACCAAAGATCTCCATTTTATCAGGCGGCAGGTTCGAGGATGTTGGCAGGAGCGAGCGTGTGGATATCAGCTTGGCGCATGGTGAATTTATAGCCGCAAGAGCTAGAGAGATGAATATAGATGCCACACATCGAGGTATACTGATAGAGTCGGCACGCGGCGACGATATGGTGCTCGCGCCCGATGGCATATCCGGCAATCTCCTCTTCAGATCTCTGCATATGGTATGCGGAGCCAACTCTATGGGCGCGCCCATTATCACAGACAAGATCGTCTTCATCGACTCGACCAGGGCCAGATCGGATTTTGTAGGGCCTGTTATCCTGGCCAGCGCGGTGGTATCGAGAAGAGAAGATGCGCAGATGGATGTACCCATCAATTAACCCAAGCAGAACCGACCATTGTAGTTGCTTCCGCTCTTCTCCGGCATTCGTATGCACACGAAGTTCACTATGGGGGTGAAAAAGGACCTGTCCGGATAAGCGCTGAGGCCATTGTTTACCGCTTCTGCATGTCAGAAAACACCTAATCTTTATTCGGACAGGTCCGAATTTTTATACCAAACACTCATGGCCTGCGTTCGCCCCTGAGAACGAAAACGGGACATTGGTATGAAAATGTCTCCGAACAAAGAGCCATTTTCATCTCTATGGGTGACCTTCAGTCGTGAGCGTTTTTCGTACCGAACACTCATGACCCACGGCCGCATGGTTCATGGTTCGGAGGCATTTTCGTACCAATTCAAAAGTTGTTCAACAGATCATCGAGATTCTATTCTGCCAAATCTCCAGATTCCTCAGCTCACGTCCCGTACATGCCACTACGCCAAAATTAGGATATGAGCATGCTCATTTGAGCATACTCATGCCGAATAGCTGTCGTAGATGTATATGTCCTTGTCTCCTGTGCGGTTGTCCGTCCATACTATCTTACGGCTTCCGATGCGTGGCTCTGTCTGGTCTCCAGGGGCTATGCATACCGGAATCTCCTTGCCTTTCTTGATATCGAAGAGATAGATATCCCAGTTGCCGTTCCTGTTATCCTGGTATACAACGACACCGTTCTCTATATCCGGATTCGTCTGGTCGCCGGGATCTGATGTTATTCGAATCTCCGTACTGGTATTCGTATCGAATGCGTAGATGTCCCAGTTTCCGTTTCTGTTGTCCTGATACACCACTATGTAGCCATCTGTTGCAGGATTGATCTGATCAGATGGGTCGCTTGTAATCTTGATCTTCTGCTGTCCCTTCCACACATAGACGTCCCAATTCCCATCCTTGTTGTCCTGATAAACAGCTATCTCGCCTGCAGATCGTGGATTGGTCCCGCTTGGAGGTATCGCCTCGACAGGCTCGCTCCCTCCATAGACGAGCTTCTTGTAGAGCCTCCAGCCGGCGAAGGATAGATCCTGCCATACGAGGTATTTGTCCCCGAGGGATATCGGCGATGGTGTATAGAACTCCGCACCAGTGAGCTGGGAACGGTTCGCAGTCAAAACATCAAATGTCCTCACGGCCCAGTTATCGTGCTGGGGATTCTGACCGACCCATGCTATCACATTACCCCTTATATCAGGGTACATATCATATAGAGGTCCGCCTGCTAGCGGGATCTCAACCTCTCTGAAGAGATCGTACACGTAAATATCCGGAGTTCCGGTGCGGTTGTCCATCCATACAACGAAGTTGCCGCTAACTGCTGGTCTGCTCTGTTCGCCAGGCGCTCTGCATACTACGCTTATCTGTCCGCTTAAACTCTCGGATCTCGGCCTCTCCTTCAGGGTGTCCAGCCAGACTAGCTTCTGATCCATATCCGGCTTCGCCTGTGCCGGTCCAGCTGCAACAAGATCGTCTTTCCATGTGGTGATGTCGAGCTTGCGCAGGGATCCATCATCATCGATGTATGCTATGTACTTCCCGGATACCGCTGGAGATGACTGTATCCCGGGCCTCGGATACCTCTTGCCCCACTTCTTATCGTAGATGTAATAAGCGATATCGCCTGTCGCTCTATCCTCCCATACTATCGTGTTTCCGTAGATGTCCGGGAATACCTGATCTCCCTCTCCCGTCAGCCTGGACTCGTTGCCTGTGCTCATGTCATAAACATAGATATCCCAATCGCCATTTCTGTCGTCCTGCCATACGATAAGGCTTCCTGATATCTTCGGGTACATCTGATCGCCCGGACCCTTGTGAATGGGCAGGATCTTCTCATCAGAGATACTATAGGCGGTAATATCCCAGCTGCCGGATGAGTTATCCATCCATACGATCGTGTTTCCGGAGATGTCTGCCCATACCTGATCGCCAGGACCTGTTGCCACTGCAGTAACACTTCCTGTTGTCATATTGATCATATACACATCCGAGGATCCGGAGCGGTAATCGGAATAAACAACGTTCTGTCCGGAAACACGTGGGTATAGCTGATCCCCCTCCTCTCTCAATATCGGCACCTCGGATCTCGTGAAGAAATCGAATCCGTATATATCCCAGTCGCCACGCCGATTATCGGACCACACCATAAGGCTGCCGTTTGTCGAGGGAAAGTCTGTGCTGAGCCAGAGCAATGGATCCCAGAGCGGGGACCTCGCCCTTATCTGCGGCCTTCCTGTGCTATCATCCATCCATACCACGTATTTATTGCTAAGAATCTTGCTGGAGGCTATCGGCTTTACTCTGTACGGATCACCTTTCCCATCGCTTGGCGTTTGATACAGAGGCATTGTGGCAATCGGGATCTCTCTGCCCTTCACCATATCGTATAGGTAGATATCCGCTGCACCACCGCGCTCATCAAGCCATGCCACATATCTATCGTATACGCAGGGAGCTCCCTGGTTGTATACATTCGTGCATATCGGGGTCTCTCTGCCTGTGCTCAGATTGTACGAGTATATATCCCAATTCCGGATGGTCTTGTTCGGCGCGTTCCTGCCATCGGCCCAGACTATCGTATCCCCATAGATCCAGGGCTGAACCTGGTTCGCAGGATTTGTGCATATCGGGGTCTCCTTGCCCGTGGTTATGTTATACATGTATATATCCCAGTTCCCGGACCTCTTGTCAGCCCATACGACTCGATCCTTGAAGATCACGGGCGATAATAGCTGTGCCTGCTGCTGTGTTGTTATCTGCCGCTCTGAGCCCTGGAGTATGTCATACAAATAGATCTGATCGCTTCCTGTTCTGTTGTCCATCCAGACCACATACTTGCCATCGATCATGGGATATCTCTGATCCGATTGATCTCTCGAGATCTGTCTCTCCTTGCCAGAGGTGAGGTCGTAGAGAAATACGTCGAGATTTCCGTTTCTCATGTCCGTGTATATCACATAATTCCCGGAGACGTCGGGGCTGCTGTGATCAATATCATCGTTTGTGATCCTGATCTCCTCACCGGTTGTTAGATTCAAGAGGTACACCTGATACCGACCGGTTCTGTCGTCAGTCCATGCGACCCTGTCTTCAAACACCGCTGGATTTGTGTGGTTGAAAGCTCCAGGTGTTATGAGCAGATCCGGAACTATTGTCCTGTCCCACATGTATATGTCAGGATCCTGGAGCCCCTGTCTGTAATCGCTCCAGACGACCCCTCTCTCGCCGATAGCGGGCTCCATAACAATAGGTCCTTGAATGAGTGAAAGCTCCTCTCCGCTCTCAGTGTTGTATAGGATTATCTCCGTTCCATTGTTCTGCCAGGCTATGTATTTGCCATAAACAGCCGGCGCGGTCTGAATGCCTGGTCTGGTCAGAACGGTCTCCCTTCCTGAGGAGATATCGTAGAATGCGATATCCAGCTCACCAGATCTGTTATCTGCCCATGCTGCGATATTTCCATCGATCGACGGTAGGGTCTGATCTCCATTGGCCTTGCAGATGGCTTTCTCGGAGCCGCTTGAGATATCATACATGTAGATATCGAAATTTCCGCTCCTGTTATCAGACCAGACTATGCGCCCCTTGCTGACCTTTGGCGTTATCTGATCGCCCTGTGCAGCCGTTACAGCTATCTCTTTTCCTGTTGTTAGATCTTTCATGTAGATATCCCAATCTACGTTCCTGTCATCGCTCCAGACGACTGTATCGCCGTCGATATCAGGATCTGTCTGGTTTCCATGTGCATCCGTGACTATCTCTTCGACACGTTTCTTGACATCATAGAGGTAGATATCAGCGTTGCCGCTGCGCATATCCTGCCAGACTATTCTGTAATTTGATACTGCTGGATTGATCTGGATGAAGGGATCGATGCAGATCCATCGTTCTTCTCCGATCTCGAGGTCGTACATGAATATATCGAAGTTCCCACTTCTGCTATCGGCCCAGACCACAATATGGCCATCTATATCCGGCTGTTCCTGCGCAGATCCCGTATAAACGGCAATCGGTCGCTCCTTTCCCGTATCAGCTGAAGATGCTGTAGCAAGTATGATTGTAACAAGAACAGCGTGAGCTATCATTTTGCCTATCATCTTTCATTCCTCGTTCCACAGCAACCAGGCCATTTGCAGTGCACCTATATGAAGTTATTTCGACATCTGTCGTTAAATATCTCTCACACAACGGATCTTCAGCTCATCAGACTTAAATAAGTCTCGTGCACACTCCAAGCCGTGATAAATCATGTCATTGGAGATAGAGGATATTCATGCGAGAGAGATCCTTGACTCTCGCGGCAACCCGACGATAGAGGTGGATGTCACTACATGCTGTGGTTTTGGCAGGGCTGCAGTTCCATCCGGGGCATCGACAGGCACTTACGAGGCGCTGGAGCTGAGAGATGGCGGCGATCGGTATGGCGGAAAGGGCGTGCTCAAGGCCGTGAGGAATGTCAATGAGGTGATAGCTCCGAAGTTGATCGGGCTTGATGTTCTCGATCAGAGGGGAATAGACCAGATCATGATAGAGATGGATGGCACGCCGAACAAATCGAATCTCGGGGCGAATGCGATACTCGGCGTCTCCCTGGCAGTAGCAAAGGCTGCAGCGAGCTCTCTTGGCATACCTCTCTACAGGTATCTTGGCGGGGTCTCGGCCACAAGATTGCCTGTTCCATCCTTGAATGTGCTCAATGGAGGAAAGCATGCCGGGAACAATCTTGCGATTCAGGAGTTCATGATAGAGCCGTGGGGGGCGGAGTGCTTCAGCGAGGGTTTGAGGATGGCTGCAGAGACGTATCATGCGCTTGGCAAGATACTGAGCGGCAAATACGGCAACGTAGCAACCAACGTCGGCTTTGAAGGTGGTTATGCTCCTCCGATATCGAGAACCAGAGACGCCCTCGATGCGATAATGGCAGCATTGGATGTTACAGGATACACAGAGGAGATAAAGCTGGCCATAGATTCTGCAGCATCCAGCTTTTACCTCGATGGCGGTTATTCGATAGACGACGATAGGCTTACTCCAGGAGAGCTTATCGATTTCTATGTTGATCTCGTCAAGACGTATCCCATTGTTCTACTAGAAGATCCCTTCGAGGAGAATGCCTTCGAGGATTTTGCGGAGCTCACAGCGAAGATCCCGGATACGATAATCGTAGGAGATGACCTCTACGTAACAAATATGGAGCGAATCAAGAAGGGCATAAAGATGAGGGCCACAAACGCTCTTCTCCTGAAGCTCAACCAGATCGGGAGCGTATCAGAAGCATTCGATGCGGCCACGCTTGCGTTCAGGAACGGCTTCCAGGTGATGGTGAGCCACAGATCGGCTGAGACAGAGGATTCGTCTCTCGCGGATGTATCTGTCGCAGTAGGCGCAGAGCTTATAAAAACCGGCGCACCGGCGAGAAGCGAGAGGAACGCGAAATACAACCAGCTCCTGAGGATCGAGGAGGCCCTGGGGGAGTCGGCGAGCTACGCCGGAAAGAAAAGATGGAGATGATAAAATGGCTCGCGGGTGTGGGCCGACAAAATAGACATCTGGAGATGCTGTGTTGAATAAGTAAAGATGTTGAGGCCGACAGCGATCGATTGGTGTGAATTTGCTTCCTGGTATCGAAAAACCTTCATGGCCTAATGCCACCCATGTGGATTAAAATGGCGCGGAAGCATTTTCATACCAAACATTCATGACCATGGGAGTCTGTTCGGAGATATTTTGGACCTGTCCTGATGAGCGCTGCGGCCAGAAATTCGGATCTTTATCGCTTCGCATCTCAGAAACACCCGATCCTTATTCGGGCAGGTCCGATATTCTTATACAAATCATTTAATTCTCGTATGCTTATTTATGCATCGACTTCCTCGGTGGAGTTTCGAGCTCCCGAAATGGAGCGTGTCCCCTCAAACAGCTCGATTTCTGAGCACGCCTATCCCTTCGATCTCCACCTCCACGATATCGCCTCTCCTAAGCATTCCAACCCCAGGGGGCGTGCCTGTCGCTATAACATCTCCCGGCTCCAATGTCATTATCGAGCTAACGAACTCCACAAGCTCTCCGAGTCCGAAGATGAGATCTGATGTGTTGGATCTCTGCCTGATCTCACCATTCACCCTCGTGCATATATCGAGATCCTCGGCATCCTCAATGCTCATCGGCGAGATCCATGGGCCCACTGGAGCGAATGTGTCAAAGCTCTTTGATCTGGTCCATTGGCCGTCTTTCTGCTGTAAATCGCGAGCAGTCACATCATTGAAACATGTGTACCCCAAGATATATTCCTCAGCCGCGTCCTTCGAAACGTGTTTGCATCTCCTGCCGATCACTATGGCGAGCTCACCCTCGTAATCGACGCGATTGCTGGCAGCTGGCATCAGGATATCGGCATCCGGGCCTATTACCGCGGATGGCGGCTTCAGAAACAAGATCGGCTCCTCTGGAAGTTTCATCTTGAGCTCTCTGGCATGCTCAACATAATTCAGGCCGACGCAGACCAACTTCGTCGGGGATGTTGGAGCTAGAAGCTCCACATCTCTCAGTTCGTATGATGATCCATTCGCTGATATCTCATCGCCGTTCACACGGCCGTTTAATATCCTATCTCCATATCTGAAACGCGCTATCATGATCGGACCTCAGTAGCAGCTCTCCTTCAGGCCAGAAGCTCCGCGCCTGTACCTACCGAACTCTCCGTCGATGAGTTTATCGCCCGTGATCACAGGCCCCTCGACGCAGACCCTTATACCATGGGGATCCAATGAGCATGATCCGCAGATTCCAACGGCGCACTTGAAGTATCTGTTGATGCTCGCTTGGATCTTCGATGCGTGCTCTTTGCATCTACATATTATATCGTGCATCATCATCTCCGGGCCGCATGTGTATATCTGCGTATAATCCTCCAAATTCAGATCGACAAGACCAGCAGACGCTCTGCCCTTTATTCCGGCGCTCCCGTCATCCGTGGTCAGTATAACCTCTCCAAGCCGCCTGAAGCGCTCGAGAAAGATGATATCATCTCTGGTTCTGAAGCCTATAACCGCTGTGACGTCAAGACCCCTCTCCTTCGCATACTCCCCGAGGAATGCAAGCGGTGCCACGCCAACGCCCCCGCCTATTAGCAGTATTCTGTCGCCGACAAGCTTGAAGCCATTTCCGAATGGCCCTCTGCAGCCGACGCTCTCTCCCGATCTTAAATCGCAGAGCGCTCTCGTGGCCTCTCCTACAGCATGCACCGTGATAGAGTCGGGAGCCGAGAAGCTCATCGGTATCTCATCCACGCCCCTGATCCAGACCATCATGTACTGCCCTGGAAGAGGATCCAGGGATCTCTGGAAGCGAATGGTCTTCACCGAAGGCGTCTCGACGATCACATCTTTGATCACGAGATCTGCGGGCCTGAACCTCATCTCAACCTCCGCGCAATTCCGCGAATATCATCTAATCTCTTTCCCTTCCTGTCGAGAAACCTCGAGATGCCATCTGCGATATCCCTGAATGTATCAAGCCCTCCGAGGAGAGCGGTGCCTATCTGGACGCCGGATGCACCAGCCATTATCATCTCCACAGCATCCTGCCAGCACGATACACCTCCAACACCTATGATTGGGATCTCCAGAACTCCGGAGAGCTCGTATACGCATCTGAGCGCTACAGGCTTTATCGCAGGGCCCGAAAGGCCGCCTATGACGTTACCCAGAATCGGGTAGCCGGACTCCACATCGATCGCCATTGCCTTGAGGGTGTTTATGGCGACGACCGCATCTGCACCACCCCGCTGGGCTGCGAGCCCCAATATCTTTATATCTGTGACGTTTGGCGTGAGCTTGACCCATACCGGAACCGCTACAGATCTCTTGACGGCTTTTGTTATCTCCTCGACGTTACAGGGGTCGCATCCGATCTCGCTGCCGTATCCCTCGGCATGCGGGCATGATAGATTCAGCTCGAATCCATCGGCATCGAGAGCGCTTGCTATCTCCTCGAACTCATCAGGACCAGAGCCGAAGATGCTGACAACAACAGGGACGCCGCCCTCCCTTGCGATATCTATCTCCTCTTGGAATGCTCTGTAGGAGGGGTTCGGCAGTCCCATCGCGTTTATGAGCCCGACACCGAGTCTGACTACTGTAGGTCCCGGATGGCCATCTCTGGGCTCCAAGCCGATTGATTTTGTAACGACTGCGCCTGCGCCCGCGAGGACCGCCCTTTTCATAGAGGCGCCTGTGGTTCCCAGAATCCCAGCCGCAAGCATCAGCGGATTCTCAAGCTTCAGACCGCCAACATATCCCGCAAGGGATGCCATGTGTGAGGATCCGGCCTTATGGGATAAAATACTTCTCAGCGGTTCACCAACTCTGGAAGCCGTTATGCCAAAACTCGCATCCCATTTGCTGATGGTTTCGACTCCAGCAGCTACACCGACTTCGGCCTGCCGAAATGCTTCTCGAAGACAGCGGGAATCTCATCGACCCTCCTCAGAATAAAGGTCCCCTCCATGGCCTCGAGCCGCTCAACGTGCTCGACATCCTCCCGTCTTATTCTGAGCCTGAGATCTCTTCCGTCTGGCAGCTTTGTCACCGTTATTCCTTCCTCGTAGTCGGAGGGCATTATGTAGAGCGGCACATACGCCTTCTGGGCCATTATCGCCGCATTGGTAAGAAGCGTATCCGCTAGGCGCAGAGATATCTTGGCAACGGTATTCGATGTAGCAGGAGCGATGAGCAAGAACTCGAACTTTCCGAGCTGGAGCTGGCCGGCCAGAAAAGGCGCGTTAGCATTTGCCTCCACCCAGATCTTGTCGAAGTTCGCTTCGAGGTCGTTGAATAGTTTGTAGTACTTTATCACCTGATCTCCAGCCCTCGATATGTAAACTCTGATATCAACGGTCTCTCTGTATCTGTTCTGAACCTCCTTCATCATATCCACGATCTCTGGAAGTCTATCGCCGCTGCCCGTTATGCCCCATGCAACCCTTGCCTTCCTATCTGACATGATATCGAGGATGTTGGCATTCTGAATATAATTTTCGATGTTCTTTCCCATCATGGGCTAGAAGCACTGAAGCGATGAAGCTTGAGATAGAGCCAATTCGTACAGGTCAGAACTTTCAATTGCTATCGATTATGGCGCAGCGACCTGTCGACAAATCACTGGAGAATAAGGATTGAAAGACAAAGGCAGCATTGTGAGGTTGAAAGCCAAAAAGTAATTTATAAATAGTTAAAAAAGTACATTGCTATCAAATGGAGATCAAATTAACCTCAAAGGAGAAGCTTGTGTTATATGGTCTATCCAGATACCCTGGGCAGAGTGATATCGATCTATCTTCTTTGATTGATGTAGACAGATCTACTATATTCAAAAGCAAGCGCAAATTTCGCGACTGGCAATTGATCAGGCTTCTGAATGTGCCATCATGCGGCGCACTTGGCGTCGAGATGCTCAGCATGGTGTTCATGCGGTTCTCGCCAAGAATCGATGGCCGGGAATCTCTCACAGAGTGGTTGGAGATGCCGGACTGCGTCCTCTGCGCGGCGACGAACACCGATGCGTTCTCCCTTGTATACTCGAAGAACATGACGGAGTTCAAGAGACGATCCGAGAGGATTCTGAACAGCTACCAGCTTAACGGCGTACTTAAAGATTACAGATGCGTGCATTGTTCGGTGGAACTGACAGAATACCATTACAATGTCTCTGCAGCCATCAATGAGATGTTCGATCTCGGGCGGAGCGATATACCACGTGAATCTATACCTCTAAAGCCATCAGATGTCGTGCGGTTTTCTGAAAAGGACCGGCTGACCCTCTACGCGTTCGTCAAATATCCCAGTCTATCAGACCTGGAATTGTCGAAGAGAACGGGGATCTCGAGGCCTACGATCTCCGGCAAGAGGGTCAAGTTCTTCGAAAGCAATATCCTGAATAGAGAGGTCTACATAGAATGGCAAAAAATATGCGGCGAGCTGCTCTGCTTCTACCATCTGCGCATGAAGAGGCTTGACGAAGAAGTTCTTCGCGATATCGGAGAGCTGCTGAGGAACATCGGATTCCATCTCTTATATTACCTGCAACCCGGCGATGTCTGTGGCGTTATGCTCTCGCCGAGCTACACACATCTCAAGGGCTGCCTGGATGCGCTTGTCCATGATGCCCTTGAGATGGATCTCCTCTGCGAGGATCCGTATACCATGATAATGCCGCTGCGTACAATGGCCCTGAAAAAGCTTGATTACGCTCCTGTCACAGCAGAGATGCTCGGCATAAAAAAAGAGCTATGAGCGAGATAGTTATAGTCGCATCATCCTCAGATCCAGCAAGCATGAACATCGCCTCCAGGCTACTTGAGCTTGCCGACTGGGACCGGGAGGGCGATCTTAGATTCTACAAATCCTACTGCATGTTGAATATCCAGGAGGAGCTTATCGAGATCAGAGATCTAGAGGGCTTGCTTGAGAGCATCGGTATCTCCCCCAGGTTGATAGTCTTCGCATCTCGTCATAAGTCCAGAGAGGCTCTTCCATGGCTCGGCGGCCACTTCACAGGGATCCTGCAAAAGGATTCATTCGAGTTCTCTGCCCCTGCACCATACGCGCTGAAGTCCTTGCTCATCTCTCTACAGCGCAATCTGCCTGATGGCTTCCAGCTATCCGCTGAGGCAACACATCACGGACCTCTCGACCTTCACACACCCTCTCTCTTCGCGGAGATCGGCTCCGCGGAAAGTCAATGGCTGGACCCAGCCGCGGGAATGGCCGTAGCGAAGTCGATCTTGGATTTAGAAGGAGATCTTGAGCACGCAGGCGAGCCTGTGCTTCTCGGCATCGGGGGCGGCCATTACGTCCAGAGGCAGACAGAGCTAATGCTCTCCAGGCCTGTTGCCTTCGGTCACATGTTCTCGAAGTATCAGGCCTCAATGCTGGATGCCGCCTCTTTAGAGCGAGCTGCCAGCCTCTCAAACGCCTCTTGTATCTACATAGACCGCAAATCTTTCAGCTCTCTAGAGCGCAAAAGGCTCGAAGAGCTGGCAGATGCCCTTGGGCTGAGGATGATGAGCAAAAAAGACATCGTAGATCTATGAGTTTTCAAAACTCATCTGCACAGACCATTCCAAAAACCTTGGGCTAGATCCCCAGGAATAGCCAGTATATGAATAAATTGACTGCGGTGAGCGGAATTCCGATCTTAACAAACTCCAAGAATGTGATTGTAGCGCCATTCCTCTCGGCATTCTGTATGATTATAACATTGCTGGCTGCACCCAGGATGGACAGATTACCTGCTATCGTGCTACCGGCAGCAAGTGCAACCAGAGCCTGAGCAGTCGCGCCGATCTGGTTGAGAACCGGCAGGTAGAGAGCGACGAAGGGCACATTCGAGACGACCTGGCTGAGCATAACGCTCAGGGCGAGTATGAGTGGAATGGATGCGACATTCATGCAGTTCAGATCCAGAGAGCTCTGGATGAAACCGGACCTCCAGACAGCCTCCATGAGAACGAACATGGAGGCGAAGAAGATCAGGGTCTCCCAGTCGATTTTCCTGAGTATCTGCCATCTTCTCCTGCTAAGGACCAGAACTGGAAGAGCAGAGAGTACCGCAATGTAGGTCAGCCTGAAAGACTCTCCCGTGCCCCAAATCACGGCTCCGATCTTCAAGAGCACGAGAATCAATACAATGGACAGAGAGATCTTGCTTATCCTGGCTAGCTCTCTATCACTTATACTGTCATTTAGCTGAAGGTTGTTCAGACGCCTGAATTCGCTGCTGTAAAATGTTCTCATAAGAGGATAAACGATGAAGAGGTTGACGCACGTCGGTACGAATAGATGGCCGAAGAAGTCCGCGAATGGGTTTGCGAACCCTCCATCGATCGCTATGAGCAGGTTCTGCGGATTGCCTATGGGGCTCATAGCGCTTCCTATGGTGACGGCAAATGCCAGTGAGAGCAGCAATAGCTTGGGGGAGATCTTATGCACAGTTGAAAGATAAAGAACGATGGGTGTGCCTATTATGGCTATTGTATCGTTCATCAGAAATGCCGAGAGGAAGCCCATCCCGAAGATGAGCATTATTATCAGCTTATCCGTGGTATCTGCCCTGCCGAAGAGCTTATTCGTGATATGGACCAGATAGCCGCTCTCCCGCATCGCCTCGCCGACTACGAACATGCCTGCGAGAAAAACCATGACATCGATGTTGATCGATCTTATGGCATCTACTGGCGATATCTCGCCCAGAGCGACAACAGCAACGGCTCCGCATGCCATTATCTGCCATATCTTAAGCCTGAATTCCCCGATCTGCCTAAATGCTATCAGCAGAAGCACCAAGATCAGAACTACGATCGATATCAACGGGAGGTCATCCTGCAATCAGCGACTGTCTAGACAAGATGCACTGCAAGGTATGTGATAGTATATATTTCTTCTCTTCTGTATGCTGTGTCGAATAATTCGAGGCGATGTGGTCGCTAGATATCGATTATTATCAAAATCTTTATTCGTATGAATTAGTCCTCTGCTATTGAATTGCTGAACTTTATTCAACACAGCACTTCTGTAGCGGCTGTGGCATATGAATTCAGAGCTACTTCATCTAACCCCCCAAAGAACATCGAGTATAAGCGCTGCGAACAGAACAGCTCTGTAATTTGCGCCCTGATAGAAGAGCCTGTCACCACGCTCTGGAGTGGGATTTCGCATGAAATCGATGCATTGCCTGAGCATCCACACGCCGGAAACCATCGCCACCGCATAGTATACCACGTCCAGCCCCGCAGAGGCGCCCAGAAGCAGTGAGAGGACTATGCCAGCGGACCAGAATGCTGCCACAAGCCTTGATGTGAGTGGTATCCCATATGTGGCAGGCGTCGTGGGGATACCCTTTGCCCTGTCTCCGGGCACGTCCCTGGCAGCATCACAGTTTGTAAAACCCCAGTCTGTTATGCAGATCATAAGGCCTAGAAGGAGTGCTGCTGGATGGAAGCCAGGCCCTGGTTTGAGATAACCGAGGGGCGAGATTGCGAGCCACACGCCTACAGGGACCATGCCGAATGCCAAGCCGACGAATATCCAACTGAGGGGAGTTCTGCGCTTGGCCCATGCTGAATATGCTGTTATTATCACCGTGGCCAAAAGCAGCGCCACTAAACTCTCGGGGTTGAGATAAAGCGCCGCTGCCGCCGCGAGGAGGAAGAGCATCGCAGCATAAGTTGCGGCGGCTCTCCTGCTCACCCTCGATGATGGAAGGGGTCTTCCAGGCATTCCAATGCTGTCAACATCCACATCGATGTAATCGTTGAAGACGTAAGCGCTGGTGATAGCAAAATACGCGCCGATGGTGGCAATCAGGAAGGGCAGAGCATCCGGAAGAGCGCCCGAGGTGGCGTATGCTGAAAGCAGAGCAGATGCAGCAGGAAGGGCGAGATCCATTGGCGCGAGAGGTGGACGGAGCAGCTCCAGATATGCCTTTACGTCCATGGAAGTCACTCCAAGAGGCCATCGAAGATGCTCAGATGATCCTGAGGCTTTGTGAGAAACTCCAGCTTTTGAGGATTCTTGACAAGCGGGTACATCTCCGTTCGCTTGGAGAAGCCGAATCTATGTAGCTCGTATTCATCTGGCGCCTCCACCCACCTCAGGGGGGCAGGTTTTTCGTATCTTGTGTTCTGGATGAAACCATTCTTTGTATAATAGTACGCGGCACCGCCGAGCCTTTTGTAGGGCTCATAGATGGATGAGAAGCTTCTGCAGACAAAATTCGCCATTTTTAGCTGCTTGTTAGAGCGGTTTATGGTGACATGACCATAACCAGGCGGTATTACGACCTTGTCGCCCTCTAACGCCTCAACACATACTATGTCGGTTGCGGACTCGTTCTGAAGCAGATACAGCGCTTCACCCTCGAGAACCTCGTAAACCTCCGGGTAGGTGACGTTCGTTCCCGCTACGCAGGGATGATAATGGCCCGCGGTCTTAACATACTCTCTACCGAGCATCTTGGGCGGTATCACGGTTATGTCATAGCGAAGATCATGTTCTCTTAGTCTATCTCGATCAGATCTGCTGAGGTACAGGTCTCTATACATGTAATAGAGATCCATATCCTCCGCGGAGCGCGCCCATTCTTCATCATACAAGAGATCGCGCATATCGCTCAATCTCCTGATATCCGGCTCCCATCGCCTTCCTCCGATCTCCAGGGTCAGCACTTCATCCACCTCTTCATCCGGTCGTAAGAGTATTGCATCATTTTAAACTAGCATCTCGCTTCATAAATGAAGTCGCGGGTATTCGCTGCTCCCATCAAATTCTTCGTAGACTAACAAAACCTCAAACCACTTCCTCATGCAGGGAAGAAATTCACGTGTGCTGACCGTCCAAGTAGCACAGATGGTCAGCACAGCGAACAACCATCACCCTAGTATCTTGTGTAGGTGGAACTGATGCGGCCCGAGCTTTCCACCGAAATTTCCCGCGGAGATCTTTATCACGCCAGGAACCCTGCAGGCAGCTTCAATCCCCACGCGCATAGATTCTTCGATGGCCTCTCTGCTTATGCCATTGATCACGATCTCGTAGCCGGCAGTGACATTCTCTGGAAGCACACAGACGCCCTGCTCCTTGAGCGTGGGGCAGAATGCCACATTCGTCGACGCCTTGAGGAACTTGTATCTGCTTCCGACCTTGGAACCGCTCGCGACCACCCCACCCGGGAATGGTGTGATCGTCCCCTTCAGCTTGCTTATCGCATCGACCGCTGCCTCAGCAGCCATGAGCGCAGCAGGTTGGTTCTGGCCCAGGATGTAGAAGTTTCCGCCTGCAATTCCATCGACAGCTCCGATGGTCTCCTCCACGAGGAAGTCCCCCTCCATTATGGGGATCTTGCAGAACTTCCTGCTGCAGTATTCGATATCGCATTGGTAGCCGTCGCCAAAGTATCCGAGCTTCTTTCCCGTATCGAACTGCTTCTCTGCCTCCGGCAATCCGTTGAACACAGCAGTCGTTGGAGCCGTGAGAACGCACTGGCCTATTCGTGCGAGGAGAGAGCTCTCCAGGCTCTTCCAGCTCATATTGCATATCTGTATGTACACACCAGGCCTGCCATCTGGCGTCTCTCTTCCGGGAACGACACACTCAATACCGGCCTCCGCGGGGCACATAATAACAGAAGTCCCAAAGCCAGTGGCCTCGCGGGCGGCCTCGAGCGCCCAGCGTTCACTGATGGCTGTTATCAGTACCCTCCCGATCTTTATGGGAAACGCCTCTGCGAATGTATCCTCTATCTCCACCCCGTTTATCCTCATTTATACCACACCTATCTTGGATTGTAAACAGCGAGCTCAAAGCCCTTCTCGCTATTAAATGCAGCAGCAGAGCAGACAGGGCGCTCGAATGGCATGCCGAAGAGGGATCTCGCTATGCTTGATGCACTAGACCCCTCGAGGGATACAGGCTCGAAGCCGGTCTTCTCATAAGTTGCCACCATCCAGGCATCCCCATCCTCGAGCCCGATCTCTTTAACCCTGATCTCATCAGAAGCAGCGATGCCGAGCACGCCTTTGGATTCGGATACAACCGCTGCAATTCTCGGCGTCTTCAGTTCGTCCCTTTCATATCCGTAAGCGACTAGGCTGAGAGCCACAGCATCTAGATGTCTACAGCCATCCTCTATGCGTTCGAATATCATGTCTGTCTGATCGCCATTCGATACGACCGCGAAATCGTCGGAAACCCTTATGCAGGGATATGTTATATACGGATTCCTCATCATGTCAGATGGGTCTGAAGGATGGATTATGATCGAAGATCCCGAAGCAGTTGCCCGCCGGTTTGGATAGGATCTGGACGAGACCCGGTATCCAGCCCAGATTCTGCCATTCGACATGCCTATTGCAACGATCCTTCCGACGTACACGCCAAACACCCTTCAATACAGAAGGCCGAACCTCTCGGCATTCTCGTCTGCGATCTCCTGTATCTTCTTGATGATCTCGGCCCCATCCTCCTGCCTGAAGATATGTCTGTATCTGCCCTGAGCCTTCAGATAATCCTCAACAGGCCTCTTTTTGTGTATCTTCTTGACGCCTGCTAGCTTCCCGTCGACATATTCGTATAAAGGCCAGAGGCAGGTCTCAACCGCAATACGTGATATCTCTATTGTATTTCCAGCCTCGAATGACCAGCCTGTGATACATGGGGCGTTGACCTGGATGTAGGCCGGCCCAGGAATCTCGATCGCTCTTTTAACCTTTCTTCTCAAATCGACGGGATAGGCTACTGCAGCTGTCGCCACGTAAGGAGCGCGGTGAGCGAGAGCTATAGCCGGCATATCCTTCTTCGGCCTCGGGTTTCCAAAGCTGATCTTGCCTGCTGGCGTTGTTGATGTAGATGTGTAGCATGGTGTAGAGCTGCTCCTCTGAACGCCGGTGTTCATATAGGCCTCGTTGTCGTAGCAGATGTACTTCACGTTATGTCCGCGATCTAACATGCCTGAGATGCAGCCCATACCTATATCGAAGGTGCTGCCATCACCCGCTATCACTAATACGTTTACATCTTTCCTTCCGAAGCGCTTCAGCGCAGACTCTACGCCGGAAGCGACTGCTGCCGCGTTCTCGAAGAGCGAATGTATCCATGGAACCATCCAGGAGCTCTCGGGATAAGGTGTCGATGTCACCTCAGCGCATCCTGTAGGCGTTACAACTATCGTATTTGGCCCGGCCGCGTCCAGTATGAGCTTGATCACCGTGGGCATAGAACAGCCCGCGCATGCCCTGTGTCCAGGTGCGAAATAATTCTGCATGCAAGACCTCCTAAATTAAATCCTCTCTGAGACTTAGAAACTCCATCTCGTTCTCGATGCCTTTGCCTCTTGCTGCGATCGCTTTATCGACCATCCGGCGGATGTCCTTTTCAGTGATATCTCTTCCACCGAGACCGGCAGGGAATCCTATGACAGGCATCCGGAGGTCTGTATTGTAGAGAGCTGCCTTCAGATCTGTGAGGAGGGCGCTTTCGTAGCCGACGGTGACATCCTTTTCGATGACTGCAACAACCTCAGCGTCTTTGAGCGCTTTTCTGAGCGCCTCGGCTGGGAATGGCCTGTAGCTCCTGACCTTCACGAGGCCGACCTTAAGACCTTCGTCGCGCATCTTGTCTATGCAATCCTTTATCGTTCCGATTACCGAGCCCATTGTTACTATCATGATCTCCGCGTCATCACCCCTGTAAACATCTATCAGGCCACCATACCACCTTCCAAATTGCTCCGCGAACTCCTTTGCAACAGACTCTATCTTAGCGATGGCGCGCCTATGAGCATCCCACTGCATGTATCTGAACTCCGTGAAGAAAGACGGATCCGCGAAAGCTCCAAAGGTCTTCGGATTCTCGGGGTCTAGGCGATATCTCGGCTTGTAGGGGGGCAGAAACCTCGCGACACTCTCTCTGTTCAGAAGCTCAACCGGCTCGTAGACATGCGTCAGTATGAATCCATCCATGCATACCATGACGGGTGTCATTATATCCGGATCCTCGGCTATTTTGTAGGCCTGCGGTATGGCATCGATGGCCTCCTGCACGTTCTCCGCATAGATCTGGATCCAGCCGGAGTCGCGAGCCCCGACGCTGTCCTGCTGATCGTTCCATATATTCAGAGGCGCTCCTAGAGCCCTGTTGGCCACAGTCATCACAATCGGCAGCCTGAGGCCGGAGGCGTTATAGAGAACCTCCCACATCAGAGCGAGCCCCTGGCTCGTCGTTGAGGAATAGCATCTCGCACCCGCAGCGCTTGCTCCGACGAGCACCGACATGGCTGAGAACTCCGAATCCACGGTGAGGAACTCGGTATCGAGCTCGCCATCAGCGACAAACTGTGAGAGGTGCTCGACTATGTGGGTCTGAGGTGTTATCGGGTATGCAGCTACAACATCGGGGGAACAGCACATAACGGCATGGGCCACTGCATAAGACCCCTCCACGACCTTCATCTTGGCCAGCCTCTGGGCCTTCTCATCTGGAGTACCGAACATCATCATCGCCTCTCCAAAACCATCTCTATCGCCTTTCTCGGGCACTCATGAGCACAGACTCCACACCCCTTGCAGTAGTCCAGATCCGGAACGAAGAGGCCATCCACCTGATGGATACATGCCTCGGGGCAGTATATCTCGCAGAGGCTGCACTTTATGCATCTTTTGTGGTTCACAACAGGAACATACGTACGCCATGCACCTGTCTTGTTTGCAACACTGCTGCCAGGCTCTGTTAGAGCTGCAAGTGCAAGCTTCATTTAACAACCCTCTCGTAAGCTGTTTTTATTGCAGTGAGGTTCTTTTCTGCCAGACTGCCGGAGAATTTCGCCATCAAAGCCTTCTCGAGACTCTCCAGCCTCACCTCGCCCGTCGCCCCACAGAAGGCGCCAAGCATGGTCGTGTTTACTATAGGCCTACCCAGAGCTTCTATGGCGATCCGGGTCGCATCTATAGTTACCACTTCAGCATTCGTTTTCAGATCAATCGCTGTGGCATCTTTATCAGTATTTATTATTATCTTCCCAGTCGGCTTCAAACCGCTTGCGACATCGACCACATCTAGAAGGGTGACATCCTGAACGATAACGTAATCTGGCTCGTATATCTGGCTCCTCATCCTTATGGGCTTGTCATTGATCCTGGCGAAAGCCATCACCGGAGCACCTCTGCGCTCTACCCCGAAGGCGGGAAATGCCTGGGAGAATCGGCCGTCCTCGAAGGCAGCGATGGCGATCATCTCGGCCGCAGTGACCGCGCCCTGCCCCCCACGACCATGGAATCTTATCTCCTTCACCTGCAGACCTCCTCTCAACCCGAGAAGCATCAACCAGATATAAGCATTTTCGCGCGATCGGTGTCTTGACTCGGACCTGTCCTAATAAGGATTAAGTGTTTATGACATGCAGAAGCGGTAAAGATCCAGATTTCCGGCCTCAGCGCTTATCCGGACAGGTCATTTAACTCTACGGAAAAACGATTTGAACGCCTTGTCAAGTCTTCTCAAGACGTCCTGCAAGAGCTGAGAATACACGTTCTGGTAATTACCTTTCCGTCTCTCTGCTGTGAGCCAGGCAGCTTGTTCTTCATAGCTCCTGCTGACGCCTTCGGATTCATAGGCATTCCTTCTATCAGCTAAAGCTTCATTATAGAGCTGCCTGCAGGTCTCAAGGGTGTCCTCTAGTTTATCGATCTGCTCTTTGTTAGGATACAAGCGGACCTTGTAGGCAAACTTCAAGATTTTCTCGATGCCTTTTTATCCAAAAATAGTTTTGGCATAGTTGGCGGGCTCGTTTCATTCAATACTCATCCCAACCGCAGCGAGCTGCGGAGTATTCTAATAAAATAAAAGCGGATACGAAGATTAATATGAACAAAAAGGGTGGATCGTTAATCAGAGTCACGCGGGTCTTCTTACTTTGCGCAGCAGTCCTCTCTATAATTAACATGTCCGCGCTATCACAGCCCGATGATAACCGCTCAGTGGTGCTTAACATATATCTCGACTGGACGGGAAAGGCGCTCGTGACTGGATACGCTGACGATCTCCAAGGCCTCTCTTTCTTGTCATCAGCCCAGTACAGCTATGACAACTCGACCGCTCAGCTGTATGCCCTTACAAATACGCTCACGTCTAAGAGCGGGGATGTATGGTCGCTGGAGATACAATCATACGGCTCATACGAAAGGTACAGCCTCATGGTGTACCTCCCCGGCGATGCCATGCTGAGCAGGATCAGCTGCTCAAACGATATAGGCTATCTTGTATCGTCCTCAAACCAATCTCTCGTAGTTGACTTGCAGGGATATGATATCAGAGATCCTGGCGTGTTAATCAATTATCAGCAGCCAATCACCGCGCCGGAAAGCAACATATCCGCTAACATTTCAGCAATGGACTCAATAAAAGAGAGGACAGGGAACATTTTAATTATATTATTATTCATATTTATCACGAGTGGCATGGCCTTCTGGGCGCTGCGAAGTAGGATGAAAGATGTGCGCGAGAGGGGCTCTCAGGCCGAGCCATACTGCGATTCTGATATCGCTGATGTGGAGCGGGCGGACCATACCGCAGAGATTCATTCAGAAGCTGTAACCGAGGCGATAAAGGAGGAAGGATCTGAGGCGAATCGGGAATTTGGAGAGGAAACGCCTCCAAACATTTTATCGCAAACATTCGACCTCAAGCCAATAGAGGTCACAAAGGAGATGGCCGCGATACTCGAGACTCTGACACAGAGGGAGAGGGCTGTCATCCAGGCGCTCTTGAAGAGAAACGGGCGTATGACTCAGGCGGATCTTCGTTACGAGACAGGAATTCCCAAATCGTCTTTAAGTGGAATTTTGAACTCGCTGGAGCGGAGAAAACTGATAAAAAAGAGAGAATGGGGTAGAACTAACGTTATAGAACTAACGGAATGGTTTGTTTCTGGAAAAGAACATTTGTGAACCTTTTCTGTCTGAGATATCAGCTACATGATAAACGTTCGTCCTGCATCCCATTTTTTTATCGTTCATGGAGAGATCTTTTGTCCGAAAGGACGAGGTGATCAGTTGTCAAGACAAAAGATAATAGGCGTCTTTGTGTTGGTGGCACTCTTCATCATGCCAGCAATGTCAATGCAAGGCTGGATGCGTGATGATAGAAGGTGCGACTTCGGCCGTGGAATCGGTCCCACAGCTGGAATAGCTCTTCTCTTGGATGATATCACACAGGAAGAGCTGGATAACATGACTTTAGCAGAGATCAGGGAGCTCAGGGAGAAGAATAGATCTGAAAGGGATAACATGACTTTAGCGGAGATCAGGGAGCTAAGAGAGAAGAAGATGGCTGAGATGAGTAATACAACGCTAGCAGAGCTAAAAGAGAGACGAGGACTGGCTGGGCCTGGGCCAGATGGGGGACGTTATGGTGGCCCACAGGCGGGATTGATGGCGTGCCCGGGCGTAGGTCCTTTCTGTGGAATAGAGCTTCTCTTGGATGATATCACACAGGAAGAGCTGGATAACATGACTTTAGCAGAGATCAGGGAGTTCAGGGAGAAGAAGAGAGCTGAGATGGATAACATGACTTTAGCGGAGATCAGGGAGCTCAGAGAGAAGAAGATGGCTGAGATGAGTAATACAACATTGGCGGAGCTGAGAGGTGGAAGAGGGGCCGGCTACACAGAATGCCCCTACTGGCCGATGGGCGGCGCGCGGGAAGGAGCGCCCAGAGATGGGTGGGGCTTTAGAAAGATGCAACGGTAACTCTGATCCGTTGGGGTTCCCGAAGAGGACAGGCTGGCCTGGATGGGCCAGCCATCCCATTATCCACAACAGATTTAACAATAAGATCTATCTATTCGATGGTGATGCGCATCAATAACAGCGTATGGTGAGGTCGTATTGATGGCTTCGCATTACGATACGCGGGGTAGTTTATGCATAAATTAACTTTGGCTCTGATGATATGCATATCGTCGGTATGTTTAGCCGCAGGTGTACCCCTTAATATGGGTCCTGGAGGACCTTTTCCGGCCATGAATCCCATGGGTATGATGGGAGATCCCCAGATGATCCAGGATCATGGGAGATGCATGCAAGAAGGTTGCATGATATCAGTGCAGCATTATCGCGGCTTCGCACTGCATGATAACCAGTCGTACCCTTTGAGCATATGGGTTGAGGGCGTCAGAGATGTTGATCCGAGAAAGGCCAGGGAGCTTATATCTTCCAACCGAAGCCTTGAGGAGGTAAAGGCCGAGATAAAAAACGCGGGCAACTTCAGCTACAGAGGGGTTCTCAGATTCGCGGAGGATGCTTTCCAGCTCAGAGATGTCACAATAAAAACAACCGGCAACATAACAACTATTAATGCACTGCTGGCAAGAATCAGATTCGAAGGTACGACTGAAGAGCCGCGGTTCGATGGCAACATCAGTCTCATCATCGACAATGACCTCAGGCTAGGAAAAGGAAGCATGTTATTGACGGGGGGCAGTTACAGCATCATCCTCGAATCCGTTCCAGAGGCTGGAATGCGAAGAGGATGGCGCCGCTGAGCCCCTCGCAATTGGTGTGACCTCCTCCGTGCCTTTATGCAAGGGCATCCTTTTTCATCGATCCTGTTATCGGTATATCTCCAGGCTCGGCCTCCCTTCCGAGGGTTTTATGTTCATCCTCCAACTTCCTCGGGTGGATAACTCACATACCATATTGTTAGGACGAAGGCAGGGCTAATTCCAGTTTTTTAAAGGCGGGATAACAGCCCGTATTGATATGTACCATCTATCCCAAAGTGGGGCGGCATGGCCTGTGGCTGGGATGCCTGCGACTTCAGTCGCGTGTGTCGCCAATCTTTTGCGTCGAAAAAAGAGTTGTGCGTGAGCTGAGTAATGCAAGCGATCCCCAGGCAAGCATCACTCAGCTCGCGATCCCATTTGCGGCCGCTCAACTCACTATTTCGTAGGTCACAACGACGGTTGTCTTCACCTCAACCATGCCGCTCTCTGTTATGCTCGTATCTACGGATGGGAATAACATATCCAGCGGCACGCCCCAAAACGACAGCGGGCTCTCGGAGATATCTATGATCTTGCCGAGCCTTCCGCCGGCTGCTGTGACCATCGCCTCAGCAGTCTTCCTGGCATTCTCAACCGCTTTCTTCCTGGCCTCGTTCTTGGCCTCTGTCGCATCACTGAGAGCATATCCAGATACAGAAGCATCAGCGCCAGCCTGGCGAGCCACTTCTTTGATTCTATCTATGGTGCCCTGCTCGGGTTTTGTGAGCCGGAGCGACGCTGATAGGGTCACAAGTGTCTTATTTACACAGATGCTCTCGTTCGACGCGCCTTTGGTGCATATCTTATAGCTCTGAACGCCCGTGGAGTAGCCCTTGAGTATATCACATCCTTTTATGCCGGCTTGCTCAATGGCTTCTATGCTCCTGTTGAGCTTCTGGGAGCTCTCCTCATAGGCCAAAGTCACATTCTCGTTATCGCTCGACGCCGATACCGATACATACACAATATCCGCAGGTACTGTTACTGCCCCCTCGCCTACGACGGTTATAGTGGGCACATCAGCACAAGACGCTGAGGATATTATAGCAAAAACGGATATCAGCAACAGTGCAACTCCTTTAAGATCCATAACCGATCCCCTTTCGGTAATCGACGTAATCGATATTAAAAGAATTCGGTCTGATTGCTGTGTTGAATAATGTTCAGAAATCCAATAGCAGAGGGCCAATTCATACGAATCAAAATTTTGATAAGAATCAATATCTGTTGACCACATTGCCTCGAATTATTCAACACAGCAGGTCTGATTGCTGTGTTGAATAATGTTCAGAAATCCAATAGCAGAGGGCCAATTCATACGAATTTAAATTTTGATAAGAATCGATATCCAGTAGCCACATCACTTCGAATTATTCAACACAGCAGGTCTGATTTGCGATGGGGCCCAGAGATTATTTCGCATCCGCCGATAATGCTATGTTTATTTTTGGCGGGTGCGCCGGTGGTTGCCAGAAGCGCCGCGTACCAGCTTATCCAGAAGCTTTCTCCTCCCCGCGATCCTGTAAGCGACGGTTACCCGCAGTGGGTCTGCTCCCTTCCGGGCCTGAACCGGTGCCTGCAGTTAGGGCCACTGAACCAGCCCTCCGGCTGGCCCCCTGGCCTATGCCGTCCCTACAGAACGGAGAATCATGGTACGCTGCTGGGCTGAATGCGCGACGCATAAAGTCGCCCACCAGCTTCGTCCCCCGCGTATCGACGATTTCGGGTTACAGGTGACGCCGAACCACCCGGACTAACCCGCCACAATCTATTAAGGTATTGGAAGCAATAAAGCTATCGCAGAGGTATATGAGATGGACGACATGATAGGTTTTGTTATCGGCAACAGCCAGAGGGAGAGAGTTATCCAGGTTCTGGGCTCGAAGGGGCCGATGAGCATGGAGAGAATCGCTAAGATCGAGCGGATGACACCGCCCACGATAAAAAGAGTGCTTCAGGAGCTAGCAGAAAAGGGCCTGATCTCAGAGTCAGGGGGTGTTTGGAGTTTGAGCGAGAAGGGCGCCGAGATCGAGAAGGAGCTCAAGAGGAGATCCTAGGAGGAGGTGGCCGGCATGGATGTGATCGAGGCGATCAGACGGAGGAGAAGCATAAGAAAATACCAGAACAAGCCCGTAGAGGAGGAGAAGCTGAACCGCGTCCTGGAAGCTGGAAGGCTTGCGCCATCAGCCAAGAACCTGCAGGACTGGAGGTTCATAGTTGTAAGGGATCCCGATACACGAAGGAGATTGGCCGAGGCCGCGAAGAACCAGTGGTTCATTGCTGAGGCGCCTGTTGTCATAGCAGCATGCGGCACTGAGACAAATTACGTGATGACATGCGGCCAGCATACATATACCATAGATGTCTCGATAGCTGTCGATCACATGACGCTGGAAGCGACCGAGCTCGGCCTTGGAACCTGCTGGATCGGCGCCTTCTATGAGGACAGGGTAAAGGAGATACTAGGTATACCGGACCACATCCGTGTTGTTGCCCTTCTCCCGCTGGGTTATCCGGCGGAAGAGCCAGCAGCGAGACCGAGAAAGCCCCTGAATGAGATAGTTTGCTACGAGAAGTGGTGTTAGCACCCACCTATCACGTACGCGATCTTCTCCAAAAACCTCCATATCAGAATGAGCTGTGCCAGCTCGGTTGCATTTACATAATGCGACCTGTCTTTTGCGCATTCAATAGATGTTACCGGCATCCCGAGAAAGTCGCAGAGCTTTCGCTCCAGGTCCTCGATCATCGTAAGTGGAAACTCCCCATCGAGTGTCATGACCCCCACCCTCTTACCGTAATAGTCGTCCCTCTGGAACTCTATGGAGAACTCACGCTCTGAGAGCCTCATGAGCCTGCTCAGATCTATTGTGAGATCTACCTCATCCAATGGCTGGTCGAGCATATGCTGTATGATTCGAACAGAGTACTTCTCACTAGCTGTGCCTCTGGCAACCTCAGTCCACTCCGGAGGTATCCTTGTATCTTGTATCTTTATCACCATCTCTGCGTAGATCTTCTGTATGTCCACGTACAGCTTGTAGTCCGGCTCTCTCTCGAGTATCTCTTTCATGACATCTTGAGGGGAATAGCCCCTCTCCCCGACATCCCTTCTGAGCTTCCATCTCCTCTTCACGGCTCTGCTCGGATCTATGAAGATCTTGAAGTCGGAGAGCTCCCGGAGCTCTTTGGTGTAGAACGGGTGGAGACCTTCAACTATAACGACCGGTGATGGCTTGAATACGACCGGACCCCTGATCTCGCCGGTTTTATGATCATAAACCGGCTTCTCTATTGGCCTTCCCTGCCGGAGAACACTGAGATGTTCCGCGAGAAGGTCCAAGCGGTTCGCTTCCGGCCTCAGAGGCGTTATTCCGAGAGTCTTTCTCTGCATTCTATCCAGGCTGTGGTAATCGTCCATGGAGAAGGCTGTGACCATATTCTCGCCAAGCAGCCTGCGGATGCCGTTTGTGAAGGTTGTCTTACCAGAACCGCTATCACCAGCAACCGCAACCACAAAAACCCTGCCCGAATCGCGAATTTTCTCAAGAAGCCGCATGAAATGATGTGCGACTGGTTCTTTAATAAGCTCACGCCTAATAAGCGGCTCTGTCTTTCTTCAGCATCAGGAGATCTGCGAACTCTTCTCTGCTATCGATCTTTTCTATCTCCTTTCTGCATATCACCGCGGTTCTCTCTATTCTGTCGATCTTGGTCTCGCCGTCGACTATAACCGCGGAATGTGTCAGTGTGACAGATGAGAGATTGCTCATGAGCCTGGCGCGCTTGATCATATTCGAGGTCATCCTGCTCACGCCTGTGAGCACAACCATGTCATCGTCTCTTGTTATGGCATTGAATGGCGCCTGGCTTATCGGAAAGACCCGGAGACCTATCTCAACCAGCCTTCGGAGGAGCTTGTCCTTTACCTCTGTGGGCGAATCCTCGATGAATCTCTGCTTGAATATATCGACCGCCTGGATGAGCTCCTCATCGAATATCTCCTCCAGCTTGAGAGCTATATCCACAGATGTATCCATCGTCTCGCTCTCATACTTGCTCACGGTGCGCCTAGATACGCCAAGCTCAGCCGCGAGCTCGCCGATTGATATACCGCGCGATATTCTAAGCCTGCGCAGCAACTCGCCATCTATCTTCACATAAAGCCCGCCGTGTGCAGCGTACACGAGAGGCGGAATCCCCGCTAAAAGATAATCTGCCAGCGTCTGCAGGCTCACCGTGGGGACTCCATACCTAAAATAAACCGCGCCACGCTCGAGCAATTGATCGCGCGTCTTCTCTCCCACTATCAACGGCTGGCCTAGGAGATGGGCGGCGAGCCTTGTTATCTCGCTTGCCGTGCGTTCGTTCAGCCCATCTATATTCGAGAGGATCTTGAGCAGCAGGAGCAAACTCTCCCGTCTAGCTGCAAGATCAAAGCTCCTTGGCCTTATGTCACACATCGATGAGACCAGGAACCCCGCTTCCTTCAGCACATTTACCACGCTGCGGGTCAGAAGCTCCTTCTCCATCGCTATATTAAATCCGCAAAGCGACTATTTAAATCTTGAGCTGGTTCGGCTAGAAGATATGTCCGAATAAGGATTAAGTGTTTCTGACATGCAGAAGAGGAGAATGTCAAAATTTCTGGCCTCAGCGCTTATCCGGACAGGTCCCGTACGGGCCGTATACCGCCTTTGAAAAGAAGGGGATTAACCCCTGCCATCGTCCTAAAAGCGATCCCGATGAAAGAAATGCTCTTGGGATCTCAAATTCTCAAGACCTCTATCCCTGCCTGTTCGAGAAACCTGAGAGCCCCCTCATCCGGGTACTGGTTTCTGTAAACCACCTTGCGTATTCTAGCGTTTATCATCATCTTTGCACATAGCACGCATGGCTGATGTGTGCAGTACAGGGTTGCACCCTCGATGCTCACGCCGTGGAGAGCAGCTTGTATTATCGCGTTCTGTTCGGCATGCACAGCACGGCACAGCTCGTGGCGGGTCCCGCTCTCCACCTTTTCTCTTAAGCAGCCAACGACATCGCAGTGCTCTAGTCCTGTCGGCGCGCCATTGTATCCCGTGGATAGTATGCGTTTATCTCTCACAATCACCGCGCCGACTTTGTTCCGGAGACAAGTAGAACGCTTGGCTACAACCGATGCTATCTCCATGAAGTACTCGTCAAGCCCAGGTCGGTCCATCTTTTAATCATTGCGCGGCGGAGTTGATATTACTTCTGGTCTTGTAGCCGGACCTGTCCGAATAAGGATTAGGTGTTTCTGACATGCAGAAGCGGTAAAGGTCCAAATCTCTGGCCTCAACGCTTATCCGGACAGGTCCTTGTAGCCTGCATTTTACAGTGACGGCTCCCGCGACTGAAGTCGCAGGCATCTACGGATTTATACCGATGCTGTGCCGCCCCAGAGCAAGTACGAGGTGTTATATCGTCGCTTTGGTCTCTATATCTTTCGATAGTACGGGCCGTATCCCACCTTTGAAAAGGTGGTGGATTGGCCCTGATCTCATCCTAAATAGCAGGAGAGCCAACAAGTCTAATTCTATCGATTTGTTCTATCGATGCGACAAAGTCAAGACAATATCTTGGTTTTTATCAGCTCCTTCAGCCTGAGCTCATCGCGCTCGTTCGACAACTTTGGCTTCATCGCACACCTGCTGGGCATTGGTATTAGACCGCCATCGAGAAGCTCGTAATACATTTCATCCAGACTCATACTACCATCAACGTATCTCCTCATGATATCGCGCATCGCAGTTCTCTTATCGCTGCTCATCTTTTCGAACCCATCAAGCGCCTGCTCTATCTGGCTGATCATATGCCCTACGCATTCATTTCTACTAAATTAAATACTTGTCTAGGATCTGCTGTGTTGAATAATTCGAGGCATATAGTCTTTAGACACATATTCTTACTGAATTTTTATTCGTATGAATTAAACCTATGCTATTGGATTTCTGAACACTATTCTACACAGCAAAAGGATCTCTGTTAACTTTATCCAAGAGTTGTACACGCCGCCATATATTTGTATCAACTAAATTTTATATATGCTTGTCTCGGCTGCGAAATACAGATATCCTAAATGAGAGAGTTGCTATATGGATCTGAAGACCGTAGCTCAAGCTCGATCTCATGCCGGATGTGATTAAATAATGAACTCGTGCCGGTGGTTGTTAAAACATGCTCAGCACTGAGTTAAGTTGTGGCATTTATGGAGACGCGAAATGAGCAGAGATGTGAAGAAGAGTGATCGCATATTCAATCCGTGGAAGAGACCACCATTGCGATTCCTCCTTTCACCTTCACGCCCTCTGATAAGAAGCGTGGAGGCAGATAGGCGGCTGGAGATGTTCCTGGTCACAGCAGTGACCACCATACTCTGCATAAGATTCCTGCTGCGCATTACAGGTTATCCCCAGCTCGCTATCCGTGGTCTTCACATAGCGCATGTGCTTCTCGGCGGCGCTCTCATGGTTGCAGCTATCGTAATACTCCTGACGTTCCTCGACAGGTATTCCTCAGATCTAGCTGCTGTAGTGGGAGGAATAGGATTCGGCGCATTCATAGATGAACTCGGAAAGTTCGTGACCAAAGATAACAACTACTTTTTCCAGCCGACAATAGCATTGATCTACATAACATTCGTTCTTCTTTACATTTCATTTCAGCTTATAAACGGGAGAAAATTCCTGACGCATGAGGAGCGCCTTTTAAACGTCCTGGAGCTCGTTAAGGATGCGGTTATAAAGGATCTCGATATTCACGAGAGAAAAAGAGCACTCGAGCTGCTGGATGGCTGCAATCCCTCAGATCCACTTGTGCGGGTCTTCAGAGGCATGCTTTTGGAGATGGAATGCATCCCACAACCTGAACCGGGTATTTATACAAGATGCAGAGAGAATGCGCGAAGGGTATACCTCTGGCTTGTGAGCAGACGGTGGTTCGTAAATGCTGTGATCGCGTTCTTCATAATCCATTCGGTTTTAGCCCTTTTCGATGCGAGTCTGCTGGTTTTGATCAAAATGACAAGCTCCTTCAACCATCTCAACCTGATCTCCCTTGGTCTTACAGACTGGTTTGAGTTGCTGGCCACAGCGTTCTCCTCGCTTCTGGTGCTCTCGGGGATATTTAAGATTCGGCGCAATAGGCTTGCCGCTTACCAGCGGTTCAAGACCGCTATGCTTGTAGAGATCTTTCTCGTACAAACATTTGCGTTCTACCGAGACCAGTTAGCAGCTCTTGCAGCTCTCAGTTTTAACATCACAATACTGCTTACTCTGAGATACATGATCCGGCAGGAGGAGTACTCTGAGGGCGACCCTCAGAGCGGGAGCTCACCGCTCTCCTGCAACCTCCTTATCTGATTTTTGACAGCCGCCTCTGAATATCCCACCATGCTGGCAATCTCTTTTACAGACGGCCTTGGGTTCATGCTCCAAAGCTGCTTGATCTTCTCCAGAGCCTCTCTATTATCCGAAAGCCTCTTTCTTCTCGAGATGCTGCCTTTGGCTGGATTTTGGGAGTGATCAAGGGCCCCCTCATGGACGAACTTCAGCGCCTTTGCTGATATCCCCTGGAGGATGAGCTCAGACGCGAGCTTCTTCAGGGTTTTGCGCTGGAGGATAGCCTCCGCCTCCAATCCCATGTAAGCCTCAGGTGTTATTTCGATCCTGGTATATCGACCGCTTGGCATCGATCCAGATCGCCTCTTGTAAATTGGAATACAACAGATTCAACAAAACAATGATAATATCAGAATATGAATATGATCTTTTTGGTGGTCCAGCGAGACGTGTATAGTCCCGAAAGTCTTGGCCTTATAAACCCCACCATTGGATCTAGGCCTCAAGTCAGTTCACGCTCCATTCTATCCATGAATACTCT